>Ga0209164_1000703_pt1 | contig 63334 bp, 49 predicted proteins | sample MTBNYHSulfiMetaG_FD_187458 | JGI IMG/M metagenome (GOLD analysis project Ga0209164, IMG submission 187458) | Enrichment culture microbial communities from rom New York Harbor, USA that are MTBE-degrading - MTBE-NYH (New York Harbor Sulfidogenic)... | ecosystem: Environmental > Aquatic > Marine >... | reverse complement strand
AACATAGTATTGAGGTTCAGCTGCCGTTCTTGCAGTATATTGCACAGGGTAAGAGGTTTTGTTTTGTCCCAATTTGTATGATGATGCAGGATTACGAAACCGTCCAAGAAGTCGGGGAGATCATCGCAACAGCGGTCCAGCGATCAGCAAAGAAAATCATTCTTATCGCAAGCAGTGATTTTTCTCACGCTGGGTTTAACTATCAAAGTCAACCACCAAAAGGGTTGCGCGTCGATGAGTATGCAACAAAACAAGATGCGCTTGCCATAAAGGAGATACTTTCGCTAGAACCAAGACAACTTATTCGCACTGTTGAGATGCACAATATCACAATGTGTGGTTTTGGTCCGGTCGCTGCAATGCTTGTTGCGGCAAAAAAACTTGGGGCGCGCACAGCAGAACTGTTAAAATATGGGACCTCGTATGAGGTCCATCCTGATTCATCTTGTGTCGGGTATGGAGCAATCGTCGTTTCGTAGGTGGAAAACAGTGAAAAAACAACCGGTCCGGGACATCTCGTTTAAGAAACACATGACGACAAACCAGTTGATCAAAGAATTATACAACTCTGGTGGGTTTACTGCAAAAAAGGTCGCAGACGGTGTCGACATTATAGAACAGATGATAAACGAGAAGGATTGCGTGAAGTTCTTGTCGTTTCCCGCCTGCATCATCTCGACGGGGACACGAGGAATCATCAGAGAATTACTTCGAAAAAAACTTTTTGATGTCGTCGTCACCACCGCAGGAACCCTCGATCATGATCTGGCACGGGTCTGGAAAGACTATTACCATGGTTCGTTTGCAGCTGATGATAAAACGCTTCATCAGAAAGGGATTAATCGTCTAGGAAACATCTTCATTCCGCTTGAGTGCTATGGAACGATTCTTGAAAAAAAACTGCAGCCAATCTTTGATAAATTATATGGGATAAAACAAAAATGGTCCACCCGGGATCTTATCTGGGAATGTGGGAAACGCCTTGAGAAAGAAAAGAACGGAAAGGAATCGATTCTCTATTGGGTGTGGAAAAACAAGATCCCTGTTTTCGTTCCAGGGATTACTGACGGGGCGTTTGGCTCTCAGCTTTGGATGTACTATCAGGAACATCGGGACTTCACCATCGATTTGTTTAAGGATGAGCAAGACCTTTCAGATATTGTCTTTGGCGCAAAAAAAACTGGTGCGCTTATCATCGGAGGCGGGATATCGAAGCATCATGTCATCTGGTGGAACCAGTTTTGTAGTGGACTGTCACATGCGGTCTACATAACAACAGCGGTGGAGCATGACGGTAGCCTCTCCGGTGCACAGACTCGGGAAGCAATCTCGTGGGGGAAAATAGCAGAAAAAGCAAATAATGTCACCATCGAAGGAGATGCGACAGTATTGCTTCCGTTGATGGTTTGTGCGTTGCTTGATAGGCTATAAATCAAGGATTATCGTTGTGCATATGCGGGTCTTTTTTTCTCAAGAACACGGTCAAGGATTTCTGATTCATCCGCCTCGCGGATGAGTTCCTCTGAATTGTTTTCTTTAAGATCGGAGTCGTCGAGTGAGTCCTGCCGTTGATGTCTGCGTTTGGAAAACAGTCCGAATGCTTCATTGATAAAATCCAGTTCCTCGTTGGTAGGACACCAGGAAATCGCGTTTTTATTGACAAAAAAGTTTGGTGCGTTTTGGTCAAACTGTATGTTTAATACAATCTCTCCTGATGTACTGTCCTTGCCAAGTTGGAGTGAAACATATATATTTTCTTGTTTTTTCATTACGTTCCCATCCTCGCTATATGACCGATAAGCTGTAGCAGGATTTATATTTTTCTTTTCGAACAAGTAAAAAAATCGATTGTCCGTACACTTGGCGAGATAGTAAACAGTATAAATTTTTTTCCAGAAGAAAAAATGGGAGAAAGTATTTTGTGTTGCCTCGTTATTCTTTTTTTGCGACTTCTTTTACAAGACTGTTTTTCTCTGCTGAGGATGCAAGGAATTTCAGAATAAGTTCCTTCTGTTGTTGAGTTAATGTCATTGGTTCACCTTTACAAACTGAAATAATCAAGGATTTCGAAGAACTCTTTTTTAATGATATATCCTTGATTGGTCTTCTTTATCAAATCGTGTTTAAGGCAGAACTCAATAACCTCATTTTGTTTGTTTAGTTCATACACCATCTCTGTTTCACCTTTTTTTTTTAATAAAAGAGCAACCGCTCTCTTATTATGTCACATGTTGCCAATGAACATATATAAAGGTACCTTGGAAAAATACCAAAATGAAAAAGAACCCAAAAACAAACCTCTTGGAGGCCCTCTCTACTAGAACCATTAAGGTTATATCAAAAAACCAGTTCCCTTTTATGTCGTTATGAAAAGAACTTCCAACACAACCGTTCTTCTTTCCAAGGCTCTTGTCTATGTGAATGTTTTCTGTATCCTACTAACGCTCCATTTGCTTTCTGCAACCTTTGGATTTGTTCTTTCTTCTCTTTTTCATCTCATCGCCGCCTACCTCATCCTTGCAGTAACTTTCCTTTCTATTCCACTACGACACACGTTTTATGCTCTTATGAAGAAAAACCCACAGCAGAGGAAACTAATAGGAGGACTACTCCTCATTCTTGGTGGATTTCTTCTTCTCACTCTCTCTCGATCCCCTCTCCTCTGGCTCTGCAGCCTCCCTGTGATTCTTTCTGGGCTTCACCTTTGCCTTGAGGCGCTTAATCGAAGGAGAAGAGAACTGTATCTTCTCACCGTTGCCTCCTTTGCATACGCACTTGTGTTCCTCCTCCTCCAAACCATTCCTTATTTGTGGTCCATGTACCAACAAAGCTCCCTGTTCGTCTCTCATGGTATTGGTATGCTTACAGGAACCCCGTTATTGCTTGGACCTACAACAAGTGGACTAGGAATTGTCCTTGTGACGATTGTGTTTCTCATCAGTGCTTGTTGTCTCACACCACTGAAAACAAAAAAAGCAATCTGTTGGAGTGGTCTGTGCATTGGAGGATTAATGCTCCTATGGCTCTTTTACCTACTTTTCCTTAGTCGAATCTCATATACCTCTGGTGAAGCGGTACATCTCCATCCTGTATTCTTCCTCTTTTGCCTTATCCCCGTCTTTGCGATGCTCTACAAAGACCGAGACAACAAACCAACAATAGATATGATGATACCTCAACAAAACCATCTGAAGCGATTTTTCAAAAACGGAGCGGTCTGGGCGGCTGTCTTCTTGCTTCTTTCGACAATACTATTGACTCTCTTTATACATGGGGGAGCGCCACCAGATTATTCGGAAACAGTTGTTTTTTATGCAAATCATATGGTTGGAACTTGGGATGTCCCGCAATACGGTACATACGGCAAGGATGCAGTTGGGATGTTTGGTCTTTGGCCGGTGTATTTGACGACATTAGGGTATAAAACAGAATTGGTCGTAACCAATAAAACGAAATTTTTAAATTCCACACAACCCCATAGTCAGAACATCACGGCCTACCTAAATCTCACAGACTATTCAACCATCATTGAAACAGAAAACATCACAAACACAGTACTGGATGGAGCTGCTGTTTTTGTCGTGTCCAATCTAAATGTCCCATTTTCAAGAGAGGAACAAATACTCATCTGGGAATACGTCCGTACCGGTGGCTCGCTTCTTGTCATAGGAGATCATACAAATGTTGGCGGCATTCAAGATCCGTTAAATGACCTACTTGAACCGGTTGGAATCAGATATCGTTTCGATGCGGCACTACCTCTAGATGAAACATTCAAATGGCTCACCTGCACCCATCTTCTCCATCATCCCATCACTGCTCTATTGGACAATATTGATGAACTCCAGTACGGCATCGGAGCGTCACTAGATATTTCCTCCCCTGCGTTTCCCATCATCATCGGGGATTCTGCTCTCTCCGACAACGGTAACTATTCAAACGAAGACATCGCCTACCTTGGTGATTATGAATACAACAAAGGAGAACACCTTGGGGACATCATCCTTGTCGCAGGGGCGTATTATGGTAACGGAAAGGTGCTTGTGTTTGGTGATACGTCCACATTTCAAAACCCTGCGCTGCCGTTTTCGTATTCCTTTATCCAACGTACATTTTCCTGGTTAAACAGTCAACAGACCACGGAAACAACTACGCTTCAACTAGGAAGTTCCTTGATATTGCTGCTCGGTGCTGTACTCGTCTATCGCTTTTTTACGATTAAAAAGATTTTCTTTGCACTATTTCCTGTTCTTGTATGCATCTCATTGCTCCTTTCAATGGCGATAAACCCCATGTTGCTTCATGCCAACGATGATGCGCTATCCGGAAATCTCATCTGTATCGATGCCTCCCATGGTGAACGGTTCAGCCTCGGATCGTTTACCGATGAATCCATCAATGGCCTCATCGTCAACCTCCATCGAAACAACCTTCTCCCGATTATCCTTAGGCAGTTCTCCAAAGAAAAGATCCTAAAAAGCAAGCTGCTGATTTTCAATGCACCAACCCAGCCATTCACACCAGAAGAAGTGGTCTTTTTACAATCATATATGGACGATGGTGGAATCGTCATTATTGCCACCGGCTATGATGATAAAGATGCGTCGATGCCTCTTTTGAAATCATTCGATGTCGACATCGAACAAACACCCCTTGGCCCGGTCCCCTATGTTGAAGAGAATCTAACGTTTTATCAAAATGAACCACGGTTTGTTGATAGTTGGCCTGTGTCATTTCAAGAAAATCAAGCGGTCTCGTTCTACAACTTCACCTGGGGGAACCTCACGTTCCATCTTGTTGTCTTTATAAAACAGGGTACCGGTGGCCTACTTGTTATAAGTGATAGCCGTTTTTTACTTGATAGGAACGTTGAATCTTTTTACGACTACTGGCCAGGCAACATTCTTTTCTTAAAATATCTTCTCGATGAGTTACTGATAAAGGGAGAATCACTATGAAATGGTTCCTTTGGCTTGGAATATTTTTTCTTTCAGCGAGTTGGTTGTTTTTTATCCCTCAATTTACACTGCCGGACCTTTTCGTCGGGACGGTCTTGGTGATTCTTGGGACATTGTGTATGATTGGTGGTGTTTCATGGTACCGACCAATGCCCCTGGATATCAAGTACGTGTTACTACTCGTTGCCTTAATCCCTGCACTTATCAGCATCCCCTTTCCCTACAACCTTGGACCAATGGTCCTAACCATTGGATTTTTATGTGTTATTCTGCTTTTAAAACAAAAAAACACACACATGATTCCCGTTGGAATTCTGCTCTCTGGAGTGATTCTTCTTTTTCAAACCGCAGTTTTTCCCTTCTATATGTCCTTTGTCTCGCAAGGGCATCGTCTTGATCTGCTCTCACCGGTGATTTCTCCTGTGGCAAACCTGCTGGGACTGCACACATCGACAACTACGGGTCTTCTGTTTGTCCAAACGGTTCAACAGACCTATGCGATAAGTATTACCTGGGAAAAACTTGGTTGCTATCTTTGCCTGAACATGTTTCTTGGAGCACTGATTCTTTTTGTATTATTCTCTGGTAGGAAAAAAATCCTGGAGCATGCGATACTCTTTCTGCTTACAACTGCTGTTTATACTATCTTACGGTTTGTTGGGATGCTCTCGGTGTTTCTCGCAACAACAGATCTTTCTGTTTTCTGGAATCCTTTCTACATGACCATAAGTTTTCTTCCGCTCACGCTATTGCTCATCAAACTTCTTCCTCTTAGAGAGGACAGCGAGCAAATCATGCCGATTCCATCGCTTCGTTTAACAAAAAGACACCTGCTTGCTTTGTTGATGATGTTCCTTCTTGTTTCTTCTTTTACAGGAACCATTCTCTATCAAGACCCGGGATTGATGAAAAATGGTCGCGTGCTTATCGATGAATACCATAGTCAATGGGAAGATACTCTAAGACCACTTGATACAAAATGGTACGGTCTGCTCTCGACCTATAATTACTATTCATGGGCGCAATGGATAAGTCACTACTACACCGTTACAAAAAACACGGATAGTGCCCTAACAAGTGAACTGTTTGACAACTATGATATACTCATCCTTAAATGTCCTACAGAAAGTTACACGATGCAGGAGATTCAATCCATTAAACAGTTTGTTGACAACGGCGGTGGTTTGTATCTTATCGGTGATCACACAAATGTATTTGGCATGAATACGTTTCTTAATCAGGTTTCTGAAGAGTTCGGAATTCGATTTAAAAACGATGCGACCTATGAGCTCGGAACGGGGGATCTTACCACCTATCATTCTCCTCGCTTCTTCGCCCATCCGGTCATTCGACATGTCACGCAATTTGAGTTTATGACCTCATGTACGTTAGAACCAACCTCGTTCTTTGCATCTGTACGCATGGAGAACATCATAATCGGCAATCGCATTATCAGCGAGCCCGGCACCTATTCGACTGAGAATTTTTTTCGAGAATCAGTCTCCTCACCGGACTCTGAATATGGGTACCTCCTTCAAGTAGCTGCCATGAAATACGGACGGGGGAGAGTCGTTGCTTTTACTGACAGCACCGTGTTTTCCAGCTTCTGCATGTTCACCGACGGATACCCTTCCTTTACACTGGGGGTTTTGGAATACCTGAACAGAACAAACTCATATCCGTTTATTCCCCTTACTTTTCTCTGCATCGCTGTTTTTTCTCTTCTTGTTCTTGTCGTTCTTTTAAGAAAAAGTACGAAGATTACGCTACTTTGGATGTTCCTTTTTGCGGGGCTGCTTGCATTTTCCCTTATTTCATCATTGTGTTTCTATTGTAATGACCTTTCGTATCCCCTCCCGGTCGCGTATGAAGAATATGGTCAGGTTTCGTTTGACCTGCAGCATTCTTCGTGTAATATTTCTGTTAAGCCGACGGCTGCCCTTGGTACCACTAAAAATAATTACGGAACCTTCTTTGTGTGGACACAACGGGTTGGATGCGTCCCCTCATTGGAAAAAACACTTAAAGACGCGACAGAAAAAGGGACAATCGTCGTGATTATCAACCCAACTGAACCGTTTACAGAATCAGAAATACATCTTCTGAGAACATATGTTGAAGCAGGTGGGCGAGTCCTTCTTATGGACAGTATCATGAACTCGCAATCGACTGCCAATGACCTTCTTGGTAATTTTGGGATGTGGCTTTTGCCTATGACCACTGATCAGCCTTTATATCCTGAAAAAAATGAGGATGGAAATCAGACGTCGGTTGGTAACATTACTGTCCCCTCCCTTATTGTTACTGGTGGAAAACCGATTCTTCACAATCAGGAAAACGAAACGTATGCAAGTATGATTGAGTTTATTAACGAAACAACCGGGGTTGTGGGAAGGCTTGTTGTCATTGTGGATTCGTACACGTTCAGCGATGTCATTATGGGTGGCCCCTTTACAGACCCTACGGAGCGGCAACGCGAAATCTACGACACCCAGTTTTTTCTTTTTGAAGAGGTTCTGAAACACTAAGGATCTCCTGCAGCATCTCTTTCACCCTCCTTATATCCTGGTATTATCATATTATGATAAGAATTAAATACGGGAAGGTAGATAAGTTCTATTGGGAAAAAAATATGGAGAAAAAAATCCTTGTCTTAAGCGTTTCGGCAGCTGCTCTTTTGGTTGTAGCATCTTTTAGTTCTGTTATTGGAACTGAAACCACACAATCCTTGGAAAAAATACATTCACCGTTGTTTGCTATCCGTACACAACGCTCAATTGATACAGAACGTCAGCAAACCGTGCACACCTCATATCTTGGAAAAGGGTTGGACTCCCGGCTTTTTTTTAATACAAAACCTTCGCTTGGAATCGCATTAGATCAAACCGTACGATTACTTGCTCGCAACCCGGCATTTTTCACAAAGTTTATCAAGACGATTAGTTCGCATCCTGGTGTCATTGCGTTGTTACAAGAACAAGGCATGACGATGACTGAATTCAAGACCCAGTTACATCGCATGAAAAACGATCCATCGTTATTTATCGAGGAGATTCGAAGCGTTGAACCAAGATTGTTGGCAAATCAAATAAACACACCCCTGCCACTGGGTCTTAATACCTCCAGTGTCATCGGCTGTGTGATCACTGCCATTGTCCTTGTGCCCATCGCGCTGATTATCACACTTCTCGTAGTGTTGTTCACATTGCGTATCTTACAATGTCTCAATATTGAAGAGGTCATGAAGCAGATTTTTGACCAGATGACGCAGGAGCTGTATCCGACTGGTCATCATTTCTAATCTTTTTTCTTTTTTTTATTTTTTCTACGATATATTTAAATAGCGTTCTCGTCAATGGCTACTATACAGACCATGGGGCGTAGACAGAGCGGAAAAACACTCACACCATTCTTGCTTTTCTGTGTTATTCTTAGTCTAATCTCTGTTCAGACACACGGCTCAAAGACGCTCCCTGAGCCATCTTGTTTTATTGCTCATGATACGATCGTCCAGCAGGGGATACAGCATATACGAATTCAACAGAAAGCACATACGACCTCTTCTGATCATCTGGTGGATTTGGAGAAATGGTACAATCTGCATCCCTTGATTACGTATGCAAGTCTTATAGGCACGTCGATTACTATCCGATTCGTCGATGGTTCCTACACCGTTCTTATCAATCCTGATTTACTCCAACCTCCATGCCAGGGCGACCTCATACGCAGATCCGTTCATGAGAGGTACGCAGGGAGCAGAAATACGACAGCCGTGATCCTCAACCCTGCGGAGCACATGTATGGCCATTATCAATGCCAGAGAATCATCGCAACCTTGCTTAGAAAGGACTATTCTTTCGAATACCGAGCAAATCAAGCGGTTGATCTTGACTATATTAGAAATAATCTTTCTGCGGATATCATTTATATGAACACACATGCGGGTTATTTTGACATCGATGGCGACCAACAAGCAGATGCTGTGGTCATCGCCACTGGAGAATTATGGACAAATGACACAGAAGAACAGTATGGTTTTGATTACCAGCATCAATTCATCGTCAAAGGCCTGGTTGGGAACCAAGCATTCATCGCGTTTACCCCTTTATTTATCGAATATTACTATACTGATGGAGCGTTCCCAGATTCGCTTGTATTCATGGCGACTTGTTACGCTTTATTTGATACGTCCATGGCAGAGGCGTTTCTTCATGCAGGCGCAAGTGTCTATATGGGTTGGTCTCAAAACACCGTGTTTTGGATAAATAGTAGGACATCGGTCGATGCTTTTGCTTTGTTGTCCTATGGGTTGACGGTTCAGCAGGTCTGCAGGCTCATACGGTCGGGTGGGTTCTATAACTGGTTATTTCACTCGAAACTCATCTACCAGGGAAATGGAGACCATCGGATTCCTTAAAACAGTTATCGCAACCAGAACATAGATCGCATGAGTGCCTTTGTGTTTTTTGGGAGCTCTGTCGGTTTTCTTCCCTCGATCATATCCAATGTCGCCTGTGCGATTGTCTCAACGATTTGTTGGAAATACCATCGTCCGTAATTGCTATCCGCCTGTGCAGGGCTTCCTACATATCCTTCATTGATCCCGATATCCTTAAAGGTTTTTCCAAGCACCCGTGGTGAATACAGGTCTCGATAAATGCTCTGCAGATTCTTGTAGGAGGGGTCGACTAGATAGGGGTATTGATAATTCATAAGAGAGGTCTCTCGAAAACACGCGTGGACTTCTTTTTTTGTGTCAAAACCAACCTGCGGTTCCCGTTTCTCCACCTCTTTGTTATAAAAGTACGGTCCCCATGGTTCGATGATTTTGATGCTATGGGTTTTCATTACTTTATCCATGCCGCTATGTATCCCTTTAAGATGCCCCAGATCCATATGGAACGTGCACAGAACAAAATATTTGAATTGAAATTTTGCTAGGGAGCTGCAGATATCATTCACAATCGATTTAATGGTTTTAATTTGTGTTGAAATAGTGCCCGGAAAGTCAGATGCCATTTTAGAATAGCCAAGGGGGATAGCAGGAAATAGAACATTTGTAAGCTCAGGTTTTTTCTTATTGATGATTCGGATCGCTTCTTTTGTGGCATCCCGTGCGGTAAGCAAATCAGTACCGATAGGTAAATGAGGACCGTGTTCCTCTAAAGGACTAAAGGGAATAAACACGATGGTGTTTGTACGGTCAAATGAATCAAGCCGTTTCCAGGTTAGCTCTTCAAGTTGGATGATTTTTAAGCCGTTTTTCCCATTATTCCTGACTGATTTTATGTTATCACCTCACATCCGTCTTCCCGTACAATCACCGTATGCTCCTTCTGTGTCACTATCCCGCCTTTCGCTTCTGTGAGTTGCGGGTAGTGTTTCACGACGCCTAAGAATGATAGTTTTTTCATCACGACCTCGTCTTTTGGGAACAAGTCATGGTACCATCGTTGAGCAAATGGCAATGTTCCAAAATGAGTTTTTATTTTATTAAATAAGGCTTTTGTCTTGTTATCGCGTATAAATTTCGCTTTCAATGAATCGGTACAGAGATAGATGTTGCTTCCGTCCGCTGATATCACATGGCCTGCTCCATTGGTTGCAAATGGTTCGATTGCGACTACTCCTTCATCTTTAAGTGTGATATTATTACCTAGTGCGCCAACATTAGGAATCGAAACTCCTGAGTGCAACTCATATCTCCCTAGCCCATGGCCCATCAGATTTTCGATAGGTTTGTACCCATACGATGTGATGGTATTTTCGATGGTTTTCCCTGCCTCGTTTAACGGGAGATGTGTGGATAGCACTTCAATAACATTTCTTAACGCTTCGTCTGATGCGCGAATCAGGGTATCAAAATGGTGTGTCTCAAGTTCTACCGTGACCGCTGTGTCAGCGATATAGCCGTCAATATGTGCACCGACATCAAGTTTTACCACATCCCCCTTCTGAAAGACAAGTGAGTCGTCATGCCGGGGGCTATAATGAGCAGCCAGTGTGTTTAACGCAATGTTCACAGGGAACGCAAGACCTGCCCCAGAATCGGTTATTCTTGTTTCGACCATCGTGGCAACGTCAAGTAATCGCGCGCTGGGTTTGAGTAACGTCACACCGAAATCCCGTGCATCAGCTGCTATCTTGCCTGCACGCTTGTAGTTCTCATAGACCGAATTATCCATATGAAATCACATCCAACAGTTCTTTTTCTGTTATAGACCCTTCCCGGACAATCTTTGTTTTTCCAGTTGAAAGATCCACAATCGTGGACGAAGCACTTTCTCTTCGTCCATCATCGAGACACACGTCGATATGCGTCTTTAGCTGTTTAAGAATATCCTTTATCACCGCCTGGGTTGTTGCCTGATGGAGATTTGCACTGGTGACCGTCAATGGGCCATACAAGGCGAGTAATTCCAAAGCGATAGGGTCACGGGGCACACGTACTGCGACAGTATCATTACCACTGGTGACACTATCGGGAACCTTTGGTTTTTTTTTCAAGACAATCGTTAAGTTCCCAGGGAGGAACCTCTCACTTATCCTCCGGGCTGTTTTGTTCATAAACGCAAGTGGTTCAATCGCTTCCACACAATGAACCGCCACAGGTAAAGGAATCGAGTAAGGACGTTGTTTTATATCAAATACTTTCCGTACCGCTGTTTCATTATAGATGTCTGCGCCAAGCGCGTAGAGGGTGTCCGTTGGATAGATAACCAGTTCTCCCTTTCGTAATGCTTTTACTGCAGCTGAAAAGTCGTTTTTTTTCATGCGTCTTACTTATCTGTTTTTATAAAATCACCAAGGGTAAATCCACCTTGAGGGCGCGTCTGCGAACCAGTTCCCGTGGAAACACTTTTCATTTCTTCCATGAGTTGAATTCCTAGCTCTTTTTCCAGCTTTGCAATAGTCTGATCAGATGGACGGAGATCACCGTTTTCAAGTTTAGCAATGGTCACGGTTCGCTCACCGATTCTAAATCCAAGTTCCTCCCTGGTTAATCCTTTCTTTTTTCGTGCGTGTTCGATGAGATGATTCCAGTTCGTCACCAGTTCCTTTTCCATCCCTTTGTCTTTGTAGATGTCTCGTTCCATTTTTTGTGTCTTTTTTACGATGAATCGTTGAGGGGGGGATGGACTACTTATCTTAGCAGGTTCTTGTTGTACAACACCTTCTGCGTATTTTAAGCAATCTGGGCAGACAAACATTTTTGCACCATCGATAATCGCTTCTTTACCACCTTTACACTCTCTCCCACAAAGTTCACAAGGCATTTCAAAGTCCCTCTAAAGGTCTCATTTGTTATAGCAATCCTGCTTTCTGCAGAATCATTAAGTCTTCGGTGCTAAGTTTTTCTCCTCGTTTGAAACGCTCGAAGACATCATCTGCCTCTTTCTGAGCAGCAGAAACGTCAGCCAATTTTTTCTTTTTCTCTTTCTTCTTCTCTGTACTGGAGATGTTTTTCTCTAGTTCATGGATCGTGTTCACATGGTCAATAAATTCCTTATGCAGCTTATCTGCCTCTATCTTTGTTACGACGATGCTTTCTTGAATTTCGGTTGTTCGTTTGACAAGTTTATCAAGCTGCTGTAGTTGCTCAAGCATTCCTTGGTGCTCTTCTTGTGCTTTTTTTGCCATTTTCTCGACAAGTTCATGTTGTTTCTCTGCTTTCTGTCGTAGCAATTTTTCTTCTTCAATTGATTTTTTCAGCTTCGGATCCTTGTTTAAGTTCTCCTCTGCTTCCTTGATTTTTAAATGAATTCCTTTGATTGTTTCAATTAATTTTTTTTCTTTTTGCGCAGACATCGGTTGGGTCATCTGTTCGTTTTCGAGTTTTCTCAGATATTGTTTCAATTCATTGACATTCACACCGGTATTTGAGGTTCTCTCTCGCTCTAGTTCCTTAATTTTCTTTTTTAGTTCGACATGACGTGTTAAAAAATCATTTCGTTGTTCCTTTGCATGTTTGACCCGTTCATTATGCTCATCACGTTTCTTCTTATGTTCACTAATCAGATTTCGTATCTGCCGAACCTTTGCATTAAGGTCGTCACGTTCTTTGGCCATTTTTTTTGACTGGTCATGTAATTTATCTCTGCTCTTCTTTAGTTGATTTGCTCGTTCTTGCAATTCATCTTTTTTTCTGGCCATCTCTTCCAGTGATTCATCGTCCATTTTCTGCCTCTGATTTAAATGATAACATGGAGGTAAAATAGTAGGTGTTTATTAAAAGTTTGCTGATAATTAATTACTTTGCCTCCTGTCTTTCTTTCTATCCCAAAACAAAAATGTTTATATAAGACTATCGGAGAAACGCAGCAATTGTCCCTTGCCAAAAGTACCATACTTGAAAGAAATTTCTTTGCATCCCTCACATGTTGTCATATTTATATATAGAAATCCTTCCCATACTGCCAAAGGAGAGAGTGAAATAGACGACGAGTCAGGTCCAAAGAAAAATGAAATGCAAGGTCTTGCATGGAGAGTGTCCTTCTCCATTCTTGTCGCGGTCGGATGGCTTGTATTTCTGATACTCTGGTTGTTTTTTTATGCCAAGAACTTTCCATGGGAGCAAAATATCGCAATTTTCCTGCTATCTGTCTTCATTTTTGCAGTGACCTTGGAGGTCCCCTGGACGTACTGGGCGTTGAAACAACAATCCTCCGCGGAAAAAAAATGTGGAAGATGAAAGGAGTCCGCTGGCGCGTCTGGGTTTCGATAATCGCAATGGTAAGCGTCATTATTTTTTTGATTTATTGGTTCTGGGCGATAGCAGAACCTTTTGATATCTATCAAAATCTCGCGATTTTCATCGTCGCATTCTTAATCGCAGGTGGCCTACTTGCTGCCATGTGGGCTCCTTGGGGTATGACACATAGTCCTGAGCACAAGTATGATGAACAAAAGAAAGAATGACCCTTTCATCAACGACTGTGTCTAAACGACCGTTTCTGAATCTTTTTTTCGTTTCTTCTGTACGATAAAGATTCCATCAAGGAACACTGCAAGGATTCCTGTAATAAACACCATATCAAACACATGCGCTCCACCAATGACAGCGTATCTCGGAGCCTGTATCTCATTTTGGATAAGGCTCATCAGATGAAACCCGTCCGCTCCAAGAAGCACCCCAAGCGTCCCTATCGTATAAGCAAGAGGCGCGGCTTTATTTTTGTCTTTCCATGAAAATAGAATAGAAACAAAACTTGTACTAATGATAGGCAGTAACCAAAAAGGAAACACTGAAACAATCCCTCTTTCGGGGTCAGGATATGTAACAAAAAAAGTCACAATAGAAATGATTCCTATCCCAAGGAAAACCTTGAAAACCTGTAATCTATTTTTAAAAGACAGATAGATACTAAGGAGAATAGGAATAACTGCACCACCGACATTAATCCCGATTATCCAGTAGGTATTGTAGGTAAATAATGCGATGTTCGAAAAACTGATTCCCACGTATCCGTCAATCAACCCCGATCCAAGTAAAAACGAGATAAACACGATAACGATTGCTTCAAAGGATGAAAACCCCATCTCTTTGAACGCTTTTGTAATAATAAGATATATGATATACAACACCAAAATGGGCAGAAGGATGACAAAAAGATATCCAACGAACTGACTTAGAAATGAACTTGCTCCAATCATTACGGTTTGGATGGAAAAAACATTTATAAATGTACTCAAAAAAAAACGCCTCCATCTCTCTTTTTTAAAGACATGATCTGCTAACAAGATTCACAAAATATGGAAAATGGACCGTATCTGTAAATATTATTTCTTATTAAACGTTATAATAGAAACTTATATATAATGGCCATTCATATAATCATTATATCCAAAGGGGGTAAAATATGAATAATAAAAAACATTCTAAAGCATCAAGAATAGAGGCAGTTATCATAGCACTCCTATTTATAGGGACCGCACTTATTGTTCCTATCAGTACGATTGCTACGAACACACTAACAGACGAAACAACGAACGACGGTTCACAACAAAGCTATTATACTGGAGAGGATAAAGACACGTTCATCCTAGATCGAAGTTACTATCTGCTTGACCCCGACCCAGCATCAACGAACTCCGCGGATAATGATGATGCCGGCTATAAAAAAGACGCTGGAAAAGACCTTCCAAGAGCATTGGCATTATACCCCGGTGAAGTTATTGATGAGACACCAGGGAGAGGAAGATCTGGAAAACTATCAGCAACAGATACAGATGATTGGTTTTTCTTCTCTGCTTGTGTTGGTCAACAGATTGTCTTCTCTGTTACACCTCCTACGGGGTTTGACCTGAATGTTTCTTTATGGACTGCAGCCTCTGTTATGGTTGCCTCGTCTAACAACTCTGGCAGTACTCAAGAAATCATAAACTATACACCTACCTATACGGGGAAATGGTATATTTTGATCCGATTTGTCAGCGGCACAGGAGTTGGACAGTACACCTTTACTGTTGATATCAACGGACAGAACGATGCAAATAGTGCTGGAGATGCCCCAAATACTCGCACTGCCGCACTGCTTCTCACACCCGGAACATACTTTGGATATCTAGATATGGATGACCCCTATGATTGGTATAAAGTCCAAGTAACCACGGGACAAGGGATTCATGTCACATTGAAAATGAAAGACTTGGTATACCTGACTGATTTTGACCTTCAGCTCTATAACCCAAGTGGAACACTCGTCTACGAGGGAAATGAGTACTATGACGATGATTTCAACTATCCTGCGGATGTCACAGGGGAATGGAGTATCCGAGTGGATATTTTCCCTGGATGGGTCGATTGCCCCCAGCCCACAGAATGGAAATATTATTCGTACGGTGCTGGTCCCTATAACCTGACAATTGCCCTTGAGACCAGTGGGTCTATTCCTGGACCAATCCCACAACCACAGATCACTCCTATCGCAAAGACGTTTAAGGTCACAAACGATCCTGAAAGCACCAAAGACGATTTCGCATACCTTGCCGCGATTCCAGCGTGCAACTACATTGCTGAGGGAAAACGCTATCTTGCTCCAATTATCTACACAGGTGATTCAACTCCAACCGCATACTATGATGACCCGACTGAATTTGGGACGGTTGATGACATGACACAGTATCTTATTGATGATTGGAATGATTATCTTGCATTATTTAATACGACACCAGCTCAATATACACTTCCTGAAGATCCAATTGAAGCAGCTGCTCAAATAGCAACCAATGGATGGGCCTCATCTACCACAGCGGTTGTCGCAGTCGATGGCAGCTTAATTGAAGATACAATAAAAACCGTTGTTAGTAAGAAAAAAACACTAGCTCGGATTGTTGATGTTGATTTGGTTGACAGTGATGATCCAAAACTTAAAAGCGAATTTGGATATATGCAGCTGATTGGGCCAAAATGGGGTGCGATTAGTGTTAATACTACAGGTATTACCCAGCAGAACTCTGCAGTATCTGGTGCCATTCTCACGCAGGTGTTCCCGAAATTTATGGATGTCGGTTATGATGACTGGCCAGTGCCGTATGATGGTATTGGGTATGCAGGCGATGTATACTACCCGGTGACTCGTTCAGGATTATGGTCAGCGCTTTCAGGGCTTTCAAATAAGACATTCGACAGCCTTATTATCACAAAACACGCTGGCGATCGCTATCGGTTTAAAGTGACTTCAAATGATGCAGTAATCAACGCGGTAGTGACAACAAATGAACCATCTGATATGCTGGTGTTTTTAGTTGACCCGCAAGGAAATCTGAGAGCACCGATGATGCCTGCATGGAATGGGCCAGTGAACCCAATTCATGTCTGGAATGGACTTGAAAACCCACCTGTGAACCCATGGAGAAACTGGAACCCTGGTCCTCATACGGAATTCACCGCAGAAGTCCTTCATCCTGAAGCGGGGATATGGACTGTGATTGTTGTGCCCCGGAATGCAGAAGGACCAAATATACAATATACTCTAACCACCACAGTCCGGACCGTTAACCCTGATCGAGCTGATGCAACGATTTCAGCAGCAAACGCCGCGGTCATTGCGTCGTTGAACCACTATCCATTGCTGTATGTCACACAAGATGCTGTGCCTACAGCCACTGCAGGTGCATTTACTGCTCTTGGGGTAGAAAAAGTTATCTTTGTTGAACGGGGTGGAATAGGTGCGAATGTGCGTGATAAACTTCCAACACCTGAGAAAGATTTACAAACCATGCAGGAAATCGTTGATGAGATTAAGAGCTACCCAACGTCTGAGAACTACGTCACCGCAACATCATTAAAGACTGGTGATGGGTATTTTGCCTCAGCAGCGATGCTTGCCGCATACCATGGTTCACCCGTTATCCGTGTTGAAGATGCTCCTGATGGAGACCCTGCTGCCGTTGCTGAACGGATTGTTATGTGGCAACGATGGTCTGGGGATTTCTACCATGGATCTCGTGCGAATGGACATTTACCACACTACAAGGAACCTGTTGAGCAAAACAAATTCAAGCTGCTGGTCAGCTTCATAAAGTTTTTACTCAATGGGAACGCAAGCATTCTTCCGCCACTTGGTCTTGACGCAAAACGATACTGGAACGAAGAGATGCACAATTACTTCTATAACTATATTGACAGCTTAGGACTTGACTTAGAGGGCCAAGAAGCATATGCGATTGTTGCGCCACGATCCGATATCAACATGGTGCTCAATTCTGTGTTAAATGGAAACAACTCCTATTCTGGGCAAATCCCTGGAATTACCCCTGCGTATTCAAGTAATATGGTCGTTCGAAGCGTTCTCTACCCTGCATTGATTTTCGCAAACCCGAATCGGGATGCGACGACAAGCTCGCTTATGAACTACCCTGAAGCCAACTCGTTTGTCTTAAACGACGGGAAACGGTATTATGCATACTCCTCTGGCGTCGTGAAGAATACCTTTAGCTCTCACCTTCGAACCTACTATGGACATACCTTCTGGGTAGCACACCTGGAACGAATGAACGCGGGCGCAAGCGTGTATTATTACTCTGGTCATGGAACCGGTGGAAGCGGCATGTCCGCCATGTATGAACAGAACGAACACTCGAATTATCCTGATCAGATATGGTGGGATGCCTGGCGTGGGTATATGTATGATAACTGGAGGATGGTTAGGGACGTTATCTCTGGGAACGTCTGGTTCAACCCAGAACCCCCGATGTTATACGATATCGTTCATTATAAATGGGTTGATGAGAATTTCCAGAACCTCCGCAGTAACGCGATATTCTATATGTCCTGTACAACTGGGGATGGAGATGGCCCCATGGTCTTTTTAGATCATGGTGCAGTCTTGTGGTATGGAAACGCGAATACGGGGTTGTGTCCTGAGGCGGATATTGCAGACGACGAGGTCTTTAAAGATACCCTGATTCATGGAGAATCTGTTGGAGTTGCATGGTCAAAACAAGTATGGCTCCACTATAGGGACTTTACGACAGGTGACCCGACCTCGATGTATGGTCCTGCAAGTATGTATCCAATTAGCTCCATCCAGGTTATCTACGGTGATCCAAGCTTAGTCATCTATAGTCCTGAATGGCAAGCACCTGAACCAATTGATGCATAGACGCATCACCCCTCTTTTTCTTTTTTTTAATAAAAACTTTCAGTATCTTTTTATGATGCTTTTTCCAAACCTTTATATCAATTCACAGGATAACAATCCCATCTGAAATCAAATGAAGGTGGTTAAAAAGTACCATGAAAAAAAAGGTATATCAATTATTTATTTGTATGTTGCTGATAGGCGTGTTGTTCGTCGTTGCCCCAGATAATACATCTGCAGATCAGGATGGCGATTATGTCTATATAACAAGTGGGACTCCCTTGGCTGCTACCATTACAGGTTACACTGGTGCTGGCGGTGATATTACAATCCCATCTATGCTGGGTGGATATCCAACAGTCCACATTGGCGATGATGCGTTTAAAGCCTGTTCCAGCTTAACCTCCGTGATTATTTCGGACAGTGTTGTGACAATAGGGGCTGGTGCGTTTAACAGCTGCAATAACCTCACCTCGGTGACTATCCCTGGCAGCATCACTACGATTGGGCATTATGCGTTCTATTTTTGTAATTCGTTATCCTCGGTGATTATTCCTGCCAGCGTCGTAACGATTGAGGATTTCGCGTTCTATTACTGCGTGTCGTTATCCACCGTGACCATTGGTAGCGGCGTTACCACTATCGGAGACTATGCGTTCTACTCGTGCACCACGCTTTCCTCTTTGACCATTGCATATGGTATCACCGCTATTGGGAATTCTACTTTCTCCTGCTGCACTTCTCTATCATCGGTGACCATGCCTAGGAGCGTCACAACCATCGGATCTGAAGCATTCTCCTATTGTTCTTCCTTGACCTCGATAACATTCCTTGGACTTGTAGCACCAACTACCGTTGGTGATGAATGGATTTCTGATACACCCGCTGAGATACAGGGGCATGCGTATGCTGCGTCGAACTTTCCGCTTCCCGGCGAGGTTTGGAATGGATTGATGATGGGTGCCGCGATCGGTGGAGACAATATGCCCCCTGTTGCAGGGGTCATCTTGACGCCATCAACCCCTGCCCCAATTCAAACGGTTACCTGTAACGCCTCGGCCAGCTATGATTCTGACGGCTCAATCATATTATACGAATGGGATTGGAATAACGACGGTGTGTACGAAGAATCACATACCACTCCAATCACAACACATGCATGGGCAGAAGATGGAAACTATCTTGTTACCGTACGAGTTACTGATAACGTTGGTGCAACAAGTACTAAAAGTATCCCTGTGCAGGTCAGCAGTGGAGGCGGAGCAGAGAATACAGGCATTCCTGGTTTTGAACTGGTCTGTGCTATAGGGATGATAATGGTTTCAATCCTTCTTTTGAAAAAGAAAAGAAACAGATAGATGTCTTGAGAAGAACGTATAATAGAGAAATACTGATTCTTCAGCGTTTGACAAAAACCATGAAGTTCAAACCATTGTAAACGCTTCTCTGATAGTAGTGGTGTGAACGTTACTTGCGTTGCTTAAATTTATATCCATAATAAATAGCGCCACTATGCCCGTCTTGTTGGATTTTCCGAAAAGTGCTTTCGACTTTCATGCCGATTTTCATTTGATCGAGGGGACAGTCTACAATCTGAGCGGTTATACGCGGGCCTTCCTCAAGTTTGATGATTGCGATAGGATAGGGTGTTTGCTCTTCGAAATCCTCAGGACCGACATGAATTATCGTGTAGGTCACCACTTCACCTTTTCCTAACAGCTTTGTTTCCTTCATTTTTCCGATACTTTTTCGTCGGCAAAATGGGCATGATTCCCTTGGGGGAAAGTAGACCCGATCGCAGGATTCACATTTGTTTGCTATAAAATTGTAACGTTCTGGTATTTCCCTCCAGAATCGCGCCACTCCTTCTTTCATTGTTACATCGCCTCCAAGATATGAACCACACAGGTTGCCCCAGAGCCACCGACGTTATGTGCAAGGCCCTTCTTTGGGTCTTTTATTTGTCGTTTTCCTGCTTCTCCCCGTAACTGCAGGGTGACTTCAATTATTTGCGCGACACCTGTTGCCCCAACTGGGTGTCCCTTTGCTTTAAGACCCCCACTGGTATTAACTGGTAATGAACCATCTAAGGTAGTGATTTTTTGGTCAATTGCTTTTCCCCCTTCTCCTTTTTTCACAAACCCTAAATCTTCGATTGCGCAGATTTCTGCTATGGTAAAACAGTCATGAACCTCGGCAAAGCTAATGTCTTTCGGGGTGAGGTTGGCCTGTTTATACGCCATTTTTGCTGCGTACACTGTCGCATCAAGCGTGCAAATATCACGTCTCCCATGAAGTGAGAGTGTGTCCGAGGCTTGTCCTGAGCCAATGATCTTCACTGGTTTGTCGGTATAGTTTTTTGCTTTATCGGCAGCACAAAGGATAATGGATGCGGCGCCGTCACTTACTGGGGAGCAATCCATAAGTCCAAGAGGATATGCAACAGTGGTTGCTTTTAAAACCGATTCAAGTGAAATTGGGGATTGATATTGTGCATAAGGGTTTAGTGCCCCGTTCGCATGGTTTTTTACCGCGACTTGTGCGAGTTGTTCTTTGGTTGTCCCGTAATCATGCATGTGTCTTGTTGCAATCATTGCATAGATTGCTGGGAATGTGGCACCAAAGAAAGCCTCCCATTCTTGATCTGATGCAGTGGCAAGGATTTCTGTTGCCGCAGTACCACCGACGTCGTTCATTTTTTCGATACCGCCGACGACCACGATATCATTCATCCCTGAGGCAATAGAAAGATATCCTTCTCTGACTGCAAGACTCCCGGATGCACACGCTCCTTCAACACGGGTTGCGGGGATATGTAGATGTGAGAAACCTGAGACTTCAGCGACCAGTGCACCAATGTGTTCTTGGTCTACAAAACGCCCGGAGCTCATCGATCCAACATAGAGAGCATCGATGTCTTTTCCTTCTATGTTTGCGTCAAGGATTGCTTTTGATCCTGCTTCTGCGATAAGTTGCCTAAACGATTTATCCCATAATTCGCCGAATTTCGTTAACCCTACGCCTATGACAGCAACGTCTCTCATTTTGTATCACTCCCAAAACAATAAGTTAGTCATTTTTGTATATTGTCCATAATCAACATATTCTTTATCAGCAACAAGTTGTGCGATTGTTGGCGCGTTCTCTCGAGAAAGTTTTGTTATTTGATCGGTAACTGTCATATCAAAACCGTCGCTTCCTGCCCCCGACCCATAACTTGTCATGAAAATACGGTCACCAGGTTTTGCGACGTCCAAGACGGATGCAAGGCCAATCATTGATGCACCAGAATAGGTGTTGCCAATGTATGGTACCATAAGTCCCTGTTTTACTTGATCGAATGAAAACCCAAGTTTCTTTGCGACGTTGACTGGGAACTTTCCGTTTGGTTGATGGAAAATCGCATAGGTATAGTCCTGTGGCTTTGAGCCAACCTTTTCCATAAGTTTTGTTGCACAGTTTGTGATATGTTTATAATAGGCAGGTTCTCCAGTGAATCGGCCTCCATGTGAGGGATATTTCATTTCAGCTCGTCGCCAGAAGTCAGGAGTATCTGTCGTGTAGGAAAGGGTATGGTTTATTGTCGCGATCACCTTGTGTCTTCCGATAATAAACGCAGCACCACCTGCTGAAGCAGAGTATTCCAGGGCATCTCCTGGTGCAGCTTGTGAGGTATCCGCTCCTATGGCCACGCCGTACTCTATCATTCCTGCTTTTACAAAGCCAAAGCAGGTTTGTATGGCAGCGGTTCCTGCTTTACATGCGAACTCATAATCGGCGACCATGAGATCTGGTGTTGCACCGATTGCTTCCCCTACGATGGTTCCTGTAGGTTTTACAGCATAGGGGTGTGATTCACTGCCTACATAAATGGCACCGATTTCCACGGGGTTTAGGGTACATCGTTTCAATGCTGCGCGTATCGCTTCAACGCTAATGGTCGCGGTGTCCTGATCGATGGAAGGGACTGATTTTTCGATAATCCCAAGTCCCCGGCTGATGGCTGCCCCGTCCTTGCCCCAGACTGCTGCGATTACTTCTGCTTTAATGCGAAAGCGAGGAATATGCGCCCCATAACTAACAATGCCTATTTCTTCCATAATACGCCCAACAAAGCCCAAAACAAAAAAGACTACTTAAAAGTGCCGACCGATATTCGACAATTGACGTAAAATGGGTACTACCCTGAAAGCGTTATTTTCTTCCCGCCTTTTAAGGCTTCAACAGATTGCTCTGCGACTTTATCAAGCTTGTCGTTATCCATGAGTTCTTTGCGGGCTTTGAGATTCTGGTTCCGAAGGATTTCTCTGCTTTCATGGAATCGTTGCATTCGTTCTTTTTTAACGGAGACTATTTTCGATCTCATCTCTAAGGCTTTTTCGTGGTTGCTTTGTGCCTCTTCTTTTGCTTCAATGTATTTCTTGTGTTTCTTATTTGCCTCACCGATCAGGGTTGCGATTTCATTGACTAATTTTTTGTATTCCTCGTGTTTCTGCTGGCTTTCCTTATAATATTTTTGGACGTGCTCATGTTCTGCGTCAGCCATTTTGAACAGTTCTGTAATGGCTTTATCTGTATCAGAGAGATCGACTTCGATGAGTTGTTGTTTCTCCATTTGTTTTTTTACATCATTAAATTCTTTTCGTTTTTGTTTTATCCGTTCAATTAATTTGTTTTCTTTTCTGGTGTCTAATATGGTGGTTTCTTGTTCATATTCCATCATTTGAATGTCTGCTTTTATTTCTTCTAGGCGAAGCGGTAGGTTTTTTATGACGTCTCCTTTTTTCTTCCGTTTCGCATCAATGAGTTGTTTGGCCTGTTGTTGATAGTGATTTCTTTTTTCTTTGTGCTCCTTCATCTTTATGACAAGTTTCTCTCGTTCATCCTTGATTGTATCCATATCTTTTTTGAGTTCCTTGCGTTTTTCGTTTAGCATATCCCGCTCCTCACGGAACTGCCTCGCTACCTGGTTTAGTTCATTTCGTTTCTCAATGAGACTTTGAAACTTCTTCTCTGCGTTTTTCAGTTGTTCGACGTCTTGCTTCTTTGTAGAGTCTTTATCGGTCACAAGAGACACCCTTTTTCCAATACCGTATTATTCTCCCGTTATAAGGTTTGCTACTACTCTTTTATTCGTATACGGACCTTGTTTTTACCTTTTTCTGCAATCCAAGGCATCTGGATATCTGCAATATTTCCTGCAGGTATGGTAACTTTAACCATCGTCTTCTGTTTTCCATTGAGATAGAAAAATACTTTCGTGTTTCGGGCAGTAATCGTCCCAATATTCGAGATACTAAATGAGGTAATCACTTTCTCCCCGGGGCTAAATGCGGTCGGCCAGTGAGAGACATTATGGATCTGTAGGAGTGTTTTTCCTTCCTTTATCATTGCCAGTAGCGTGAGAGATTCTGTTTTCTTTCTCCCTGTTTTTTTCACATGGACTGGTACCTGGGTCCAATCCTTCGATGCCGCTTTTTCCGTCGGTGTGATGATGATTTGGACCGTCATCGATGCTTTACCCTCGATGACCGCTGTTGCAGGGTTGATAGAGGTTATCCATTTTGATGACGGTTTTTGCTGTGCGGCGTTGATTTCATATGATTGTGTTTTTTTGCTTGGGTTTCTCAGAGTAAGTTCAAAGATTGCTTTTTCTGTTGGTTCGATTCTTTTGATTCGGTCTGTGCAGATAAGATGAACAGGTTTTACGGTCAACACCAAAGCAAGAATGATAAAGAGAAATAAAATCATTACCAAAAGTATGCTTGCAAGTACTATTGCGCCATATGAACCAAAGATCTCGTTAAGACCAAGGCTTTGTGCTGCACTGTCAAAGAGGGTATAGAGACTCTCAAGGAAATTTCCTGGGATGACGTAGACAGTCACTGTAATAGTTGCTTTGGTGCTTGGATCGGCAACGGAAGCGACGGTAATGGTGATGATATCAGAACTAAGGGTCGTATTTTTCGGCACTTGTATAACAACTCTGGCATCGTTGGCTGCTGTGATTTGTCCAATACCAACATTTCTGATGTTGTCTCGTGGGATAAGTCGCCAGTGGTTCTGGGAAGTAGCGGTTACGGTATAACTATCAACATCGTCGATAGCGCCGGTGTTGTTATTTTTTATGATGAAATAGAAGGTGCGATTTTCTCCTTTGCTGACGTTGATTGTAGTTGAATACCCAAGTATCTTGACATCGTATGTAATCGCATTGGTAGATATTTCAGCAAAGCCTCCCACGCGAGCGATTCCTGTATTTCCCTTGGCTACAATGATAAAGTCGATGAAGCTGCCATAGGCCTCTTTAAGATTGTTTTTCGATTTGATAATTACCTGAAGGGTGGTTTTACTGTTTGCGGAAACCGTCGTTGGTTCTGGAACGATGATTTCCCAATCGCCCAGTTTTTCCCGTTCGATGATCTCAACGTGGATGGCATCTGCGTTGTTACTGGTGACATTGAATTGATAGTCAACAGTCCCACCAGGGATGATTTCATTGTCTTCCGGGATGCTTGTGAGGTCGGTGATTTTTATGTTTTGTGTTTCTTGAACTTTCACTCGTAGTGCTGAGGGGTATTGATGGGAATCATAGAATAATTTTACCCATCTTAGACCAAGTTTTGTGCCATTCTGCACAGACACTCCGAGTCGTAGGTTATGAGTATAGGTGATTTCAATATCGGAACCATTAAATGAGAATGTGATCGGTCTCTTTGGTTTGGTTAGTATGTCGATGATTTTTGTCCGAGTCAGCTGCATTTCAGATGTTGCTATGGTTGTGTTATCATCGTAAAGCGTCACAGTAATCGTGATTCTTCCGCGCAATAGGTTAAATATTCGTAATAAATCACGGTGGCTTAGATACAAATCTACGAACGTGTTTTTCACTTGAAGGATTTTGTTTCGTTCGAATATTGGTGCTGTCCAGAGGAGCGGGGTCGTTCCTAATTTCGATTCTGATTGATTGCCTGTGGTTGGTGGTTTTTCATCCATGGTTTCGTCGGAGTGAAGATAATAGATCCGGATGTCTTCTTCAGATATTTTTGCTGGAATTGAGACCGATGAAGGATGATTTTTTGAATCGTAGATAAACGATGTCGATCGAATAGCATTCACTACTGCTGCAAAATCTTCAGAGGTGATGTTGATTAGCCCTTCCTTGAATATTGAAACGATTTCTTTGAGGGCGGTTCCTAGCTCCTGTAATCTATTAAGGTTACTGCGGTTTTCCAGAAAACTTGCTCGTTGCTCCCATCGTTCGAGGAATTTATTCACATCAATATATTTTGTTATCAGGTTGGAAAGGGTTTTATTCGTTGGGATGATTTCGACACTAAACAATAAGCTGTATCCTGGCCTTAAGACATAGTTGACATTAGGCAATATTATTTGCTGCTTGTAGATATCGCTGCCAAGTCTAGGGGTTAGTTCAACGGTGGTATTTGTTATTCGTCTCGGTATCGGCAGATCAGAATCAAAATTTACTGAATACAATTCAACTTTGACGTGGTCTCTAAATTTTTCAAGTGTAACATCTGAGTTGAAATATAAATTGAAAATACAATCTCCGTTGATGTCTACAGAGTCGTTCCCGTAATAGGAATAGCCTTCAACGATACGGAACGGATGAGGAAAGAAAAGCTCAAGCCCGGGGAATAGTTCGCTGAAATTAAACTCTGGTGAATCTTGCAGGAAGTAAAGAAGCCATGTCGTTCCAAACCATGTAAACCATTGATCGATGTTCAGGCTGTATTTCAGAAATAGTTTGGATGTGTTTTTTATAAACAGACTTGGCGGGTATTCAGAATCATTTTGCTTTGTTGGTGCAGTGAGTGAGAGAGGTATGAAAAATTCAGAGAAGTTTTCATCATCCAATAAACCGAGTGCTTCAACGAAATACAGGGTTGTTTGACCGGTTGAGGATTGTGCACGTACCTGTGGCGAGATAAGAGCAGGGGTTATGATTCCTAGACTAAGGATGACTATCAATACCATTGTTCGGAGCGCTTTGTGCGCTTTCATTAGTTCTCAACCTCGATAGTATCTATCTTTTTTGTTATTATATAAATCTTTGTTTACAACACTTACCATCTTTTTCTAAATATAATATGTAATATATTTAATAACATTATGTATTATATACAATCTGTAAGATTAGAGATTTTATAAGAAAAAAAATCAGTTACAGTGACGGTGTTTTTCGAAGCCACTCAAGGTCGCTGATATACAAACTACGAATATCGGAAAGATTAAACCGCAACATCGCAAGGCGTTCAAGGCCAAGGCCCCAGGCAAGGACGGGGGTTGTCACACCTACCGGTTCTGTTACTTCTGGTCGAAAGATACCACTCCCGCCAAGCTCCATCCATTTATTATTCCAGAATACCTCGACTTCCATGCTTGGTTCTGTGTAGGGGAAGTAGCCTGGTCTGAATCGTATTTTTTCAAATCCCATTCGACGGTAGAACTCTTTGAGGATGCCGATGAGTTGCCGGAAGTTCGCGTTCTCCTCATAGATGATCCCTTCTATTTGATAGAACTCAGGCAGATGCGTCGTGTCGATGTTCTCTTTACGAAACACCCGTTCAAGGGAGAAGACCTTGCATGGTGGTTTAGGGTGGTTGTACAGATAACGGATGGTATTAACTGTGGTATGGGTACGTAGCAGTGCTCGTTCTCCTTCGTTTTTTGAGAACGTGTACCCCCACCCGATCGAGCCTGTGCGACCCCCGTTTTCATGTACACTGGCGACCGCTTTCAGTAACTGCTGGTCTGATATCTGAATCTTTGAAGGTGTCTTACAGTAAAAGGTATCTTGCATCTCTCGTGCAGGGTGATCCTGTGGGATAAAAAGCACATCCATGTTCCAGAAACAGGATTCAACGTAATCCCCCTGGATTTCTTGGAATCCCATTTCGACGAAAATCTGCCTGATTTCTGAAATCAACTTCACCAACGGATGTGATTTTCCTCCATATAACGCAGGAGCGAATGCGTGAATGTCGTATGGTCTGATTGTTTTTTGTTTCCATTCATTATTTTTTATGATTGAACTTGTCAGTTGCGAGATCTCTTCATGGATTTCGATGCCTTTTTCCACAAGTGTTTTTCCTTGCTCTGTCAGGATGATTGTACTAGTGATAAGATCTTTTTCTTTGATAACGTTCTTCCGTGATACAAGGGGTTTGATTGAATCTTTGTTTATTTCTTGTTCAGGGTGTTCGTTCAGAAGAAGTAACAGTTGTTCTGCCTCTGTCACTTCAGAGAGTGCTTTTGTTCCTTTATCGGTGATTTCAATAATGGTGTCTTTTTCTTTGCGGATGGTTGCCCATCCGTTGGTTTTGAGCCAACCGATAGCGACCGAAATTTCATCGGGAGATAGTACTGCAGTAAGGTCCTGTAACGGTAGAGTTCCGCGTTTATCAGATAACAATTGTAATGCACGTTTCTCAGGAAGACCTTTTTCAACAAATCGTCTTCCTTCTTTTCCAAGGGAATAAACCGTCTTTATGGAGTTTTCTATCACAACAAGTTTTTTTGATTGGAGCCATGACGCTGCATTTAACACTTCAACTTCTAAAGAGAAATCCTCTATTTTCGCGATCTCTTGCGGAGCGCCTTTCCCATGGAGTTTTTTTAGCGCCAATAATACTTTTTTCTCGTTTTGAGACAGTTCCTTTACGATTTTTTCTGTATCCATTCAAACCTGAAATTACCTTGCTACGTATTAAGATGTCGATGTCATCGTAGACCAAAGAATTATAAAACGGCAGCGCTTCCATGGTCTCTATCCGGAGAGTTTACTATGATTGGAAAATTACCAGAAAATGTTTTACAGGCTTTCTTAGAGACGATTCCTCTTGAGTTTTCGGTTATCGATAAAAACGAAAAAGTCCTTGCATGGAATAAGCATAAGACCCGTATTTTTAAAAGACCTGAAGCGGTTGTGGGACGTGATGTTCGGAATTGTCATCCTAAAAAAAGCCTTGGGAAAGTTGAACAAATATTACAAGAGATGAAAGCGGGGAAACGGCAAAAAGCACGATTTTATATTGATCTTCCCTTAGGACCACAGGGTAAACGGGAGAAGGTTCTTATTGAATATTACGCCTTGCGAGATGAGAATGGAGATTATCTTGGGTGCCTTGAGGCGTCACAGAACATTTCTGAAATACAGAACCTCAGTGGTGAAAAACGATTACTTGACTAAAACCATTTGTGACGCTATAATTTTTTATAGGAAAAGTGTGTTATCCCCCTCGCATCTGGGCCCGTAGCTTAGATCGGTTGGAGCAACCGGCTGATAACCGGTAGGTCGAGAGTTCAAATCTCTCCGGGCCCACTGCATTTGTTTTAAACGAGGGGGAATTCAACAATGGAAATAATACTTATAATCCTGGTCTGTGATTTCCCCCATATAGTTATGCCATTCTTGCGTTTTTGTATCGATAAAAAGCTCAGCGCCATCGCGGCCAATCGCATCCATAAGGACCGTATCCGATCTAAATTCCTCTAATGCTTCCATGAGGTTTGTCGGTAACCGCTGAATGTTATGTTCTCTAATTTCCTCCTCGCTCATTTTATAGATGTTTTTTGTAACCGGCTCGTAATTGATTTTCTTTTTAATACCATCAAGGCCTGCATGGATTAATGCTGCAAAGAGCAGGTATGGGTTTGCGGCAGGATCTGCATTTCGCACCTCAACGGAGATGTTTTTCTTGGAGGGGATGCGGATAAGGCTGCTGCGGTTATGGGGTGCCCAGGCAAGGTAGATAGGGGCTTCGTAGTGGGGGATTAATCGTTTGAATGAATTTAGCGTAGGATTGGCGATAGCAGCGATTCCCCGCGAGTGTGCAAGGATCCCTCCGATGAAATACCGTGCTGTTTGACTTAGTCCAAAAGGATCGGTCTCATCAACAAATGTGTTCCGTCCTTTTTTTAGCATGGTGATATGGGCATGCATGCCGCTTCCCGCCTCATTGGAAAATGGTTTTGGCATAAAGGTGATATCAAAAGTATACCGGGTCGCGATATCCCGTGCGATGTACTTGAAGAAACTACAAAAGTCAGCAGCAGGGATTGCAGAAAGAGCAGATATCTCAATTTCATGCTGTGATTTCCCGGACTCATGGTGATGATATTTCACGGGGTATCCGCAGTCCATTAAAATATCTGAGAGTTTCTTTCGATATTCTTTTGCCACATCAAGGGAGGGGGCAATGAAATATCCCTGGTTGGCTTTGATTTCAGTAAATTTGCTGACATTTTGGTTAAAGACATAAAATTCGATTTCCGGTGATATAGTAATGCTGTCAAATCCTTTGCTTTTTGAAATCTCTATCGCTCTCTTAAGAATATGTCGTGGTCCTGCACGATAGGCGTTATGGTCGACATCAAAAAGATTTGCTCTGATGAGTGCTTCCCCCTCGAGATGAGGGAGTATCAGGAATGTATCGAGATCAGGGAGCGCAATCATATCTGACCGCTCCACTTTCCTAAATCCCACAGAGGATCCGTCAAAACGCGAGCCTTTCGAGAGGATATTGTCTTTTAGAAATCGTTTTGCAGGAAGATGAAAAACCCGCAACCCTCCAATCAAATCAGTGAAATGGATTTGAATCCATCGAATATGATGCGTTTCTATTTCTTTTTTTATCTGCTGTTGGTTCATTAGGACATGGGTAACAGTACGTATTATAAATTTTTTATGGATATGGGTCTTATATTCGAATGAAAAAATCACCACTCTCCTCGTGAGAATCAAAGATGCTCGAAATAAATAAAATATATCACATGGATTGTCTCCAAGGTCTTCCTCAGCTTGACCCAGAATCTGTCGATATAATAGTCACCTCCCCTCCCTATAACATCGGAAAAAAGTATCTCTCCTATCATGATGTTCGGCCACGAAACGAATATCTCGATTGGATGGAAGCGGTCGCTAGAGAATGCAAGACGGTTTTACATGAAACTGGATCATTTTTCCTTAATGTTGGAGGAAAACCAACTGACCCTTGGGTTGCATTCGATATTGCGAATCGGTTCTATCCCTATTTTGTCTTGCAAAACACCATTCATTGGGTTAAATCGATTGCGATACCGAAAGATGATGTTGGTGATTATCCCACAATTATCGATGATATCGCAGTTGGGCATTATCAGCCGGTAAACAGCCACCGTTATCTGAGCAACTGCCATGAATACATCTTTCATTTCACAAAAACAGGGACCGTCGCTCTTGATCACCTGGCCATAGGGGTCAAATATCAGGATAAAACAAATATCGGTCGCTGGAAAAAAGCAGCAAAGGACCTCCGGGGACGTGGCAACACTTGGTTCATCCCCTACCTTACGATTCAAAACGCTCGGTCACATCCAACAGTCTTCCCGGTAAAACTACCTGAGATGTGTATAAAATTGCATGGTTATACGAAAGACACTCTTGTCCTTGATCCATTCATGGGTACTGGATCAACTGCGATTGCTTGCCAAACACTTGGGGTGCAGTACATCGGATTTGAAATCGATACAACGTATGTTGGACTCGCAACTAAAAGACTATCAGGTCAAAAAAATAAATAAGCATCCGTTCAGATGTACTCCATACCGTAAGTCACGCAAATTTTTATAGGATGAGAGTATCACGGCAGGTGAATATGAAAAAGATTACACCCTGGTTACACGGCAGCGAATATGTTGCCCCCCTCTCCCCAGCATGCCGCATGTGTGCAAAAGGATCCAAAATGGTTGTGCTCATCACAGGAAGATGTTCAACACAGTGTTTTTACTGTCCTTTGAGCTTCAAGAAAGGCGGCACCGATAGGATATTTGCAGACGAATGGGAGTTAGAAAACGAACAGGATACAGCAAAACTAATTCGCGAGGCAGAATACATCAACGCAACAGGGGCTGGAATCACGGGTGGCGATCCCCTTGTCGTTTGGCAACGAGCCCAGACCTACATCGAACTATTAAAACAAACCTTTGGGGATACCTTCCATATCCATCTCTATACGTCTGCGCTTAAAAATGCTGAACACCTGATTGATTTGGTTTCTTCTGGGCTTGACGAAGTGCGATTTCATCCTATGCCGCAGACTTGGCACTCAATGGAGAAAAGTTCTCTTAAAAAAGCGATTACAACTCTGATAGACACTCCGGTAGATGTGGCTTTGGAGATCCCTGTGATTCCAAAAAAAGAACAGGATATTGTTTCGTTAATCTCATGGGCTGATGAACAAGGTATCCGATGGATTAACCTCAATGAGTTAGAATTTTCTGAGAGAAATTGCGATGCGTTTGTTGCCCGGGGCTATGAAGTGAAAACAGAAGTGTCCGCTGCAGTAAAAGGAAGTGAACACACAGCGAAAAAGGTTCTTCGGGATGTCCAAAAAAAAAATATGCGTATCGGTGTTCATTATTGCTCTGTTTCCTTCAAAGATGGTGTACAGCTTAAAAATAGAATCACCCGGCGAGCAAAGCAGGTCGCAAAACCCCATGATGTCATTACAAAAGACGGGACGTTACTAAAAGGTATTATTTATCCTATAGGTGTTTCCTTAGCGCCTCTGAAGCGTTTATTAACGACAACATATACAGTACCATCGCATCTGTTTCATCTTGATTTTGAAAAAAAGCGAATCGAGATTGCTTCGTGGGTGCTGGAGAAAATCGCCCCAAAACTAACAAGAAAAGGCTATCAATGCTACATCATCGAGGAATATCCAACAGCGGATAGACTTGAAGTGGAACGCATTCCAATTCCCGCTCTGTGAAAAAGGTTTTTATATGGGGGCTACATTCCCACCTTACCATTTCCTAAGGAATGGAATCGATGAAAGCTCTGAAAGGAGGCTAAAAATATGCCGATGTACGTACGATTTCAAACATCAAAAGAACTGCAGGATTTAGCCTATGAATTAATAGAAAAGGCTCGAGATGGAGGAAAGTTAGGCAAAGGTGCAAACGAAGCAACAAAATACGTTGAACGTGGTCAAGCAAAAATCGTAGTCATGGCCGAGGACGTCACACCTGAGGAAATTCTTGCTCATATGCCGGTTCTCTGTGAAGAAAAAAACGTCCCTTATACCTATGTTCCAAGCAAGGAAGAACTTGGTAACGCAGCAGGTCTTGGGATTCCCACCAGTGCGATAGCAATCATAAATCCTGGGCGCGAAAAAGATCTTGTTGAAAATATCATTAAAAAACTTGAGTCTGTAAAGAAGCAGGGTTAAGAGTATGGTTATCGAAGGAACCCCTTGTGAAGTCGTCGAGGTCATCGAACGAACAGGAATGGCAGGTGAAGCATCCCAAGTGAAAGTGCGGGTCCTCGATGGCAGAGACAAAGGTAAAATTATCACACGAAATGTCATGGGACCGGTTCGTTTAGGCGACATTCTTATGTTAAGTGAAACTCAGAGAGAAGCAAAAAAACTAGGTGGACCGCGGTAAGAGAGAGATACACATGGTTGAAAAGAGAACGTGTTCATTCTGTGGGATGGATATCGAACCTGGTACTGGGAAGCTATTTGTAAAAAAGGATGGTACATCATTGTATTTTTGTAAAATGAAGTGCCAGAAAAACATGTTGAATTTGGGTCGTATCCCACGGCGGATACGATGGACTAAAAGCTACTCAAAAAAATCGTAAACCGCCTAAAAAACACTGATTGAGTTCAACAGGGTAAATGAGTTTTCAGTGGCATTGTTCTATGACTATTTTCTAAGTGAAGAAAAGGATATCAATGTTTATGAGGTGATAATTCTTATTTTTACTAACATTTAAGTGTGTATTCTATCGCCTGTGAATTTCATCGATGAAATTAAAAGAAAAAATATTTTCGTAAGAAATCATAAAAAAAGAAGGACTCATTCTCTAGGAATACTGTTGTATCATTATGGTCTTTCCGTGAGGAAATGCAAGTCTATTGTGTCTTCTTTTGAAGATATCAGTCATGAATCAATACGGAAATGGTATCATAAGGTTGATACCATTTTTACTGTGGGAAAATCTTATCGAGAGGTCATTGCTGTTCATGAAACAAAAGTAAAGATCAACGGCAAGTTGTATATTCTTTGGGCAGCAATCGATATCAGCACTTGGGAGATTCTTGGAGTGTGAGAGACAAAAGGTCGTGCGTCTCTTGAAGCGTACAGCTTTCTGAAATACGTTCTGAAAAAATGTGAGAACACACCAAAAATTCTCGTTGATAGTGGGTCTTGGTACAAGCCCGCTCTTGAACGACTGCATATTGAATGGGAACATACCACGTGCGGTCTTCGTAATCCTATAGAACAATGGTTTTTCCTGTTGAGATATCGGATAAAATTGTTCTATAGAAATTGGCCATATCATGCCATTGTTGATAGCACTCAACAGTGGATTGACTGTTTTGTCTCAATGTATCATCTTACAAGGAGCTAAAGTTGACAACCACGCCAGTGCAATGAGAAATTTTAAATAGAAGGACATGCGTTTTGCGCAACAAATCTATTTGTGGGAAAAATATATATAGAAAACTTTATTAGTAAATACGTGCATGTAACAATATAAATAATATAATGGGGGAATACATATGCATAAAACAAAAATAATTGTATTTACTATATTTATAACTATTTCTTTGTTGACCCCAATATCACTAGTTTTAGCAGATGATACTGAACCGCCTGTCATAACGGACATTACCTATGGGCCTCATGCAGGGGTTTGGACTGATCCTGGTTTTTATATGTATCAGTCCTGTAATGTCACTGACAATATCAGTGTTGCTGACGTCAGAGTTTCTGTCACGGGACCTGCTGGTTTTCCTCCTATAAATACGTCAATGGTGAATACTGGTGGGAATGAATATTATTACGAAATAAACAATGTCTCGTTGTCAGGCACCTATGCGTTTTATATTTGGGCAGTTGATACTTCAGGTAATGGAGCCCGCTCAAGCACTTATTATATGCTTGTTTTTGATAACTATTTTAATTACGTCTATGTGGATGTGAATAACGTTGCTGGTCCATGGTATGGAACTGCGCAACACCCGTTGCAATATATTGCTGATGCAGTAGCGGTCCTTGCACCAAATGGCACGATTTTTATCTATGAAGGGATTTATACAAACACTTCGCTTGTACTGAATAAAAGCATGACCATTCTTGGTGAAAATCTCCATACAACGATTCTTGACGGTGGGGGGTCATCTACGAGTGTTGTTCTTCAAATCCATGATACTTCCTTGATATCGCTTTCACATCTGACAGTACGAAACGCAATGGTAGGTATCGAAGCACAGAACAGCGGGAATTCAATACTATCCCAGTGCAATGTCTCTCAGTGTCTAGATTCTGGTATTAAATTGGTTGGTTCTTCGTATTTCCTAGTAAGTGATTGCAACCTACAGAACAACAACAAAGCAATACAGCTTACAAATTGTAGTAACAATCAGTTTTATCATAATAACTTCTTGAATAACACCATCCATGTCTCAGTATATTCTAATACGTATTCGAACACATGGGATAATGGAATAACTGGGAATTACTGGGATAATTATCGGTTATTGTACCCACATGCAAATGTCATCCCAGACACAGGAACATGGGATACTCCGTATCTGGTAAATGCATCTGGAAATAACGTAGACTATCATCCCTGGGTCTATCCTTCAGGCTATATTGATGCGATTCCCCCGCAGGTCACTGTTATTTATCCGAATGGCGGGGAGGTTGTATCTGGAGAAATCACGATTCGATGGCATGCATCCGATGATTTAACAATGAACCTTGACGGTACAATCATTATGGAATACAGTGCCGATGATGGAGGCAGTTGGAATCAGCTTGTCTCTCAAGGAAACAACACTGGATTTTATATATGGAATACCACTTCGGTTCCCGATGGGGATCTTTATCTTATAAGCGTCAGCGCCATTGATGAGTTCTTCAACATCGGTTCAGATGCTTCGAATACAACGTTTTCAATATCTAACTTTGCATCAGGGTACCCTCAGATTAATGGACCAACACATGGGGGAAATGGAATCGTTTTTAATTTCACTGCTGTGTATACGGATCCAGATGGAAAAAACATCTTGTACAAATGGGATTGGGGCGATGGAAACGAAAGTGAATGGTTTGGTCCTTTGAGCTCTGGTGAACCGATTTCCACATTCAATTCGTGGGCGAATGATGGTAATTACAGTGTACGAGTAAAAGCAAAGAATGTTGATGGGATTGAAACCGAGTGGTCAGATGCTCATCTTATGGTCATTGCAGAACAAATTAACTTTTCGAATGTGAAACTTGGGCATATTTACTTCAAACTCTTTTCCTTCAACAGGTCATTTATCTTCTCGGATTTTCTAAAACGCCTTTATGTTGTACTTATTCTCACGAGTCATGAAATGGAGTTGGAAGCGTTTGCAACAGATGTTATTCAATCGGTTACATTTAAAGCGATGAACCAAATGGAAATCGAAGACATGGAAGTTACTGATGATGATGGTTCTAATGGGTTCTCCTGCACGATGAATGTAACTCGTGGCGTGTATGCATTAAACATAACCGCCTTTGATGGAAATGGGACGTTAATCGATAGATACAGCCTCTCCTCCGTCTTCTTCATTCGAATCGGCAGGTACGCTACTGGACCTCCAGAGAATCGTCTTCAAACCGCATACATCCGTCCTCGTCTTCGTCCTTAACCCAATAGTGCCTTGATTTCGGGTGATATATGAAAAATGATAGATACCGTTCCAAAACGTTTAAATATAAACGAATCTAGGATAGTAATATTGAAGAATAATACAAATATAGGAAAGATAAAAAGAAAAATAGAGGGATTATATGAAGAATAAAATGATACACTATGGCATTAGTGTAGTAATGCTGCTGGCAGCGTTCTCAACATTAGGGATTCCCTATGCTTCTGCAGATGCCCCTCCACAGCCAAGTCAACCGATTCCTTCACATGGATCGAGTGGAGTGACTGTTTTTATTGATTTGGAATGGATACCGAACGAAGCAAATCTTACCTTTGATGTCTATTTTGGAACAGAAAACCCGCCACCTCTTGTTGCGGAAAAACAATCAGAACCAATGTTTGAACCAGATCGTCTGCTGTTAAATACTACGTACTATTGGCAAATTGTTTCTTTCAACAACCAGCAGGAATTCACCGAAGGTCCGATATGGAGTTTTATCACAGCAGTAAATCAACCACCATTGACACCAAAGGTTCTTGATGGCGTTCCGACAGCCGGACGAAATATTTCCCTGGAGTTCGTTACAGTCGCTCCTGATCCAGAAGCAGATCAGGTGTACTATCAATGGGACTGGGGCGATGGCAACCAAAGCGAATGGCTTGGACCCTATGGGTTTGGCGAGCAAGTAACAACGGCGTACCAATGGGAGCATAACGGGACCTATGAGATCACCGTACGAGCAAAAGATTTAGATGGAAGGCAAAGCGGCTGGTCTTCAAGCTATAATGTGACGATTGCGTCGCAAATTCAGTTGTCGAACTGTAAACCTGGATATCTTTACTTACGCTTCCTAACCTTTGATAAAACATATGGCTATATCTATTCACTTGATTTGTTAGGGATGTCTCTTATCATTAGCGCTGGCGGTGGAGGAATGACTGTTGATGCGGACGGTTCAGATGCAGTACAGACCGTGATATTCCAAATGAAGAACCGGTTTATGGAAAACCAGCAATGGAATGCGACCTCGAATAACATCTCTGGTAATTTCTTCCAGGGATACTTCCTTTTAAACGATGGCTTGTATGAGACAATGGCCTATGCATATGATGAAAACGGTCGGTTAATCGACATAGCGACACGACAGTATGTCATATATTACGAGTGGAAGTTCGTAATCCTCAAACAGCTGTTGGGTTTAACATAGAAAACCTAACACTCTGACGCATCGTTTAGAAAAAATAAGTAAGGGAACCTAGGCATACCTACGCGTTTATGGAAGAATTACGTGGGCTCTCCTACTGCGCTGAGGAGGATTCTTTTCTCTATCAAGATGCGCTGCTGGTTTCCCTATAGGACATAGAGACAACAAAAGATCCCATGGTAGTCTTGCGTCGTCCCCTCCTCTATGAAAATAACAATGCCGTATAAGGAGTAACGGTCTGATACGAATTGATTTTGTCATAGGCTTAAATACTATGGTTCTATTCATTTTTTTGGAATTCAGGGGAGTTATTTATGGATGATATAGAATTCAAAGTCGTGGAGATAGAGAAGAGTGACGATATCAATTTCATCTTAGGACAAACTCATTTCATCAAGTCTGTTGAAGACTTGTACGAGACAATGAAAACCAGTGTCCCTAACGGCAGATTTGGTATTGCCTTTTGCGAGGCAAGTGGTGCATGTAAAATTCGTAGTGAAGGAAACGATAGCATGCTAAAGAGTCTTGCAGAGAAAAACGCGCTGAATATTGGGGCGGGTCATACGTTTATCGTGTTTATGAAGGATTGCTACCCGCTTAATGTGTTACCCCGCATCAAGACCATTCCAGAGGTTTGTTTGATTTTCTGCGCTACCGCGAATCCAACGAAGGTTATTGTTGCAGAGTCAACACAAGGCGCTGAACGAGGTCGTGGCATCGTCGGGGTCATTGATGGGTTTATCCCAAAAGGAATAGAGGATGCTGGTGAGATTTCATGGAGAAAGAAATTCTTACGTGATATCGGGTACAAACTCTGATTTAATGCCCGTGTTTACCAACGAGTGGGACAAACACACAGCCGCCGAGATGATGGACCGCTGTAGATCCTTTTGCTTTTTCAAGGAGGGTGAGTTCACAATACATGGTTCCTATGGGAAGCAGCAATTTTCCAGGGTCGTGAAGCTGGTTTAGTAATGGCTGAGGTACATCGGGTGCAGCACAGGTGACATAGATGCGATCATATGGTTGATGTTTAGGTAGCCCACACGAACCGTCACCGACCTCCACGATGACATTTGTACATCCAATCTTTTCAAGGGTTTCTTTTGCTGTGTTTGCTAATGATTCAAATCGCTCTATCGTATAGACCTCCCCTGTCTGTCCAACAAGCTGGGCAACAATCGCAGCATGATACCCTGAACCTGTTCCGATTTCCAAGATTTTCTGACCTTTTTTAATGTCTAATGCTTCGCACATAATCGCCACCATATGCGGCGCCGAGATGGTTTGGCCATTCCCGATATCTAGCGGGGTGTCTACATATGAATAGCCTCTCAGGGAGCGAGGAATAAATTCTTCTCTTGGAATGGCAAGAAACCCTTGTTTTACCTCATCGGTTTTGATATACCCTTGATCAATCAGATGTGCGACCAACCGTTGTCTATCAGTTTCGAACATAGCGTTGTAATCAGAAATTTGTTTGGTATATATAGCTCCTTGCACCATCTGATTTTTATATTAAGAATCCATTCCAAGCACCCTATCATGACGAAACGGGCAGTTATTGCTCTTGGTGGAAATGCACTAATAAAAAAAGGGCAGAAGGGGACGATTTATGAACAGTTTGCAAACACTCGGGAAAGCTGCCGGTCAATTGTTCGAATGGTCAAAGAAGGATGGGATGTTGTCATCACCCATGGGAATGGCCCACAAGTAGGTGCTCTTGTGCTTCAGAACCAAAAGGCAAAAGACATCACCCCTGAAATGCCGCTTGGGATCTGTGTTGCTGAAAGTGAGGGACTAATAGGATATATGATCCAACAATGTCTCTTGAATGCATTAAAACGAGAACAAATTGATAAGGCAGTCATTGCGCTTATCACACAAGTGATTGTTGACCCAAAAGATCCTTCTCTTACAAATCCAACCAAACCGATCGGGCCATATTACTGTGAGGATGAGGCGTTTACCATGTTGAAACAAGGCTATCAAATGACTCGTTTACCTCGCGGATGGAGGATGGTTGTCCCATCCCCAGACCCCTTGCGAATCGTGGAAGGGGATATCATACGAAAGATGTTGGATGATGATATCATCGTTATCGCCTCAGGTGGTGGAGGCATGCCTGTGATTGAAAAGGAAGGCTGGGGCTTGGATGGGTTGGAGGCAGTGGTTGATAAAGATTTGGCTGCGGAACGACTCGCTGAGGCGGTTGGTGCGCAGGTGTTATTGATTCTTACGGACGTTGAAACGGTCTATCTTGGGTATAATACCCCCAAACAAACTCCCCTTGGGAAAGTGACGTACAAGGAATTAAAGGAGTATTATCTGTCTGGCGAGTTCCCCCCAGGGAACATGGGACCTAAGATCCTTGCTGCTCTCCGTTTCTTAGAATTCGGGGGAGAACGGGTCGTCATCTCAAATATAGAACAAGGTTGGGAGGCGCTCAATGGGAAAACAGGGACAGAAATCGTCTGTGGATAGGTCTTTTTTTCATACGAGTTTTTTATAAGCTTCCTCTGCATTCGGAGTCGGTACATCCATGGATACCTCAATTGAGCAGCAGATTAAAGCAATAGAAGATGAGATTTTCAAAACTCAGAAAAATAAAGCGACAGAGCATCATATCGGAAAGCTGAAGGCGAAGATAGCACGCTTACGGGAACTAAGTGAGAAACGAAAAAGCGCAGCAGGTGGAAAAGCAAAAGGCTTTTCTGTGAAGAAAACCGGGGATGTGACTGTTGGTATTGCCGGGTTTCCTAGTGTTGGGAAGAGTACGTTATTAAATCAACTCACAGCTGCGGAAAGCAAAGTCGGTGATTATGATTTCACCACCTTAGAGACGATTCCAGGGATGATGAAATACAAAGGAGCAGAGATACAACTCCTTGATTTACCCGGTCTTATTGTTGGAGCGTCTAAAGGACGAGGGCGAGGGAGAGAGGTGATCTCTGCTGTACGAAGCGTTGATCTCCTTCTTTTGATGATTGATGCGTTTAATCTTGGACAGCTTGACTTAATTGAACAGGAGTTGCATAGTGCAGGAGTACGGTTAAATCAGAAGAAACCAGATGTCGTCATCAGTAAAAAGGCATATGGTGGGATTACCGTTAATACTACGGTACCCTTGACTCATCTCAATGAGCTTGTTATTAAATCCATTGCATCTGAGTTTGTCATTAATGCGGATATTACGTTGCGGGAGGATATTACCGAAGATCAGCTTATTGACGCGTTTGCTCAAAATCGTGTGTATATTTCCGCGCTTGTGGCGATTAACAAAACTGACCTTGTCTCCCCCGATGTGTTACAAACCGCGGTCAATAGATTGCATCAAAAACGATGGGATGTGGTTGGAATCTCTGCGAAAAATAAGGAGAACTTGGATCATTTAAAAGAACAGATTTTTTTGCATCTCCGGCTCATTCGTATCTATATGAAGCCAGTGGGCAAGAAAGCTGATTATGTTCAACCGATGATTTTGCGGGAAGGCCAAACTGTTGCCGATGCGTGTCGTCATATCCATCGTGATTTCTATAGGAATTTTCGGTATGCCTCTGTATGGGGTCCTTCGGCTAAGCATTCTGGTCAGAAGGTCGGCCTTGAACATGTTTTAAAAGACCAGGATGTTCTTACCATTGTTGTCACGAAATAATATTCTGTGTGATTACATAAGAAAGTTTATTTATTTCCCTTTCTTATTACTCTTATCAGAGAAGTAGGTGAGATAGTATCTATGTTAAAGACTCCAGCTATTGTGTTAAACGTGAAAACCTACGTAGAGGCAACAGGTGTACATGCCGTTGAAATCGCCCGACTTATGGAAAAAATTTCACAAGAAACCGCTGTTGGTTGTGCAATAGCAGTGCAGGCGTGTGATATCGCACGATGTGCGCAAGAGACAACAATCCCCATCTATGCGCAGCATGTCGATCCTATAAAACCGGGGAGTAGTACGGGATGGACGTTACCTGAAGCAGTGAAATCTGCAGGTGCTGTTGGCACGCTTATCAATCATAGTGAACATCGTCTTATCCTAGCTGATATTGATACGTGTATCACCCGAACAAAAGACCTTGGACTTGACAGTCTAGTTTGTACAAATAATGTCGCGACCTCTCAAGCCGTTTCAACCTTCTCTCCATCAATGATTGCAGTGGAGCCTCCTGAACTTATTGGCGGTGATATCTCTGTTACCACTGCCGATCCTGGGATAGTAAGTACAACCGTAAAAGCAGTAAGAAGCATCAATACAACTGTGAAGATCCTCTGCGGTGCTGGAGTAAAGAACGGTAAAGACGTGGCAAAAGCAATTGAACTAGGCGCAGATGGAGTGCTTCTGGCAAGTGGTGTTGTAAAGGCAAAGGATAAAGAAGCGGTGCTTCGGGATTTAGTTTCAGGTATTTCGAAATAAATTACGCTTCCTTTAACTGGTTGATTGCCGTACGATAATCCTTATTTTTGAAGATAAAACTCGCAGCGACCAACACGTTTGCCCCGTTGCTTTTTACAAGTCCAGCATTCTGATCGTTGATTCCTCCATCGATTTGGAGGTAAATCTGTTTTTTTGTCTTTTTGATAGCCTCGCTTGCTTGCTTAAGTTTTGGGATGACATCATCAATGAACTTTTGACCTGAAAACCCTGGATGAACGGACATAATCAACACCAAATCAACCTCTGGGATGAGATGTCGGATTTTTTCAAATGGTGTCTCAGGGTTTATCGAAATGCCTGCTTTAGCACCTGATTCTTTGATTTGTCTAATCACGATAAGGGGCTTTGGGATGCTCTCTGAGTGTATCGTGATTAAATCAGCACCTGCCTTGATAAAGGCGTCAATGTATTTTTCAGGGTGTTCTATCATGAGATGACAATCAAGAAATAGCGACGTTTTTTTCCGTATGTTCTCTACGACAACAGGTCCTATGGTGATATTTGGGACAAAATGACCGTCCATCACATCAATGTGCAGCCACTCCGCTCCGGCATCGGTAACTGCCTTAATCTCATCATAAAGTCTGGTGAAATCAGCAGAAAGAATCGAAGGTGCAACAATCACCATGAATCATCATCAGAGGGTATACGTCAGGGCTTTATAAAGACAAATGATTTTCTTGGAGGTGATGGTTGTTCTGTCATTATGGCATAATGGTATTATGACAGCGTATCTTTTTATAGAAGAAGTGCTCTTGTGGATGTTCGAACACTGAAATGGTGCAGGCCGAACACCATCTTTTATCCCTTGGCCTGCCCATCCCATCCCTTTATGCATAACCCCTTGGGTCATTGGATAGTTAAATCTATAAAGAAAAAGACATATAGTCCTTTTAGATTCTGGAGATGGTTGACAGACATGAAGGAATTAGAGAAAACATCCTCGGTATGCCCTGCTTGTTTCCAAGAAGGAAAAATTCATAAAATTGACGCACAGATTATTGAGGACGATGGAAAAGTCTGGATTGAGAAAACATGCGACGAGCATGGTGATTTTAAGGATATTTACTTCGGCGATGTTGCGTTATATGAACGTTGGATGAAGTATGAGAAACATGGGGATCCGATTCCTGATGTGAAGACGTCATTGTTTGGCGATCCGATGTTATATCCGGCGCATCGTTCACAGAGTGTTTTAGCGAATTTGTTGGTCACAAATCGATGTAACCTACGGTGCGGGTACTGTTTTATGAACGCAGGGGCATCAGGGTATGTCTACGAACCATCGTTAGATGAGATTCAACAGATGTTGCAACAGGCTCGTAACGAACGACCTATGGGTTCGAAAGCAATCCAGATAACCGGTGGTGAACCAACGATTCGTGAAGACCTCTTTGAGATCATTCAGATGGCTCGAGACACTGGTTTTTCTCATATTCAGCTCAATTCCAATGGAATTAAACTTGCAGAAAGTGTGGAGTATTGTAAGAAGCTAAAGGATGCAAAGGTCAACACCGTCTACATGAGTTTTGATGGTGTGACAAAAGAGACGAATCCCTGGATTGATCAATTATATCAGACGATAGAAAACTTCAGAGAAGTACAGTTGCGTGCTGTTCTTGTTCCGGTCATTATCGGTGATAAGAATCTTCATGAGACCGGCAAGATCATCCAATTTGCTCTTGATAACATCGACATCATCAGAGGGGTGAATTTCCAGCCTATTTCATTCTGTGGGAGGATCACAAAAATCAAAGATGAACGACGGGAGAAACAACGTGTTGACTATGTCCGTATGATGGAGATAATCGAGAAAGAATTTAACGGTCAGATCTCTCGTGATGATTTCTATCCTGTTCCGTTTGTGTACCCTATCTCGGAGTTAATCGAGTCGTTAAAAGGTGAAAAACAGGTGGAGTTTACTGCGCACCCTGGATGTGGCGGGGCTACCTACATCTTCCTAGAGGATGGCAAACCACTTCCAATAACCCGGTTTATCGATGTTGATGCGTTTATGACGTTTATCACCGAACAATCTAAAGTGAAAGGTCCCTTGAAAAAGGTTCGGGTTGCTGCGTCATTCCTCAAGAACGTTGATCGGTTCGTTGATAAGGAAAAAGCACCAAAGGATTTTGATTTAAAAAAGATATTGATTGATGCCGCGGTCGGCGGGAGTTATGATTCCTTACGGGGATTCCATTATAAAAGCCTGTTTGTTGGGTCTATGTGGTTTATGGATACTTTTAACCTCAATCTGCATCGACTCGAACGGTGCTGCATCCATTATACCACCGAGGAAGGAATAATCCCGTTTTGCTCATATAACGGTCTTGGGTATGGTGACAAGATCCGTGAGAAACATTCCATTCCAATTAAGGAATGGGAGAAGAAAACAGGGCGGTCGATCCGGGAGGACCTTTGGACGCATGGTCCGTTAACCTAAAAATCTCTTCCTTTTTTCCTTTTAAACGCCTTGTCTTTTACGGGCTTGCCCGGTTGTACCTTGGTTGTACAAAAGTATATATATAGTAGAGTAAAATATAGAGATGTAGTGGAAATTAGAAATATTGGGGATATTATGAAGACTCTGAAGTATAGAAAGCATAGAGGGTGGAACGTTCTTGTTGTTGGTATTCTCACTTGTTTTTTAATTATACCCGGGCATGTCCTTGCAGACATACCTGGTGATGGTTCGGATGACCCTCTTCATAAACCTGCGTATGTTGAGAATAGGGAAGATATCGTTGATGTTCAGGTTCCATTCCGTTCATGTTCTTTTCAACCCGTCATCCCAATGACCAAAAGTGTCGATGTCGTTGAATTGTTAGAACAGTTAGACGAACCGCTCGTCCGAGGGTATTTGGAGAATATTACCGCTTTTGGCCCCCGTCTATCAGGGACCGCGGCCTGTGAGCAAGCAGGGCGGTATCTGTATGAGACGTTCGATGAGATGGGGTTGGCCGTCCGCTATCATAACTATACCAGCAGTACTGTGTCAGGGAGTAATATTGAGGCAACATTATATGGGTCAAATTCAACGAATATCTTTATTATCTGTGCCCATTATGATTCAGTCGCAGCGGGACCTGGAGCAGATGATGACGGCTCCGGCGTCGCAGCAGTGCTTGCAGCAGCAGAGATCATGCGGAATTACGAATTTTATCATACCGTTCGATTCGTGTGTTTCTCAGGGGAAGAACAAGGATTGATTGGGAGTCATTATTATGCGCAAGACGCATACAACAACAATGATTCTATTATCGCGGTTCTGAACGCGGATATGATTGGGTTTGCACCGACGGATCCAGATGGCATACGAGGAAAAATCTTTTCAAACGACCCCTCCAAATGGATAGTTACATACACCCAGGTGATAAGTCAGCTTTATGCTGATTTCATTGATATACAACTAACTCCAATGGGAGAATCCTGGGGGAGTGATCATTATTCTTTCTGGCAATATGGGTATGATGCAGTATTTTATCATGAGTTTAATTTCAATGATTATTATCACTCCGCTAATGACACGATTGAGAATATGAATATTAATTATTCAACTCGATTCTCCCGGTTGATTCTTGCAACGCTTGCTGAGTTGGCACTCGAGCCCCGGCCAGTTCTTTCGATTGGCAGCATCCTTGGTGGACTTGGGGTGACGGCACAGGTCTCTAACATCGGTGATGTAGACGCATATGATGTCCATGCGACACTGCTTGTCGCTGGAGGGGTGTTTGGATTTATTAACATTTCATCTACGAGCCAAACAGAATCTCTTAACATAGAGGAGAGGCTACAGGTGAAAGTGATACCATTTAGATTTGGGCCTATTCGTATTAGCGTCACCGCCACCTCATCCAACGCTGAGAATGTCACCAAGCGTGCGACAGGTTTTCTGATTGGTCCCTTTGTCCGTAATATCGTCATCACCCCATAATGTTTTTCCTCAGTTATGTTCATGGTTTATAGGGAGACGTAGCAAGAACCTTAATACCTACTTATTTTATACCCCTATCATCTTTTAACAGAAAAGAAGGTCATCTGTATGACTGTCGTAATCACTGGAACTGGGTTAAACATAGAAAAACTCGTAAAAGTTGCACGGCACAACGAAAGCGTTTCACTTCATCCTGATGCTCTTGCACGGATTAAAGCATGTCGAGCGATGCTTGAGAACAAAATCAATGCGCATGAAATCATGTACGGAGTAAATACCGGCATCGGTGAGTTCTCTGAAGTCGTTCTTAATGATGCTCAACTGAGAGATTTCCAGAAGTATCTTATCTATAATCATGCTGCTGGGATTGGGGACCCTGCACCAATCGACTATGTCCGTGGGGCGATGGTGGCCCGAGTAAATGTCCATGCGCACGGGAACTCCGGGTGTCGTCCGGAGATAACGCAAACGCTTGTCGAAATGTTAAACAAAGGTGTCACCCCATATGTCTGCCAGAAAGGGTCGGTTGGAGCATGTGGTGATCTCGCTCCGATGGCCCAGATAGCGCTTCTTATGATGGGTGAGGGAAAAGCATATTATCAGGGGACGCTTTTTGATGGGAGAGCTGCTCTAAGGAAAGCCGGTATCCCTATCCCTGGTCTTCAAGCACGTGACGGTCTTGCCATTATTAACGGTTCGAATCTGCTGACTGCGATGAGCGCTCTCTTCTTGTATGATGCGGATAATTGGCTAAAGCAGGCGGAGATTGCAGCAGCAATGTCATTGGAGGCGTTAAAAGCGAACATGAAGCCCTACAATGTGAAAATCCATCACGCTCGCGGGTTCCCTGGTGCTGTTCGGAGTGCACAGGCAATCCAGAAGCTGATTAACGGAGGGGATCTTATTGAAGGTAAGATGAAATGTAAGATTCAGGACGCGTATTCAATGCGATCCACCCCTCAGGTAATTGGTGCTGCCCATGATGCGCTTTCATACGCCCAGTCACAGGTTGAAATCGAGCTGAACGGTGTGGGAGATAACCCGATTTTCTTCCCCGATGAGAACCTGCAGCTTTCCGGTGCGAACTTTCAAGGCAGCCCTGTTTCGTTACCAATGGATATGGCTGGTGCCGCAATCACCATGGTCTCGGTGATGTCTGAACGACGGATGAACAGATTGAACAACCCTGCGTTGAACGTCGGGCTTCCTGCGTTTTTAACAAAAGGTGCGGGGATGTTCTCTGGGCTGATGCTCAGTCAGTACACAGCCGATTCCCTTATCGTGGAACAACGCATCCTCTCCGCACCAGCATCTGTTCAGTCAATCCCTGCTGCGGCTGATCAGGAGGATTTCGTGTCTATGGGAATGAATACCGCCATAAAAAACTTCCAGATTCTTGACAATGCATATGGCATCCTTGGGATTGAGTTCATGGCGGCTGCCCAGGCGTTGGATTTCCGGCAGTACACGTGTGGAAAAGGAGTTACTAAAGCAAAAGAGGTAATTCGGAGATATGTGCGGTTCTTAGATGAGGATCGACCACTCTATCCTGATCATACAAAGATGAAAGATCTGGTAAAATCCTGTGAAATCTTACATGAAGTAGAAGCAGTCGTGGGTAGTTTAGAGTGACTAGGGACGATGTCTTAACCTAGGAGGTCTCCTTTTTTTATCAGGGGGATGCGGATATCAGAGTTCTTGACACAGGTAAGCGCCTCTTGATACCCTGCATCCGCGTGCCGTGCGACACCCAATCCAGGGTCTGTGGTAAAAACTCGTTTGATGCGTTCATCCGTCTCTGTCGTCCCATCACAGACGACGACCATTCCTGCATGCGTGGACAGTCCTATGCCGACGCCACCGCCGTTGTGGATATGAACGCTATCTGCCCCGGCAGCACAGTTTAGCAGTGCATTGAGCAGCGGCCAATCTGCGATTGCGTCGCTTTTGTCACGCATTGATTCCGTCTCTCGGTACGGTGAGGCAACGCTGCCGCTGTCAAGATGATCCCGTGTGATCGCTATCGGTCCGATTTCCTTTTCACGAACCATCTTGTTGATGACAAGGGCGAATTTTCTTCGCTCTCCGTACCCAAGCCAACAGACACGGGCGGGTAAGCCTTCCCAGGGGAGATGTTTCTCTGCGAGGGTTATCCAGTTTGTCAGGACTGTGTCTTTTGGAAATATTTTCAGCGCCGCTTTGTCTGTTTTTTGGATGTCTTCTGGATTGCCGGTGAGTGCAAGCCAACGGAATGGTCCGCGACCGATGCAGAACATCGGTCGAATGTATGCAGGAACAAACCCTGGATAATCAAACGCGTTCTGTACCCCCGCTTTTAACGCCTGTCCTCGAAGGTTGTTTCCATAATCAAACACTATTGATCCTTTTTTCTGAAACTCAAGCAGCGCTGTGCAATGCTGCTTGATGCTTTCCATGGATTGCTGAATATATTTCTTTGGATTCTTTTTCCGTAATGCAATTGCTTCTTTTAGAGAATCTCCGTAGTATGGAGCAGGGACATATCCGTTTAATTCATCGTGCGCTGAGGTCTGATCGGTAACGACATCTGGCTTGAATCCTTTTTTCACAAGCATTGGGAGGATCCCTGCGCAATTCCCAAGTACCCCAACTGACAGGGTTGTTTGCGCATCTCTGGCTTGTGTCACAAGCTCGACTGCCTCATTAATATCTGTTGTCTTCTTATCGCAGAATCCTGCTTTAATCCGTCGGTCAATACGTTTTTCATCACATTCTACAGCAAGACACACGCCATGGTTCATGGTCACAGCGAGTGGTTGTGCTCCGCCCATACCACCAAGACCACCTGTAAGAACGATTTTTGCTTTTAGGTTACTTTTGAAATGCTTTCGTGCACATGCGGCAAACGTTTCGTATGTTCCTTGGATGATTCCTTGGGTGCCGATGTAACACCAGGACCCTGCGGTCATCTGTCCATACATAGTTAGTCCCTGTTCTTCGAGTTCTCTGAAATACTCCCAGGTGCTCCATTGGGGCACAAGATTTGAGTTTGCGATGAGTACGCGTGGGGCTGTTGTCCATGTTTGAAATACTGCGACAGGTTTTCCTGATTGGATGAGCAATGTTTCATCGTTTTTGAGTTTTTTTAGGGATTCGACGATTGCATCAAAACATTTCCAGTTACGTGCTGCTTTTCCTGTGCCACCGTAGATTATCAGTTTCTCCGGTATCTCTGCGTTTTCAAGATTGTTTTCTAACATTCGAAGAATTGCTTCTTGTTTCCATCCTTTGCATCGAAGAGTGTTGCCTCGGTAGACCTTCACATGTCGGCTCATAGTCTCGTGTGTACACAAGTAATATGATATACAAAAACTTTGTTAAAAGGAGAATAAAAGGGAAGGACGGCTGGCCTCACTAGGAGGGGATGGGATGCACTCTAACAAAATAACAACTACCAGCCCAATTCCTTCCATGTAATAAATAGTAATAACCCCTATATATGCTTTTCGATTAAATGAAGGAAATACTGACAACGTTACTTCCACGCAGGATGATTCTCCCGAGTCGACGCTTGGTTTCATCCTTGGATTCTTCCACTTCATCAAGCACAAGGTTCATGTATTCGTCATATCCTAACAGCTTACCTTCGATATGTCGTCCATCTTTTAGGAGAAGGAGGAGTTTTTGGTTCACTGCTTTTTCTAAGACGTCTAATGGTAAGGACATGGCAGAAGGTAAGGAGAGCACCCTTTTTAAAACTATTCCTTGTCTCTAGGAGGAGAACAGGATGGGTTACGTGGGATATCCACCGATTTTAAGGCTAGGGTCTCCAAACAATGCCCAGGATTGAATAACCTTTGTGTCGATCCACGAATCGCCTAAACCCGGTGAGTTCCAATCAACTGGATAGGACGTTGCATACCATGTTACGGCAGCACTCCAGGTATCGCCGAGAACACGAACCGCCTGCTGACCATACGCATGGAAAAATGCCACCTCAAGCTCATTGATGCCACCAGTAAACGAGGTCTTGTCTTCTTTCGTATAGCCTAGTGCAGTGCATCCAAGCGATGCAATGGCGCCACCGGTCGGCTCTCTAATGATTCGTTCACTCCAACATTCTGGGACATATTCTTGCTTCCATCGAGTTGATGCGTTAAACAGGCGTCGGAGACAGACATCGAACTGACTGTTATGACAGCCGCTGACAACACAGACCGGCAACATGTCTTTATTTCGAAAACGCCACATGTCATTACTGTTTGGCCCCTGGATAAACCCTGTACCATTTGGTGCATTGTTCCCCCATTGTTTCGGGCTCCCATGACCAACGAGATACACAAAACCGCATCCTTTGCCAAATTCTCGTATCACATCTTTTTTATTGGCAAACGTCCCATCTGATGTATACAGCCGGGTCGCTGAAAATCCGCTCATGTTTTCTATGGCACGATCCCCGTAGTGTTCCCCTTCATACCCAGTCCAATTTGCATTCTGCCACTCTGGGTAGGTGTCGCCTGCAGCAACAAGCATGGTGGTGAACCATGGTTTGTTAAACACGGTCGTCTCGTAGGTGATAATTTTTCGAACCATGATGCGTACTTCCCGTGTGCTTCGGCAGGGAAGACGACCAACAGCGACATCAGGGATTAGGTCAATGTGACTATCTTGCGCGGGTTCGTGCATGTACCATTCCCCGTAGATGCCGTCATTATCGCTATCCCAACTTGAAAAATTTCCCTGTGTGTCATAGATATCAGCGAAATATAAGTCACTTAAATACTCGGCTTCCCAGTCGTCAACCAACCTTACGTATCGAACAGGACAGAACCATGTCGGCCGAAACTGGCTACTTCTCCCGCCAACGAGGAGAACATACCGTATTCCCCATTGTTCGATTGCATTTTTTATAAAATATTTTACTTTCTCTGCTTTATCACGCCCTTGCCAGTACATCTGGTCGTATACCTCTTGAAGAGTGACAAGTTTTGTATTCAGACCCATTGTTTTTTTATGGGTGACCAGTGGCGCTAACTCGTTATTGAACATATCTGGTGTGATGATTAGTAACGTGTAGGAATCCCCATCTGCCTGGTGGTTTTTTTCCAAAGACTGCGTGTATCCCACATCGCTTGTTATCCCAATGATTATTGGTTGAATCGTCAGTCCAACAAAAAGAAACAAGATACTCGCTATGACACCTCTTTTCGTAATCGTCTGTCTCATAAATACTCCATCTTATTACTATTACTATATTGATGTCTTAATAAATGTTTAGTTTCACGAAGCATTCAGCTCTGACGGTGAATACCCACCAATCTTCAGACTGGGGTCCCCAAACAACGCCCATTGTTGAACGGTTTTTGCATCAATAGCAGAATCCTTTGCTGCTGGTGTCATCCAATCGATTGGATAGTGCCGTAGATAATCAGAGATAGTGTTGCCCCATACTTTTCCTAGTACTGTCGTACCATTAACCCCGTATTCACGGAAAAAGGTTGGCTCAAGATAATCCCCTGCCCCACTAAATGATTCTTTATCCTCTTTTGACATCCCAAGCCCAGTACATCCAATTGTCGCAATCGATCCTCCGTTGCTTATTCGAGTAAGTTTCCATCCCCAGCATTCCCGAATCCAGGTGTACTTCCAAAATGATCCAAATGGTACTGTCCTACTGGAAAAATATCGAAGCCCTTCTTCTTTGAGACCCTTGATAATGTTCCAGGGGGTGACATCGAATTCATTGTTGTGACAGCCTCCAACGACACATATGGGAAGCATCTCTTTATTTCTCAGCAGATTCATTGTTACGGTATTCAGACCGGTAATCCATGTGCTAGCGTCATTTGGAGGATGCGTGCTCCACGTAAACGCATTTGCGTGCCCTTCAAATAATAAAAACCCGCATCCTTTATTGATTGCACGGATGACATCTTTTTGTCCGGAAAACGACCCGTCTGATGTCCATAGCGTTACTGGCTCGAATCCTGACATGTTCTTTATAGCATCTAATGTATTGATTTCTCCTTCGTAACCAGTCCAGTTTGGGTTCTCTGATTCAGGGTACGTATCGCCGGCGACGACAACAAATCGGTAGAACCATTTTTGTTCATACGCGGTTGTCTCGTAAGTGATGATCTTCTGAACCATCACCCGTACCTCGGCTTCGTTGATGCAGGCAAGTCGTCCAACATACACATCAGGATACAGATCGATATCAGGGTCTTTTGCAACCGTTCCATACCATTCTCCATACACACCATTATTATCTGTATCCCAGCTGGAGAAGTTATGATTTTTATCGTACAGATCAGCATAGTATAACTCGGAAATAAAACAAGGCTCATCCCAGCCGGTGTTATTATCAGCGTTGTAAACATACCGAACAGGAATGGTTCGAAAATCACCGACAAGCAGGACATAGGTAATCCCCCATTCTTCCTTTGCGATTTTTATAAAATATTTAATTTTCTCTTGATTGTCTCGCCCTTGCCAGAACATCTGATGATACACGTCATCTAACGTTACAAGGTGTGTTCGAACACCCACCTGGTTTTTATGAATTATTAACGGGTGCAACGCATCAGCATATTTTTTAGGGGCTATTACTAGTAAATCATAGATGGATGAGCCACTGGAATGAAAAGAAGCAATGCGTGAATCATTGATTTGCCTCCCCTGCGCTTGTATTATCTGCATCATCAGTGCGGGAGTAAAGATAAGCATAATTCCTATAAGGAATATGATTAACGATTTTTTTCTATGATTCTTGTTCCTTTTCTTCATATGTTTCCCATACATCTAGTATCTGTCAGTATTAATAAATGTTTACTTAGAAAGGCCGTGAAACATGATTGTTTTCGCCTATAGAACTACTGCGATGCATGGTTGGTCTGGTGAAATCTACTAACAGTACTATCAAATAGTACTATCAAATGATTTAACGAAAACGATAGGATTGTTAATACGCATCAGCGAGTTGTTCTCATATAGTATCAGGAGTAAATGTATTTATATATGTTGTTCGTTGGTTCGACTCAAATGAAATCGATTTGTACGTATCCGTGTTACCGAAACAACAAATTAACAGCTACGAACAGGAAAAAAAAGACAAAGAAGATCTCCCTTGTTTTTTTTGATATGGACGGTGTCCTTCTTGACACAGTCAGCTCCTGGCGGTATATTCATGAATATTTCGGAACCACGAATGAACGTTCTATCATTCCATATCTTCGAGGCGACATTGATTATCTGGAATTCATCAGACGGGATGTTTCTCTGTGGAAAAAAAACGATCAACATATAGAGAAAACCACTCTTGAAACAATCATGAGTACCATTCCATTCATTAAAGGGACAAAAGAGTGTATCTCGTTTCTGAACCACCGTCATATTTATATCGCTATTGTCAGTGCAGGTATTAATTTGCTCGCTGATAGAGTTGCTCGTGACCTTGGGATTGAGTATGTGTTTGCCAACGAGGTGACCGTCGGTGTAGATGGACGATTGACTGGTGGAGGAGTTCTTCATGTTGAGCTTACGAATAAGGACAAAAATGTCAAGGCACTTGCAGAGGAACTTCATGTCCCTTTAGAAGCCTGTGCTGCAGTAGGGAATTCCTGTTTTGATATCCCTATGCTTGAGGCATGCGGGCTTGGTATTGCATTTAACCCAGAAGATACTTGTGTGGAACACTGTGCGGATATTGTGATAAAAGAAAAAGATTTACGCAGGTTAATACCTGCTTTGGAAACATATCTATAGTATTCTATTCTGTAACAAAGCTACTTGTCCATATCGGAGGGTTTGGTTGTTGCTCCTTCTCCAGTATTTCTTTCCATTCTTCATCTGTTAAGCGGTCCGACATTGGTCGTTTGAATTCATAGTAGCTAAATACAGGACCTGCCCCGGCAATGATTCGACCATCAGGACATTTATATGCAACAAGTATAAGATTCACATAGCCTACGCCTTCTTCCAGCACAAGACCTGTGTTTGTGTCTGTATGAACATCAGCAATAATGGTGGTTTCTTTGCCTTGGTTGTTTACCGCAGTGATACTAGCATCAAGTCGTTCGCCAAAGTTACAAATGAACTCATAATCACTCTGGTTTAGTTCGTTTCCCTCAAGCTCGATTTTTGATATGCTGAGCAGTCGTTTGAGGATGGTTTCAAGGTTATTGAGACGATGTAGTTCTGTTTCGTTTAACACTTGAAGATCCGTTAAACCTGTTCGTGTCATCATTGTTAACGCAAGGATTCGTTGGTAGAACTCAGGCACCGGTTCGACGTAGCCGACAATAGGTTTTTCTTCAGGAGGAATGGATGTGATTCTTGGTGTGTATGATTGTTTTGCGTACAGAATGGTATCATGGCGTAATTCCGTCCATGAAGCCAATGCTGTCTGCAGTTCTTTATCCCTCCAAGCGTCGGTTTGCATAAAAGAGGGATATCTGGTATCAAAGGTTTCAAGCAGTGGTTTTAACGTATATAACCAGCTCCAGTACAAGTTGCGATTCCATTCTGATACATTTAATGAAGAAAAGTTTGCTTGAAGGTCTTGTATCTGTCGATCATAAAATTCGTACGCTGTGTCACCCTCTGCATCTAGAATCTCCCGTGCCCGGATTGAGCCAAGAATGGTCATGATATCAAGACCTCGCGGCATGATCCGTTCTCCTGAATAATAGGTAAAGGGCGTCCCCACACCGGTGAACTGCCCTGTTGTTGGAAACACCAAATTTTGAAACATATAGGAATCTGGAATGAATCGCTGACCAATAAAACGCATCCCTTTTGTCTTCTCTAAAACCTCATAGAGTTGTTCTTTTGTAAATGGCGGCTGTATCCCAACGTCGCCGGTGCCTCCATAGATACGTGGGCTTCGAAGTTGTGCAAGCGTCCCAAGGAGGTGTAACATTTTTGTTTCATTGGTAAATTCTGACGCGTTAAATTGCATTCCAAACACGGTTTGTATGCTTGCAAGGTACTCAACCGGGATGAGGTCGTCAGCGGTTCCAACGAAAAATGAGGTAACAGCATAGACCCTCTCCCAGAGTCTCTCAAGTGATATGTTATTTGTTTGGGAGGATGGCAACGCAGTTGAGATAAGGCATGCTTGGATGGTCGCTATGTTCGCATCGATTTCTCTAATGATGTCACTGCCTCGCAGTAAGAACGCGATACGTCCATACCAGATCATGGTTTTGAAGTATCGTTTGAGTTTCTCCGATTGGGTGTAATGTCCACGTGGTTTGTATTGGGAGTAATCTTCTCTGTAGCGGAAAAGAGAGCTATCCTGAAATCCTTCATGTGCTTCGATGAACGCGAGTTCTTCGGTCACATTCTCATGAACATAAAGGGGAATTGAGAAGGGGACTGTTGTAATGTCCTCTGAATAATTATAGTCGTCCGTTGGCGTCTGCAGCAGACAAAGCGCGACGCCAAAGAAGCCAACGTTTCGCCTGGCTGCTTCTTTTACATTTGGTTCTGTGAATGTTTCGTAGTCTTGGATTGATTTATCGAACAGTGCTTTACTAAGATGGAGAACATCGTCAAAAAACTCCCGTTCCTCGATTCCTTTCAAGGTCTGATCAAACAAGATATGGTACATATGTAAAAGTGTATCGGAGGTGATGAAAATAGGGATTTCAAGGTCTTTTAAATATTTGTATGGTTTGATCATATCCGTCTCGTTACCAAACTCTCGAACCACAAACCCATTTTTTCTTAATAATTCCTTTTGTAGATTTGTAAGGGAAAATACAGTATCGATGCTGTTAAAATTCACGATGGAGCTGAGGTCTAACGGAAGCCTGTACTGTGGTGTTTGGGAGTTGATTGTTATCTCCTCAGATGAGTAATACGATGCCATCATATACTTTGGATTATCTGAATGAAGGGTACTGACCGCAGGGATTAGGATGATGCCACTTCCCGGTCCTGGTTGTTGGATGCATCCACTAAGGCTGGTAACAAGAAAAAGATTTACAAGTATCACTCCAAAAAGTTTCTTTATACTGTTCATTTCTTTTCATCCTCAGCAGCTCAATATCAGTAATTATATTTATAGTTGTCCAAGATGTTTGGAAAAAACCATATGACGATAGCTTTTAATCTGTCCTGTTCTATGTCTCAAACTGGATTCCTATGGTTCTTGATAATCTTGGAGACTCGTTGAAACGCACAATCAAGAAAATCGCAAACGCGGTCCACGTCGACGCTCAGCTTGTAAAAGAAGTCGTTCGTGACATCCAACGAGCGTTATTGCAATCAGACGTCAATGTCAAACTTGTTCTTGAACTCTCTAAAAAAATAGAACAGCGTGCACTTGAGGAAAAACCACCTGCGGGGATGACAAATCGAGAGCATGTGATTCATATAGTGTATGATGAACTGGTTCGTATAGTTGGTGCATCTAGAGAACTTGCGATCCGTAAACAGATTATCATGATGGTCGGGTTATATGGACAGGGGAAAACCACGAGTTGTGGTAAACTTGCCACGTTTTTCAAGAGGAAAGGACTACGACCTGCGCTAATCGCTGGTGATGTTCACCGACCAGCAGCTTTTGAACAATTAAAACAGATATCCGAGCAAGTCGAGGTTCTGTTCTATGGGGATAAAACTCAGAAAAATGCGGTGAAGGTGATAAAGGAAGGCATTGATCGATTCAAGCGGACCGCTGATGTGATTATTGTTGACACTTCCGGGCGTCATAAGCTTGAGGATGATCTTATATCTGAGATGAAGGATATCTTCAAAGCGATTAAACCAGATGAGAAGCTTTTGGTTATGGATGCAGCGATGGGTCAGCAGGCTGGTCCACAGGCGAAGGCTTTTAATGATGCGATCGGCATCACCGGTATTGTTCTTACAAAACTTGATGGGACTGCGAAAGGTGGTGGTGCGCTGAGCGCTGCCTCTGAGGTTGGCGCCCCAATTGTGTTTGTTGGAACCGGTGAGCATTCCGCTGATTTTGAGAAATTTGACCCCTCCGGTTTCATCTCCCGGCTTTTAGGTATGGGTGATATCAAATCGTTACTTGAGCGGGCAGAAGAAAGCTTAAAGGGAAAAGATGCAGAAAAAACTGCAAGGAAACTTATGTCTGGGAAGTTCAACCTCAATGACATGTATGAACAGATGAACATGATTTCTGGGATGGGGCCGCTGTCAAAGGTTGCAGAGATGCTTCCCGGAGGCATGTCTGGGAAATTAAAAAAGGTTGACATGGATGAGACGCAGAATAAATTGAAGCGATTCCGGATTATTATGGATTCAATGACTAATGAAGAGAGAGAAAACCCAGAGATTATTCAAGCATCGAGGATCAGACGGATAGCGAAAGGAGCTGGTGTGGAACATAAAGACGTCAAAGAAGTATTAAAATATTATAACATGACGAAGCGAATGATGAAAGGGTTTTCTAGTGATCGGAAGATGCGGCGAAATCTCATGCGACAACTTGACTTTGGGAAATAATCTTTTTGTAAATATGTTGTTTAAAAACCATGATGAATTGGTTTTGAATGGAGGCACCCCGCTCCTTAGGCAAAAACGAAAAGACATCCTTGAGATGTTAACTGCGGCGGTAAATGCAGTTCACCCGTATCGTGTAGTACACGAGGTGTTTGATGGTCCACAGCTGGTGTTTCCATCGGAAACAATCGATCTTTCGTCATTTGATCAGGTATATCTTGTGGGTTTTGGGAAGGCAAGTGCAGGGATGGCACAAGCAGTGTGTGATGCAGTACCTGTTAGAAAGGGCGTTATTATAACCAACGATTCTTCCGCGACAATCAGCTCTGATTCAATTGAGGTTGTGGTGGGAGGGCATCCTCTGCCAAATGAAGAAAGTCTGAATGGTGCAGAAAAGATCCTACGTCTGGTAAGTCAATGTTCCCGGAACGACTGTGTGGTTGTGGTAATCTCCGGGGGCGGGTCATCGTTGTTTTGTAAACCACGGATCCCATTATCTGATTTTCAAACCACCATCGATCTGTTGTTACGGTCTGGAGCAACTATTGATGAGATAAACACAATCCGTAAGCATCTCTCAATGGTGAAAGGTGGACAGCTGGTTCAACAGACAAACGCAGTGGTCCTCTCCCTTATTATTTCTGATGTGGTCAATGATCCTCTTTCGTCGATTGCATCCGGTCCCACGTCCCCCGATCCAACGACATTCTCTGATGCGAAAGAAATCCTGTATCGATATAGCCTATGGCGAAAGGTTCCCGGTGTTGTTCGTACAATCATCGAGAAGGGCTTCGCAGGTGGTCTTCCTGAGACTCCCAAGCAGGGTGATTCTGAGTTTGATAAGGTCTTTAATTTTATCATCGCGAATAACAACCGTGCCTGTCAGGGTGCATTACACAAGGCACGAGAACTTGGGTATCAGGGGGAGGTTCTGACGACATCCATGACCGGCGAAGCAAGGATTCTTGGCAGAGACATAAGCATCCAGATTAAACGCCGTCTCAGTCCGAGAAAAACTGCATTTATCTCTGGCGGTGAACCAACCGTGACGATACAGGGAGACGGTATTGGAGGCCGGAATCAGGAGTTTGTTCTTGGCTGTGTCAAGGAGATTGCAGCAAGCAATATTGTTGTTGCTTCGTTTGCCACCGATGGCGTTGATGGGAATAGTCGTGCTGCCGGTGCTCTTTGTGATGGTTTAACGCTTGCTCGTGCGCTTAAAAGACACCTTACCCCTGATCGTTTTTTTAAAGAAAATAATTCGTATGTTTTTTTTGACGAATTAGGAGATGCGCTTCTTACTGGTGTGACAGGTACAAATGTGATGGACATCCAAATAGTGTTGCCCTAAGACACTATGCCGTTTTCTAGAATGGGTGAGAATAAACCTTTTAAAGAAGAAGAAGATAACAAAGTGGGATGAACTCAATCAAAAAATTGTTCCAAAACTAATATATAAATATTTCGCATAATAATACTATAACTGATATGAAATTACTCTCTCCAACTGGATAAGTTCAATAGCAAAAATAATATATATAATAAAAAATCTATATGTGGAGATAACATATGCAAATGAAACATTCGATAAAGTTATTCTGTACGGTATTGATTATCTTTTTCGTAGGGGTAGGGGGCATCGTTTCAGGCGCACAGGCTACTTTTGTCACCTATCCTGCTGATGGGATATGGGAGGATACATTTAAGGATAATAGGAGTGTTAATCTTACAAACTGCGTTGTGAAAAACAACGAAATCATCCTTGATCAAGAGATTAGCTATATATCCTACAACTTTAACCAAAGTAATCATAAGGCATACGCCTATCAGTCATTTTTCTTTTTCCCTATCGGTAATTTTTTTTCGCCGAAATCCCATCTCTTTCGTGAGATTGAATTTAGAAGAAACGATATTATAAAAATCCAAGATGTTGACAATGACTATGCGAACCGGTCATCCTCCAGCATTCAAAGGTATGTTGTCCATCATTTTCGATTTCAGATAGACCTCAGCGCAGAGACCATTAGTACTATCAATGTTACCTGGTACGGTAAAACGTATGCAAACGCTGTCATAAAGTTTTATTATTGGAACGCCAGTCACTATTTAAAAGGCGGTTGGCAACTGTTAGAAACGTATCGCTCAGATGGGACGGACAGTTCTGAGAAGTTAACCATCCCTGGTGGTGCTGCGAAATATGCCTTCGATTCCGATAACTATCTTGACATTTGTATTGTGGCATACTTTCCTCTTCTGTTTCGACCGTGCACCCTCTCAACCGATTATATCGGACTACTCACCAAAACGACAAAAGGATATATCCGAGACAAAACGGCAATCGCAAAGACAAAAGATGCTATCGACCCAAAGAACATTTCTAAATATACTAGTTTTTATTGGGAGTCTCTCTGTTGGGATGATTCTCAACCCTCAGGAACGGATATTCGATATCACCTTTTATACCTGAATCAATCTGGGAAATATGATTTCGTGGAAGATTCTGTGCTACCGTATAACCGGCGTGGATTAAACGAATCACCTGTGTTTCTGAACATGCTTTCAAACCATGAGTATGGAAGCAAATATAATAAACTCAAGATTCAGGCAAATCTTTCGACAGATTCCCCTTCAGTATCTCCACGAATTTTTAGTTGGGCACTCACCTGGCAAAATAAAACCCGATGGCACGACTCCTTTAACACCTTTTATCGCATCGAGGATCAGGCAAGAATCACCCAGGAAAATGGGACAATCATGATATCAATGATACAAGATGAATGGCCGTTGTTTGGATTTAACTCGGGGAACACTAGAGCATCAGATTGTATCGGGGCGAAAACAAACAACCTTTATTGGTTCAGCAGGGACTATGTTGGTGGAGGATTGCGCAATCCTGTTATCGGTGATGGGAAGATATACATCGTTTCAAATGGCCGCGTACTGTATCAGTACAACGTGATACTCCCAAGCGGGTCAAAGGAGGGAGACCCACAGGATAGCATCGCCTCGATAAAAGTTCCGTATGATATCGTAAACTCCCCTGCGGTTACCGATGAGCTTGTCATTGTCGCCACAGGAGAGCAAGCAAGCGGAGGGACGAACAACCGTATATATGCATATGAGACCAATAATCTCACGTTAAAATGGCAGTATCCTGAGCCTCCCAACGTTGAGAAGATTTGTTACGATGCGTCACCGGTCGTTGTCGGTGATATGATTTTTATCAGCACATGGGGAGGCGACAATGGAGTGTATCTCAACGAAAAAAATCGATATACCAATAACAAATTCCTTGCGATAGATCTTAAGACCGGACAGAAACGCTGGGAGTATTCCTTGCCTGCCCCAAGTTATGCAACTCCAGCGGTAACCGCTGATATGATTATCGTGGCATGTCATTCGACGGATAATCAGAGTATTATAGCGTTGTCTCATGCTGGAGAAAAAATCTGGGGCAAGGCACTAGGTGCCGTTGATCATGCATCCCCTGTTATCTACCAGGATATGGTCTTTGTAACCTGCAAACAGCTGATTAATAGAAAAACAGCGACACGAATCGTCGCCATGAATCTTAATGATGGCGCGATGAAATGGAATGCAACCCTCAGCGAACTAGCATCCTGTTATGACAATGTAGCTGATTCCACGCCAGCGGTATATGATGGTGTGCTGTACGCTGCTTCTCCTGATGGAAAAGTATATGCCATAAATATAGGAAATGGGACAACACGCTGGACCCCGGCGCAGGTCTATTCCATCCCGCTTTTCTCCTGTGATGTTCTTCGTTCGTCTCCAGCGTATGCGGATTCTCATGTGTACATCGGCACCCCTGAAGGAAACGTGTTTGCGGTCAACACGACCACTGGCGGAATTACCTGGGAGTTTGAGACGTTTTGGGATTACAGTAAGCCGGATTGGAAGCCAGCACCGGTCCTAGGATCACCGGTTGTGTCCAATGGGTTGGTCTTTTTTGCTGATGAGAACGGTGTATTATATAGTCTTGGAAAGTTTACTGCCTCTACCAAAGAAGTCACTGGGCGTATCATCTCGATACCCATCCGCTTGCCTGAGTCCCTTTGGTGGAATTCTTTTTATGCATACACTAGGTATAACAGTTCGGTAAGCAGTATCAAATTTAAGCTGCTTGATGAAGGGGGAACGGTCATAAAGGATAGTTTAACCAATGGCAGTGTTCTTACCGGTGGTGATAACACCCTTGGTCGAACGCTTCGTTTACAGGCTGATTTTTCTGCTAAGAACATTACCAAAGATAACCCGAAACTGTTCGACTGGTACATCACCTTAAAAGCAGATACTCAAAAACCATTCCTTGACGGTAGCTCATTTACTCCTGATCCAAAAGGGTGGTTACAAGAAATTGTTCCTGTCTTTACTATAAAAGTAAAGGATAATATCACGGGGTTGCGTGTGAAATCGGCATGGTATAGCTTAGAATATACGCTTGATAATGTGACCAAGAAAACAACGGTGGCCGCGTCATGTACCGGGCAAAATGGAACAACGGAATGGCAGCTCCTCACCATGAACATCTCAGCGTTATCGTTTTTTAAAAATATCACCAAACTGCAAAGTCTGTCTTTTAGCATCTCTGACTTAGCAGGTAATACCGCGGAACGGAAAGTAACGTTTAAGCAGGATATAAAGAAACCCACGTCCTATGTGATAGCCGATACAATGAAAAAGAAATACAATTCAAGCTATGTTCTCATAAATGCAAAAGCAAATGATACGGGTACTCTGAATGTCGATGCAAGCGGTATCGACCGTGTGGAGCTGTATTATCGGTATTCGCAAAACAATGTCTTCTCCGGCGATTGGATCTTTTTTGCAGATTCACCAAAATCTCTACCTTCCTGGAAGTTTAACTTCACGACCCGTCCGAATCAAAATGGTGGGTACTTTGAGCTTTGCACTATTGCTATTGACAACGCAAGCAATGTCGAGGACTTCCCTTTAAAAGGTGATGTCTGGTTTGTGTATGATTGGAAGGCACCGCTGCTTCCCAGCGTCTCTGGGGGCACCCTCTGGTTTAATGAACGACCGCAGTTCTCGGTCATCTTTCGGGATGATTTTCTTTTAGATACGATTCAATACCGTCCGAATTTCGACAGCATCTGGACGACCATTGCCTCCCGTGTGAACGCAAGTGTCTACAACACCGATGCCATTGGGCATTCCTGGATTTTGAAGCAAGAGTATTGGGATATGATGACCGAAGATGAGGTCTATTATCTGTATTTCAAGATTAACGATACCTTGGGAAACACCTTGCTTGCCACAAGTACTAGCGAAGCAATCATCATTCGAAAAGACATGGTTGCACCAATCGTTAATATCGATATCCCTGATGTCACCACAGAATGGACCTGGGCAGATAACTTTACTGTGTCAGGCATAGTAAACGATAGAAACGGCAGTGGCGTCAAGGAAGCCTTTTTGTACTATCGTTTTTCTAAGGATACGTCTAACTGGAGCAGCTGGGCTCCATTTGGGGATTCACTTGATTCCTCTCCTTTTGAATGGCATTTTAAAGCAACAGAGGGAGACGGACATTATCAAATTAAAGTCAGCGTCGTAGACTATGCGGGCAATGCGGAAGAGTCAGACGTGGTTTCTGTCTCTGTCGCCTCATTCCCAAGTGAACTTGCCCTTGTGCTCGTTGGGCTAGTGGTTGTTCTTGTCATCATCATTATGATTATCGTTTTCATATGGAGAAAAAGAGAATAACCCGTTGTGGCTGCCGTTATTTCTTTTCCTTTAGTTTTTTCAGGTCTTCTACGCGATATTCCGGGAAAACCAATCCGGTGTACCCACAGTTGTTGCATCGCCATTGATTAAGGAGTCCTTTCGCATAGGAGTCTGCCGACAGGTCAGGTTGTGTATCAGAGCTGTGGCATTGCGGGCATATTCTGACATATTTTTTTGTCATGGTCTTGTGCCTCATTCGAGATAAATCGCGGGTCGCAAGGGAGTGGCGAACCGTGTTTTCTTTGCTGGGTCATATACAGTTGCGTCGTCAGCGCTGTAGATTTCCACG
>Ga0209164_1000701_pt1 | contig 63348 bp, 49 predicted proteins | sample MTBNYHSulfiMetaG_FD_187458 | JGI IMG/M metagenome (GOLD analysis project Ga0209164, IMG submission 187458) | Enrichment culture microbial communities from rom New York Harbor, USA that are MTBE-degrading - MTBE-NYH (New York Harbor Sulfidogenic)... | ecosystem: Environmental > Aquatic > Marine >... | reverse complement strand
GCTGGCGGGCGAAAAATAAATCCAGTGAAAAGAAACTCGCTAAAATATAATATCTTGGCCGGCATCAGCATTATCTGCCTGTGCTTTATACTTACCTCGTTCCTCTCAGCATCTGTGCCAGCTAACATCCAGAAATCCGCCCCGCCGGCCATTATCCATGACGCGGATAAAAAGTTCGTCACTATAACGAATAAAAACCATACCCTGCTCCTGAGGTTGAATTACGATCATAAATGCCTGATCGACCGGGTAATTGTAAATGACAAACAGCTAATCTCACCCGCCCTCGGCGTATATAGCGCTATTAAGGCGTCTGGTACTTGGTATGATACCCATGCCGGCATAGATCCGCCGGATATTGCTATTAATGGTGATAAGGTCGCCGTATCGAATATAAATTTTGGGCCGGAGAATATCAAAATCACGGAATCCTGGATCTTTTCCGTTAACGCCGATAATATTACCTGGAAAATCGATAGAACTTATCACTCAGTCGCGACTATTGAAGATAGTTTTTTCCCCCGCTGGAATTTTGCCTCCATGGATACCTGGACCGGTGCTTTACTGGGCAGCGGCGGCGTTGCCTGGTGCAAATTATTGGATTTTGTCAATGCGACTTACGGCGTTAATACCGGCTTGGTAACCTTATGGAATAAAGATGATGGCTGCTGCCTGCGAATTATACCTGATTACTCCGCGGCCAAGCACTTGGCGATTAAATTTTCCCACCTTCCCGACAATATTTTCTCTCTCAATTATTCTCTAACCGAAAACGAGCTTCAAACCAAACATGAACTTGCTCGGTTTCTCGCTGATCGCCAGGACGTCTGGGCCCCATTTAATGTATCACCCAGCCGCTGTTCCGTAACTTATACCCTTGCCGCCCTGGACTACCAAAAAGAATATGACCGCGGTACTTTCCCTTCTTTTAACGGCGAATCCATTCGCGACGTGTTAGATACTATTGCCCGCGTCGGCGTTATCGACACCGGCTTAATGGGCGGCAACGACTGGCGCACCTCTATGGGCTGGATCTGCCTGCATGAGCAATACATCGCCCAGATGGGCTTGGCCATCGACGATGAAAATTATTTCAACAATTATAAGACAACACTTGATTATTACCGCGACCATGCCATCCAGCCGGACGGTCGAGTTAAGGCCCGCTGGGCCTATAAAAAGGAGGGAGATGCCATTCCCGGCTCTTATGACAGCTTTGGATTCTACGAATCGCAGTGGGGCATCTTGCTTGATTCCAATCCCGATTTTGTCACCAATGTAGCTGAGCTTTATGACTTCAATGGCGATTTAGACTGGCTCCGCTCCCATAAACAATCCTGCGAAAAGGCCCTGGATTACCTTCTGGCCCGCGATACCGACGGCGACGCCCTGGTGGAGATGATGACCGATTATCACTCGCAGGAAAAAGGCTCGGACTGGATCGACGTCATCTGGGCCGCTTATGAAAATGCTTTTGTTAATGCCAAGCTGTACCATGCCCTTATTTTATGGTCGGATATCGAGGAGCAGTTAGCCGATAAAACGCACGCGGTTAAATATCGCGATTTTGCGGAAAAGTTAAAAGCAAACTTCAATAAGGATACCGCCCTCGGTGGCTTCTGGGACCCCGGCAACCAATGGTACGTTTACTGGCGGGACAAGGACGATTCCATCCACGGCAATAATCTGGTTACCCCTGTTAATTTTATGGCTATTGGTTATGGCCTTTGCGACGATTCTGCCCGCCGCGACGCGATACTTAGCCGTATCGAAACGCTAATGCAGAAGGAAAACCTCTTTTTCTGGCCGTTGTGCTTTTACCCTTACAATCCGAATGAAGGTCTGGCCGTGAATTACCCCTTCCCTGCTTATGAAAACGGCGACATCTTCCTTTCCTGGGGCGAGATGGGCATCAGAGCCTATAAGGATTACGACCCCGCCATTCCCGTTAAGTATATCAGGAAAGTTTTGGACAAATACCGGCAGGACGGCCTGGCTTACCAAAGGTATTTGCGCGCCTCCCAGGTGGGCAGCGGCAACGATATTCTTGCCGGGAACTGCCTGCCCATTGTCGGGCTTTACCGCGATATTTACGGAATTCAGCCGAAATATAACCGTTTGTACCTTGAGCCGCATTTGACCAGCGAGCTTAACGGCACGCAAATCAAATATCGCTTGAGAAATCAGCGGTATCTGATTGATTTAAACCGCAACGACTATTGCGTTACCGCCGACAGCTTTCGATTATCCTGTTCATCTCCCGTCGGGGTAAACGTCCGGAACAACACCCTGCAGTATTTCCCCGGCCGACAAAAATCCCCTTCTCTCTCGATAACTAAATCCAACGAAGATTTATATACGGTCCGGATTATCGCCTGGCCGACCTCCGCCGGCGAAACCAAAAAGTGGATTGAATCCTCGCAAAACCCATCCACCACCGCCGAACATCTCGTTTCCGGCTTAACCCCCAACGCCACTTATTCTGTCTTTCAGAATGACCACCTATTATCCTCTTTTCCCACCGACTCCGCCGGCTGCCTTTTTTTCACCTGCCCATCCGGCTACCCCACCCCCCAAGCCTTCACCCTGAGACCCGCCCCCTGAAATTACCCCCCATCTACTCTTTTTTTTCCGCTCCGGCTCATCCAAAAAAGGTAAAAATAGTGGCTTTTCGTAGGGAAATAGCTACAATGGTTAAATTCATTTTAGTTCCGGGCATATTCTGTCTTTTAGAAAGGAGATTATTATCATGGTTAAAATAAAAATATGGATCGGGTCTTTTTTCTTACTATTTGCCTGGGCTGGGCATATCTTGGCCCAGGATTCTTATTATTATGTGGCTTTGAAGGATTTGAAAATTACCCAGGGTGAATGGCCGACTCACAACACTCACCAGGCTTCGGTGTCTCCCCGTAGTTACCTTTATCGTCAAAGCGACTTTACCCGCCCTTACGCTGTGGGCGACAACTACGAAGAAATTTACTTTGCCTGCGATGATCCCAGAAGATGGTATGAGATTTCCCAGATGCCGGAAATTCTGTCCCGCTCGAATCGATATTATTTGGCCATCAAGCAGACATCAGAACGTATCCCCGTCGGCCGTTTATTCATTCCCATAAATGGCGGTGCCGGGATGACCTATTTGGATTTTACCCTGAACGACCAGACCACCTCTACTCCCGACGCGAAGGCAAAATTTTTGCAGGCCAGGGAACAATACTACCGCCAATGGGCGAGCCTTGGCATTCCCGGCGGTGCCTGGTTTCGCCATCAGGCGAACGAAACGAAAAAGCAAATAGACGCCGAAGCCCAACCTGCCGCGGCTGCTGCCAAATCTAATGCTAATCCCAACATCAATCCCAATGCTATTCCCCGCCCGCGTCCTCCCCAGCCGGGGGGTCCGCTCGCGGCAACCTTCAGCCTATGGGGCGGAGGACGGGCCATGAGTGAAAATCTGCAACTGGACCGTGATTTGCAGATGGTAGTAAATAGCGACAGCACAATCGATTTGGCGGGCATTGAAGGGATTACCACCGGTGAAATCAAGTGGCAGGATATTATCGTCGGGATGAACCCGAAGAAAGATTTCCTCGCCGTTGCGATACCCGCGGACCAGCATGCCCTGTTCTTCCCCTCTTTTCAGGCAATGATGACTTTGAAAGACGAGGCCGGCGCCCAGGGCACTCCCATCCAGCAACTGCTGGAAATCAGGGCGGAAGACGCTCTTACCCCCCAGCGCTACCAGAAGCAGTTGTGCCTGATGGGCGGCTTAATCGCTCAGCTACTGGGTCCCGAACTAATAACCAGCGCCGCCCTGACCGGTTCCGACCCCTACCTGCGGGTCGGCTCCGATGTGGCCGTATTGTTTGCAGCCGCCGATGCCGAGGCCCTCGAAAAAGCCGTCCGCATCCAGCAGTTAGCCGCGAAAACCTCCTGCCCGGACGCCAAAACCGTTACCGGCCGGGTCGCCGAGGTTCCCTACCATGGCGTGGTATCTCCTGACAGGTCGATTTGTTCCTACCAGGCTCGGCTGGACAAAATTGTGGTGGTCACCAATTCCCTTTATCAGCTCGAACAAATTGTCAAGGCCGATAAAGGCCAGATTCCTGCAATCGCCTCCCTGGATGAATACACCTTTTTCCGCGACCGCTATCCGCTTGGCGATGCCGATGAAACCGCCCTCCTGGTCCTCAGTGACGCGACAATCCGGCGGTGGTGCGGCCCGCGCTGGCGAATCGCCGATTCACGTCGTACCCGCGCCCAGGCTGTCCTGACGGAGCTCCAGGCGCAATACCTCGATCAGATGGTCTCCGGTAAGGTTACGTCCGGCCCGCTAGCCTTAGCCAGGCCCATCGAAGGACTGGGCGACCTGCAAATTACTCCGACCGCAGTTTGCTCGTCCGTTTACGGCTCCCTTAATTTCATGACCCCGATTGCGGAAATACCTTTGGAAAAAGTCTCTGCCGAAGAGGCCCAGGCTTACCAAAGATGGCAAAGCGGTTACCAGCGGAATTGGCGCGGCATTTTTGACCCGATTGCCGTGCGGTTTTCGGTGCAATCCCATCATGTCGGGCTGGATGTTACCGTCCGTCCCCTTATTGAGCAAAATCAGTATCGTGAACTAATTGAAGTAACGGGTAAGAACACTATTTCCCCCGATGCCGGCGACCGCCATTCCGGAACGATGTTTCACGCGGTGATGTCCGTTAACGCCAATTCGCCTACCATCCGCAACCTCGGCAACTTCGGCATGGGTACGATGCAGGATGGCGAAGTAAGCATCATGGGCGTGCCGATTCAGACCAACAACATGAGCTGGCTGGGCCGTTGGGCTTCTTTATATGCCGAGCAGGACCCCTTCTGGGATGAGTTGTCCCAGGCCCTGCAGGTGGAGCATTATATGGCTTTTGAAAAATTCTTGTTGCCGAACCTTCATCGCCTGCCCCTTGTTTTGCAGGCGGACGTGGCCAATCCGATGACCTTTGCGACTTTTGTCGTATCCGTGCGGGCCTTCGTGGAAAGCAGTGTTCCCGGCATGACCCTTTGGCAGATGCAGAATTATAACGGGCATCCTTACGTCAAAATCACGATGTCGCCCCAGAATCCGGACCAGCCCAGCGATTTCAAAGATCTGGCGATTTGCTACGCCGCCCTGCCCAATCGGCTGATTATCACTCCCAGCGAGACGCTCCTGCAGCAGGCCCTTGATCGTCAGTTTAAAACATCCTCTGCCTCTTTGCCGGCAGCTGCCGCAACCGATGTGCAAGCGCAATCCGTTGCCGGTATCCCTGAGAAAGAAGAACTCCCAGCCAAACCCGCCGAAGGAAATCAAACCCCGCCCCCAACCGACGTAAAAAACGAATGGCTGGGCAAAAACCTCAGCATGGAGGTCAAATCCTCGGCCCGGCGGGTAGTTGAGGCCTTTTTCACCGACATTCTCGCCAGTGCCATGCAGCGGCGCGCCTGGGGTAATATTCCCATCCTCAACGAATGGCATCAGCGTTACCCTCAGCAGCAGCCGGTGGAGTTTCATGAGCGTTTCTGGCAGACCCGGCTGATTTCTCCCGGCGGCGGCGATTACGTCTGGAATGACGAATTTAAAACCATGGAATCAACCCTATACGGCCACCCCGGTCAGCCTAAACAGCCCAAGATTCTGCTCGGTTCGTTTTTGGATATCGACGAAATAAATATGGGCCTGACCTTTGAAAACCAGGGTTTGCGCGCTCGCACGGAAATTACGCGTTTATCCGGAAATGAAAGCTCGACACCCGCGACTGCTCCGGTAAAATAAATAACAATTTTTTAAACGCGCTCATTCGCGGCTGAAATTCACAAGGCGAAAACATGGCATCCAAATTATACATTTTCTGGACCGGCAGCGACCCCGAAGTCGCCCAACCGGCTGGTCCGTTATTACCTGTTAACCAACACCACTAAAAAAGAAGCCAGAGAGGAGTTAAGCCAGTTGAATAAGTCAAACCGGGAAAACCAACCCACCCCCACACCCAGCGTAGTCCTGGAAACTACCCAAGGCAAAATTACCATCGCCCTGGACAAGTCCGCCGCCCCTGTTACCGTGGATAATTTTCTCCGCTACGTCGCCGAGAAGCATTACGACGGCACGATTTTTCACCGCGTCATCCCCGGTTTTATGATTCAGGGCGGGGGTATGACGGCGGATATGCACTCCAAGCCGACCCACGCCCCGATAGTCAACGAAGCCTCCAACAGCCTGAAGAACCTGCGTTCTACTATCGCCATGGCACGCACCAGTAGTCCCGACAGCGCCACCGCCCAGTTCTTTATCAACGTCAAGGACAATGATTTTCTCAACTACGCCGGCCGCGCTAACCCCGGCTACGCCGTTTTCGGCAAGGTCACAGAGGGCATGGACGTGGTTGACGCTATCGTCGGTGTTCCCACCACCACTGTAGGCCATCATGAAGACGTCCCCGTCGATGCCGTAGTAATCCAGTCAATTCGCCTGCTCTCGGAATAATAACTATCGCTGTCTAAAACTCTTTGTTTTTGTGCTGAAAACTTCTTTTGATTAGCGGTTAACGTCGTAAGGCTGGTTTTTGACTTATGGGCATTACCTGTTACGGCAATATTATTGAAGGTTTCTTCTGGATCGCGATCTCGCTGTTTTTTTTCTTCCCTTTGATAAAGCGAGGGGAACAGCATCGGCTTTTCTGCTTCTACGGCTGGTTTACATTTTTCATTTTCGGCTGCTCCGACTTTTACGAAGCCCACACCGGCGCCTGGTGGCGGCCCTGGTGGCTGTTAGCCTGGAAAGTCGCCTGCAACCTCGGCTTCATCGGTATTTTGCTGTGGTACATCAAAATCCAGGGCTCCTTCAAAAACGTCTTAGCCAAATGGAACACCCCTGCCTTCCGCCGTAAAAAACCTGATAAAACCTAAGTTTTTCTTGCCAAATATGCAGCAGTTACGACTTAGACCGATCGTCCGCCCTCGCTCTGCTCGCCTCGCTGCGATGCGTTGCATCGCAGCGGGCGGAGAGTGGTCCAGGCAATGCCTGGTCCCTGGACCCTGGCGCAGTTTTGATACTACCTCAGACAAAAAAACAAAATTTTTTAAAAAATTTTATCTCCTTTTATTACATACACTTACGCTTCTTACCTCTTTAAATAGTCCAAAAAATTCAGCGCATTTATGATACGCCGCGGTTAAGGATAGAGGGACATATTATGTATGGTATGATTCTTCGCACTATGTAATAAAGATTTTACTGGAGATTTGATGATTCAGTTATTATCCGGTTTGCGTCGCCGTTTATGGTTTCTTTTTGCCCTTTTGGCCGGGCTGGTTGCCGCAGCTTCCGTATCGGCTGACGAGCGTTTTGAGGGTCGGCACTTTCGAGGCCAGGGCGACGTCCCTTACCTGCAATTGCTCGACATCTCCCGGCGGATGTTCGAGCCGGACGTCGAATTCCAGAATTTTCCCATGTTCTACATGCCCGACTGGAACGGCCTGGTCGAAGGGCCGACGTGGAACTGCTGGTGGGTGCAGAACAGTTACGGCCCGACCTATTGCGAGCTGCCTTTTTTGCAGGAGCCGTATATCACTTTTTTGCAGAACTCCCAGGACCTGTGGTTCGACCAGATGGGCGACGGCAAAACCAGCCGGCCGCACAGGAATTTCGATTGGATTCCGCCTGACGGCTGCCTGTGCGACTGTGCCTCACCCAGCCGATTCGTAGCCAAGCAGGGCGACGGCGCTATCGATATCCACGACTGGGGTATGGAGTTCACGGCAGCCGGCGTGGTTATGCAGGCGGAACTACTGCTGATCAGCCGCGATATAAAAGCGATTGAACATTACCTGCCCAAATTGCGGCGTTCAGCGGATTTTATTGAAAGCCGACGCGATCCCAACAACAATCTCTTCCTGGCGGGGGCGGCGGGCAATCTGCTGGCGCCGAGCTATGCCGGCTGGAAGAAACCCGACGGCAGCTTCGATAAAGCGTACCTGGCGGGCCTATCGATTACCTACATTGCCGCCCTGGACCGGCTGATCGAGCTGGAAAAGCTCATCGGCAACCAGGATAACGTCAAGTTGTACTCGCAGCGGCGGGACCTGGCACGTAAGGGTTTGCCGCTCCTGGAGACGGAAGAGGGATACTTCATCAAGTCGCTCGATCCGGACGGCACCCGGCATGGCGTTTATGGAGCGGCTAAACACGGCTATTTCGAGGCGGTTTGCAATCATGACGCGATCTGCTTCCGGGTGGCGGGAGACGAGCAGGCCCGGAAAATCTACGCCAAAATCGCCTCCATCCCCGGCCTGCGACCATACGATTTGATTATCACCAATTGTCCCGCCCTGGACGATATGTACAATCCGGGGACGGACTGGCTGTGGAGTTTCGGCACCTGGGTCAACGGCGGGCACTGGTCAACCTGCGAGGCCCGGATGATTATGGGTTACTATCGCCTGGGCGAATACGACGACGCCCGGCGGTCGATGCAGCGGATTCTGACCTTTGCCCGGCGCTTCCGCATGGACAACCCGCTGGTCAAATTTGGCAGCGAAGTATATCAGCCCAAACAGCCGATAAACTGCGTTTACGACAACTGGGGGGTACCGGCGGCGATGATCCGCGGGTTGTTCGAGTATCTCTACCGGGCTGATGGCTTGACCATCATTCCCCACATTCCACCAACAATTACCCGGCTTGAGCAGCATTTCCCCATCCGCTTCGGCAGCAAGCTTCTGTATCTGGCTGCCGTCGGCCAGGGGAAGATTACCCGCGTATTAATCAACGGCCAGCCGACGAAGTCATATAGCGAGGACTCAGTGTTTTTACCCTATGAACAGACGCCGGAGGAGGCGGTAATCCAGATAGTAATGGGAGATGCCCAGCCGATATCTTTCTCGCCACATAAGCCGGTTAAGGAGCTGCCGCCGCTGCCGGACCTGGAACTATTGCTAAAGTCACTGACCGCAGACAATAAGCAGCAGCAATCCGCTAAGCCTGCACTGCCGGATGTCGATTGGCCGGGGCTGATAAAGCGGGTTGGAGCAATCAGCGGTTTCTACGACCGACTGGTGGAAGCTGGTTTGGGTGAGAGTTATGAAGCGGCTCACGCCCGGCTGGCGGTCGCCTATCTTGATACGACCGCGACCCGGCTTAAAATGGTAGCGGAAGGTAAGCTGCCGCTGCTGCCGGAGGTCAGCCAGTCAGCCGCTGACCGGTCATACGTGGAAACGACCATCCGACTGTGCGATGGGCTGGAGAAGGTGATGCAATCCTACGCTACATCCGCTGATCCGCAAAAACAGCAGATCTACCGTCTGTGGATGGAGAGAAAAGAATAAAAAGAGACAGGCGACAGGCGCTTCAGATTGAATTTTTTTAGTGGAATACGGTTTTTGATATTCCTAAAAAATGATTGGTAGTGTTATGACCGACAAAAAAAGACATGTGCCCTGGTTTGTTACAATTTCGGAAGAGATTGCGACAGAGTATGCAGGCGTGAAGCTCGGTGAGTATTATGGGAATCCTGAGATAATGCTGCAAACCCAGTTAAAGTCGGAAGAGATGTTTCATAATCTTTATGGCTTGCCCAGGACAGGGGTAAAGCCGACTTATTCTTCTTACGTAGAAGCATCACAGTTGGGTGTTGAAATATTATTTCCCGATGATAATGTGCCTATGGTAAAAAGACCGGTATTGGATCATGCCGAGGATGTGTATAAGTTGAAGATCTTGAATCCATACAAAGAAGGACTTATGTCCCGGATGATTCGTACATACGAATATATGAAAAAGCACACACCCGACGGCGTTCCGGTAGGGCTTGGCGGGACAGAAGGGCCCATTACTACCGCTGTTATCGTCAGGGGCCAGGATTTTTTTGTGGATTTATTTTTGCATAAGAAGGAGATGCATAAGCTTTTGGCAATGGTGGTCGAAGCGTCGTTGCTGATTCGTCAGGCCATCGAAAAAGTAACCGGAGAACGAATTCGAAGCACGAACATATCAGATGACTTTTCGGGATTGCTTTCCCCCGAGCAATATAAAGAGTTTGCGTACCCTTACCAGAAACAAATTTACGATGAATTCGGGCACAAGGGTCGGAGTCTGCACTCCGAACTTTTAAGAAGGGAACATCTGAAATTTCTCCCGATGTTAGGCGTGACCCATTACGACCCTGGTTGTGACCAGTACCTCGAAGTCCGTGACATTATAGAGCAGATACCTCAGATACCTTTCAGCTTTAATCTTAAAACGAGCCAGGACATGATACAGGGAACGCCGCAGGGTATCCGTGAAAGATATGTTCAATGCGTGGAAGATGGCGCCCCCGAGATGTGTGCGGAAATCTGCCGAGGAACCCCAAGAGAAAACGTACGTGCTTTTGTTGCGGTGGCCAGAGAATACGAATAAAAATAAAAAAGAGACAAGGTATGCAAAAAAAAGGTTCGAATCCCATAAGTAAGCTATTGGCATTGATTGGGCCGGGTTTGTTCCTTATCGGCTACAACATCGGTACCGGAAGTGTGACCACAATGGCCTCGGCCGGCTCACGCTGGGGCATGTCACTAACATGGACAGTGGTACTATCCTGTCTTTTTACGTTCATAGCGATCTTCGCTTTTGGAAAATACACACTGGTGACAGGTGACACAATTTTATATGCCGTCAAACGACATCTTCCGCTGGGCAGGCTGATTGGTATTTTTATACTCGGTACACTTTCTTTGGCCGAGATTGCGGGAATTGCCGGCTTGATGGCTATTGTCGTAGATCTGCTGCAGGAGTGGATAAAATACGGCATAGGATACCGGAGTGGATGGATAAAATTGGTATTGACCGCTTCTTTATCGACTATGGTATTTATTATTATGTGGAGAGGAAGCTATCAATATCTGGAAAAAGTATTATCGATACTAGTATCGATCATGGGGCTTTGTTTCATCGCTACAGCTCTTTTAGTAGTGCCGGAGTGGCGTAAAATCATAGCAGGCCTGGTGCCCGCCGTACCCAAGGAACCGGGAGCATCGCTGATTGTTGCCGGTATGGCCGGTACAACCTTCAGCTCGGCCGTATTCTACTGTCGCAGTATAATAATCAAGGCCAAGGGCTGGGGGCTCCGGGAAGAAAAACGGGCATGGTTCGATGCCTTGGTATCAGTTGTTTCGATGTTTATTCTCAGTATCGCGATAATGATATGCGCTGCCGGCACTTTATATGTTATAAATAAACCGGTAGAAGAGGCTATTGATATGGTCAGGACCCTGGAGCCTTTGGCCGGCAAGTTTGCCATATCTATTTTTATTATTGGTATTCTGGGCGCCGGTCTATCGAGTCTTATCCCGACCGCATTGATCGCGCCCTGGCTTATCTGTGATTATACGAATACCAAGACTGACCCAAAGTCTAAGATCAGCCGGACTTTTGTTATAATTTGTTTTATAATCTGCCTAAGTGGACCATATATAAACGTCAAACCCGTGCTGCTTATGATTGTAACAATGGCGCTCCTGGCTGTCATTGTGCCGGTATCAACTATTTCCATCACTATTCTGCTGAACCAGAAGCAGATGGGAGAACATAAAAATTCGGCACTGATGAACGTTGTCTGTATCGGAACAATCATTTTTTCATTCGTTATGTCATACTATGGTGTTATCAGCCTGACGGAGTTCATCCAGAACAAATTCGGATAAACCGTTGTGTCCATCTTAGTATGGAAGTTCGGTCGGGCATCAATATTATCAGGATATTTTAACAGGAGGCGATAATGCGTGAAAAATTAGCGATAAATGGCGGGAAGAAAGCTGTAACTACGAACCAGACCGACGCCCTTAAATGGCCGCTATTCGGCAATGAGGATTTTGCAGCGGTAAAACGCGTGATGAAAATGCCTAACTACTCTTTTTACGAGGAGGCATACCGGTTCGAAGACGAATTGAGGGATTACTATGGGTCAAAATATGCATTAGCGCACAATAATGGCACTGGTGCCATTCATGGCGCGCTATTTGCGATAGGAGTCGGTCCGGGCGATGAGGTTATCGTACCCTCACTGACCTACTGGGCCAGCGCTATGCCGATTTTGGCTTGTAACGCCGTCCCGGTGTTTGCGGAGGTCGATCCCAAAACATTGAATATAGCCCCGAAAGACTTTGAAAAGAAGATTACGCATCGAACCAAGGCGGTAGTAGTGATACATCTTTGCGGACTGCCCTGCGATATGGAGCAGATAATGGCTATTGCCAAAAAGCATAAGGTAAAGGTCATCGAAGACGCCGCTCATACCCACGGCGCCGAGTATAAAGGCCAGAAAGCGGGTACCATCGGCGACATTGGGTGTTTTAGTTATCAGGCCACTAAATTGCTGCCTACCATCGAAGGCGGATTGTTAATAACAGACAATCAGGAATATTACCAGCGTGCACTGGCATTAGGGCACTATGAGAGACTGCCGGGTCTGCCCGAAAGCTCCATATACCGCAAATTCGCACATACCTGTTTTGGTTATAAGTACAGGATTCACCCATTAGCTGCGGCTATAGGACGGGTACAGCTTAAACTCGTAGATGAAAGGAACAAAAAAAGAAGGGAAAATCTTGATTATCTGACTGCCCAGTTAAGGAACATAAGAGGTATTGAGACAATCGAAACCCCGCCCGGCGTCAAGAGAGACTATTATTGTTATCGTATAAAATACAAGGCACAAGATCTCGAGGGATTGGAGATGAACAAATTCATCGCCGCCCTGCAGGCTGAAGGAATTGAGGTAACTACCGAACGGTATGTCTTGCTGCATCTTCAGCCCATCTTTCAGCAAAGAGATATATGGGGCAAGGGGTGTCCCTGGAGCTGCCCACTTGGCCCCAGCACGGTAACTTATAAGCGAGGGGATTTGCCGGTCAGCGAAAAGCTGCGGGACGAGCTTCTTGCCTTGCCTGTCTTCCCCCAGGCAAAGAGGAATTTGATAGACCAATATGTTAAGGGCTTTAAAAAAGTCGTTAACAATATCGATGAAGTTAAAAAGATTGGAATATCACAAGTACAAGAAAAACCCGATATGGACTGGAAAAAGATGCAAATGCCCAAGGTCAGATAAATGTCAAATAGGGCGTTTGTAGCCGGCTGAGGACGAACGTAAACATCGATCGGCGAGACGTGGTACGTGGTATATACTAATCCAGTTTCAGGCTGAAATAGTTTTTGGCGTTGAGGAAGCAGATTTCCCGGACCATCTCGCCCAGGAGCGAGATATCACGGGGTAAAAGGCCCATTTCCACCTCGCTGCCCAGAAGATTACATAAGATTCGGCGGAAATATTCATGGCGGGGAAAGGAGAGAAAACTGCTGGAATCGGTTACCATGCCGACGAAACGCCGCAGCAGCCCCATATTTGACAGGGCGCTAAGATGCCTTTCAATGCCGTCTTTCTGGTCGAGAAACCACCAGGCGGGACCGTATTGAATCTTGCCGGGAATTGAGCTGTCCTGAAAGCTGCCGGTGATTGCGGCGAACATTTCGTTATCACGCGGGTTGAGGTTGTAAAGGATGGTGCGGGGCAGCTTCTCCTGCGCCGCCAGACGATCCAGAAACCGGGCTAAAGCAGACGCATTTTCGCCCTCGCCGATACAATCAAAGCCGGCATCGGGGCCAAGTTGCCTGAACATGCGGGAATTGGTATTGCGGATCGAGCCGATGTGAAGCTGCTGGGCCCAATCGCTTTCATGGTCCATGACCGCGAACTCGACCATCAAAGCGGATTTAAATTTCAGCTTTTCCGCCGGCTCGAGCGGGCGGCGGCGACGGAGCTTGTCAAATATCCGCTCTATCTGGAGGGCGGTATAATTTTCGGCCAAAATCCTTTCCAAGCCGTGATCGCTGACGCGACAGCCGGCGTTATGGAAATAATCGTGGCGGTTACGCAGGGCGGCTAAAAAGAAGGCATAATCGGAAATCGGTATATCACAAACCGCCGCCAGGGAATCAATCCACTGGTTCAGCGCGTCCAGATCGTCGAGGGCCATCGCCCGGTCCGGCCGCCAGGTGGGATAGACCTTGATTTCAAAATTGTCATCACGGATTTTTTTATGATGTTCCAAGGTGTCGGTCGGGTCGTTCGTGGTGCAGACAACGGCGACATTCATCTTCCGCAGCAGAGAGCGGACGCTGAACCGGCTGTCAGCCAGCATTTGATTGCAATGTTCGTAAATTTGTGGGGCAGTTTGCGGGGTAAGCAGATCATCGACGCAGAAATAACGCTTCAGCTCCAAATGGGTCCAATGATAAAGTGGATTGCGAATGGTATAAGGGACCGTGCCGGCCCACTGGAGGAATTTATCCTCGTCGGAGGCGCTGCCGGTGATATACTCTTCCGCCACGCCGTTGGCCCGCATGGCCTGCCATTTGTAATGGTCGCCACTGAGCCAGGCCTGGGTGAGGTTCGCAAATTTCAGATCGTCGGCCAGGGCGCCGGCGGGTAAATGACAATGGTAGTCGTAGAGGGGCATCTGCTCGGCGAAATCATGGTAAAGCAGCCGAGCGGTTTCGTTTTGCAGTAAAAAATTGTCCGAGATAAATCCCGTCGTCATTTTTATTATTCCAGATAATCGAGTTTTTATAATTTATCTTAGAGAAGAGGGCAATAAAGCGCATTTTTTTGCCAATAACAAGGAGAATAAAAACAGGCGGCAGTGGGAGTCGAACCCACGAATAACGGATTTGCAATCCGTCGCCTTAATCCACTTGGCTATGCCGCCAGGTAAAAAAACGAGTAATTTTCGGCTAAAAGCCGGCATTTTCCGGCAAAAAAGGGCAGCCGCAAGCGCAAAAAAGGCAGAATTTGACGCTTTCATGACGTCCAGCGGCATTTCCCGCCTGAAAATCGCGTTTTTTTTATTAAGAATTACAATATTTATAGTAAATCTTTACTAAAGTGTCAATATATACTATCATAAGATACGAAAATGAGAGAGGAAATATCCGGGGCGTGGCGCAGTTTGGCTAGCGCGCTTGACTGGGGGTCAAGAGGTCGCAGGTTCAAGTCCTGTCGCCCCGATTTTTCGGGCAAAGCCCGAAAAATAGAGCAGGAGAAAGTTGAAAGTAGAGAGTAGAGCAGTGCGGCTAGCGCCGCATATGGTATAAGAAAAAAAAGCATTTTATCTTTCTCCTGCGGTCCACTATCTACTTTCTACTCTCCAACGGGTTAAAAAATGTCTTTCGCGTTCGAGAAACTCATCGTGTATCAGAAGGCTGTCGATTTAGCCGATAAAATTGGCTCGTTGACAGAAAAATTCCCTCGAGGTTATAGATACCTTTCAGACCAGATCAACCGGGCCTCATTGTCCATAGCCGCTAATATCGCAGAAGGTAACGGTCGATTTACCAAGGCGGATCGGAAGAACTTTTTCGGTATTGACCGCGGTTCGGTGCAGGAATGCGTGCCATTACTGGTGTTGGCCCTGCGAAGAAATCTCATTGCGGCAGATAAACATCAAATGTTGAAAACTGATCTTGAGGAAATCTCCAAAATGCTCTCCGGCCTGATTAACGGACTGGAAAAACGGCAAACGTAAAAATTCACAGGCAGGAAAATCAAGCGGTTTTTTGTTATGCAGAGTTAAAAAGGTCGATTATAAAGAAGGGGCAGCCGATGGAACCAACAATCAAAAGCGGCAAGCATCTTGCCGAAAATGCCGATCTGACAGAGACCAGCTTTCATAATGTCAATATGTCTCAGGCAGATTTTGATGACGTGAATCTCAGAGGAACCCGCTTTCATAACGTTAATTTGAGCGAAATTACCGTAACGGCAGCTCAAATCGGAGGGGCTACGTTCAAACATATAGGACTGCCGCCGGGATCAACCGGCAAACAACGGCCACTGAGATTCGAAGAGGCAGATTTGAATGGCACAACTATACTGAGGTGTGATTTGTCGGGCGCGAAGATTGAGAAATGCAACGTACAAGGAATGACGATTGACGGAATCCTAGTAACAGATCTAATCGCGGCCCTAAACCGTCAGAAAAAATGAATGGAGCATCACAGTCGGAGCGGCGGGAGACGTGAGAGGTGAAAACGAGAGGAAAAATTATTTGTCGGTGAAATAAAGCCGGGGGCAGGCTAAAGTAAACGATAGTCCGGGAAAGAATCGATTTTCTGTTGATTACAATTCAAAATTTCATCCTGTTTAAACATGTAAATGCCGGAGGGATAAGAGCCGATGTTGGGGGTGAGCTTTTCGCCCTGGGCGATTTTAATAAGCTTGCGGGGAAAATCGGCGCCGCAGGAATGAGCACAGGGATAGCCGCCGCCAAACCGAGGATTAACTTCCAGTAATTTGGGACCGTCCGGCCCCATCATAACATCGACATCCATAGGGCCAAAGATCTCCAAAGCATGGGCGATTTTAAGTCCGAAAGCGATTAATTGCGGATCATCAGTACTGACCGCTTTGTCAGTTTCGCCGGCCCGCATGGCGATTTTGCGTTTGCAAAATACACTAATGGGACGGAAATCCATATCACTGAAAATATCGTAACCATATTCCTCGCCGTCGATGTATTCCTGAATAATCGGCTGGGGACAGCTCTCAAAGGCAGCTTCCAGTTGAATCATGTCGAAGCAAACGGTTATATTCGCGGAGGCACTGCCCCGGCGTGGCTTAACAACTATCGGCCAGGAAAATCGCTTCTGGGCGAGCAAATTTTTGGCTTCGTCGATATCGACTACCGTTTCCGGGGCGGAAATGTTGTTTTTCAGGCAAAACTGATAAGTTAAAAGCTTGTCGTAACAAATTTCAACAGACCGTTGGGGGGAAACAACCGTGAGGATACCCTCCTTGAAGAAAAGCTCTCTTTGCAAGGACAAAACCTCAAGCTCCGGATCGATTAAGGGGATAATCATATTAATTTTGAGCTTGCGGCATAAATTTATGATTTCGGAGACGTAATTCGGATCCGTAACTTCAGGCAAAATAACGGAATGGTCACAATTGTGAAAGGCAGAGGCATAGGGGCTGTAATCACCGCCCCATATTTCATCGTCCGGGCCCAGCGCTTCTTTAAAAAAGCGGACCAGATAACCGCGACGGCCAACACTGGATAAAAGTATTCGCATGGTAAAAACTCCCGCTATAATAATTCAAACTGGCCGATAGCCAGTTTGAGAATGCAAAATTCAAACGGCAAAATGCAAAATTGTGGTATCCGCCCACGGCGGATAACTATTTCATCAGGTTTTTGGTTATAGAACATAATAGTCTTGCTTATTGTAGATATAATTGATAATATGTAAAGGCTTAAAAAAGAGTAATTGTTCAAGGTTCAACCCTGAAAGTTTAAAGTTAACCTGCCGCGACGAGCAGTAGCACGGCGAGCGTGAGCGCTTACAAGATATAATGCTTAACTTATATAAAATAACAGGACTGCAGGCACGTGAATAACGGATCCAATTCACAGATAGAGCGGAAGAAAAAATCGAATCTTAAAGGCTGGTTATTTATCGCGGCGGCTTTGGCGATAATATTCATTATTATTATTGTTCGCGCTAAGCCGGCGATAACCTGGCAGTATAACTATCAAGAAGGTATGAAGCTGGCGCGGGAGCAAAAGAAGGCGGTTTTAATTTTGTTCGATAGTCCCGCTGCCGAACACGGCAGGCGGATCCGGGTAATCTGTGAAAGCCCGGAAGGAGCCGCGGTTATTAACAAATATTATATACCTATCGATATTAACGGCGATGTTGAAACCTCACTAGTCGCCAGATATAAAATTGCATCGTTTCCGACATGCGTCTTACAATGGCCAGACAAAGACGAAACGGAAGAATTCGGATTTACGGGAAGAAAGTATTTTGTTCCCAAGCTACAGCGATTTATTGAAGAGAATAAAACGTCCTCAAATTAATCTTAGATAATCAATGGCGCCTGGTAAGCCGCCGGTATGCCAAAAGACAAGCGGTCGGCGGTCAATTTGTTTTTGCCGGAGCATAGATATCAGGCCGGCCATTGCCTTGCCGGTATAAATATGATCCAAAAGAAGGCCCTCAGTCTCCAGCAGCAGAGCCATAGCACGTTGAGCGGCGTCGGTCGGCTGCGCATAACCCGTACCAATAAATTCATCCGTGATGTTCATATCAGTGGGCTGGGAAGGTTTCAGGTCGAACAGCCGGCAGAGCCGGTCGGCGGCAATAATTGTTTCATTAGTGCAGCGGGGATTAGGGCGAGCAATGCTGACGCCAAAGATATTCACATCCGCGCCGGCATGCCGGGCTCCACACCATAGGCCGGCGTAGGTGCTTCCCGTGCCCACGGGAACAATTATGTGGTAAGAATCCAAGCCTAAGCGGGTCATCTGTTGATGAAGCTCATCGAAGGCAAGAGCAAAAGCAAAGGTACCCTCAAGGCAACATCCGGCAGGGGGGACCAAAAAGGGAGTTTTGCCTTTTGATTTAAGATTTTCGGTCAATTCATCCACACAGCGGGTTACTCGATCACTGAGCGTTTCACGGCTATGGGAGTCGCCTTCAATATATTCAACAGAATGAATATCAACGCCCAGATGTTGTTGGATTTTTTCGTTGAAGGTAGCAGTTTTGTGGGTATTGGGACCCATAAGTACGACGGCGGCGTGCATGCCGAGCATTCGCGCAACTAAAGTGGTAAGACAGGCATGATTGGATTCAAAGCTGCCGGTGGTAATAAGGGTATCGGCGCCGGCTTTTTGGGCGAGGGGGATGATATACTCCAATTTTCGGAGTTTATTCCCGCCGAGCAGCCGGCCTAAAAGGTCGTCCCGTTTGATGTAAATTTCGTCAACCTGGAGACGGCGGGCGAGCCTGTCCAGCCGATGCAAAGGGGTGGGCAGCTCAGCTAAAGGCAGACGTAAAAGCGATGGTAAGGGTGCACTCATTTAATACCTTGATCCAGCAGATATTTTTTGATACTAGCAACATCAGTCAATTCTATAGCAGTAGCAGGGGCAATGCTTACGCCGAATTCCTGCTGCAGGGCCATCATCAGGCCGACATGGGCCATCGAGTCCCAGTTTTCCACGTTTTGGATAGACATAGAATCGTCAATCTTGTTGATGCCAAATGATTGCTGAAATATTTTTTGCAGTCGCTGTTCCATTCAGTGGCCTCGCAAAGAATCAAGTACAGGTTGAGATTAAGGTATATCTTTTCTGATCCAATAGGGTACGAATTGGCTGTTTATTTGGCCTACTTCAAAATGGTAATTCTGCTGAAAGAGCGGCATTTCGAGCATTATTTTGAAAGCCTTTCGCCCGGGTGCAGTTTCCCGTTCGGTGGGGGGGAAATCGTAAAGCCGGGCCATACCCAGGATGACTTCGGGCCGACGCTTTAATACCGCATCAATAAAATATCTCTGATGGCCGGGCGGCTCGGTGGGATCGGTCCGGCCGAAATGGGCAATCTCATAATCGGTCAGGCCAAGAAAATCAATAACGGGATTTTCACAGTAATAAGGAACCGTACCGATAACCGCGAGGACAATCTTATAATCGGGAGGGAAGGTTTGCCGGACCCAATGGGCAACGGTTTTCCAGTCGGCTTCCCTTTGCTGGCGCAACCTGACGGTTTGTAATTCCATTCGCCAGGCGATACCGGATATCATCATGGCGAAGGCCAGGGTAAGAACCACGGCGAGCTTATTTCTATTGGTAAACCGCTGGGACAATACCAGCATTCGATTAATGGTATCGGTGATAAAAATAGCGGCGATGGGCAGTATAGGCAGATAAAACCGCAGCCAAGGAAAATGATCGCCGCCCACCCAAACGACGTAGGCAATATATATAGCCAGCACGGTCGTCAGGAAGATAGACCAGCGTTTTTTTTCACCCAACAGCCAGACAATCAGGGTTAAAGGCAAGAGCCAGTTTAAGGCTAACTCGGCGGTATAGACGCCGGCGGATTTTAAACGAGAAATGATGGTTCCGCCCATTTTGGCATAGAAGGTATTCGGCAGAAGATCGCTATAGTAGGCATATCGGCCGGCAAAATATATCCCGAAGCCGATAAGAAGCAACAGGGCAAGGATTCCGGCCCGCAGCCAACGGTATGCGGCAGGCCGATTTTTATCAATTAATTGGGCCAAAACGGCTACGGGCCAGAGAAGCACGGTTTCCCACCGCGTCATGGCGGCTAGAACACCCAGCAGGGCGGTAAAGGGCAAGGCTTTTTTTGAAGCGTTCGGCCTGCAAGCCAGCAGGATAAAACCCAGCACCAGGCAGAGGAGCATGGGGGTTTCCATTCCACTGAAGCCCCAGTATGCCCAGCCGGGAAAGCTCACCAGGATTACCAGCGGGCCCCAGGCTAAACCTGATGGCCAATTTCTTTCCTGGGCAATGTGCCGGGCTAAAACAAAGGTAAGAGGCAGGGCGGCACAAGCGAAGGCCATACCAAGCCATTTTCCCACCAGGACAATATCCAACCCCATTTTACCTGCCAGGGCCATAAGTGCCATCCAGAGGAAATTGGTGTAACCTTCAACTCGTTCGCCGGTGTTGAATACCGGACCATAACCGTTAGCCCAGTTTTTGGCGTAGCGGAAAGATATAAAGGCGTCATCAACCGGCTCAAATTTACAGGCTAAACCATAGATGATGAGCAGGCCGGCAAGGGCAATGAAACCCATCCAGTGCCAGAAGTTTATTTTGTTCGGCTGAGTTAATAGCGGGTTCATAAAAAGCTTAGTAAAGCAGTTGGTATTAGTTTATTCAAATTCAAGGTAAGGAAATTGCTGGGGGATAAAATTGGCCAGGTCGTACTTCCATTCGGAGCTATCCTGGTTAGCAGAGGTTTTATGGAATCCCATTTTTTGCCAGAAATCAGCGACAATTTCATTTTTAGCCGTTCGAATATATCGGGCACAAATAGAAACAATATTGTGAGCCGTCCCATCCTGAAATATATGATTGACTAAGGCATCTTCAACCTGCCGGCCAATAATGCGGCAACTCATAAGAAAAGTATCAATGTGCCAGATATTATTTTTCCTTACTATAATAGCCAAACCTACCATGCCGTTGTCACCGAAGGCGTCTTTTAATCTCAGGGTATATAGGATTTTGTTCTTATCTTCGAGCATGGCGGCGATATCAGATGAGGTGTATCTGCGGGTGGTGAGATTAAACTGATTGGTCCGCTGAGTAAGCTGGGCGATACGGTTGACGTCACTGGTTTGGGCTTTACAGATGGATACCTTCATTTTCAGGGATTTAAGGTAATCATCAAAGGTAACCGCGGATAGTTTTAGTTCTTGTCGTCTTCGCTGAGCGGCATAGATTTCACCGCGTTTGCGGTCTTCATCGGTAAGGTATGGTCGGGCAAATAAATTGGTTTCCCGCAGGGTCCGGGCGAACAAGCTGGGGTTTTCGGGCAGTTCAATGGTGTGGATTTGCGGCAGCATCTGCCGCATCATCGCCCGCTCAGCAGGATTATCATCCAAAAAAACAAAACTGTCGGTGCTGATATTAAGCTCTTCGGCGATGCGGCGCATATTCGAAGGTTTGTCAGACCAGTTAATCTGCAGACTGGCAAAGTGGTTTTCCCTGAGAACCATGTGGGGATGCTCGCGAATAACCTGCATGACGTCGTTATAGTTATTTTTGCTATTAATAGCCAGAATGACACCCTGCCGATAAAGTTCGAGGATAGCCTTTTGAAAATCGACAAATTCCCTGCCGGGCGAATCCGGCCCCAAGTGAATACTGTCAAAACCATCCTCGCCGATAATCCCGCCCCAGAGGGTATTATCGCAGTCCATCACCAGACATTTACCAATAAGATTTTTATATGCTTTTATATGAGTTACGATTTTATGGGCAAGCAGTTGGAGAAAACTTTCGCAGAAAGGTATCCGGGCCATAGACATCATTTCCGGAGAAAAAGTGTTGCGATAGCCGTGGTAGGCAGCCAGGGTATCCAAATCGCAAATCTGGATTGAAGGCCGGCGAGATGTTTCCTGGAACAATATATTATTGGCGGTTCTGATGGCAGTTGCTATTTCGCTGGGGATGATATGCATGGGCCAGGGTGGGGGGGCGATGAAGGTTCCCAGAACCAAGGCATTGGATGAATATTTGGTATAAACGTCAGCCAGGGATAAGATTTTTTGTGCTGCCTGAACGGATTTTTTGTCCGGCGAATCTTCAATATTGTTTTCGAATAAGCAGTCGAATTCCACGAGGAGGAAGGTTATTTCCGGGGCAAAAGAGTATAATCCGCTGTCGCGGCGGAGAATTTCCTGGTTGAATTGTCGGTATCCGCCGAGATAAGCGTCAAGATATATTCCTTCCGCGGCTGCTTGAACGATGGCGAAATCCACCAAAGGCTCAATGGTAAAGGAGCTGAGAAAGGCAGACTTCACTTTAATTAGCGTGTCTGCTTCATTATCGGCAAACATAGACTTAATATCCTGTGCTGCCTTACGGTAAGCCAGCCAGGTATCAGCTTCCTTTGCCTGCTGGATGATTGTATTGAGGTCCACTGTCAAATAGCCTATCTATTTTTTGCTGACTTCAACAAATTCTATCAAGTCCATTTCCCTGGTAACCACGAAAGCAACCCGCTGGTTGGCAATGGCAGGAGCAGGGGCAGGTTCTTTTACGATCATGGCGCGATTATCTTTGGTTATTTCGGCAAGGGTAGCGTCAAGATCATCTACTGCGAAACACAGGTGATATAAGCCACCGCCTTTTTTAAGGTGCTGATAAACCGGGCTGGTTTTGCCCAGGGGTTCGAGAAGCTCCATCCGGGTTTTATCCGGCATTTCCAGAAAAATTATTTTAACCCCCTGTTCTATATCATCGATGGGGCCGGATATAAGTTTAAACCCGAGTAATTTAGAAAGGGAATCAGCTTTTTGCTGAGCATTGCCGGTAACGTAAGCGATATGATGAAGTCGCATAGAGAAGCTATTCTATCGAGACGGGTTTAAATTCCTGACGCAATAAGCCCATGCGGATAAGATCGACTCTTTGGCCGGAGATATATTTTTCCTCTCGGAGAGTACCTTCCACCTGGAAGCCGAGTTTTTTCATGGTGATAATACTGGCGGTATTCGTAGAGCGGGTTTGAGCCCAAATTTTGTACAGATCCAGGGTATCAAACGCCCATTGGATAAGAACAGATTCCGCTGCCGCCATGACTCCTTTGCCCCAGTATTCTTTTTCGCCGAGGGCGATATAAATTTCCGCGGTGCGATGAATTAAGTCAATTCCTATTAATCCGATAAGGCCGATGGGCTTGTCGTCTAAGGTTTCGATGATAAAATCCCGGCGGGTCTGATCGGAGACGGCATTTTGAAACCACTTTTCAGTTTTGGCAATGCTCAGCGGTACCTCGTAATGAAGGTACTTATTGACTTCCGGGTCATTTATCCATTTAACCTTTAGTCCGATATCTTCTTTTTCTAAAATCCGAAGTTTTATGGTTTTACCGGTAATAATTTTGCGATTCCTTTCAATAAGATGATCTGGTTATTTTAAGTCATACTATCCAAAAATTGGTTATCGACATAAGGGCAAATTATTTTTATAATCAATTGAAAGCATAAATTTGAAATATTTCCTTAAGCGAGTTTTAAATTAACATGATTATTGCCGGTTCTTACTATTCTCTGAGCGGGTTATGGCATTTCTGGCCGGTTTTCGTATCATCTTTTATATGTGCTTTGGGGGCAACATTATTTTGTAAAAAAATCGCCATAAAGTACGGCATAGTTGACCGGCCGGATGCTTACGTAAAAACCCATAAAGAGCCTATCGCTTATCTTGGCGGAGTGGGTATTCTAATTGGCCTGACGATAGGTATTTTAATTGGTTTACTTTGCCTGCAAGGTGGAAGTGGTTTTAATAAGGCTATGTATTGGCTGCTGGGTATTTTGGTCGGTAGTTTCATTGCCTGTTTTGTTGGTTTGGTAGATGACATATTTAATTTGTCACCGGGCAGGAAATTTCTTGGGCAGTTATTACCAGCAATTGTTCTTTTATTCATAGGGATCCGGCCGACTTTGCATTATTACTCCGGATTTTTCGGCATCACCATGTTGCCGACATGGGATACGATGCTCAGCGCACTGATCGTGGTTATTTTTGTTTTGGGGGCGACCAATTCGCTGAATCTACTGGACGGCCTGGATGGTCTATGTGCGGGAGTTACCGCAATCATCATGTTTGCCATGTTAATACTATCGATTCTGATGGCAGGTTGGGGTGTTAGTGAAGTAGGCGATCCTGTCCGTATCATAATATGTCTGGCGGTATTAGGCGGTATATGCGGTTTTTTGCCGTTAAATACTTACCCGGCGAAGATATTTATGGGTGACGCCGGCAGTATGTTGCTGGGTTTTTTGGCGGCTACGATGATGATATTATTTGCCGAAGGAGCTCCGCGCTGGTGGTTTGCATCGATATTAGTTTTTGGCCTGCCAATTCTCGATACGGCAACGGCGGTGGTTCGGCGACTGGTCAATAAAAGACCTTTATTCATATCTGATAGAGGCCATATTTATGATCAATTAATCGATCGTGGTATTTCTTTAAGTAAAACGGTTATTATCTGTTATTTTCTGGCCGGGATGTACGCTTTATCTGGTCTGATAATAAGTCAAATTAGAAATATTTCTGCTTTTTGGGTATATCTGGTAATAATAATTATTTCGGGAATAGTGATCTGGAAAAAAGGTTTTCTTCAAATGGCAGGTTTGCGAGGAGCTATTCAGAAAAACCCGCCGGTAAAGCCATAGCAGTATTCCAAATCTTAATCTATTCTCCCATTGATATCAGTTACCTGAATGTCGCTATTTCTTTTTTAGTATAAAGAAAGCATGGCTCTTGACCTCGGGTACTCGGTAGAATTTTTCGACAAGAAAATATTTGTTTATAATTTTTTGAACATTTGACAAATGCGTCTCTTTGCTCGAATTAATTTTCCAAAATCTTTGGGGTCCGCTTATTTCGTTCATTTTGAAAACCCGTTGTAAGATTCTTTTTACGGCCAAGGGAAAGGGGATTGATATCGGAAATGACGTGCCGCCGGTAATTCTGAGGTTAATATAAAACCGCAAGGTATCGAAAGGTAAAGTCAGCAGCAGATATTCTTGAGTAACATAACTCAGCTTGGCTAATGCATTATCAAATTCGGAAAAAGGTAAATGTTGTAATACGCGCGCGCAAAGCACCAAGGGAAATTCGCCTGGTCCAAAAGCGGTATCCAGCGCAGTTACCGGTACCACCTTGTCCGGACATAGAGATTCATTTATGTCTGCGGTAATGGTTTTTATTCCATAATTGGCCAGAATACTCGAAACAATTTTGTTGCCAATGCCAACCTCAAGAATTTTGGCTGGATTCAGGGCCAGGATTTCTTTTATCTGATACCAATAGGTAAGTATTCTTTCCCTGGTGACATAAAAGGTAAAATCGTAATAACTTTTTGGAATATGACGAGGCTCTAATTGTTCATATTCTTTTTTTCGATTATTAGGGTTTAAGGTGTTATCGCAATCAAACGCACTTGGTTTCACTAATATTCCTCCGATTGATGGGATTCGGGATTGAGTTGGCCTGATTTTACCAACTTTAGGAAATAGTATAGGATTTCACCTATAAACGCTTTCGGGTCATCTTTTTTAAAATCGTCATAATTATCTGCTTTAAAATTAAAGAACTCGCATAATTCGCGCCAGGTTAGTTTTCGAGACAATATCCGATCCACCAGGGCAATCATCTCGCCCAGAATCCATTTGCTGATGATTCCGCTGCGATAATCATTGACCTCGAAGGGCTGGTTGACGGCAATGCAGTAATGCCAATAGGGAATAGGCAAGCCTGCTGCTACAGGCAGCGGCAGAGAACCCCAGTAGCGGGGATTGATCTCTATGAACCAGGCCTTATCTGTCTGTTCATCGTATTTGAATTCCACCATCGCCGCGCCATGCCAACTCAAACTATCCAATATTCTTCGGCCATAGTCCAACATGGTTTCATTTTTCACGGAAGCACGTTTTGTACTGACTCCGCCGGTATGGGTTTTTTCTGTAAGGCGCTTATGCACAAAGCCCGTGACCATTTGACCACGGTTGTAGAGAAAGCTGGCGCCATAACCAACACCCTGAACAAAGTCCTGAAGATAGATAAAATCCTCTCTTTTCTGCTGGGGATGGTAATATTTTGAAAATAATTTTAGAAGTTCGGCAAAATCGTGCGCATAGTACACATTTTTGGCAGCATTGCTCTTGGGCATTTTCAATACCACCGGGTATTTTAATGAGCTTTCCATGGACTTCAGCTCTTCCAGACTCTGCGGCTGGTAAATGCGAGGTACAGGTACAGCCAATTGCTCGGCAATCCCGGCGGCGGTTATTTTATGGTTAGCCTTGAGCAAAGAGGCAAAGTCCATTATCGGGATTATGATATCAGCAGGGAGATGCTCTCTATACTTGGCGATAATAAATGTTTCCTCGTGAGTCGGAAGCAGCACTTTCGGCTGATTTTCTTCGATAATCCGACAAACATCCCGGATAAACTGCTGGGTGTGAACAAAAGGATCAGCATACACAAAACTTTTATTTACCCGATTAGACATCGAGCAGGTATTATATTTGCTGGTATCGGCGGTGATCACGCTTAAGCCATGATCGGTGAGGTCCCGCAAAATACAATAGCCAACCCTGTTCCAGCTATAGGTAATTAATACATCGCATGCCATGCGGGGCGCCTTTGTGAATATAGAGGAACAAAATCAATTCGAGAAAAAGTTGACTAATGTACACATTGAAAATGGATTAAGATTACTCATTATCAGGTTGTGGTTCATTTGTTTTAATAAGGTCAAAAGCTGGGCCGTGCTTTTCGTAATCATAATATGTTCCTTTTCGACGGAACACGACTAATATGGTTTTCAATAATATTTTCAGGTCGAACCAAAGGCTGAAGTTGTCAATGTACTCTACATCGTATTTTATCCGCTGAGACCAGGGAATGCTGGCTCGGCCGCGGATGGTAGCCAGACCAGTTATTCCCGGCCGAACCTTCAATCTGCGCCTCTCGAATTCGCCATAATACTGCAAATGTTCCGGAATGGTAGGGCGGGGGCCAACCAGAGAAATGTCACCCTTTAGCACATTGAAAAGCTGGGGCAACTCATCCAGGCTGGTCTTGCGTAAAAATGTTCCCAACGGCGTAATTCTGGAATCTTTCTCGGCAACCAAAACCCCGCTTCCCATATTTATCGCGTCTGGCACCATCGTGCGAAATTTATAGAGCTTGAAAATTCGGGCGTTTTTACCCAGTCGATCCTGCAGAAACAATATCGGCCCTTTACCGGAAGCTTTAATGATAGTCGCGATAATCAGCAACAACGGGCTCAATGCCAGCAAACACACAGTCGAAACAAAAATATCGACACTTCTTTTAATAATAATCTGATAGTTAGGCATTATCTGTCGGATAGGCCCAAAGGGTAATATTTATAGGTATTGAATAATCTAAGAAGATTTTTTATTATTGCCAAGCAGCATAAGTCTATGATTCACGACGGCATTTATCATATCCGGGCGATTGAACATTTTAATTACCCGTTGTTTTGCCTGATTTCCCATGTATTTCCTTAGCTCGGAATCTTTTATAAGTTTAGTCAAGGGAGCCAATAAAGCGTGAGTGTTCCTGGGCTCAACCAAAAAACCGGTAACACCATTATCAATTGACTCCCGCGGTCCGATCACATTGGTTGAGACGGCAGGCAAACCCATGGCCTGTGCTTCCAGATTGACTTCGCCAAAACCCTCGCGATAGGTGGGCAGGCAGAAGATATCCATGGCGGCATAATAAGCAGGCACATTGATTTGCCGGCCTACCGGGAAAATTCGGGGATGGTGATGGATGAGCTTTTCGATGTCCGGCAATAAGCGGTCCTTTTCCTCCTGACTGCCAACAATCAAAAGGAAGATGTTATCCATCTGGAGCGCCAACTGATTAAAAGCAGAAACGAGCTCGTTAATTCCCTTGTCTCCGGTAAGTCTGGCTACTGTTCCAATTACTATACCGCCTGGCGGGATATGGAGATTATTTCGAATTTCGCCACCCTGGTTTCGGCATTTGTCCGGATCAAACTTTTTTAAATCAACCCCACAGGCGCTGCCGTTTAACATGACGGTACATTTGGCAGCTTTCGCCAGTTTTTCGGTTTCGACAAATTGTACCATCTCGTGGGCGATGGGAATAATAAGATTACTGAACAGGCAAATGTTTTTTTCGAATAATTTAAGAAGGCGTCTTTTCAGGCCGGTTTGACTGGTATAATACAGTCCCCACAAAATGTAGATGCGGACCGGTATGCGTGCGGCAAAAGCAGCGATTGATCCCAGCAGGGAGGCTTTCGGGGTACTATATTGCACTATATCAAAACGGTTTTCACGAAAGATGAAATACAGCTTCAGCAAAGCCTTAAAATCCAGAAGGGGGGTGATGGTTCTGGTGAAGGAAACCGGTATATAATCGGTATCTTCAGGCAGCAGGTTTTTTAACCCGCTATCATTTCCGCAAATGACGGTGGTTTTTATGCCGGCATGGTTTAATGCTTCAATTTGGCCCTGATAAAAGCTCTTTATCGAGCCGGAGATTGTCGTTATAATGCACAACTTGTAAGAAGATGCAGCCATATTCATTCTCATTAAGACGGAATAATTTACCTTCCTGTAGCCAGAATAAGTCAGTCCAGGGGGGGGAATTTAACTTTCTCCCTTTCCCCGATCATTTTAGCCGGACTTCCGCCGACGATGGTCCAGGGGGCAATATCCTTATTAACGAATGAATTGCCGGCTACGACCGCTCCTTGCCCGATGGTAACGCCCGGCATAATAACGCTGCCTTCGGAAATAAAAGCGTCATCCTGAATTACCACTCTGCCATAGTGGACATTTCTTTGTTGCCGGGGGACCATCGGGCCGCCCATACGGTATCCGCCCTTATAATTGTCCGTGGCGCTCAGGATGGAGGCCTTGCCGATGCCAACGCAATTTCCGATCTCAACCCCGGCATAGCCAAGAACTCTAGCCAGGACGTGAGAACGCTTGCCGATTTTAATCTTGCCTTCGCTGTATTCTTCATTGGTTAGTAGTTGGGCTCCTCTGCCTAAATAGGCAAAATCATCCAGATAAATGCTGCCCGCCCCTTTAATATCAACGTTAGGATCGATCAGGACGCCTTTTCCCATATGCCCGCATTTCCTTCGCCAGTATAACTGGCGGATTTTCAATCCTATCGGTCCTTCCAGATGCTTCACCAGCGTCAGCCATGGATCGGTCAACAAACTAATCATCCCAATCCGCACCATCATCGCCAGCGGCACGACCCCGGTTGTAAGAAATTCATCTCTTATCCGTGCTGTCGGTGCGTCACTTCTGCGGTGCTGCGCTTCATAATTCTCACCCATAAAACACCTCTTTAAAAAAAATATCCTCGTTAATTGGAACAGTTATCTTTTACATATCGCCAAAATTCCGTCTTTCGCTGATTCATGATATCCAGACGATATTCCATGGCCTTGTCAAAATTGTCATGAGACATTTTGGTCAGTTGTTCCGGGTTATGGATAATCATTTTAATCTTTTCCGCCAAGGCCTCACTGTTGTTCGGCGGGACTCGATATTCTTTCGGTAATAATTCCTTGATACCCCCTACATCGCTGCCAATGGCGGGTAGGCCTCGAGCCATGGCTTCGATTAATGCCCGGGGCAAACCCTCGGTAAAAGACGGGATAATAAACAAATGACTTTCATCGAGCCGGGCAAATAATTTCGGGCCCCAGGGAACCCCGCCGCATATATCTATTGTTTTTGCCATGTACATTTGAGCGGCACATTGGCGGAGGTGATCGATTTCGGTGCCGGTGCCGGCCAGAACGGCGGTAACATGATATCCTGAATTTATTAATTTTGCTATCGCTTCAATAAAGATGATATGTCCTTTTTCCGGTTCTAATCGTCCCACGGAGATAATATGGAAGTTACTGGATGCAAAAGAGTCCATTGTCCGGGGACCGCTAATCGTTCGCTTATCCAGCTTGACACTGCTGAAGATCCACTCTTTCCTCTGATCGGAAGTGGGATACAGATTATTGACGTACTTACTTACGTAGCTGGCACATTCAGCCCTTTTTGCCTTTATCAGGCATATTTTATGTCCGATGTAAGCGATAAGCCGATTCAGGCCGAGAAACTGTACCTGCTTGACCGTCAGCACCGATTCGCCTGCCTGGCCGACAAGTTCAACCGCATAAGGCCGGCGCCGCAGCAATAAAAAAAGCCAGCAAAAAGTACCGATATTTCCTCCCCGCAGCAGATAAGCGCCGTCATTCTTTACCGCTTTGAAGCAATCATACATTACTTTATAAATCTTGGGCAAAAAATGCCACAATCCACGATAATCAGTAACCGGAACAAAACAAACATTTGGGCCGTCGGCTTGCTTCCACCCTGCCGGCAGCATATTTACCGGGCGAAGACGGGCGATGGGATGAACGGTATCGAAAACCTGAAGATACTCCTGCCAATACAAATAATCAAAGGCAAAATCCGTATAGACAGCTCCTTGGTATTTTAAAAAATGCTGTTCTATCGCGATATAAATTTTGGCCATCTTATAGTTCAAATATGGTTGGGAATAAGTCTTTCACAATAACCATCGATTCGGCTGTTGCGGGAATTAATTTCTGAGTTAACTGTAAGAAGGGTATATAGCTTATTCAACTTATAAATGCTACTTGTCAAGATTAACAGGGGATAACTCTCGCGCATGAATTATTTTTGCCGGCACACCTCCTACTACTGCCCTTTCCGGGACGTCTTTAACCACTACCGCGTTAGCGGCTATAATTGCCCCTCGACCTACTCTTACCCCGCCCAATACTTTCGCCCCGGCATAGACGATTACCTCATCCTCGATCACGGGATACTCAATTTTCCCATGCAATGCATCGTTGGTGCCGATGGTTACTTGTTGATAAATTACGCAATTCTTCCCTATCCTGCTCAGATTGCCGATTACGGTTCCTATACCATGCATCAATCTAAAACCCCTGCCGATCATTGCTAAAGGTGAAATTTCAGCGGCATACTTTTTCTTGGCACGATAGGTTAAATAATGTGCCAGATATTTACATTTATGATTATATAACCAGTTACATATGCGATACCACAATACCGTGCGAAATTCCGTCCTGGCGAACAAGTTTAGTACTGCCAATCGTAAAGAGACCTTTCCCCCGCAATTCGCTTTAAAATCGGCCCTGATATTATTAAACATACCTTATTTGTCCGAAAGTTATTGCTTAGCCATTATCAAATATGCCTGGTAAATGCTTATTTAATAAATCTTTTAAAAGCTCTGTGCGTCTTTCCAACGTGGCATTTGATACCCATTCATAGCTGTTTTTGATATACTTTCTTCGAGCTTCATCATCAGTTATCATCACTTTTATAGCTTCGACCAATTCTTCAATGTTACCCAACTTGACAAGTATCCCTCGATTACCCTTATCGAGCAACAATTTGATACCTCCAACTGCTGAGGCAATAACCGGGCAACATGAGGCAAATGACTCTAAAATGCATTTTGGGGTACCCTCCCCGGAGGCTAAAGTCGGCAGGACCATAATGTCAGCTTGCCGGTACAGCCGCCATAAATTCTCGCCTGCATTAATATGGCCGGGGAACGATATATACTCGTTCAATTTCAGATCTGAGCATTGATGCTTTAAAGCGTTTAAATATTCTCCATCACCCGCCAGTGTTGCTGCAATATTAAAACCTTCGTCACGCAATTTACGGATAGCGATCAGAAGATTTTGCAAACCTTTTTCCTGCACAATACGATTGGCGGAAAATATTTTTATAACATTATCTTTGCAGGTATCATCTCTCATAAAAATATCACTGTCATATATGGTAGTATGAGGAACAACGCCATAGACACGTGGTAAAATCACGGACGTATCTGCTAAATATTGCGAAACATAGACTACCAGATCCGCCATTTTTAATACCTTTGCATCGATATTTCTCGTACGGCTATGCGCTAGATACCTGAAAGGTAGTTTTAAAGACAACCTTCGATCATAAATTGTATTTTCACCCGCAACTTCGACAAACAGCGGCTTTTTCATTTGTATGGCGATATTTGCCGCAATGTGCCCTAAATAGGATGGGAGTACCGCGCCGACAAATTTTGCTTTGGCAACCATTTCTTTCAATTTAATGCGGGCAAGAAAATAACTATATAAACGGCCAATCGCTCCGTCCGTATCAAACTTATCCAGCAGCATAGGTTCCAAGCCATCAGGTATAGGCATGGTAGCTTTCCCCATTAAACTGTTGTCTTTACGACAAACCAAGTATGTCCCCGGCAGCAATTCTCCGTACGCCTTCAATATAAAATGCCAATGTGAAGGAATATGGATCAGTCCGTTTTTCTTGATCGCCCCAGCCTGTATAACAAATACGCCCTTATCCATCCCTTTTCTTCCTGTCGGGTCAATCACTTTTACGCGAACATTTCCGCAATACTATCGTCCAAATTTATTTCGGGCTGCCATCCGCAGTATATCTTTAGTTTTTCAAAGCTTCCATAGACCACCGGAACGTCGGCTTTGGCACGTAAACGGGCCGGATCAACTTCAATCTTCACGTCCACGCCGCAATATCGGATCATAAGGTTAAGCATCTCCGATATTTTTGTGGATTTTCCGGAACAAAGGTTAAATATTTCACCGGGCGCCGGCTTTTGGCATAAGCACCAGAGGCCTTTTACCGCGTCGCGCACGTCCAGAAAATCCCGGCTGCTTTCCAGATTGCCTACCTTAATAACCTTATCATTAGCCGCCATCGCCGTTCGTAGCTGCTCGGCAAAGGCACCCGGCGCCAGCTTTGTCGTAACCCCCTTGCCCAGTAATTGAAACGGTCTTACGATCATGGTGCAGATTTTATGGACATCGTGATAGTATAAAGCTACTTGCGTAGCCAGGTATTTGCTCAATCCATAAGGAGTCACCGGCTTACAGACTGTTTTTTCATCAATAGGCAACTGGTGCGAATCAACCAGCCCATATTCGGCTGCGGAACCGGCAGTAATCAGGATAGTCTGCCGGGAGTGTTTACGCAAAGCTTCCAGCAAAGAAGTTAACGACAAAACGTTCGTTTGATATATCTCCTGCGAATTGTCGGTGCCGAACGATCCGGCAAGATGAATAAGATATGTGGGAAGGGTCTGTCTAATCAGCTCCTCAGCGTCATTTGCCCGCACCAGATCCATTTGGTGGTAAGCGTCACAGTTTCTCGGCTGGGTTTTAGCGATATCAATTCCAATAATTTCCCATGACTGGGGTAAAGACCTGATATAATCACCCATATATCGGCCGAAAAAGCCGCAGATTCCCGTTATTAGAACTCGGTTGCTCATTTAATCAGGTTTTTAAATATTTAGCCCGCGATTTTTGAAAGGCCTCGACAGCTATTTCATAATCGTCGGATCGGCCGATATCGAGCCACTCACAGTCGCTGCGATAAGTCATAACCTTCTTGCCTTCGTTTTTTAACCTCATCATAAGGGTAGGCATATCCAGATATTGTCCATGGGGGATAAACTCCAGGGCCGATTTATTGAATGCGTTGACACCCATACTGACAAGATACTCGAAAACGGGCTTTTCCCGATAATCCTGCAATTCGTTCTGAGATCCGATGTCAAGAACGCCAAAGTCAATTTTAACCTCTCGCGGGAAAACGCCGATCGTTGCGACAGCATGGGATTCCAGATGCCGATCTACCATGGCAGCATAATCAATGGTGGTCAGCAAATCGCCGTTCATAACCAGAAAGGTATCGGTGAGGTTGTCGATCAGGGACAGGGAGCCGGCAGTGCCGAGCGGTTTATCTTCCATGCAGTATTCGATATCGAGTCCCAGTTGGGATCCGTCCCCGAAAAATGTTTTAATTAAATCAGCCAGATGATTCACCGACAAGGTAATTTTATCGAATCCGAAAGATTTAAGCTGGCGCAGCACCACTTCCAGGATAGGCATTTCTCCGATGGGCATCAGTGGTTTAGGGAAAACGGCGGTATAGGGTTTAAGCCTGGTTCCTTTACCCCCGGCCAATATCACGACGCGTATATCCTTCATAGTCGAACCTTTCATTAACAAGCAGCAGATAATTATACGGCATAAATTTCCGGCCGGTACTTATCGACGTTTTTTTTGATCCACTCTATCGTTTCGGCCAGCCCCTCTTCCAGAGAGTATTTGGGTTTCCAGCCGCATATTTTTTGGGCAACGCTATTATCACTTATCAGACGCATCACTTCGCTTTTTGATGGCCTTATCCGGGACGAATCTTGTTTGATGGGCATGTTTTCCTTGTTCAGTAATTGCAGGATTATTTGAATAATTTTTTCGATTGATTGCCCGGAGCCTACGCCGAGATTCACCACTTTTCCCAGAACTTTGTCACAAAGCCCCACCGTAATAAAACCATTTGCGGTATCCTTAACGTAAGTCAGATCGCGGATTGGTTTAAGAGAGCCAATCGAAATCTTATCCTGCGTTAAGGCTTGGATGATAACCGTAGGAATAACTGCCCGTGCTGATTGTCGGGGGCCAAACGTGTTAAAGGGTCTGACCGTAACGACGGGTAACTCAAAACTATTGCAATAGGCTTCCACTATCTTATCCGCGCCAATTTTACTGGCGGAATAGGGCGATTGGCCTTGCAGGGGGTGTTTTTCGTCAATGGGTACGTATTGGGCAGTTCCATAAACTTCGCTGGTGGAAGTATGGATAATACGAGGAGTTTCCTCATCGCGGCATGCCTGCAGAATATTCGCGGTACCCTGTATATTGACTGATATATAATCAGCCGGAGCGATATAACTATATGGAATACCGATGAGGGCAGCCAGGTGAAATACATAATCGCAACCCTTTACCGCTTTCCGGACAAAAAAGGGGTCACAAACATTGCCGGTTATGACCTCAACCCTGTTTTGAATTTCTTTGGGGAAATCATCGAGCATTCCCCAGTCGCCTCTACTGTTGTATTTTACAAATGCCCGAACTTGCGCGCCTTTTTCCACCAGCAATTCGACCAGATGTGAACCAATAAAGCCTCCCGCTCCGGTTACCAGCACTTTTTTGCCGTTTAGCATGTCTTGCACCTCATAAAAGCAGATTAATTAACACCCGTGTTATTTCTTTCCTTTATCTTTCGGCAAATATAATTGTTCATATTTTCTTATTGCAGTTTTTATATCAAGATTTTTCCGCACAAATTCCTGACCAGCCTTACCTTGAGAAATCCGTTTCTCTGGTTGCCTTAATAAGTCTATGATACATTTAGCGAAAGATTCCACGTCATGGGGGGCATATAGATTCGATTTCATTTCCGGGGCGGTGGCAATTTCGATCCCGTTTAAATTTGAGGCGACAATCGCCTTGCCGCTGGCCTGCGCCTCGATTAAAGCGACTGGCATCCCTTCCCGCAGCGACGGTAATACAAAAAGGTCGATAGCATCATAAAACTCACGAATGTCCGCCATTCCCTCGACAAAACCGATATATTGCGCCAGTCCGTTTTCGGAAATTAATGATTCGATCTCTTTCTTCAAGGGGCTATAGCTGTCTCCCCGTAGTATAAATCTGGCGTTAGGAACCGCTTCGAGTACCTTGGTGATGACCTTAATCAATGTATGATGGTTTTTAGAGCCCACGAATCTGCCTATATGGCCAACGATAAGGTTATCTGGTCCAAAGCCAAATTTTTTTAAATCAAGAGGCTCTTTTGGGTTTTGAGCAAAATAAGCGGTATCTACGCCGTACGAAATCGCCTGCACCAATCCCGCCGGTGCGACTACATCGGTAAAATGTGAATCGGTTGCCTGCGGTGAGGAGGTGGTAATATCGGTGGCACATTTGATAATCATTTTTCGCAGTACCTGCCGGTAACGATTCTTGATACGGGTTGAAGGGATAAATGTCTCATGGTATGAGGCAACACGTGCCGGCACCCCCATTAATTTCGCCGCTATTAAAGCGCCCGCTCCGGCATCCGAGAGATGGCTGTTAATGGCATCATATTTTTCCTTATGCAGTATCTTGCTAAAATGCCAAATAAAACGGATTTGATCCCTGCCCAGTGGACAAGGTATAAGCCTGGCTCCTAACCCCTTTACTTCGTCGGCATATTTTCCCGCATCGTGATAGGTATAGGCAATATCCATATGAAATACATCACGGTTATAGTTACGCAGCATGGAAATCAGAAATGTTTCTATTCCACCGTGCCCCATCGAGAATACCACGTGTAATACTTTAATCTTCTTTTTGGAAACGTCTTTACTCTTCAATGGATTTTTCTGCTCTCATCCTGAAAATATTTACCTTGTTGGTTAAGTGAATAATCCTGTAGTTTAAGGAATCTATAGGGGGTACTTGAAACACAATAAATATTTTTTCTGCGAAGCTTGCCTTGGATCAATTTGACAAATGTTTCAGTGCCATCCCCACCGTAGCAATATTCAGCAGAAGATTTTCCCCGCTTAATTTTCGTTTCGATTTAGTTAGACGTTTGATATATGCATGCGATTGGACGCGAAAAACTATCGGAACATAAGTCAGCAACTGATCCAGCCATAAAGATTTTTGGGAAGGTTGGGTTGCACAAATATTTTGGATTAACTGTTGAACTTTTACAATATCAAAAATATCATTTAGTAGCGGATTATTGTCCAATATTATTCTGGAAAAAGCTTTATTATGATTCTCCATCTTACTTATATAGTTTCGATAGCTGATGGTTTCCGGAGTCCGGGCGCGGGTAATATTGGACAAATCAGGGTTAATACGATTGATGGTGTCGAGAAATAATCTTTTGAAACGGCGATATTTTAACGGAAGCGTTTGTATAAAATTTAAAATATCCAAATCAAGCCAGGGATTTCGAACAAATAATCCATGACGCATTATTATCCGTCTTTTTGACAATAAGTAATGTATCAATCTCTGATTAAAGTATAAATAGTCGACCCGATCATGCGGCTTATCAATTTGACAACCTGCATCAACGGCTGCCATATCTTTCTCCTGCAAATCAATTAAATAATCGATGCTGTCTTGTCGCATACAATCCCTCAACCTGTAACACGTCCGCAGTGAGCATATCCCAATAGCCGAAAGTACCTGATCTTTTGTCATGGGTCCTCTTGACCAGCCCATGCATTCGTCACCCATTAAAAGATATTCTGCTCCAGTATTATTGCGAATATCACCCCATATATTCTGAAATACAAATCCCCCGGATGCATCAGTTGCAAACACAGATTCCTTCATTGCTTCTACAAAATTATTATCGTTATAGTATATAGTAATAAAATCCATTCCAAATTTATTGGCTATAGACTCTGCTAGTGACCAATCCCCCAAAACATGCCGTGTTTCCATGGTTTTACAGGTATAAGTAACCGCTGGCATTTTTGACGGATTCTCCAGGCACGATAGTATGCCTCGCGAATCGATCCCGCCGCTGAGCATAAGTGCGATACGTCCATTGCCGGCGCGACGCTTGACAGCCTGGCGAAGCAATCCCTCGAATTCATTCAAATAATAACTACGTCCTCGATCCCGTGTAGGTTCGATAGTATATCGCCAGTAGGGAAAACTTCGAACTTCACCATCATGTATGTAGTAAATTGTGGCATAGTCCATCTGTTCGACATTTTTCATAAGCGTCCGCCGGAGTATAAAAAAACCATTGACTAATAATGATAACAAGGCAGATATATCCGGCTCACGGCTTATTTCTTTCACCGCCATTATGCCTTTAACTTCAGAGGCAAAATATAGTTTTCCTTCATGTCTGGTTGTATAAATAGTGCATGAATCCGTATGATCTGTGATTAAAACAATTGCTTTGTTGTTGGGATCCGCGATGACCGCGGAAAATGCCCCATTTAATCCTGGAGCGAAATAATCCCATCCGGATTGCTGGTAACGTTCGAGTAGATAATCGGCTGAGGTGTCATATTTTATAACATCATCGTTGTAAATCTCGCCCACCATAAGTATTTGGTAATCATTATTTGATTTCTTCTTTAATTTATTATTACTGTCCGGCCCGTAGCCGATTCTTCCCACAACCGCCGATTTGTCGGACATAGCATATGTTTCGATATCGTATGGCATATCTGGTTTCATAGCCTCGAGCATTAAAACTACAGTTTCCTGCATTATCGGCTTGTCGGACTTTAAATTTATTATTCCCGCAATAGCAGACATGTCTTTTAACTCCTAAAGCTTTATTTTATCAAAAAGTTGTAATCTATACTATAGATGGGAAATATATTGATCTTCGGCATACATCTCGTCATATGGAAACTCCTGAAATTGCTGGTTGATCAAAGTGGTTCTATATAGGGCAATGATATATCCAAAGATGAAAGCAATATAGGAAGGTACGCTGGCTGAAGATGGATTTGGTGTAAAAGGCTCCTGGGTAGTCGCGATCGCGATCAAACTGAATAAAAGCGAAAGAAAACAAACGGAAACCTCACGGCGAAATTTGCCGTAAAATGATAATCTCTTGACTATTTTGATAATTTTTATAAGAACGACTATTGGTAAAATAAATCCGAAGATTCCACACTCAAACAACCAGTGAATGAAATTGTTATGGCCGCCCATTAATCCGGTATATTCTTTGAAAATATCAAAGTTTCCCAGACCAACTCCCGTAAAAAATAAATATGGTCTTTTAAACATGATAATAATTGCCTTAAACCAGCCTGTCAGCCGGCCAGAGCTGAATTCTGCAATAGTTTCTCCTTCGGTACCCATAAATCTGTCCTTTAGCTCGGGTACAATATTAAAAATAATATATGTTGCAATGGCCACTCCGGCAAAACCTGCTATAGCTGCAGGGCGAACTTTGGAAAAAATCATATATGATACCAAACCGACGAATACCCCAAAAAAATCTGCCCGGGATTGACTCCAAAGTATAATTATCATAAAAAAAGGCACACTGGCTAAATAGAATATTTTAGTGACACTCCAGGCCGTGCGACTTAGAAAAAGAGCCACAAATATGGCTATTACCATATAGGCTCCGATGCAGGCATGATTATGAGATAATGGACCGAGAGCTTGCCTTTTGTATGTCCAAAGATTTTCAGCTTGCCAGGGCCCGCTTTCGGCGAATTCCTCCGCCAATTTCTGCGCGGAAATAAAACCGTAGTACTGCAAAGCACCGTATATCCCCACAAAAATACTGCCCAGCCAGATAATCAGCATTAACCGGCGGAAACGTTTTTCATCCGTAGGTATAACCATAACCGACATGAAAAGGGCAAAAGTAAGGGTGTACTTTACGGTTTGCAATAATCCCAGTTGCAAATTCTTCAACTTGCTGCCTAATAAATATCCCCAGCAGGCGCTGGGCAGGGCAAACAGCAGGGCAATTATTATAATCGACGCAATTGGCGTCTCACATAATTTGCGTCTTTGAGTAATAGCGCTTATGGAGATAAGCAAAAGGCAAAAATTGGCAATATCATCCAGACGAATATACGAAGAATAGCCAAAGGGCGTTTTTATGACTGGAAGTGTATAGTAAAAACACACCAGTAATATCATGCTCATCCAATACCTGAAACGGCCTTCCAAAGGGCCTTGGAGTGCTTCCAATTCCGGCAAATTATATTCTAATGGTATAGCTTGTGTACTCATGTTAATTTCGATCGATTATTTTAACCTTCAGTATTTCGAGGTTCCTCTCAAGATCGCGTTGAGATAGTCCGCAAATGTCAATTTTGGAGGCATAGAAATCGGGTGAGTAAGTAATTGTACCAGGGTGAAGTAGAAAATTGTAGCCCAGCCGGGGTTCGACCAATAGGCTCCAATACCAGCGTAGATGGCAATCGATATCAATGCTGACAGCGCAGCGACCCATCGGGTGTTTTTGTTAAAAACGAATGATTGTAAATAGAATGCAACCGTTCACGCTCAGCGGTACGACTTGTCCGCGTCCGCGGGAGCGCCTTGTTGGGCAATTGATTTATCCTCACCAGAATCCTCAGCGTAGTTTGTGCATTCCAGGCCATCTCCAAACCAGCGATAAGGCGTGGATCTGATTGCCTGCACGATCTCATCGTGCTCGAGAAGGTCAGGCCGAATGTAGTAATAGTGGGTGTCGTCTGGACTTCTTCCAAACACAGCGGCGAGCGTGAAGTCATGCTTTTCGGCGTACTGCTTCAGCGTCATCACCTGTTGGAACCACGGTATGCCAAATCCTATGCCTGCCTTGCCTGATGGTGGATGGCGTGGGGAGAAGAACTCGTGCCACATGATGATGTCGGGTTTTTGCTGAACGAGGTAATCATAGGTTATACATCCGTTGCGAGCGATCCAACGATCATTCAACCCCCAAGTGTCGATGGCACGCCATCTTGAGTAAAGCGGAAGCAGTCCTGCCTCGGTCGTGGCGATGGTGTAGCCACGATCCGCGTATTGCCGGAGCATAACACCAATGTCGTACCGCCCGTCATTGGTATAGGTGATTTGGCGGGACTTCAAGATGTGGGGCCGAAAGACAAAACCCAGAACCGTTACAACGGCCGATACGATGGCCACCTTCTGCATTGCGGTAAGAGTTGCGCTGTTCGGCAGCCCGTACTCTTCGGGCAAGCCGCGGATCAGCGGATACCACGAAAGAACATACAGGGCGAGAATTGGATACTGGAAACGGGCGCCAAAGTTCATTTCATCGGAGAGAAGAATCCACATGCAGGTGGCGCCGACAATAGGAATCAGAAAAGCTATGCCCTTTCGCAGGGACTTTCTGGAACGAACGGCGAGCAGAAACATAGGGATGAATGGGACTGCCAGCGAGAAGCTGTTACGCAAAGAGGACTTCAGCGCGACAAGATAGAGATGCCCTCCGCCTTTCTTATAGAAGGGATTGGGCAACGGGTGTCCGAAGTAATGCCACCGCCATAAGAAGTATGTGCCTCCGAGCAGCAGAAAGATGCCGCCGAAGACAGCCGTAAGACGCCAGAACTCCCTGCGAGGAATCAGGATACCGACGGCAGCAAGCATGAAGGCGCAGATCAATGTTCCCTCCGGTCTGACAAGACTAGTTGCCAGGCATACAACTGAGAAGGAGACATACGCACGAACGGTTCTGCCCTCTGGCGAAAGCAGGCGTTGGGCGAAGAGCCAAGCCAGAGCCACGCCGAAGGCGAATAACGGTGTTCCGAAGTATGCAGCGGAAAGAAAGAGCCCCGGCCCCACTGCGAAGTAAAGGGCGCTCAAGAAAGCCGGTACAATTCCAGATCGCTGCACGTTCCGCATGCCGGCGTAAATGAGGCCCACGGTCGCGAAGTGGGAGATGATCGTTACGAGACGCACTGCCGTCTCGACCGTGAAACCGATCCGGCATACTAATGCGATGATCACCATGAAAAGGAAGTCCGTTGCCCCGTCTAGAGGTGGTTCACCGACGTTCCACACGATCCCCTGACCTTGTGCGAGGTTTTCCGCGTAACGCATCAGCATCGCCGCATCCTCCATGGGTGGAATGGCGAAATTGACCAAGCGAGCAGCAAAAAAACCCGTAAGGATCATGAGAATTGCCAATGCGAAAAAATCTAGTATTCTTCTATTCATGGCATTTGTGTCCAACAATGATCATAGATTCTTTAGTTTAAGCATAGAAGTGCCAATCGTTCTATAATTTTCGTCGTATTTATGTTCCTGGTTGTTGCATCCTTCTTCCACCAGCCGAGAATCACCGCATAATAAACATCATGTTGATTTTACCGGCATTAATGCCTTATCCTTTCCGAAAAATATAAATAATTAATATAGTAAATATTATCAATCCCGCCCCGTTAGTTATTATTAATGCCCACGCGACGCCGAATATTCTGTATTCAGGAATCAGTATCCAGCTGCTTAGAGCTATCAGGATGGTATTAATACAGGAAAGCAAAACAGATAATTTAAAATACCTCGCTGCCGTTATGCCATAGCCCATAAATGCATAAGCGAAAGCAAAAGCTCCAGCTAGCATTATCCAGTTAAATTCACGATAATATGCTGCGTATTCCGCCGTGAAAAAGAACGTCAATATATATTTACCGAAGAAGAAAGTAATCAGTAATCCGCATGCACCTATCCCGAAACCTATACCAACCAGTTTAGCCAGTAAGCGTTTGAAGGCCGGCTTATTATAGGCAAAATACTTAGCCAGTCTGGGAGAAGCGGGTTGGCCCAGAGCCGAAATAACCATTCCTCCAAAAGCCAGCAGTGAACCAATCGCTGCGTAATAACCCAGTGTTGTTTTGTCGTGAAAGTGAACCAGAAAATACCGAGGTATATTACTATTCAATGATATTATGGCCATAGTAATGCCAAGGGGTAAGGATAAAACGGCTAATTTATAAAGGGCTTTATAATGCTCCAAATGAGTATTTGAATGCTTAGAATTATTTCCTTCTGTTGATAATAATTTTCTCGCTCGTAAACGATCATGGGAAAAAAATACCAATATACGTACAAGTATCGTACCAACGATGGCAAGTAACAATTCCCCGCTTAAATATATAATTGATGAAAATATCAGCAGAGATAAACAACCCAGGATAATATGACTCGTCGAAACAATATCCATACGCTCGTGCTTTTGTATAAAAGCAAGATGTATTCCTCTTATAGAAATAACACTCTGACTTATACCAACCATTATTATTACAAACAGGGCTCCTTTTTCATCGCATACGAAAAATGCTACTCCGGCGGTTATACAGGCGCTTAGAATTGCAGTGATAATGATTAAATATAAATAATCACCAAAACGGTATTCATCTCGCGCATCTGTTACTAAGACGGTACTTAATTGTAAATTACTAAAGAGGGTAATGGGGGTCGCGATAGCCAGGGCATAAGAATAAATTCCAACAGTTTCCGGTGTACTCAACTTTGCCAGGACAATCAGATTCAACCATTGTGTGCCCTGGTAAATAGCATTGCCTATAAATGTCCAGATAAAATTTCGTCTTAACGACAATCCCGGCATATTAACATCAATTATTTGTGATTAGGGAAGTCAAATTATATGTCCTATAAGAAAAACTGTATTATCGTATAAATTATTATCTCGAGGTATCTACGCCTTGACAATTCTGTTTCTATTGCTTCGGACCTTGTCGGTAGCGTTGCGGGTGTCGATCACCAGATGAGCATGTTTTACAATCCACTCGTAATCGTAACTGCTGTGATCAGTGGCGATCAGCACCAAATCGTACTTCCTCAGCATTGCTGCTGTCAGCCCCTTGCTTCTCATCCCCAGGTTATACTTACGCTGTTTATGTGTTTTGGGGATATAGGGATCGTTATAATCAACCTGGGCGCCTTTATCTCTTAAAAGCTCAATCAATTCCAGAGAGGGTGATTCCCGCACATCATCAATGTCTTTCTTATAGGCTAGGCCCAGCACCAGAACTTTGGAGCCTTTCAGACTTTTCTTCCGCTCGTTAAGTGCTTCCATGGTTTTCATGACCACGTAATAAGGCATATTGGTATTGATTTCGCCCGCCAGTTCGATAAAGCGGGTCGGCATATCATACTGCCGGGCCTTCCACGTCAGGTAGAAGGGGTCGATCGGTATGCAGTGTCCGCCCAGTCCCGGCCCGGGATAAAACGCCTGGAAGCCGAACGGCTTGGTACTGGCCGCTTTAATTACCTCCCAGATATCGATTCCCATCCGATCGAACAACATCTTAAGTTCATTTACCATGGCAATATTCACGCAGCGATAGGAGTTTTCCAGGATTTTGCACGCCTCCGCTACCTCACAGGAAGATACCGGAATCAGCGTTTTAATCGCCCGGCAATAGATTTCGATGGCTTTTTTTAGTGATGTTTTATCCATACCGCCTATCACCTTGGGAATGGTAGCGGTCCGAAAATTCTTGTTGCCCGGATCTTCCCGCTCCGGCGAATAGGCCAGGAAAAAATCTCTTCCCGCTTTCAATCCGGACCTTTCCAGGATGGGTAGCATCAGTTCCCGTGTCGTACCGGGATAGGTAGTACTTTCCAGAACCACCAGTTGTCCCTTGCGCAGATATTTGGCGATGGTTTTGCAGGTTGTTTCTACGTATTGCATATCCGGCTCGCGATTTTCGGTAAGCGGCGTCGGTACGCAGATTAAAAGGGCGTCCGGCTGGGACAGTTGTTTCATATTGTCGGTTATTTGAAATCGTTGGGTTTGCAGCATTTCCCGGATTTCTTGATGGGGGATATGCTTGATCGGGCTTATACCACGTCTGATTTTTTCGACCATTTGTTTATTGATATCAAATCCCAGCACCTTCATGCCGCCCCGGCAAAACTCGCGTGCCAGCGGTAGTCCCACATATCCCATGCCTACGATGCCCACATAAGGTAGCCTGCTTTTACTTGATTTCGCCATTTGTTATTCCCTTTTAATCTATAAATTATGTATGCTTAATTTCATTGCTTCTAAACCAGCCAACAAAATTTTTAAGTCCTGCAGGAATATCCGTTTTTGGATTATAGCCCAGGACGTTTTTCGCCTTGGTGATATCGGCGAATGTCCGCCTTACGTCGCCTGGCTGCGGAGGCAGTCGATTAATAATCGCTTTTTTCCCCAGGGCTTTTTCAATTTCCCTTATCAGCTCATTCAGGCGGATCGGCTGCGATTCTCCCAGATTAAAGATTTCATATCCCCGGCAAAAGCCTATAGCCGCGACCACCCCTTGGATAATATCATCGATATAAGTAAAATCCCGCATCATGGAACCGTCGCCATATACTGGAATTGGCTCGCCCGCGTCGATCAGTCGGGCAAATTTATAAATCGCCAGGTCCGGACGCTGCCGGGGGCCGTAAACGGTAAAAAAACGCAGGCAGGTAATATTAATCTCATACAAATGACTATACGTATGACAGATTAATTCGCCCGCCTTTTTAGTCGCGGCATAAGGTGAGATAGGATAATCAACATTATCGCTCTCCGCGAACGGCACCTTTTCATTGTTACCGTAAACGCTCGAGCTTGAGGCGAAGATAAACTTCTTTATCCCATACTTTTTAGCCGCCTCCAACAATACCAGCGTGCCCTTGATATTCACATCCTGATAAACCATCGGGTCTTTGATCGACGGCCGGACACCCACCTTGGCCGCCAAATGCACGATAATATCGATGGTATTATTATTTAGGATAGACGAAACACATTCATCACTGCGAACATCGCCTTCCACCAGGCTGAATTTCCTGTTTGCCTCGAGAACGGCGGCATTACGCCTCTTGATTTGTGGAGCGTAGAAATCGTCGAAATTATCCAGCCCGACAACTTCCCAGCCCTCACCCAAAAGCCTTTCGCACAAATGCGAACCAATAAATCCCGCTGCACCGGTAACCAGTGCCTTCATCCGTTAACCTGCGTTTCTGATTATTTTATTTGAAAAAAGTAATAATATTCCGAATCAACCGCCCCGAAGCCGTAAGGTAAAGGCCCCCAGATAGTCGCGTAAAAGCCCGCCCCTAAATTACCGCACATGGTCGCCGCGTATGGAAAAGATTTGATTTTTAATGTATCGAAGCAGTAGAAGTTTGTTTCCGCTGCGAATCGGCGGGACGTATTCGAGGGCACGATAAGGATGTCGTTTTTTCTGGCTCTTTCATCATTCATTTCCAGGGCGAGATAGCCTTTCTCTTCCATGTAATACTGAAATCCCCAGTGCCCCTGAAAAAAGACATTATTGAGATGCCCTTTATATTTTTTATCAATATCATTAGCTGCTTTTCGCGCCGAGTTCGCCCAGACATAGTCCGCCTGGCAGACCAACAGCGACACCACCGCCGCCCCAGCCAGCGGCAAACCCAGCCGCAGGAATCCTGCTTTATCACCCGCCCTTTCCCGTCTTTCCCACTGACGCATTATCAATATCCCCACCGCCGGTATCATGGGATAAATGCTGCGCGCGTTAACCGACCAGTTGATAAAACCGGCAAAGACAAATGTCCCCAGCACCCATAACATTAACATTAAGGAATCCGCCCCCCGGCTTTTCCAGAAATCCCTGACCGCCAGCGCCAAAATCCCGACTCCTGCCGTCGTCAACAAGGCCATTTGTACCGCAATCGTCCATTTGACGCCTGTATCATCATCGATAAAAGAAAACCGCTTCAGGCTGACTGCATAAGGCAGGACAAAGACCAGAAAAACCATCAACAAGCCGCCGCCTATCAGCACCCGCTTCGACCACAGCCACGGACTATAGAATAACGCCGTTATAGCGCACCCGCCGGTAAATGCCAGCCCGATCAATCCTTTGGGTAATAAATCCCCCACCTTCTTCCAGCTATGATAATTGGCGTAAGCGGCTGCCTGAGACAACAATCCCATCATGTAAAGTTTGTGCGTGTACCATTGATATCCCGCCAGCATTACCCCCGGAATCAGAAAGAACAGCACCCATAAGCCTGGCTTTCGCTTCTCTGCCAGGGTATAGACCAACAATAAGCCGATCAGCGCCATGCCGAAGTATTTCGTCAGGGCACAAATCCCGATTAAAAAAGCGGACAGGATTAAAGGTAGAGTTTTGTCTTCCTTTATGCCCTTCACCCAGAGAAATATCGCCCATACCCAAAAGGCCACCATCATGGTATCGCACATGACATTGCTGCTGGAAACCAGAAATACCGGGGTTAATACCGCTGCCAGCGCCGCCGTAACCGGGTGCCGGCAGAGCCGCCGAGCCAGGTAATACGTCCCCGTCGCCGCCGCCGCTGCCGGCAGGAGAAACGCTATATGCAGCACTCGTTCACCCCAGCCGAACAAACCTCCCACCAGAGCGATATAGTAACAGGCCAGGGGTGGATTTTGCGTCACTCCGTACATCGGCATAATACATTCGTACCAGTTGACGGGAAAATTATAAAAATTAGCGGGATTTTTTAATATATGTTTCGCCGTCCAGATAAACAGCGGATCGTCGATATGAAACGCTTTATCAACAAAAGGCCCCAGACATAATAGGGTGACCGCTGCGGGAATAATCACCCCATATTTTTCCCAGGGGCTTTTCGTCTGGATCATTTCATTATGTTTTACGTTACTCTTCATCAAAATGTATTTTTCCACTCTCGTAACAAATAGATCATGGCAGTGCCAATATTGTGGTCAAACCGCTTTTTTTGTTTATTGCACTTTAAAAGCATAGTAACAGTCCGGCTCAACCGACCCAAAGGCGTAAGGCAAAGGGCCGGAGGCGTAAAATCCTGCCCCTAATTTGGGCCCCATCATCGCTGCATAGGGGAAGCAATTAACTATAAATATAGCGTAAGGGGGAATTTTCTCCATATCAAAATCCGAAGGTATAATAATAGAAGGTATGATCATAAGATCATGTTTTCTGGCTCTCTTATCATCTATTTCCAGGGCGAGGTAGCCTTTCTCTTCCATGTAATACTGAAACCCCCAGTGCCCCTGAAAAAAGACATTATTGAGATGGCCTTTATATTTTTTATCAATATCATCGGCTGCTTTTCTCGCCGAGTTCGCCCAGACATAGTCCGCCTGGCAGACCAACAGCGACACCACCGCCGCCCCAGCCAGCGGCAACCACCGCCGCAGGAATCCCGCTTTATCACCCGCCCTTTCCCGTCTTTCCCACTGCCGCATTATTAATATCCCCACCGCCGGTATCATGGGATAAACGCTGCGGGCGTTAACCGACCAGTTGATAAAGCTGGCAAAGACAAATGTCCCCAGCACCCATAACATTAACATTAAGGAATCCGCCCCGCGGCTTTTCCAGAAATCCCTGACCGCCAGTGCCAAAACCCCGACTCCTGCCGTCGTCAATAAGGCCATTTGCCCCGCAATCGTCCATTTGACGCCTGTATCAGCATCGATAAAAGAAAAATGCTCCAGGCGGACTGCATAAGGCAGGACAAAGATCAGAAGAACCATCAGCAAACCTCCGCCCATCAGCACTCGCTTGGACCACAGCCACGGACTATAGAATAACGCCGTTATAGCGCACCCGCCGGTAAAGGCCAGCCCGACCAATCCTTTGGGTAATAAATCCCCCACCTTCTTCCAGCTATGATAATTGGCGTAATCGACCGCCTGCGATAACAATCCTCGGGTGTAAAGTATATGCGTGTACCATTGATATCCCGCCAGCATTACCCCCGGAATCAGAAACAGTAGCATCCATAAACTTGGCTTTCGCTTTTCCATCAGGGTATAGACCAACAATAATCCGATCAGCGACATGCCGAAGTATTTCGTCAGGGCGCAAATCCCGATTAAAAAAGCGGACGCTGTTAAAGGTAGAGCTTTATTTTCCTTTATGCCTTTCACCCAGAGTACTATCGCCCATACCCAAAAAGCCACCATCATGGTATCGCACATGACATTGCTGCTGGAAACCAGAAACACCGGCGTTAATACCGCTGCTAGCGCCGCCGTCACCGGATGCCGGCAGAGCTGCCGGGCCAGGTAATACGTCCCTGTTGCCGTCGCCGCTGCCGGCAGGAGAAACGCTATATGCAGCACTCGTTCGCCCCAGCCGAACAAACCTCCCGCCAGGGCGATATAGTAACAGGCCAAGGGTGGATTTTGCGTCACTCCGTACATCGGCATAATACGTTGGTACCAGTTGACGGGAAAATTATAAAAATCAGCGGGATTTTTTAATATATGTTTCGCCGTCCAGATAAACAGCGGATCGTCGATATGAAACGCCTTATCGATAAAGGGGGCTAAGCATAATATGGTTATCACCACCGGAATGAATACCCCGTATTTTTTCTCCAACGTCTTCATCTGGCTTAGCTTGTTATGATCGACTTTACTGCTCATCGAAAATCACTGTTTTTTTTCGGGGAAAATAAATTTTGGTATTAGCGACCGTGCGTTCGAGCCGGTATTGGCTCAGTATATAATTGACAATCACCGGGGCGTAATATTCGATATCCGGGGCAAGATCTGGCCTGGAACTGACGGTAACCACGGCTGGCGGATCACTTTTTGCCTGCCTTATAAGGGCCAGATGATCTTCATGGCTCTGATCGCCCGGCCAGATAAAGTTCCATTTGGTGGGATTGCGTCTGGCCGAAAGAAAATATAGCATTGGGGTGTACGGCAGGCAGAGAATCGAGCGGTCTTGCTTGGCATTTCCCTGAATCACCCCTACAACGGTTTCTAAGTAATCCGCATACCAATTTTGGACGTATAGTCCCGCACGATCGAGTTGGACTTTCCTCATCGGCTCACATTTGGGTTTCATCCATATATTTTTGGTATGCGACATGAACCACCCGCTGCCGGCTCCCGCCGCTAGCAGCACAAATACCGTTGCCGAAACTCTTGCGGGTACGGTTATTTCACCGGTGCCGGAAGATATCCAGCCCAGCGCTTTACTCAAACCCTCAGATAGCATACCCAGCCACCATCCGCCCAGTACGAAAAATGGCGGCAAAACAATCAGTATATGCTCCAAATCTGATCGGGTCAATACCTGCAGGTAAAACACGATCGATAAAAACAGTATGAATACCACTTTGCTGTCTTCTTCGTAATATCGCCGGCGAATGATTTTCACCAATAGCCATATTAAAGTAATTGCCGCCAGCAATATGGGAAGGTAGAAAAGAGCGGCACGGATAATCTGTACCAGGGGCACGTCCTGGCTGTGCCATATCTTGCTTAGTCCGCTGGTCTTGGTATAGGTGGTAAACGGAAAAATAATTAGTTGCTTAATCATGGGGACCATAGCACCACTGACTAGCCAGTAAATCCCCAGCGGCAGTATAATCACTGCGATACCCGCCGCCCAGCAGCCCAGTAATTTTCCTGCCGCTGCTTTTGGCGCGCCCGTCCTCTTGGCGAGCTTGAGCGCCGCGATATACCCTAAAACCGCTATCAGCAGATAAAATCCCTGATCCTGTCGACAAAGCATGACCAGGGCATTTACCACACCTGCCAGGAAGGCCGCTTTTAAGCTTCGCCTGGTTGCCGCTCGCATCATAATCAAAGCCGCGATCAGCGTGGTGATTACTCCCTGCCAAACCGCGTAAGGTGCGAAGTAGAAAAACGGCATCCCCAATATCAATGCCGGCAGTGTCCCTGAGAATGCGAAAATCGGCCGGGTCAGTTGTCTTGATAAAAAATATATCGCTAGCGAAATCGCCGCATATATTAACAATCCCAGCCGTCGGTTCGTCTCCAGCGAAATCCCGAATATTTTATACGTTACCGCCAGACTGTAGAATGACAAGGGCGGCTGAATGCTGTGAAAATCCCGGTTGGGCATTTCGCCTTGCAGAATCCGCTCCGCACCGTACGACAGAAAACCCTCATCGCTTACGCCGAAGAAGCATTTATATCGGGGTAATCCTATCGCTAGGGCCAGGCCGATTATCACCAGGCAAAACCCTGCATCCGTCGCTGTAAATTTCTTTAACTCACTCATTTAAAATTCTGCCAAACCTGCTCCCGCTACCGTGGTGCAGTTGATTATTGCCGGCGGCAGGCCTCCGGGCCTATAATACTCTTTTATTAACGCATGGCGTAAAGCATCCGCCGCCTGGTTGTGCGCCAGGATCATTATGCAGCCGCCCAGTCCCGCCCCGGCGATTTGGGCCCCGGCTACCCCCGGCGACTGGCAGGCGATATCGACCATCCTGTCGATCTCTTCGGTACTGCACCCATAGCTGCCCGGCTGCATGTATAATTGGGCTTGCAAAACCCGTTCCGGGTCCTCGCTGGCCAAATCCACCATTAATTTATTAAGCGCCGTATCGCTGCAATCGTATTGATAGGGCTGATATTTACCTGTACCGTCCTTTTGTGCCACCCGGTCGCCGTCATGGCTGATTTTCATCAATTGCCCGAATCCCGCGATATCGCCCCTTTCCAAATAATCCAGGCATATTTTACTCCGCAGACATTCCGCCGCCCCGAACAGCAGCACCCCCCGAACTTGATAGAACCGAGGCTCTTTATGCGTCGCGAAATTTGTCTCCAGCATCTGCCGTTGCTCTCTCGTCAGGCTGCCGGAAAAATCCTTTCTCGTCATATACTGCGGCACTTTTAACAGCAGCCGGTAGATTTCGCTCGTAGCGCAGCCCAGCCGTTCGGGATTGAGATCGCGAACATACTCTACTATCTCCGCGATTTGCGGACATCTCAGCTTGAGCAGCGCCAATCCCAGGTTATAGCTAGCTATCTTGGAATTAAACTGATGCTTCGCTGCGGCGCTTTTTGCCGCTTTGATATGGCTGTTGGCGATGATAATCTGATATTCTTTTGGCGCCTCGGTCACCCTTGCCACATGAAACGGTAAATATCCCACCTGGGCGATCTTGTCGCGTTGTCCCAGGTATATCGCCGCATGGTCGCCCGAGCCCCCGCGTGAGCCGACGAACCATTCGCCCTCCCCGCACAGATCGATAAACTGCTGACCGGTTAATTCCAGGTTATTCAGAGCTATCGCCGCCTGCAGCCCCGCCACCACGATGGTTGAGCTGCTGCTCAGACCCGCCGCCATCGGCACACTGCCGTAGAGGGCTATATTTAAGCCGCGGATCTTCAGGTCCTGATAATGGTGTTGTAAGCGAAGCATAGCCGCTTTAATATAGTTGCCCCATTGGCCCGCCGTTGAGTACAGTAAATTACGCACCCACTCGCTATTGACAAAGTTTACCCAGTCGCTCCAGGCAAATCCTCCCATCAATTCGGAAATATTAAAATATTGTGCCTTAAATTTTTTCGGCTCGGTGCTGATTGCGATTACGTTATCATCATTCCTCAGCCCCGCCACCACGATGGTCTCCCGATGCAGGGCCAGGACATTATTGTATCCGCCTCGATGGTCCACGTGTCGGCCCATCAGGTTAATCCTTCCCGGCGCCCGCACGATCACCACTTTCTGGTCGTACCCGAACCTTTTGCCGTAGCACTTGAGAACTTTCTGCAGTTCCTGGGATTTCTCCGTGTGAATCCCTTCATTGCTGGAATAAATACCCTTCAGCCACGACTTAAACCTGGGCCCATCCCCCTCGATCTTCTCTATCCATTGCCTGACGGTGCCATATTGTCTTTTACTAAGTTTGGGTACCAGCCCTGCCCCGCTCTCACCGGCGCCGGCCTGGGTCTTTTTCCGCCGCCTGACATAATCCTGAATAGCCAAAATTTCATCCGGTGAATTGAATCCCTGGATCAGGTCCCCGCTGCTCGCCGACGCCGCCCGGATTTTAAATCGCCTCTGGCCCGCCGCGTCCGTTATATTGCCCAGATGTTTTACCACGTCGGTTAAATAGTACTCTCCCTGGGCGTTATTATTATCGATCAGAGAAATGCCCTGGTAGAACGCCTCTGCTTTAAAGAGAAACAGGTTCGAATTGAACTGCTTGCACTGATTTTCGATCTGGCGGGCGGTGTAGGTTCTATCGCCGAGACGCAGTTGATATTTCTCCATCTCCAGAATCTGTTTTAGCCGTCCTCTGCTGATTTTGTTACCCTTATCGCCCAGTTCCACCAGTTCTTCCGCCGCCCGCGACAGTTTTTTCGGGTTGACGATATACTTTTTCGCTATCGTTCGGATGGTGGCGCCGCTGGGCGTTTGTCCTTTGGCCAGCCGCTCGCGCAATTCGTCCGCCATTCCCTGCCGGGCGATATCAAGCTGTTCGATAATGCCGATTACCTGTCCCCTGCCGTCCTGGAGCACTCGGCCGTAGGAAACATTCGTTTTTCTGGTTCGCGGCGTGGTTAATATCACCATATCCGTTTGTTGCCGGATATATCCGTCAACCAGCATTTCCACCGCCTCCGCTTCGATATATTTGTCACCCATCGCCACCAGCACCTCTGCCGTATGCCCCATGTCCTGCAGCGCCCCCGCCGCGATTTTTGCCGCGTGGCCCGTTCCCAGTTGCGGCCTTTGATAGACAAATATCACCTGCGGTTGTTCCTTGCCCACCGTTTCCATAACCTGCTCTGCCATCGAACCGACGACTACCAGGAATTTATGAAAATGTTTTTGCTTGAGGGTCTGGATAATTCGGTTGATTGCCGGTATCCCGTCGATCTCGAAACAGACTTTAGCCCGGTCTTCCCTGCCCATCCGGGTCCCTTTGCCCGCCGCCAGGATCACCACTGCCGCACGCTCCGCTATCTTTCTGCTGACCTGGATCTCCATATTTTACTGACCTTCGCTCGCCAGCTTTTCTGCCAGTTGCAGGATATATTCTCGCATATTTTGTGCCATATCCGCACGTTTGAGGGCAAATTCGATGTTTGTTTTGATAAATCCTTCCTTATCGCCGATATCGCAGCGTCGGCCCGCCAGTTTTTTCCCGTACATCGCCCGTTTTCTCACCATCAGCCGCAGGGCGTCGGTAAGCTGTATTTCCCCGCCCTTGCCCGGTTTTATTTCAGCCAGATAGGTGAATATTTCGGGCGTCAGGATATACCTGCTGGCTATCGCCATATTTGACGGCGCCTTATCGACTGCCGGCTTCTCGATGAAATCTTTTACCAGAAATACCCCCGGCTCGATTTCTTTACCGTCGATTATCCCGTATTTACTTACCCGGCTGCGATCCACTTCTTCCAGCAGTACCACCGGCTCCTGATACCGCTCGAACAGCTCCAACAATTGCCCCGCCGCCGGCTGCTCGGCATCGATAAGCGTATCACCCAGCAGCACCACGAAAGGCTCATCACCTACATGATGCCGCGCGCAATATACCGCGTCGCCCAGTCCCTTGCTTTCTTTCTGCCAGACGAAATGGATATCCGCCAACTGCGATACCCGCTGCAGCGCCTCCAGTTCCGCTTTTTTGCCCTTTTGCCGCAATATCTCTTCCAGTTGAAAACTGCGGTCGAAATGTTCTTCGATTGCCCGCTTACCCTTGCCGATTATCATCAAGATATCGGTTATCCCCGCCGCCACTGCCTCTTCGATTACGTATTGAATAACCGGGGTGTCAACAATGGGCAGCATCTCCTTCGGCTGCGATTTGGTAGCCGGCAGAAAACGCGTACCCATCCCCGCCGCCGGTATTACCGCCTTGCGGATGCCGCTCTGTGAAACATCAGTCATGACATACCTCGGTTGCTGATGGCGATTTTGGGTTTAATTACCTTGATTTTCATTTTTCCCAGATGCCGCTTTAACTCGGTAAACATCTTCTCATCTTCGTAGGTCCCTACAATTGCCCCGCCTGAGCCGGTAAATTTCGCGCTGGCTCCTGCCGACCGCGCCGCCTCCACCATGCTCAGATTGCCCGGCCCGATGTGATAAATTTCACTCCGCTTATCGAAATTTTTATTCAGTAATCCGCCGATTTTTTCCTTCCTCCCCGCCAAGAGACATTCTCTTGCCTCGTCCGTCAGCTCCGCCCAGAAATGCATCGCCTGTACTACCGACTTTTCGCCCCGTTCGAAGCGCTCCCGGATATTATTGTGAAAGACCTCCGTCCCTTCCGACAGATTCTCCCGGTAGGCCACATACAGCAGCGGCAGCAGCCCGTGGTCCATTTCTTCATAGATGCCGTGACCCTGCTCCTTCATTATTTGCTGATCGAAATTCATATAGACCAGCCCTTCATATACTTGGATTACCCGGTCCTGCAATCCCGCCGGAATATGCAGCTCATCCACCTCCGCCGAATACACCAGTTGCACCTGCTCAATTTTGGGGATACTTACCTTGTAAAAGCTCATTAATCCCCTCAGACACGCCGTGATAATCGCGCTGGAGCCTGCCAGTCCCACCCCGTGGGGTATATTGGACTTGTAACGAATGGTAAAATTCTGCTGGTGCAGTCTAATATCACTTTCCCGGCAGTAATCATGAAACTTTTTTACCGTCGCCTTTAGTAGCCGAATCCCCCCGTAATAACCGTGCAGCCTCACGTCATTTAACAGATCGTCGAGACTGCCGAACCGGGAATGATCTTTATCGCAGGGTATTATCTCCAGTTCCGGGCTTTCATAGAGAACCACCTGCGCCGAAAAATTGCTGAAGGCAAACGATATGGTCTTGCCGAAGTAACCATCCGAGGGATTGCCGATCAATCCCACTCGCGGATATGCCTTTTCTTTGATAATCATTTTTTTGTAGGGTGCGATTTTTCGCACCATTTCCTTACTTTCTTACTTTCCCACCTTCTCACCTTCTTACTCTTCCCCCAGCCCCCAGCCCCTAGTCCCCAGCCCCCTCTTCTCTTCCCCTTCTTACTTTCTTACTCATTCAACTTTCAACTCTCCCCGCCGCAGGCGGTAGGGTGGACCTTCAGGGCGTGTTGCCCAAATGTCCTCCACAAAAAAACTATAAAACGTTATAATCCTTATCGTTATTCAGATAAGGAGGATATTTGCTCATGATGGCACAACAAAGACATTGCCAACCCAAATTATTTTATGGCGGAATCAACCTTGAATCGCGGGTGGGACCAGATCATCCGCTGCGCCGGGTAGCGGAAACGGTCGATTTCTCCTTTGTACGCCAGGAGGTAGCTACGTGCTATGGCGTTAACGGCAATGTATCCGTTGATCCAACCATTATTCTCAAGCTGATGTTTTTGCTGTTTTACGAAAACGTCAAAAGCGAGCGGGAACTCCTGCGGCAATTACCTTTGCGGCTGGACTGGCTATGGTTTTGCGAATACGACATTGACGACGAGACACCTCATCATAGCATTCTTTCCAAAGCCCGCCGGCGTTGGGGCGCAGATGCCTTTGAGCGGTTTTTCCAGCAGATCCTGGAGCAATGCCTGGCAGCCGGGCTGATCGATGGCAGCGTCGTGCATATCGATTCCAGTCTGATTCAGGCCAACGCCGCCAAAGACAAGTTACGTCCGGAATTGCGAGTTCTAACCCGGCAGGTGTGCCAAAAACTGGAGGATAGCCCTCCGCCGGCAGAACCAGCCGCTTCGCCGCGTGATGATGACCCCGATAAACCGCTCCATCGACGCGTCAGCCCGGTGGATCCGGATGCACGTCTGGTCCAGAAATACGGCCAGAATACTTTAGGTTACAAAGATCATCGCGTGGTCGATGATCGCCGCGGGATCGTCACGGCGACCATTACCACCGCGGCGAACGTCAATGATGAAAAACGCTTGGAGGAAGCGATCGAAAGCCATGAAGCTAACACTGGAGCAAAAGTAAAAACCGCTGTGGCTGATAAGGCCTATGGCATTGGCGAAAACTATCAATATCTCTATGAGCGAGAGATTACCGCGTGCATTAACCATAAGCGGTACAAGAAATCACAGGACGACGCCTTTACCAGCGACCAATTTCGTTATGATGCAGTTGCGGACTGCTATTGGTGTCCGGCGGGATATGCCCTGAAACGAAAATACACCCGGGCCGCGGAAAAAATGGTGATTTACCAGATAGACCGACAAACCTGTGAATCATGTCCCTATGGTGAGCGATGTGCTACCGGCAAAAAACACGGCCGTCAGATTCAACGCAGTCGTTATGCGGAATACTATGAATGGGCCGATGGTTGTTTATCGGCCAAGGAGCGTAAACGGCTGCTGTCTCGGCGTAAAGCCAAAGCGGAAGGGTCGTTTGCCGATGCGGCCAACAATCATGGTTACAAACGTTCGCGCTGGCGAGGTCTGACGATGGCGACCATCCAGAATCTGATGATTGCCGCGGTGCAAAACCTGCGTAAGCTGCTGCGTTATTGCCGGCGAAAAGCGAGTTGCGGAGTTATCGCCACTGTCGTACCCGTACTCAGCCGCCCGCTTATTAGCTTATTTTGGCTATGGCAGCGGCTGCGTGGGTCATTTTTGGCCATTTTGAGCAAATATTTACTTTTGAAAGAGCAAAATATTGAATGTTCAACCTAATAATGAAACCAAATATTTTTATGTTTGAAACACCTGATTCAGGCAACACGCCCTTCAGGTCCACGCGTCTAAATTGTTAGCCCCCGCCCCTTCCGGGGGTTCTCCTTATTTTCTTCTGATTTTCTCCCTCTTCTTCTTTCACCTGCTCACCTGATCAACTGTTCTCCTGTCCAGCGCAGCTCCGCCTTCTCACTTTTCTTTCTTTTTGCACTTTTCACACTTTTCGCACCTTTCGCACTTTTCACACTTTCTTATCTCTTCCTTTTCACGCCTTCTTCTGTGTTAACCGTTTTGGACGGCTTATCTTTTCACCCTGATAATCTGTTTTCTGAAGGTGTGCCATAAAATTTGATATCATTCCGTTAATCAATTTGCAAAGATTATAAATACGCTGGTATTCATTATCTTGCAGGTAACATTGGTCTTTTGCAATCTGCATTTGTGCCCGCACTTCCCCGCAGGAACCCTTAGCAATATAGAGATATTGAATTAATTCGGTCGTACTTCCGCGTTCATATCCCTCTGCTATATTGGAAAGAATGGAAATCGCCGCCTTACGAATCTGATTGACCAATTGGAAATCTCGTGAAAAATCACTACTCTTTGTAATTGTATAGATATTATTTATCAATTCTCTGGCTTGCTGATAAATATGCAAATCTTCGAATGTATCAGCCGCTTTTCCCATTTATCTTCCCTTTCGCACTTTTCGCACCTTTCACACTTTTCGCACCTTTCACACTTTTCGCACTTTCTCTTCCCTTTCACACTTTCTTATATATTCTTTCTCCGATATACGTTCAGGCAGTTGCGCTTAGGCATACTGTCTTCACCGCTGCTCACGTCCCAATTGTACCGGGTTTCGTCCAGCGATACTATTTGCACCACTGCGACTAAGGTATAATTTTCTTTCTGATATTTTGCAAACCAGGAAAATATTCTATCTTTTGATTGTTCCTTTATCAGCCAGGAAGCGCGCGTATTGACGAACACCATGTATTTGGGTTTGGCCGCCTCTATTTCCCCTATCATCTCCTCCTGCATCTTCGGGGCTAAATCATGTAACTCCATCAGCGGATAGGTATAAATATAACCCGTCGCCGACCGCCGGTAACTGTAGAAATAAATCTGCGGCTCGGAGCCGACCACCGCTATCCGGTCATTTTCGCTGGTGTTGTTTTTGATATACCGGGCAATCTCCACTGACTCGAGAAAGGGATTAATTCCGTATGTCATCCGCGATACCATAGCCGGGCTGAGTTTAAAGAAAAAATCCCGTTGTTGATAAGCAGTATAAGCCGCCATCCCCACGATTAATATCGATACCGCCAGCCCCGCGATTATCGGCTTTCTTTGGGACAGAATTATTTCGTACAGCGTACGGATACAAATTCCGATTAATAGCGCCGTCGCCGGCAGCAGTAAGATGAAATAGTGCGGCCGAAAATATAAACCCGGGCAGATTGACAAAAAGGAAAAAATCAAAAACCCCACGATAAACCACCTTTGGCCGCTGAGCCGCTTGTTCAGCAGCAGACCTAATAAACCCACCCCTGCCAGTATCCATGGAAATATCGCTGATTTAATAATTAATCCAACATGTTTACTCAGTAACAGCCACCCCATTTCCCACGTCCTGTGGGTAAGATATGCCCTGCTGTATTGAAACGTCCAGAACCAGAATTTATCGAATATTCCCGCCCGCCAAAAGACCAGGCAGATTATCGCGAAGGGCAGCATCGCCCCCAGGATGAACAGGAAACCTTTTTGGAATATCCTTTTTGCGCTCAAAGGCCGGCGGCCCAGCTCACGTATCACTAGATATAAAAATCCGAAAATGGCGAATATCCCCCCGTGTTGTTTTATTACAAAAGCAACGCCCAGCAAAAATGACCCCGCTAGTAGCGAAAGCTTCCCGTCGTTTTTTTCACTCCTGAGCAGCAGCAATAGACCGCCCATGACTGCCAAAATCACGAAATGTTCCGCGTTGCCGAAGAGACCCTGTAAATATGCAACCTGCGATAGTATGGCAAAACCCACCGCCGCTGCCAATGCTGACAGCTTTCCCAGCAGTCTTTTCGCCAGGAAAAAAACCAATATCACCGCCGCCGCGTTAACGAAAATCATCCCCAGACGAATCCCTTCGATTCTTTGACCGAAAATCGCTAAAAGCACCGCGTACGCCGCGTAAATGCCCGGATACTTCATGTTGTACACCTGGGCATACGGCGGGATTCCCTGCAAAATCAGTTGACCCGCGTAGGCATATTCTCCCTCGTCCCTTTCCAGCGGCACCGCCAGCAATCTCAAACGTATCCCCGAAGTAAATGCCAGCATCATCAGAATAACCAGCCATGACACCCAGCTTTGCCGCCCCTGCCCAGCGTGATGTTTTGGAGTTAATTTCAGGCTTTGGCTGGTGGATCGCGATTTAATCAGTTTTGATGACTCCATAATGCTCGTTTGGTAACTTGTTTACCATTCCTGGATAAGGTATGAATACTATCTTATCCGTTCGAAGATATTAATTCGATCCTCGTTGCTTACCGTTCGGTAACGGTGATTTTTCGGATCTTCCCGATTTTCAAAAGGTATGTCGGGATAATCAATTTCTATTCTCCGGTATTTATCCCACGAAATGTTATCTACCAGATACTTTCGGGTGACGGCATTCTTGTTACTTATAATATATTTGCGGAGAATAACCCATTTAGCCTGTAAAGCGGGCCGCAGATCTTCACCTGTCATGCCCCCGATAATTCGCATCGGGGTATAGAATTTCAGCGGCATATCCCCGTAACTGATCGCCACGACATCATTCTTATCGCCGTGTTGGTTCAGGTAATTTGCCATCCCTTCCATCGGGCCATTATAATCATGGGTGATTTCGTATAAAAAATTAAACAGGGGACTAAGCAGTACCATTGCTACTATAATGGCCGCCCCGGCGATTTTACTGGCCTTGAAGGCCGCCGTTATGAGATAACCGCTCAGCAGGGCAAAGACCGGTATTAATACGGTCAAATTGCGGAAAAAAGGAAAATAACCCACCAGGGAAATGACCACGTAATTGACTAGGATAAATATTATCAATAACCACAGGTTTATCTGCACCGCTGGATTGGGACGAAATATTTTTTGTTTCTTCCTCCATTTTTGCCCCAGTCGCAGTAACAGCGGAATGAGCAGCAGCGGCAAAAAGAAAATATATCTTGCGGTTAAGTAACAATATTGCTCTATCGACCGCGTGAACGATTTAAAGGTAAATATCTGCGGGTGAACCTTGCTGTAATCTATATTATAAACCCAGATCAGCCAGGGAAGGCTCAATAATGCTATAATAAAACATATTACTAACAACGGTAAAAGCTTATTCCGATGAAAAAGCAGTGTATGGATTAATATCGATCCTAAAAAAGCCGCCCAAAAAATAAATTGGATATGGAATAAAATAAAAGCGGCAACCGCCAGCAGCAGCACAAATCCCTTTTTGTTGTCGATATACTCCAGATAGGCATACATTCCTAAAAGCGGGAAAAACGCCGCTGGTGAATAATACCGGCATTGCCGCGATAAAAGAAGAAATGGCACCGATAATAATAACAGCACCGCCGCTAATGCCGCGGCCCAGCGGTCTTTCCAGATGGCCTTGCCCGCATAATAACACAAGATAACGCTGGCCAGACCGAAAAGGGCAAAGGGTAGCCTTGCGGTAAAGGTGCTGATCCCCAACAGTTTAAATGCCGCCGCCACCAGGTAGAACTGTAGCCACGGATGCCATTTCCAAAGGTAGTTCTTGTCGTATTCCGCTCCCAGGTCCTGGGAAAAGTAATTTTTACCGTCGTAGCCCAGCGGCACCTTGTGAGTAAGTATCGTTTTACTGATTAACGCTGTCTGCGCCTCGTCCTGCCAGAGACATTGATTGCCCAGGTTGCCCAGAAACAAACAACATCCCGCCATAGAGACTAGGGCAATAAAAATATACTCCCATCGCTTGCCCAGCCAGGTGGTTTTTCTACTTAGCACCGTTGCTCTTTCCCTTTCCCTTTCCCTTTCACCATCACCTGCCGATGCAGTGATATTCAATGCCTTGCTCTCTGACGTATGCTGGATCATACAGATTGCGTCCATCGAAGATTACCGGCCGATTAAGCTCTTTGCCGATCCGCTCGAAATCCGGCGTGCGGAATTCCTGCCAGTCGGTAAATATTACCAGCGCATCTGATCCCTTGAGCACGTCGTAGCTCGATTTAACCGTGGTAATTTTCCCTTGCAATTCCCTCTCCGCCGCGGGCATCGCTTCAGGGTCGTAGGCCTTGATTTTAAAGCCGGCTTCGAGGAACTTGTTAATGCAGTAAATAGCCGGCGATTCTCGAATATCATCGGTCCGCGCCTTGAAAGCCAACCCCCATACACCAAAGGTTTTACCGGTGTCGGAGCCGAAATATTCGATGACCTTATGGGCGAAACGCTGCTGCTGGTCGAGGTTTACCTTCTGGACCGACTGGGCAATCGTCATTTCTACCTTTTGCTGCCGACCCATGTGGATCAGCGCCCGCACGTCTTTGGGAAAACAACTTCCGCCGTAACCCACGCCGGGGAATAGGAATGTGTTGCCGATCCGGCTGTCGCTGCCTAGCCCGGCCCGTACCAGCTCGATATCTGCGCCGTAACTCTCGCATAGAACGGACAGTTCATTCATAAACGATATCCGCGTAGCCAGCATGGTATTAGCGGCGTATTTGGTCATCTCCGCTGAGGCGGGGTCCATGAAGATAATTCGGCTGGTCCGCCGCATAAATGGCGCGTAGATCTGCTGTAACGTATCCCGTACCAAAGGATTAGTAGAGCCGATGATGACCCGGTCCGGCTTCATAAAGTCTTCCACCGCTGATCCTTCTTTGAGGAATTCGGGATTGCTGACATAATCAAAAGGCTGATCGGTCCGAGATGAGATAATATCGGATACAATTTTATAAGTTCCTACAGGCACAGTACTTTTGGTAACTATGATCCGGTAACCATCCATAATTTCAGCGATCTGGGTAACTACCTCCACAATCGCGGATATATCAGCGGAACCATCATCAGCGGAGGGGGTGCCTACCGCAAGATATATAACTTTAGAATTGACAACACCATAGGCTAAATCAGAGGAAAAGAACAACCTTTTGGCGGCGATATTGTGCTTTACAATTTCCGCCAGGCCCGGCTCGTAAATGGGGATAATACCGTGATTTAGGTCATCTATCCGCTTTTTGTCCTTATCGATGCAGATAACGTGATTACCGCCTTCCGCTAAACATGCGGCTGAGACCAAGCCCACATAACCAATACCAACAACGGATAATTTCATCTAATTACCTGATATAACTAACGTTATGCTAAAACAATATCGCAGGAAACACAAAAAGAAGTTGCTAATGATAATTAACTATTTTTAGACTTCGTCCCCGTCGGTTGCCGGGCCGAAAATATTATAAGTATATATAAAGCAAAGTATTATAAAAATAACACGCCGTCTGCTTCCCAAAATTGAAGCTCAGAACGGGTGTTAAATTCATATTGAGTTAAATCTCATTTTGCTAATTAAATAGCTATATTAATAACCTAGTTGTTATCTTATGTAAATAGTTGATAAAGCATGTATTAACAAACATTATTATATCGGTATTCCTTTGACGCAGATTGATTAAGATTACGTATAATAAAATATGTAAAAATCAACTAAAAGGTTCAAAGTTAATCTTATATTGTTTTATATTTTAGAGTTAGGTTCATTTTGAGAGGAATTTTAACGGTAATTTATAGGTTTAAAAATATAAAAACCTAAAGGCAGAAAAATTACAATAACGAGCCAATTTCATAGATGTTAATCATGTAAAATATGTGGCAATATAGGTAATATGGAGAAAATAGTAAACGGGAAAATGTTGGTAAAAACTGGTTAAAATTGGCATATTTGGTGAAAAAAACGACAAAAGTTGGCAAAAATAGGCGAAAATTTGGCAATTCGTGACGAAAAATGACGCTTTTGACGGGAAAAACATATCAAAAATCAAATATTATTTCCTGGAAAAATTATAAATTACCCTGCCGCGACCTACCGCGACGAGTGACGGCAAGGCGGAAACAAAACTAAATGCCATAAATTCAAAAAGAATTTTTCACACAAAGACACAAAGAACGCTGAGTCAAAGAATACAGAAATTATTATCCGCAGATGGCCACAGATAAGCCCAGCGCGGCCTGAAGGCCGCAACCAAAAAGAGATAGAATTTACTCTATAAAAAAGTATAGTAGCACCCTTTATTAAACATTCAAATTAAAAGAAAGGATGCTACTATGAAACTGATGGAATTATA
>Ga0209164_1000700_pt1 | contig 63352 bp, 48 predicted proteins | sample MTBNYHSulfiMetaG_FD_187458 | JGI IMG/M metagenome (GOLD analysis project Ga0209164, IMG submission 187458) | Enrichment culture microbial communities from rom New York Harbor, USA that are MTBE-degrading - MTBE-NYH (New York Harbor Sulfidogenic)... | ecosystem: Environmental > Aquatic > Marine >... | reverse complement strand
TTTTTTTCAATGCTGACTGCTGGAAATTTCTCGGCGATTCGATCGATGTCATCATCTTCGCTGTTGTCTTCCACAGTTATCTTGTATCCCAGGTCTCCAGCTACCATCTGGATAGAATCCAGGCACTGAATCAAGAGATCGGTGCTCTTGTAGTTGACGATCACCACATCGACGGCAGCCTTCTCTATGGTATCAGGGAAAGATAAACTCATATCTCATTAAGCATCCGCTTCTTCTGGTTCAGTCAACGCTCGCGGCAAAATTTCTCACACATAAAACCAACAAGATCAATCCGCAGCCGCAAAACCGCCATTGGGGAACCATGCCATGATGCGGCAAGCCTGCTCTCTAAAGCATGAACTTCTTCCACTCCAAGCTTCCGGGAAAGGCCTGTAATCTCCGGAACGACGAGGCCCCCATTCCACCCAGAATGATTTTCAGCCGGTATAGAGGAAATCAGGCGCCTGTGTGGCAACCTCCGGGTCGCCACACAGGGAAACACGCAGATTGATATCGGGATTGGCAAAAAAGGCTATGTCCTGATGGAGACGTCTTATTCGAAACGATTGTAGGTTCGAAATCCAGCGCTTCCGCACAGTTGATCTCTCTGAGCCTCCTTGAGATCCTCTCGCACCATGACCTTCACAAGTTCGTCAAAGGGCATCCTGGGCACCCACCCCAGTTCTTCGCGCGCCTTGGCTGCATTGCCGAGCAGCGTATCGACTTCGGTAGGCCTGAAATAGCGGACATCGATCATCACCCTGACCTTGCCGGTCGCCCTTTCGATCCCGACCTCGTCTATACCGCTTCCTTCCCACACCAGATCCATGCCGACCTCTCGGAAGGCGCACTCGACGAACTCCCTCACCGAGTGGTTTTCACCCGTCGCGATCACATAGTCATCCGGTTTTTCCTGCTGCAGGATCAGCCACATGGCCCGGACGTAGTCGCCCGCGTAGCCCCAATCCCTCCGGGCATCGAGATTGCCCAGGTAAAACTGCTCCTGGAGCCCGAGCTTGATCCGCGCCACCGCACGGGTGATCTTCCGCGTCACGAAGGTTTCGCCCCTCACAGGAGACTCATGATTGAACAGGATGCCGTTGCAGGCGAACATCTCATAAGCCTCCCTGTAGTTCACGGTAATCCAGTACGCGTAAAGCTTCGCCACGGCATAAGGACTGCGGGGATAGAAAGGCGTCTTTTCACTTTGAGGAGTCTCCTGCACCTTGCCATACAACTCGCTGGTGGAAGCCTGATAGAAGCGCGTTTTCTCACCGAGATCGAGGATTCGGATGGCCTCCAGCAGCCTCAGCGTCCCGAGCGCGTCCCCGTTGGCCGTATACTCGGGGGTCTCGAATGAGACCTGTACATGGCTCTGGGCCGCAAGGTTGTATATCTCGTCGGGCTGAACCTCCTGGATGATGCGGATGAGGTTCGTCGCATCCGTCAGATCTCCGTGATGCATAAAAAAACGGACCCCCTCCTCATGCAGGTCACGGTAAAGATGGTCTATCCTGCGCGTATTGAAAGAAGACGAACGTCTTTTCAATCCATGGACCGTATACCCCTTCTGCAGCAGAAACTCCGCCAGGTACATCCCATCCTGTCCGGTAATCCCTGTGATCATCGCTGTTTTCATCATCCCTCGCCCACCTGGTCAGCATGCAATTCCCACCAAAAAACAAGGCTCAACCTCACGGCAAGCCACAAAGTGATCCTTTCGCTACATTCGCCCTAATTTATAGGGGGAAAATCGCCGCTTGGCAACGACTAAGATCCATCTTGCAGGCATTTTGCCGGGGAGAAGCACCGGTCCCGCAATGCGATGGCCCCACGGAAATCCCCTCTCGAAACCAGCGTCCCATCCCCCTCGGCGGAAGCTGTTGCGAAAACCTCGGAAACGTGCTAGAAAGCTCCATTCTTAATCAGTGATGTCTCAACCGCCTGTGAACCGTGCCCGGGCGTGTGTTGCGTTTTCCTCTTACCGGTGCCTTTTAAATGCACCGGCATTCCGCTTTCGAAACCTGCGCCCGAAGGCCGGACCAGCCTTTGGGTGCCTTTAGCTGGGTGCCCCGAAACCTTCCATGATGATTTCATTTGTCATCCCCGTTTTCAACGAGGAAAAGAGCCTTCGTGAACTATACACCCGTATCTCTGAACATATTGCGGAAACGGGCCATGAGTGGGAACTTATTTTCATAGACGACGGCAGCGACGACCGCTCTTTTTCGATTATCCGATCCCTTTGCGAAGAGCATCCCAGGGTCAAAGGGATTAAATTCCGGCGCAATTTCGGCAAATCCACCGCTCTGCACGAAGGCTTCAAGATTGCAGGGGGTGAAGTGGTCTTCACGATGGATGCCGACCTGCAGGACGATCCGAAAGAGATCCCGCGATTTCTGGCCAAGCTCGACGAAGGCTATGACCTCGTCTCCGGATGGAAGGAGCAACGCAAGGACCCGGTTCTATCCAAAAACCTGCCGTCCAAACTGTTCAATTTCATGATCTCGAAATTTTCGGGTCTCGCTCTCCACGATTACAATTGCGGGTTCAAGGCATACCGCTCCGTCTTGGTGAAGCGGCTCACACTCTACGGTGACTTGCACCGGTACATCCCGGCCATCGCCCACGCCATGGGCTTCAGAGTAGCCGAAATCCCCGTAGAACATCACGCACGGCCCTACGGCCGCTCGAAGTACGGCCTCGAGCGTTTTTTTCACGGCCTCTTCGATTTCATCACCATCGTATTCCTGACACGCTTTCTGAGCCGCCCCATGCACTTTTTCGGCGCCCTTGGTCTAACGCTTTTCATGTCAGGTATGTTTATCTGCCTCTATCTGACGCTCCTTTGGGCAGCCGGAGAACCCATAGGCGGAAGGCCTCTTTTGAATCTTGGCGTTCTGCTGCTTATTCTTGGCGTCCAAAGCATCGCCATCGGCTTGATTGGTGAAATGATCACGTTCGGCCATCAATCCCACTCTTCATCAGACGTAGTAGAGCGTATTCTCAATGTTTCCTAGGGTGTATCTGCGATTCTCGCAATACCTCTCTCCTTATATATGCTTTTACAACAGATTTATATATTGATACCCTGTAGTTCCAAATTGATATCTTTTCCCGGCGGACAAATTCGATCAGAAAGCATACTCAGTATGTAATCAGAGGTAATCCAATCCATCTCCAATCAGGACAATGAACGTAAAACGAAATAATCTGCAAAAATATACCAATAAAAATCCTATTCAAAAGTTTCTTTTGGACAGGTTTTTTGATCGAATTACCTTTGAACTATCGCTTATTTCGTTCGATCGCGTCTTGGAATTCGGTTGCGGAGAGGGATATTTCCTTGCTGAAATGCGCAAACGATCCGCGTATTTTCAGCCCCAATCCTTTCTAGGCGTGGATATACGCAAAGAAGCCATAACCTACGCCTCCGAACTCAACCCGGGATATAAGTTTCTGCAACGCAATATCCTTGCTCATCCCCTAACAAGTTTTCGTCCCGATTTAGTCATTGCTTCTGAGGTCCTGGAACACATTCCGTCACCTGCCTTCTGTCTTACGCAGCTGAAACAACTTGAGAGCCGCTATTTCCTTCTCACCGTACCCTGGGAACCATGGTTTCGCCTGCTCAATTTCTTACGCGGCAGAGACGTTTCGAGGTTGGGCAACCACCCAGAACATGTCAACACATGGACACATAAAGGATTTATCCGTTTCATCAGCAGGCATCTCAAGATTCTTCACGCAACTACAAGCTTTCCGTTCACGATTGTCATCGCATCGCAAAATTACCCTGTATCCCGTTCTTCGCATACATGAACAAAAAACTCCTCAATCTCTTAGGTTATATCGCCACTGTTGCCCTCTTATCCTGGATCCTCTATCGCTTTCATGATCAAACAGACTGGTCTCTTGTCCTCAAACTATTCCAGCATCCATTTCTAACGTCCGTCCATTTTCTGCTCCTTTTGGGAACATTTGCCTTTTTTGTCCTTGGATGGCATTTCCTCCTCACCACGCGACGGCTGCAATGCACCTTTTGGAAAGCCGCAGCCATATGGCTCATCCCCAACCTGGGCAAATACATCCCCGGCAGAGTGTTTCTCCCGATGGCCCGAACTGAACTCCTCTTTCGAAATGGAGTCACCAGAGGGCATGCGCTCGCTTATTTCATGCTTGAGCAGTCTTTCACCGTCATGGGGGCCTTGCCCTTTGCCCTCATGCCAGCCGTCTTCTTCCTCAAGCGGGAAAGTCCGGTCGTCCTTCTCTTATGCGTATCGGCGACTCTCCTCTTCCTCTTTCTGGCGGCCCGTCCCAATTTAATCATTTACTCACTAAACATGGCGCTACGCCTTCTCAAGCGTCCTCCTCTGGACCCGGACTTTGCTCGAATCCCTACCCTACGCCTCACCCTCCTGTATTCCCTTGGTTGGTTCAGCTACGGCCTCTCAGGCCTCGTCCTCGCCTCCAGCCTCGAATTGCAATTCGACACCTCGGCCTTTGCACTTCCCTGCGCCCTCATCGCAGCCTGGCTCATAGGCTTCCTTTCCATCTTTACCCCAGGAGGCTTGGGTATCCGTGAAACCGCCACGGTCGCCCTCCTCGCCCCCTTCTTACCCGGACCCGAGGCCCTCATCCTGGCTTTGGTCCTACGCTTTTCATGGACACTCATGGAGGTCTTAGGAGTAGCCTTGGGGATTCTTCTTTACCGCAAAATCCACACATGAAACCCTTTCCAGACTCCATAATTTTCCATCCCCGCGCCCGCCTTCTTTCCTTTTACGTTTTGTTTAGCCTCAAGGGATCTCCCCTTTTACTAACAACATGCTCCGAAGAATTCCTTTCAGTGATCTTGAGACAAATATAATATTTTATTGGCAACTTCCGCATCTATCATCCAATTCCTACATTTATATATAAAAATATGCCTCTCTTTGCTTACGATTTTCTTAACAGTCCCCATCAAATCCCTCTTCCTCCTCATCTACCCTTAAAAACCAAACAGTATAAACAGAAACAAATCAAATCTTGATTTAAACATAAAATTAATGCAAACGTACCCATCCAAACGCCACCGACACCATAAATGATTTAACTCACCATTCGCTTACTTTCCACAACATACAAACTCGCAGCGAGTCATCCAATAGACTTATTATCATAAAACCTAAAAATAAAAAAACTTATCGATTAAATCGCATAAATCAATATCGCAATACCAACCTTTCAAAAACATAAATTAGCAATTAGCTAATAGGTGTCTCTCTTATAAGACATTCTATTAGAAGTAAGCATCCCCAGCAGAAACTCCCTGCACGCAATTTTATGCAGCGAAAATTGCCGCATTCCTGATACCTCTAATCATTTTTCTACTTACACATAGATATTTCGAAAATATTTAAAAAACAAATATAAACTACTTTTCACTTCTCAAACTTTATGTTATATTCTACACATTTTCAATACCAACACGACAAGGCACATATGCTAAACAGTATGTAGTTATGCATTCAATATATATAATTGCATGAAATATTCCATTTTGTTCAACAAACTAATTTTCCCGCTGGTGAGACAATGTATCTACTTAGCCTACATTATGCTATTGCAATATACATTTTATGGTATTTTATGGGAATTGGCCTGTCCATATCACTACAAAAAAAATTCCCACATATACATCACTTTCCTTTTATTTTCTCACCCGTACTCGGTGCAGCATTAATTATAATAGTTACAGAAAATCTTTCCTACTTTGGGATAGGGTGCAAGGTTTCATCTTGGGCATGCCTAGCACTCTCAATCGCAATTTTCATATATGTAATTTTATTCAAGAATTATAAGTTGACTTTCTCTCTGTCGAAACATAAAGCCGTAATATTCCTACTTGCAACAACCTTCACACTAGTAATATTTCATAACATTCTCTTCCTAGGGGCTGGAGACTTCGTATACCCCCATAGCGTTGACAACTTCTACCATGTCTCTAACGCGTCCTATGCTGCTGACTTAACGACATACCAAGAAAATCAAAATGCATTCATTAACGGCTACCATAACGCAATAAATGTTTACAAATACTATGGAACACGAATGGGTTTAGAATTTCTTCTTGCCTTTAATTCCACTCTTCTTTTTTCAGATCCTTTTTATGTGTTTCATGGAACAGCATTCGCAATTTATTTTATCATATTTTTGATCGCTATGACTATTCCAATCTCAATGGGTTCAACCGCTCCAATAACAACTATCATTAAAGGAATTCTATTAAGTACTGCAGCATGTTACACGTCGGTATTTCTTGGTGGATACTATCCTAATAGCGCGGGGCTTCTCTTCGCAATACCAATGATTTATTTAGTTTGCAATTTCCATCATCAGTTTAATTATGTGATACTTTTTGCCAGCAGTTCATTGTTTACATTGATAGTCAGTTGCTATCCCGAATATTTACCACTAATTTCTTACATTATCGTCAGTTATATAATAATAATTTTTTTCAAATTGTCACTTTATAAACAATGCTATTTTAAAAATATTATTTTTATACTTACTACAGTCGTTATAGCTGTAGCAATAGACTTACCTGCATACGGCCGCCTTTTTAAGGTATTTTACAATAGGCTTGGCATACTTAGCGGAAGCATCTCTCATGGTGGCGATGTGGTCATTGGCAAAAATGTCTTTGCTGATCTTGCCACTTTACTTACTGGATGGAACCTTACTAATCCCATTTTGATTTATTCTCTACTCTTTGTTTTCATCCTTTTACTATATATTAATGCGAAATTTGCTGCAAGCGATCACGATTACCATTACGGAATATTGATGCTTGTGTCTGTCATCTGCTTCACATTTTTAAGTATGCAATATTTTCGTTACATAGGATATTCTTATGGAATTAAGAAGACATTACTTCTGTCATGTCCTTTTATATTTATGTTTTTTCCAATTTCTCTAAATTTTTCACATAAATTCAATTTATTTTTTCAATTTATCAACATCGTCTTGGCTGTTATTTTGATTATCAATAATGGGTTTTTCATACGCAGACAAAACCAGAAGATTTTTAATACCACAACTATTAATGATATCGCTCTTTCAGGCGACATTGGCGGACTATCTGAAGTTCTGGAGGGAAATGCGACTACCCCTAAGAGGACCATTGGGGCTTGTATTCCATTTGATATTCCAGCTATGTGGGCTTCATATTGGCTCTCACGCGAGAAAATAAACATTGAACATTTAGTTATGCCTCGCTATTTTAAGCTCTGGGGTGTGCACTCAGCAGACAATTTACGCGAATACAATATCGTTCCTAGATATGGATGCGATATTATTAATCATTGCACATCCGGATCCGTTGTCTGGGGCAACGAAAATTATAAACTTATTAAATCAGCACCTTTTCTCGTGACACTTGGAAATGGTTGGTCTTGGCTACACCTCGAGAGAAAAGACACACCATATCGGTGGACTGAAAACGAATTCAGCATAATAGTAGCGTCCACTGTTCATGATAAAATTCAATTAAAATTTGACTGTCTTGTTCCAATTCGTGGAACTCTAACTGCCACTTTTTGTGGCAAAAAAATTTATGAAAAATCATTTGCTAATGAATCAAAAGAATCGATTAGCATATCCGATTTTAATTTGACTCCTGGCGTTCATGAAATTGCATTTTCTTACAAATCCCTTTCTGGCAGCAAAAATGGCCGTCCCAAATATAGAAGCGGAATATGTGTTCAAACGGTCAATTACTTCGGACGTACTAAGAGATGTGATTTTTCTGAAGCCCTACCGCCAAATTCGCTGCGGGTGATGCCCATTCAATCCAAGAAAATTAATGATATTGTTATAAATTATAATCAACTTGCTGAGAAATGCTATTTTGATGACAGTATTCTTGTGAAGAATGGCTCTTCATACGTTACTTTAGCTGATGGCTGGTATAAAACTGAAATATTAGATACTAACGATGTTGTACGTTGGATGAAGCCTAAGGGAAATTTAATTGTTGAAGCTTTTCAAGATGTCGATTTAGTTTTCGAAATTTCTATTCTATATGGAGTGAAGGGCAAACTTAATCTTTTTATTGGAGAACAATTTGTCGAGCAGAAAGACCTTGATGGTACGAATCAGAAAATCGTGTTTAATCCTATACCATTTAAAGAAGGGCGTCACAAAATCAGTTTTATAATTCATGATAAAGGCGTAATGCCATATGTTACCGATAATAGATCTCTGAGTATTCTCGTTACAGAGATTGCAGTTAGTGAGATATTGCCTTAGAAATGATTATTTTTTAAAGACTTATACCACTACAGATCAATAGCATTGAGCCTATTGTATGTATTGGCTTGGAGGTTCAGTCGAACATTGCGATGAATGAGGAAAACGGTTTTTTAATCGCATATGAATCTCGGCGGTTTGAGCCTATTGCCAGAGATTGTACTTCAGGATGCAGTAGACCGTGCGCACCCCGTCGCGCCAATTGATCTTCTTGCCTTCCCGGTAGCTGCGCCCGGAGTAGGATATTCCCACCTCGTAAATCCGCAACCCCTCGCGCTTCCATTTTCTGGACAGTTTGGCCGTAATCTCCGGTTCGAAGCCGAAGCGGTCCTCCTCGATGCGGATGCCCTGAATCACTTCCCTGCGAAAAACCTTGTAGCAGGTCTCCATGTCGGTCAGAGCCATACCCGTAAACATGTTCGAAAGGAGGGTCAGGAGACCATTGCCCAGGCGATGCCAGAAATGGACCACCCTGTGGGGGCCGTCCGAGAGAAAGCGGGAGCCATAGACCACATCGGCGCGTTGATCCAGAATGGGTTGAAGCAGTCTCGGGTATTCCTGCGGGTCGTACTCCAGATCGGCATCTTGAATGATGATCACATCTCCGGTCGCGGCGGCGATGCCGGTCCGGATAGCCGCTCCTTTGCCTGAATTTCGGTCATGATAGATGACCTTGTCGACCCGCGCTGCAATGCCGCGCTGGAGCTTTTCGCGCGTCCCGTCGGTCGAAAAATCATCCACGACGATCACTTCTTTGTCGTGAACGGGTGAATGATCGACAGCGCTGAGGATCTTTTCAATGGTGGAGGACTCGTTGTAGCAGGGAACGATAATGGACACCTTCATCATGCCGCCCCTTTTCGTCGGAGTGCCGCCTTCATTTGCCCCCAAGGCGGCAAAAGGATGCATACGGCCGCCGCGAAAAGCGTCCGCCTCTGACTTTTATACGGATAGAATAGGCCCGGGGTACTTAAAAATAGGCCATTCGGAAAGGAGGTTCCGGGTGGCCGATTTTGCCGTTGGTTATTCGATCATCATCGGGATATCCAGGCCTTCAGCACCCTTGGATGAAAACCAGGCCACCGCCTCCTGCAGCATCGAGACGTGAAGCACATGCACACCTCTCGCATCGGGGGCCTTGATCTCGAGCGCGAGTTCCGCCGATTCGCCAGGCCTCAGATCCTCCGTCAAGAGAGCGTACCCTTCCTCGGGGAGCTGCTTCCCTTGGGCTGACACCCAATAAGCGCCCAGCCGGACGCGGTTTTCGACATCATCCGGCGAGACCCCCTTTGCGGGCCAGATCTGTTCTGAAGTGTTTTTTACGCGGACGATCAGGGGGACAACCGCCCCCGCGGCCGCCTTTTTGGGGGCCTCCCCGACCACGGCAAGCTCCTGCGCGAAGGTTGTCATGACATGGGGAAGCACCGCTGCCGGAGCAGTTTGCCGGGTTTTCGATGCGGGCTCCTCTTTCCCATCGCTGCAGCCCGTCATGGAAACACCGATCGACAGCAAGAAAACGACAAAAATGACACTGGCACGGGACATGGTTACTCCTAGCGAACAACGTGGTACAATCCGTTGAAAACATTTTTCGCCGATTCGAATGAACCTTTTCTTGGTCATCTATTCTTCTTCCGAGGCCTCTCGTTCAAGATCCGCCTCAACCATCATGCGGATCAACTCCTCAAAGGACACCTCTCTTTCCCAGGCCAACTCCCTGCGGGCCTTCGATGGGTCAGCCAAGAGGGGCCGCGTTTCGAGCGGCCGGTAAATGCTCTGATCCGAGCGCACATGTCTGCGCCAATCCAGTCCGACCGCCTCAAAGGCGATTTCGAGCACATCGGTGATGCTCTTGAGCGTGCCGGATCCGATGACATAGTCCGCCGGGCTCTCGGCCTGAAGCATCAACCACATGGCCCTGACCGTGTCTCCGGCGTAGCTCCAGTCCCTTCGGGCATGAATATTGCCCAGTACGAGATCTTTGCACCTTCCGCGTGAAATGCAGGCTGCGGCCTGGGTGATCTTGCGGGTCACAAACCGGGGGTCTCTGCGCGGCGACTCGTGGTTGTAAAGGATGCCCGTGCAGGCGAACAACCCGAAGTGTTCGCGGTAGTTGCGTACGAGGTGCGCGGCGAACACCTTCGCAGAGGCATAGGGGTTGTCGGGGCGGAACGGCGTCTTCTCGTTCTGAGGGGAGCCGAAAGGATCATGGCCGAACATTTCACTGCTTCCAGCCTGGAAAAACCGGGCCGTGGGCAGATTGGTCCGGATCAGCTCCAGGATCTGCCCTGGAGCGGCGCCATTCACACGGCCGACAAGGCCGGGCTGTTCCCAGGAAAGCGGAATGAAGCTGATCCCGGCCAGGTTGTAGATCTCCGCCGGCCGCACCTCCTCCAGGACGCGCGCCATGAAGACTTCGTCGGAGATGTCCCCCTGCATCAACACCACGTCATCGCGCAGCGATTCGAGGGCCGTCTGCGTCAAATCCTGAGGCAGAAGCACCCCCCAAATATCGTACTCCTTCTCTCTCAGGAGGCGGGTCAGATAATACCCGTCCTGTCCACCTATCCCCAGGATGAGTGCTCGTTTCAATTCAAATCCGCCTCGTCCCGCCAGACGCTTCCACCAGACGAGGCATGGCGGCAAGCGCATCGAGCCACCCATCCAAACGGGGCAGCACGGCCTCCCAGGCGTAGCGTTTCTCCACCCATTGCCTCGCGTTTCGTGCCATGGCGAGGGCGATCTCGTGGTTACGAATCAACTTCACGATGGCCTCAGCCAAGTCCTCGTCACTCTCCCTGATCAGCAGATGGACCCCGTTCTCCACCTCCAGCGCCTCGGCGGCGATGGGGGAGCAGACGAGGGGCATCCCCGCGCTCATGGCCTCGAGCACCTTGTACTTCGTGCCGGACCCTGAAAGAAGAGGAACGCATCCGACCGCCGCGGCCGTCAAATAAGGGCGCACATCCTCCACCCTGCCCGTGACCAGAACCCGCCTCCCGTCGCCGGCTTCCATCAGATCCGGGCCGGGTGACTGCCCCACGACCCAAAGGCGGGCTTCCGGAAGTTCCTTCCAAACAAGGGGCATGATCCGCCTGATCAACCGCCAGGCGGCCTCTCGATTGGGCGGATAGGTGAAACTGCCGGTGTAGACGATCTCAGGGTGTTCCAGCAAAGCCGTTCGTTCATGATACCGGAAATAGGAAGGGTCCACCCCGTTGTCCACCACAAGGACCCGCTCTTCGGGGAATTCATACTCTTCGATGAAGATCTTTTTGTCAAGGTCGCTCACCGCAATGATGCCGTCATACAGGCCCAGGTTCTCCTGCTCGAAGCGCTTCGCGCGCTGCGCCTCCCAAGCGGCGGCCAAGCGCCTGATCCCCCGCTGGGATTCTGCCAGCCGGCGCATTCGGACGCCCTCTACATCATAGGAACCCATAATAAGTCTGGTCTTCAAAGGCTTCACATCGAGGGCCATCGCCACAGGGTTGCTCTGAGGGCTCACGAAAAGGAAATCAGGCTGGTTTTCAGAGAGGGCGGCCTGCAGCACAGGGGCGATCTGCGTATGGACCCGCGGAAAGCGCTCATGGACATCGTAGTGGTAGCGCATAGCACAGACGGGAATCTGCCTGCCCCGGAGAAAGCTGGCTGTGGAGCCCCAAAGGGTGCGCTGATCTTCAACCGCATGGCTCCCGACGAACAACCGCTCCACAAAAGGCTCCAAAGCAGGCGTACGCCCGTCATCGCCTCCTTCGTAGAGAGCGAAAAACGCGACCGTGCTGAAGCCCAACAGGTGCCTCAGAATGTGGAAGTCCCTTATTTCACCGCCGGAGTGACCCGGGTAGCGCGGAAACTGAAATGAGCAGAAAAAGGATCGGTATCGCATGGCGCCCCGTTCAGGCAGGGGCCAGGCGTCGTCGCTGCGCCCTGGCAGCGAAAGCTCCATTGCGCCGGGGCAGGGCGGCGCAACACTGCACCCCGAACCCGCGCCGCTGCCAGTGCCCGTTGCCCCCGACCCATTCAGCGCCTGCGGCTTCGGCCTCAGGAAACGCCATTTCTCAGGGTTCCCGATGTGCATACTGATCGAGAGCCCCGCCCAAAACTTCACCCAGGAGTATCTGAAACCCTGGGGCAACCCAGCGTACTTGCGCTGCATGAAATGAGCCAGGAAGTCCTGAAGGGTGGCACGGTACTCAGGCGTTCCGATGGACGGCCACCATGGGCGGCTGAACCGGTACAGCTCGATCTCGAAATTCCCCCAGTCACTGGTCTTCGCCTTTGAATGGATGCGATAGAAGGCCAGGACCTTTTCGATCTTCCGGATCTTCGCAACCTGCATAAAACGCCAAAAAAGCTCGAAGTCGAAAATGAAATGATAGCTCTCGTCCAGCGATCCGCAACGCTCCAACAGATGCCGTCGAAAGAACACCGTCGGCTGAGGGACGGCGTGAACATACTTCCAGTAGGCGGGAACCAGTTCACGCGGCTGCATCCGGCCGTAGTACACCCCCGTCTTCTGGTGCCCGTGATCGGCAAGAAAGATCTGATCGTGTTCGTCGATATAGAGCGCATTCGCGTAGATCAGGTCTAGTTCCGGATCCTCCGCGAAGGCCTTTCCAACCTCCCACAAGGCCCCGGCAGACAGGCAATCGTCTGAATTCAGCCAGCCGACAATCTCTCCGGTGACGTGGGCGAACCCCTTGTTGATAGCCTGGGCAGGCCCGGCGTCCGGCTCCGATACCCAGTGGGAAAGGCGGTCTTCATAGGACCGGATGATCTCCTGGCTCCCATCGGTTGAATCGCCGTCGATGACGATCATTTCCAGCTGGGGATACCCTTGCCCGCAGAGGCTGTCGAGGGTACGACCCAGGAATTCCGCCTGATTGTAGGAAGGTGTCACGACGCTGATGGCAGGCAGACGGTCTTCGGACAATCCGACGGGAGAAGATGGGACGCCGGCCCCTGGGAAAGGAAGGTAGCAGATGTCCCCTGGGTCTCCCTTTTCAGGAAAGCCGTCCCGGTTGCCGTAACAGGCTGCAAAATGGTCGCCGATGGCCCCCATCATCTCGAAGCATCGGGGGCGAAGGCGCTCGAGGCAGGCATCGTTCCCTGCATCGAGCAGGGTCTCGAGGAAATAGAACAGGGCGCCCGGCGTCACGTCCTTTTGGCTGTGCACCCGGGCGAGATCGAGGATCTCGATCGCACGCCGCATCTTTCCGCTGGCCGTCTTGGTCTCGCCGTATTCCCGGCTGACCGAGAGGAATTCGTTGATCGCAACAGCCGGGCGATCGCGGGCGATCCTGACGATGATATCCCAATCCATACAATACTGGAGGCTCTCGTCGAGCCCACCGGCCTCCTCCCAGGCCCTGCGCAGGAAGAAAGTAGACGGCTGCAGGATGTAATCGAGGCCCTCGATGAGCGCCTGCCGATTCAGGGCCACGTGGCGGGGACAGAAAGGGGTGTAACGGTCTTCGCTCTGGCTGTAGCGCAAGCCGTTCCCGACATACAAACCGTAGCCCGGATGTTTCAGGTATACGCGCGCTACCGTCCACAACGCATCCATCCAGTAGCAGTCATCCGAATTCAACCAGGCGATCAGCTCCCCGCTGCAGTATCGGGCACCGATGTTTATCGCCTCTGTTTGGCCGTTATCCGGCTCGCTTCGCCAAAAGGTCAATCGGGGCGCGAAGCGCTGAATGATTTCCACGCTGTCATCGGAAGACCCCCCGTCCATGACCACGACCTCCAATGCGGGATAGCCCTGGTTGAAAATGCTTTCCAGGGTTTGCCCGAGAAACCGCCCTTGATTGAACGAGGGGACCACGATGCTGATTTTAGGCAGGTTGAACATTTTCGTCCTTAACCGTCGGCACAATTTTCTCCACAAGCCCAACCAGGTTCGTGCATGAGCCCCGGCTCGACTCGTGCTCATCCGGAAATGATGATCTGTTCACACCCTTCGGGTGCTCAGTCCCATCCATGCGGGGCGGGCCCCGGTTTTTCCAGTGTCAAGGCGCTCAAGCGTTTGCGCGAAGGCGGCCTTGTAGGTCGCCGCACAAGCAAACGGGCAAATTGACGCCGAGACCGGCAACAAAGACCCTTTCCGGATGGAAATCAACGCGATCACGGCAATAACCTGAGTGCACGCAGGATCCTGACAAGGCGGCGGCCCAACACCTTCTTCTGCGCCTCCAGCTTCGCACTCATCAGCTCCCGTTCCCGTTCAGCCAGTCGAATCCTGGCCTCCATTTCAACGACGCGGTTTTCGTACTTCGCGAGGCTTTCCTGCAACCTCTGTTTGTCAGTCTCTTCCCTCAATGACGATTTTTCGCTCAAGCTGATCCTTTCCTCTTCCCGGCTCAGCGCTTCCCGGCACTGCTGCAGATCCTTCTCCAATCCTTTCAACTTCTTACCGAGAGAGGCAATCAGCCGGTCCTTGGCTGTGATCCGCGCAGCACTGTCAGGATCCTTTTTCGCCAGCTCTTTCGTCAAACGATCGATTTGCTCGATGCACCCTCTCCGGTCCTTCTCCAAATGCGTAATCTCGGCCTGGAAAATCTCTTCCGCCTTCGTCTTTCCATCGAGCGCGGCCTCCACTTTCTCCAGCCTATCGTAGAGCGCACTGATCTGCCGCAGTTGAGCGGCGCATTTCTCTTCCAGATCCTTCACCCTTTTCCCTGTCAGGGTAAGCTGTCTGCCGCGTTCGATTCGATCCGCGTCCAGCCGTCTCACCTCGGCCAGAAGCTGCTCTTCCGTTTCATTCTTCTCCCTCAGCGCCTGATTCAGCTGGACCGTGTACCCGTCCAGACGGTGGATCTGTTCGAGCCGCTTCGCGTTATCTTCCTCGAGACCCGCCAGTTTCTCCAGCAATCTTTCAATCTGCCCGCCCCGTTCGAGCCGGTCCGCATCGAGCCGCCTCACCTCGGCCACGAGCCGCCCTTCCGTCTCATTTTTATCCTTCAGGGCCTGATTCAACTGGACCGTCTGTTCGTCCAGGCGGCGGATCTGCTGAAGACGCTCCCCGCTCTCCTTTTCGACCTCGGCCAGCTTTTGCCGCAGGCTCTCGATCTGTCCGCCCCGAGCTATCCGATCCTTTTGGAGGCGATCCATCTCGGAGAACAGATTATTCATCTCGGTCTGCTTTCGGGCCAAGTCTTCGGTCAGTGAAAAGATCTGATGCAAACGCGCTTCGGACTCGGCCTTCAGAGCGTCGTTCTCCTCCTCGAGAAATCGCGTCATACGCTCTGAGCTTTCCAGCCTCAAAGGGACGCGCAGCCTCTCGACATCCCCGCCGAAGTCCACGTTCCAAACCGCATCCCCCTGCAGCGGACCGCCCCCAGTTGCGCCAGGCGCCGCCGGCGCGACTTTTGTATCACGCTTCCGCCTGGTGCGATCCCTCAGAACAGACTCGTAGAGCTTCAGGTATCTTCCTGCCTGGTGACGCAGGGAGAAATGGTCAACGATGCCGCGTCTGGCATTTCGGCCCAGGCAGGCCCTCTTCTCCTCGTCCGCCAGCGTCTCGATCACGGCGATCGCCATCCCGTTGATATCGCCCGGAGCGACCAGGAAGCCGTTTTCCCCGCTCCGAATGACATCCGGCATGCCGCCGACGACAAACGCGACCACCGGTGTGCCGCAGCTCATGGCCTCGAGCATCGTGTTCGGCAGATTGTCTTCGAGGGAGGACTGCACAAAGACATCCGCGGCCACATAAGCGTTGCGGACCGCCTCCTGAGAAGACAAATACCCCAGCGACATCACTCTCAAACCGGCCTGTTCCCACTCGGCGGGGGGATATCCGAAGCACAGGAGGCAGATACGGCCCTCCTCGATCCACGCCTCGAAAGACGGATCCCTGCGGCAATTCGACAGCACGCGCACCAGTTCCGCAAACCCCTTCCGCTTTTCGGTGCCGTATTCGGCGCCGAAAAGGATCGTGCGGGTATCCGGGTCCAACCCGAGCCGCTCCTTGGCCTTCGGCCGGTAGGAAGGCTTGAAAACGTTCGTTTCGAGGCCGTTAGGGATGACCTCGATCCGGCGCCCTCTGAATAAAAGGCTCCGCCGCGCGCACTCGGCCATCCAGCGGCTTGGGGTCGCAATCGTCAGATCAGCCCCCTCGAACAATCCCTGCTTGTCCTTCAGCACGGCGGCGGGCAATCCCAGGGGATCATCCTGTAGCTGGGGACAATCTCGGCAACCCTCTTCGTAACCCCTGCAGCCGGCGCTGTAATGACAGCCGCCGGTGAAGGCCTCCTGATCGTGAAGGGTCCACACGACAGGCTTTCCGGAGCGGAAAAGCCGGCCCAAGGTGACAGGCGACAGAAAATCGGTGACCCAGTGCAGGTTCACGATATCCGCCCCCTGGATCTCCGGGCGCGCGCCGATATCGACACCCGGATAGGGGAACGAAAAGAGCGTATTGCTGACGGGCGTTCTATATCTTCGGATATAGTGCTCCTGCACGGCCTCGATCAGCCGGAAATCCTTTTCAAGGCGCGGGGGTCTTTCTCCGGGGTCGGCGCAATGGATAGTCCCTTCCCGGGAATGCTTCCAGCGGACCAGCATGCGGCTTTCCACACGGATCCCCAGCAACCCCAGATGCAGCCGATAGGCCGCTCTCGCCGCCCCCCCCATCTGATCGTATGTATTGATATGGGAAACCTTCACCGGATTCCTACGCCTCTGTCTGAATCTCCCCCTGCAAAACCGCCCCGCGCCGTCAATCGCCCGCCCCGCAGGCATCAACGCGATGCGCACCCTGTCTCTCTATGTGCGACTCATCTTTCAGAGGGAACAAACCTGTTACCCGCATCCGCAGAAAGAATGCCTCGAAGGAAAGCGCCCTTCCGGCATCCGCAGACGGCCTCATATCCCTGAAAGGTAAGGCCTGGTAAACCGCTGCAGATCCGTTTTCAACACCCCTCGTGCCGCCTGGGCCGCATACGTGTCCCCATACCATTTTCCAAGGACGCCGGCCGCCAGCTTTTGCAGGGCATCCCAAGCCTCCGCTTCCCTCAGCGGCGGCAGCGATTCCCGCATGGACCGCCAGTGATAGTCCACCTCAGCCAACGCTTTACCCAAGACATCCCCTCTTGAAAAGCCGGCACCGCCCCTCAGCCTCCGCAACCCCCGGAGCAGAAACCTCCGGCAGGTGTTCCGAAAGGAAAACCGGGCATAGAGATAGGGAAACAGGCCGCCGCTTTCGAGGTGTTTCCCCTGCGACCGGAAATCCCCGCCCATCAACCCCTTCACCCGGGATTCGACGCCATGGGACACATCGATCAAATCGCTCACCGACAACCCTGAGAAATCGTTGCGCAACTTCCCCAGAATCCTCCCGCAGAACACGCTGTCCACCACATGCCGTCTGAAGACATAGTCCGCCGGCCGGTCGTGCGAATGCCTCACCACAACATCGGGGTCATAACAGATCCGCTCGCCTGCAAAGAGGATTTCCTTCGCCCAGGCCATATCCTCGGCATAGGGAACCTCCGGGAACGGGTGGAGCAGAAGGAGTTTTTTCCGGTAGAGCGCGCAGACGTTGTCAAGCCTGGTCACCCGGTAGGCCTCGTCGAAGGTCATCTCCGCGTAGGCGTCGGGGGAGGCGAGAGACTGAAGCCGCCGATCCGGCCCGAGAAAGCGGTTCAATCCCTCCGTGGTCCAGCGGGCATAGGGCCCCGCCGAGGCGTGGGCGATCTGCCGCCCATACACTGCCGCAGCCCCTGTTTCCCGCAAGACGCTGCGCAGATGATTGAGCCACAGGTTCCCCACCGGGATGGCATCCTGGACCATAAAGACAACGTCTTCATAGATCGTGTGCTTCAGAGCCAGGTTGCGCGTCCTCGCATGGTGAAAGGACCGGTTCGGTATGCGGATCACCCGCGCCCCAGCCCGCTCCGCAGCCGCCGGCGTTCCATCCGTGGATCCCGAGTCGACCACCAGGAGATCTAAAGGCCCCTCGAAGTCCTGAGCCCTTATTCCCAGCAGGCTTTCCTCGAAGATCCGCCCCCCGTTCAGGGTGGGTATCACGATGCTGATGCCCTGCATGTCCAATGGCCCTGGATCAAGTCTCTTCCCGGAAGCGGACCGGATCCGCCTGCTCTCCATCCTCATGAAACGCCCGCTCGACCCCGCGCCGGAGATGCACCCGGATCCCGGGGGTAATAAACGCATCCCGCACGGCGGTGAAATCCGCCCTCAGATCGTCGAGCCGATCCAGGTCTGAATCCGTCAGCCCTCCCTCCCCGGCCGCCTTCTGAAGCAAGCGGTAGCACTCGACCAGCCGGCTCCCGGGATAATCCTGCCCGGCATCGCCCTCGTCCACGCTGTGGTGTCGCATGCCGGGATCGATGAACGCCTCGATCCGCTCGCTCACCTCCTCGTAAGAGCAGGGCCAGTCGATCCGCAGGGCGCTCGTGAGATCTTCGATGGCTGCAGGCGTATCCCTCAGCAGGCTGTCGAACAGCATAAAATGCCTTTGGGCATGCCGGCTGTAAAACTCGGCGTACAGCATATGCTGCAGGCAAAGCAGCTGCGCCTGCCGCTCTCCGACGCCCTCCCGCCTGCACAAGGATCGCACCGCTTCGAACGGGTTCCTCAAAGGGAGGGCAACCACCAGCCGATCCGCCCTCTCTTCGAGGGGCCTGCGCCAGAAGGGGTAAAGGACGCACATCCGTGGATCCTTGATGCCAAAGACGCCCTCCCCGGTGAACTCTTCATCGAGAATACGCTCCGCCTCCCTCTTGATCCCGTTCAACGCGGCGTCCTCCCACCATCCGTCCTGCAGCAGGAAGGCGTCGGCCCAGGTGGCACCGAAGGCATGGAAGATCTTTTCGTTCAGGGCACAGATCCGGTAGTTCTCGAAATAGCCTTTGGGATTGCCCTCTGTCGGGGCCATCATGATCTTCCCCAGTTCAAGGCCGAGATGATGAAGGATACCCATCAGCGCCGATGTCCCGCTCCGATGCATACCCAGCACCACAATGCACGCTCCAGCCATGTGCCCCGTTTCCTTTCCCGATACGACCGATCCAGATGCAAGCGGCTCCGGCCGGTCATCCCTTTGCCGTCTCAAAACACAGATCCGGCTCGATGCAGAAGTCAACGATCCCCGTGGTCAACATCCCCTCCTCCTGCTGCACCCTGATCATCTCGACGTCGACTATCCGATGCAGAAAGACCTCGTCTCCTCCCAACACAGCCGTGACACCGGCATTCATGAAATAGACGCCCGGGTGAAGAAGACACCGGAACCGCATCTTCACAAGCACCACTTTGCCGGCCTCCACACAGGGGCAGGCGTCGAAAAGCGTCGAAGAAGCGGCACCCCCCAGTTCGAGGCCGCTCACGGTCTTGATCATCGAACCGAACCGCACATTGAATGCATCCGCATGAAAGGTCACCCGGTAGGTATAGACATATTCCTGTCTGGGCGCCAGTACATTGACGCGTTCGCCGTCCAGGGTGGTGATGTGCACATCGGCGATCTCCGCGCCCCTGGATTCATAGTAAAGGGTGCTTTTCGGAATCAGATTCGGGTCGTAAAAGGCCTTCATCCCGTCCGAATCACCTGCCGCTGCTCCGCCGGTTCGTTCCGGAGGAACGGCCTTCGAGAAGACGCCTTCGGCTCCGATCCTGATTTCGTTTCTCACCGCTTCCACCCTGTCGGGCGGCGCAAAGATGAGTTTGTGATACTTCGAAACCACGTGCTTGGGCGTCCCCTCGAGAATGAGTTCGCCCTGGTCGAGCAAAAGCGCCCGGTTGCATATTTCCACCACGGTCTGGGCCGAGTGGGACACGAAAACAATCGTCTTCCCGGCCTTCCTGAACTCCTGCAAGCGCGCGTGGCACTTCCTCTGAAAGATCTCGTCCCCCACCGACAGGGCTTCGTCGACGATCAAGATCTGAGGGTCCACGTTGATCGCGACGGAGAAGGCCAGGCGGATGAACATACCGCTCGAATAGGTTCGCACAGGCTGGTCGAGGAAGTCACCGATATCGGCGAACGCGGCGATGTCATCCAATCGCCGCGTCATCTCGTCACTGCGCAGCCCCAGGATAGCGCCATTCAGATAGACGTTCTGCCGCCCCGTGAAATCCGGGTTGAAACCGGCGCCAAGTTCGAGCAGCGCCGACACCCGGCCCGATACGGACACAACCCCGCTCGATGGCTCGAGGATCCCGCAGATGAGTTGGAGCAGCGTCGATTTACCGCTGCCGTTGCGGCCGACGATCCCGACGGTTTCACCGGCGTAGACGGTGAAAGAGACATCGCGCAGGGCGTCGAACGGTCGATGATACCGTTTGCGTCGAGGGTGAAAGACCTCCTTTACACGGTCGAGGGGGCTGTTGTAAAGCCTGTAGGTCTTGGTCAACCCCCTGACGTCGATCACCGGTTGCTTATCCTTGTTCATCGGTCGCAGCCCCGCATTGCTTCTAAAGGACATCGGCAAAATGGGGTTTCAGCCGTTTGAACACCAGCGCTCCGAAGACGAAGAGCGATCCGGCAACAGCCCAAAAATAAAGCGTTTCATAAGGCCGCTCCCAAAAAGGGACAAAATAGATAAAGGAGTCACGATAGCCCTGAACGATATAGAACATCGGATTCAGTTCAAGATATATATGGATCTCGGGGGGCATCATTTCCAAATTCCAGAAGATCGGTGTCGCCCAGAAACCCACCTGGATGAAAACATTGACCACATGGGATATGTCTCGGATAAAGACATTCAGAGAGGCGCCGATCCACCCGATGCCAAGCGCCAGCGTCGTCATGGCGAAAAGGTAGTACAGAAACTGCAGGTAATAAAGATTGACAGGCATCCGATGAAACAGAATCAGGAGGATCAGCACACTGAGGAAAATGGAATGGGTAATCAGGGATGCCACCACCTTGACGATGGGGAGGATCTGCGAGTGCAGGAGGGTCTTCTTGATCAGGTTGGCATTGGATACAACGACCCCGACCGAGCCATTCACCATGTCGGCAAACACGAACCACGCGGCCATGCCGCATGTCAGCCATACGACGAACGGGACATTTTCAGCCGGCTGGACCCTGAAACCCAAACTGAAAATCACCCAAAAAACCACGACGAGGATCACAGGATTGACGAAGGTCCAGATAAAACCCAGCAAGGATCCCATATACTGCCGCGCGATCTCACGCTTCGCCATCGACCAGATCATGTTCCGCTGAAGGACTAACAGCCGGATGAAATAGTAAAAACTCTTAAACATGTATCCCTGTAACCAGAGGTTATCGACAAAAGGCCTTTTTACGGCCGGGCACCGAATCAGTGCCTCCCTCTAAATGATCTCCGTCGGCAGGATGCCCCATTTCTTCAAGAATACTGCCCTCCGTTGCACACCTCCCGTTCAACTCCCGTTCGAGTTCCTTCACACGGGCATTCAACACGGTGATCTGCTCCAACCGGACCTCGCTCTCCTCCGCCACCGACGTCAGGCGATCCCGAAGAAGAGCGATCTGATCCCCCCGTGCTATCCGGTCCGCCTCCAGACGCCCGACCTCATCGAGAAGACTGCCCTCCGTTTCGCACTTCCCGTTCAACTCCCGTTCGAGTTCCTTCACACGGGCATTCAACACGGTGATCTGCTCCAACCGGGCCTCGCTCTCCTCTGCCACCGACGTCAGGCGATCCCGAAGAAGCGCGATCTGATCCCCCCGTGCTATCCGGTCCGCCTCCAGACGGGACAATTGCAGCGCCAGAGAATCGAGCTCGGCCTGCTTGCTACGGAAGGTTTCCTCCAAACCCCATATCTGCTCTTTCGAGAAGCCCATCTGGGTCGGTCTGAGATAGGACTCGATGCCGTGTCCCTCGATAGGCAGCCGCTCCGACTCCCGATCAATCTTACACGCCTGCTGATCGTGATCCGAAGGGTGGAACAGATTCCACCGAATCTGGTTAAGCTCCAAACCCAGCCTCTCGATCTCTGAATCTTTGCATCTGATTTCCTCCCTCAGAGATCTGTTCTGATTCGAAAGGATCGAGCGCTGCTGATCGACTGCGGCAAACCGTTGCGCCAACTCCTCGACAAGTTCGATCCTTATGGACCGATCGGATGAAAGATGCGACACCTTTTCTTCGAGAAGCATTAATTTTTTACGCAGATCCGCTTTCTCAGATTCCGCAGTCGACGCTGCCTTCAGAAGTCCGGGGCATGTCTTTCTGAGGGACCAAGAAAGCAGGTCGTCATAGATTCGAGCCGTAAACGGGCCCATCTGCCCGGACGCTGTCTCAGCCTCGCAGCGGGGGCTGTGCCACAAGGTCTCCAAAACTCCGGAGTCTCTTGGCCCCATAACCGCCGAGCCTGTCCTCGTTGCGCGATTCTCCATCAAACTGCCGTAAAGCGCCAAATACTGCCCGACCATCCGCTCAGAGCCGCATTTCACCTCCACCGCCGCGCGGGCCGCATTCCCGGCCTCCCGGATCTTGACGCGGTCCGCCGCCAACCTTGAAAGCGCATTGGCCATTTGCGAAAAATCCCCCGGTTCGACCAGCCAGCCTTCCTCGCCGGACTCCAAGAGATCCCGCGTATCCGATCGATCCAGGGTCATGACAGGTACGGCGCAACACATGGCCTCCAAAAGGCCGGCAGGCAAACCCGAAGTCAGGACCGGCGCGAAATAGAGGTCGACGGACTCATACAACGCGTTCCAGGCATCCGTCGATTCGGGATATGGCACACGGATGAACGGCAGCCCCGTTTCGCCTTCGGATCGGTTCCCAATCCCCGGCGCAATGAATTGGAGGGTCCCGTCCTGCACCAGCTTTCGAATCTCCGTAGCATCCAGAAGCGAGCGGAACGCATCCCAGGCCCCCCTCGCATCGCGGCCCTCGGCCCGCATGCACGGACCAGCTATGAACACCTTCAGAATACCTTTCCAGGCCCTGCCATTTCCTCTCGCTTCTCTTTGCGTCGGCACCTTGAATGCAGACGCATCGATCCCTTTTCGTATCAACCGGATCTGCCTGCCGCGAAAGACCTTGCTTTTTTCTGCACACTCAAGGATCCAGACATCCGCTGCGACGGCAGTGAAAGAGCTCGCTCGATACAATGCTGTTTTGTCCTCGAGCAAAACCGACGGCAGGCCATAGGGATCGTCAATCAGCTGCGGACAGCCGACGCAGCCATCACAATATTTCTCGCAGCGGCCCGCGTAATGGCAGCCCCCGGTCATCGGCTCCTGCCCATACAGGGTCCATACGACCGGCCTGCCCGAAGCAAACACCCGCTGAAGCCCCACGGGAGACAGGAACCCCGCGACATCATGAACGTGGATCAGGTCTGCGCCTCGGATCCACTCGGAGGAGGAGACATCCCATCCGGGATAGGGGAACCTGAAAGGGTCTGAACGGAAAGTGGTCCGATTCTGGTCTATGTAGGCCCTCTGGACAATCGAACCGAAGCTGGCAGCATTCCCTTCCGGTGATTTCACCCTGATGACGGTTTCATCATCCTCATTTTTATTGAGAACAATGCAGCGAGACATATGCCCGGAACGCAGCAAAGACCGGTGAAGTTCCAGAAGCTGCCGGTTGTCGTTCGAAACCGGATCATGTGTGGATATGTGCGCTATAAACATCACTTTTTGCTTTCGCCCGTGGCCATGGATCAGCATGGGCAAGATTTCCCAGCCCACCGCAGGCAACTTTGCCTAATCTTCGACCAACATCGAAATGGGACAGACGAGTAAAAGAGGGCTTCCCCTGCCGGAATGCAGGGTCTCCTTCACGGTCCCGCCTGCCCCCTCCTACCCCTGCATAAATCCCTGCATCCCGAGATTTAGCAGCCTGTCACGGCATGGAGCATATTTCCGCAAGAGGGACCGCTTCGCACGCGATCATCAGCAGCCAGAGATCAGGGGTCTCGATGGCTGCATCTTCCAAAGTCAGCTTCAACGTCAAGCGATTCACCCCCTCATGGAGCGATGCCCTCAAGAGCACCAGGCAATCACGTTCATGCCCGGTATACGGAACCACGAAGGGTGTAACTTCACAATCCTCATGAACAAGAACCCCGTGCACATTCTGATGAAAGCTGCGGCAGCGGAAACCAAGCAGATATTCTTCGGCCTTCGGACAATCGATGCTCAGGCATGCCTCCGGGTTGATGATCCAGCGGATTCCAGCAGGTAGGCTCAAGTGCGGATAAGCCACCTCTTTGGCCCTGAATCCGGACAGGAACGTCATCCCGGTCGCGAGCTTGGTACAGTTCGGCGTAACGATTATAGATTGGTCTGTTTCTCTACAATCATATGCCTCGTTTCGCAAACCCCATTTTCGGGTCGCAAAGTTGAACCGGATGACTTTGCCTGCATAGCCAAAGACCTCCATCGCATCCAGCGAACGTACCACCCGCTGGTGGCGTTCCCATTCCGCATCGCGCACCTCCCTGTCGACGATCCTTTCAACCTCCTCATAGTAGTCGTCCAAGAATTCGGAGAGCTGCCCTCGCCGCCTTCGGTGCGAGGCAAAGTGGAAATCAGCCACCACGTATTCGGCATATTCGGCAAACCGCCTCCATAAATCGAAATCTCCAGCAAGCCGCAGATCAGGCCTCAAACCGCCGACCCTCTGCCATAGGGCCGCCCGCCAGAAAGTCCCTTCCTGCATGACGAACCCCAGACGCCGGCCGTCAAAGATACCTGCTCTCAAGGACCTTCTCGGATAAGGGGTAAGCTCGAAAACGCCAGTCATTGCGCCTTCCTGATCGATGAGCGCCGCACGGCCCCCTACCCAATCCACACTCTTGAACGTTCCCAACAGGTGTCCCGCCGCTGCAAACGCTCCCTGCAGCAGCCGGTCATCCGCATTGAGCCAGGTCATGTAATCCGTTTCCTCGAGACCGATATGCTCAAAGCCGCGATTCACGGCATCGTACATGCCTTTGTCTGCGCCGGTTGCAAAACTGAATTCAATGCCCTTGCAAAAAAGCGGCAGGGATCCACCACTGAGGCGTTTCTCCCATTGCTCGATTTTCTCCAGGGTTCCGTCGCTCGAGCCTCCGTCCTGGATATGGTATCGTATCCGAAAAGGACCAGCCTGCGTCAGAATGCCGGCGATGGCTTCATCGATAAACGCCTCCGCGTTCAGACAGGGCGTTACGATGCAGAACCGGGGAACTCTGTCCACGGAAATCTCGGGTGTCAGATCCTTGCCGTGTTCAGAGAGGGCCGGAGGACTTCTGATTCCACGCTCGGACTCGGCCTTTTCGACCCGATCAGGAAGAGAGACCTGGTTCAGGATATACTCGTTCCAACGCAGCCCCTGTCCCAGCAGGCTGAAGCGATCCTTTGCCAGCTTGCGGCCTGCCTCGCCATACTCACGGCATGTGTCGGGACACGACATAAAAAAACGCAACGCATCCACCAGAGATGCAACGCCGACCTCTTCCACCAAGCGCGCGTTCAGCCCGTGCCGCGCGATTTCGGGGACGCCGCCGACGGCAAATGCCGCGACAGGCACTCCGCAGGCCGCGGCCTCCATGATCGTCTGACCAAATGCCTCTTCCGTGGAGGTCGCCATGAAAAGATCCGCAGCACCGTAGAGAAGCGGCATTTTGCAATGCTCGTCCACAAACCCCACCGTGTGGGCACGCTCGAACCGCGTGGAGTTGTCGCCGAAGAGCAGGAAACAGGCCTCATTTTGAAGGATCGCCAACACTTCATCGAAAAAGCGGCCCCCTTTGCGGTGATCCTGCACGTTTACGGCGCCGCCCAGAATGACGAAGGCGTCCAAGGGGATGCCGAGCAATCGCCGGCACAGATCGCGGGGCATGGGTTTGAAGACATCCGTGTCGAGGCCGAGATAAACCACCTCTGCGTTGATGGAATCCCCCAGGGCAGACCGGGCGAAGCCCAGGGTCCACAGGCTGTTGGTCGCAAGCGGGATCCCTGAAGTCCCGCTGAAGATCGTCCGGCGGAGCCTCCACGCCTCGGCAATATCTCCGGCATGCAGGGGCGGGTAACTATCACAGGTCAAACAGCTTTCATCGCAGCCGGTCAGATACAGACGGCACTCGCCGGGATAGGCGCACCGGCCGGTGAAAAGATAGCAGTCATGGGCGTAGGCGACCGTCAAGACGTCGAGATCCCTCAACCCCAGGAAGATCTCCAGAGGCCATCCAGCGGCATGCAGATTACCGACGATCACCACGTCAGGCGCCTCGGCTGCGATCTCAACGGTCAGTGCCTCGACGATCGCCCCTGCGCTCCGGCCGCACTCCAGATGCAGGTGCTTTCTGGAATGCAGCCCTTGCCAGGCCTCGGAGGCACCCGCCAGGATCATCTCCAAAGGCTCTTTTTCGCCGGCATCCCAGCACAGCGCCTTGACCTCGTGCCCCATCATCAGAAACGACTTGATTTGGCGCAACTCCGCCAACCCGGCCCCATAGCGGAAACCGATGTCATTCAGGAAAAGAACCTTCAGGGCCGCTCCGCTCTCGAGCTTCCCCCGAATACGCTCCCGGGCATTCGTCATCAACCCCGTTCCCCGCGATGCTTCCGGCTCACTTGCTGCAGCTCCGCCAAAAAGGGTAGATCCCCATGGGTCTTCTGCTCCCCGTGCACCCTGAAAAGCGCCAGAACATCGGGGACATGTACGATTCCGGCCCCTGCAAGGGCCATCCTCACCCAGAGGTCATAATCCATGCTGTAATACAGGGACCCGTCGATCTCTCCGCCGCTCCTGCGCCAGATCTCTTGAGTCCAGAAGACTTCGGGCTGAAAGAAAAAACCCCCCTTTTGCCAGGAGCCGTCAATGTCCAGGAGCCGATCCAACGGCAAAGGAACCACCTCCCCTACAGGCATCGCATTATGATGCCTATGGAAAGGCTTCTTTTCGAAGCCGTGCACCAGTTCGCATCCGCCGGCCACCATATCCGGCCCGTACTGGTCGAAGGCCATCGCCACACGAACCAGGGTCCAGGGCAGATAGCGATCATCGCTGTTCAGCCAGGCAAGAATCTCGCCTGTCGCCTGTCTGAACCCCTTGTTCAAGGCGTCGGACTGCCCTTTGTCTTTTTCACTGACGCAAAAGGCGAACCTGTGCCGATAGCGCTCCAAAATGGAGGAGGTGCCGTCCGTCGAACCTCCATCTATCAGGATATATTCCAGATTCGGATACCCCTGCATCAAGACAGAGCGGATGGTCTCCTCCAGAAAGATCCCCTGATTGAGCGTCACCGTCACAACGGAAATCTTTGGCCAAGGATTCCCCGAAGGCATCTTTTGAGGCAGTTCGAACACCGGGGTCCGCCGCGGCCACTCCTCCGACGAATAGACCAATTTATCATTGGCGGCCGGATCCAGCCAGGCAGCGGGGGGGCCTTCGAGAATCCTCACACCATGGAACGTACGCGCTTTCATGGGTTCTGCCAAAACGGGATCTTCGCCCGCCGGCGCGCCGCCCGTCTGAACGATGAGACTGTCCCGCCCCAATCGTCCTTTTATAAGGCGCACGTCTCGACGGGCCGCCTCATTGTCCCACACAAGGCCGTCATAGCGTGCCAAGGCGTCAGCCGCCTCCAGACCGAGCCACTCTGCCAGAGGCTCCTCCTGGACCTCGAATCGAAAAGCCTTTTCCCTTTCCTTCACCCAACTCGGAACCCCCAGGACCATCACCTCCGCCCCGGCCCCGGCCATGATGCAGGCCGGCTGGAGATTCCGCCGGGTGGCATTGACGACCAATACCCTTTTCAGACGAACGGCCAATTCGAAAAGAAACGCCATGGCACGGTCGTCGAAATCCCCCCCGAGCGTCCTCGCGAAGCTGAGCGCCTCGATGACAGGTGCGTCTATAGAAGCCGCCGCAACGCCGCTCTCGGCAGGTTCGGCAAAGTCGAATGTCTTCAGCAAGCGCAGACTGGCGAGATAGAGTTCATCGAGCAAGCGAAAATAGTGGTTGAACGTGTCCTCCCCCTCGCATAGATCCATCCGGAAATTCTCATCCATCAGAAATTCATGCAGTTCGGCAAAGGGTTTGTGCGATGCAAGAAACCTTCTTACCGGGAGGCTCGTCCCGGATTTTAAATCTGGGGATTTTCTAACTATATCATCCATCTCTTTGATCATCGAATGATTCGACCTTATGTGATCAGCCCATCGACGCTTGTTCTCATCGGCTTCAGTCTCAAACGAAGAAATTTTCATTCTAAGGGATTCATTTTCATCCTGCAGGCATCCCGTTCTAGAATAGATTACATCCAGTTCATCACGCAATTCGACAGCGGTTTGCTCATAGTGGACAAGCGCGTCGAGATGCCCGTCGCGCTGCGCCAGAACAGCATCAAGGGATTTCCTCAGATCCTCGATTGCCCCTTCGAGCGCTCCGATTAGATTTGCTGTCTCGTCGCTGTCCTTTTCGATATCACTCCTCAGCCGCTTCAGTTCTCCAATCCTTGCCGGAGGGAATTTGCCGGCCTCGACAAACCGGTCAGCTTCAGCCGCCATGCCAGGAGCGTTCTTTTCTCCGGAAAGCAGGGTTTCCTTCAACAATTCCATCAGAATGCCGGCATAAACCGAAGCGAATCGGGGGCCTGTCTCACGCAGAAAGACCGGCTCTCCCGGCCCCGTGGCGAAGGACTTCCTCCCCTGCGCGTCCTGCCTGCCGCGGCCATTTTTGACGGAGAGTTCCTCGAAGAGAGCGAGGTAGGCGGCCGCCTGATGCCCCAGAGCGAATCGCTCGAGCGCAACCCGGCGGCAACGTTCTCCCATGGCCAACCGCTTTGCCGAGTCCCCGGCAAGATCCAGGATCGCCCGCGTCAAGGCCTCCAGATCCCCCGCAGCCGCCAGCCTCCCGGTCTTACCATCCTCGATCATTTCGGGGACGCCGCCCACCTCGAACGCCGCCACCGGGGTGCCGCAGGCCATGGCCTCCATAACCGTATTCGGGAGGTTGTCTTCGAGACTCGACAAGACGAACACGTCCGCCGCGCCATAGGCATCCCGAATCCATTCCAAGTCGGAGAGGCGGCCCAGTCCGCTCACCGGCAAACCGATCCGCCCTTGAACTTCCTCGGAGCCGCTCCCGAATGCCAACACCCGGGTCTTTCCCTTTCGCGCGCGATCCGCAAACGTAAGATCCTCCAGGCACGCATTGAGGCAGGTGCAGAGCGAAGCGATATTCTTCCGCTTTTCCATTAAGTTGTCTGCGGAAAAAAGAACGACGAAGGCATCCGGTTCGATGCCGAGCCGTTTTCTCACCTCCTCACGGTTGCCGGGTTTGAACTCTTCCGTGTCGATCCCGTTTGGAATGACCTCGATGCGGAGCCCCTTGAACAGGGCGCTCGCGGACGCGCACCCGGCCATCCAGAGGCTGGGTGTGACAATCACCGGTTGGGCTCCCCTCCACAGCTCCGCCTTGTCCTTCAATACCATAGCCGGCAGGTCGAAAGGACCCGGCTCGATCTGGGGGCACCCCGAGCACTCCAGGCGATACCCCTCACAGCCGGCGGAGTAGTGGCATCCGCCGCTGAACGGATGCTGATCGTGCAAAGTCCAGACCACGGGTTTTCCCAGCGAAAAGAGCCTTTGCAGACTGACAGGCGACAAAAATCGGGCAACCCAGTGCAGGTTGATCACCTCCGCACCTCTCAACTCGGGCAGCCCCGAAATGTCCCACCCTGGATAGGGGAGCGAGAAATAGGTATTGCTGATGCCAGTGCGCCTCTTGTCAAGGTAGCTTTCCAGGGTGCCTTCCACCGAAAAGGGCTCTCGAAGGTCGGCAGGAGATTCCATCCCTTCGAAAAGCGGAATGACCGATGCATCGTCATGAAAATCGCTTTGGCGCACGATCATGAGACTCTCGGCCCCTGCGGCGGCCAGCCCCTTGTGCAGCCTGCGAGCGGCTATAGCAGCGCCGCCCAGCCTGTCATAGGTGTTGATCAGGACGGTTCGCAATACCCTTAAACCTTTCCTATTCTCACGAAAAAAGCTCTTTTTTCCAATGGCTTTACCCACGGGAAAACGGAATTCTTCGACCCTATAGGTACAGATCTACCAGGCGCAGCCTGCAAAGAAGGCAGAGCCCGGCACGAAGGGTTGGGGCGCAGACCTCTGTATAAGGCCCTCAAAAACTGCACTCCCTTTTCTCATGCACTTGTTTCTGGAACCCTACTATAGACCCCCGGCCAAAGGCAATGGTACCCTTTTCATGAGCATCCAGCCGAAGACCCCCCCCTTCCCCTGACTCACCGCGGTAAAATGGTTCTCGATATATTCCCATAACAAAGGATGCGTGTCCCTGAAGGAGAGCCCGTCGGCGCGCAGAACCACCTCCTCTCCCATGAACACCCATCCAACCTTCTTCTCCTCGAGCGCAGCGATCTTTTCCAGCTGTCTTTCTTCCGAATCAGGAAAGAGAAAGTAGAGTTCCCAGAGCGGAGACGTCTTTTCGAGAATCGGGTAGAACCCCGGCCAGTACGGCACCACAAGGATTCGATCCTCCCGGTCGAGATGACGGGCGACCGCATCCTTGACCCCGTCGATCGTGAGCGCCTCCGCACCGTACACCACCAGTGCATCCCCCCCGATCTCCGTTTTCACCAACGCTCCGGGCGGAGCGGAGAACCTCTTGTAAGCGGGGTTCGCAAGGCCCGCGGAAAAGCAGGAGGCGCAGACCAACCCGGCTCCGGCCGCGAAGGCCGCAACCCCATGCCAGGCCCTCCCTCCTCGAGCCAGCCACCGGACGGCAAACACCGCCAGCAGCAAGAATGCCGGGATTCCCTGCGCCAGATGGGGAAGATCCGCGCGCCCGAAGACATGGTGCAGGTAGGGCAGACCCACCACGGCACAGGCAACCGCTAAATCAGGGAGCGTCCGCGGGCGCTTCCTGATCGCGCCGACCGCGGCGCCGATCAGGACCGCTGCATAAGAAAGAGGCAGCAGCACGAAGAAAAGGCCCGTGCAAAGCTCGTGCAAGAACCGGATTCCGTCCATTCCCGGGCCGCCGGCCCTCCACGGCCAGGGCACCTCCAGATAAAGATTGGCTCCGCCAGAGGCAATGAACTCAAACCGTCTCAGGCAGCCTTCCAGAAAACCGTCCACGCCGACAAGCATGCCGGCGAGGGGCAGCAAACCCGTCAGGACCCCCGCCGTGAAGGCGCCGAACCGATGAAGCACCGCACGGAATTCAGCCCCGATCCCTGCCAGAAACATCACCGTCAGGTAGCTCAGCCCAATGTAGGCGCCGTGGTTCTGACCAAAAAAGGCCGCTAGGCCGGCAAAGCACCCGCCCCAGAAAAAGCGGGCACCGGAGGGCCGCTCCAGCAGAAGGCACGCACCGTAAACAGCCATGAGCACGATGCTTTGTTCAAAGGTCTTGTACCAGGGGATCATCCAGATCATGATCAGGCAGGCGGCGCCCGCCTGGGCCAGACGGCTCGAAAGCATCGGCTTCAAGACCAGCATCCCGCACGACAAGCCCAGCCACTGAAAAACGCCTGCGGCCCAGCGGAGCCCCATCGGGCCGTCGCCGAAAAGGCCGGTGAGTGCGGCGCAGAAATAGTACCGGCCCGGATCGTAGGAGAGAAAATCCTTTATGGGAACCTCCCCCGCGCCCGTCCGCCAAACCCCGTACCATAAAGAGCCCTCATCGAGCAGATTGAAAAACAGGTCGTGCTGCGCCCAAACGAAACACGCCACGATGACCGCGGAGATTCCGCACAGGACCAGGCCCTCGCGGACCGTCCGCGTAGCATCCTTTACAGGGGAACGCCCCAAATCAAACCCCACCGGCTGCACACGGCCTCCTGCCTGATCCCCAGGCAAACGCATTCATCCATACCCTGAAAACCCCCTGCCCGGCTCCTACGTATCGGACCTCTCAAATCCCCCAATCCAGCGACCATTTTTAAACCTTGCCCCGCAGTCTCCGGTGTTGTTATAGTTTTTGGCGTGTTCGAGCAATCCCCTATCCATGCTCAACCGGGGATCCTTGTCGGGCACCCGCAGGCCTGAAACGATTTTTTTCGGCGCCGCACACACCAGGGACAAAGCGAGGCCTATCCCTGCCCTTACAAACCCTTTTCGGACGGGAGCGCCATCCCGGCCGTTATTGGACCGAACATTGAGACTCAGGATACTTGTGACCGGCGGGGCTGGTTTCATCGGCACCAATTTTGTTTACTACCTGATGAAACGGTACCCTCAATACCGCATCCTCGTTCTCGACGCCCTGACCTACGCTGGCAACCTGGAGAATTTCTCGAGCGAAATCAAGGAAAATCCGAACTTCAGATTTATCAAGGGCGATGTTTGTGACGCGGCACTCGTTCTCGATCTGGTCAGGGAAGTCGACTGCGTCGTGCATTTCGCGGCCGAAACGCACGTCGCACGCTCCATCTTCGACGATCGCAAATTCTTCAAGACCGACGTCCTGGGCACCCAATCGGTCGCCAATGCGGTCCTGCGCAACAAGGATCAGATCCGGCGCTTCATCCATGTGTCTACATCCGAGGTCTACGGAACCGCCCTCTACCAACCCATGGACGAGGATCATCCGCTGAACCCGATGACGCCTTACGCAGCCGCGAAGGCCGGCGCCGATCGCTTGGTATACAGCTACTGGCGGACCTACGATCTCCCGATTGTCATCGTCAGGCCTTTCAATCAGTACGGTCCCTATCAGCACCTCGAAAAGGTCATTCCCCGGTTCATCAGCAGCGCCCTGCTCGGCGAACCCCTCACGATCCACGGAGACGGGACGGCCAAGAGGGACTGGCTTTTCGTCCAAGAGACCTGCAAACGGCTGGATCTCGTGCTCCACGCCGATGACGCGGATGTCATAGGGGAGGTCTTCAACCTCGGGTCCGGTTTCGACCTGGACATCCTGGGCATCGCCCGGATGATCCTGAAGCTCCTCGGGCTTTCGGAGAACCTGATCACCTTTACACCCGACAGGCCCGGACAGGTCCAGCACCACATCTCCAGCACCGCCAAGGCTGAAGCCGTCTTGAAGGTTCGCCCCTGCACCCATTTCCAGGAGGGACTCGAGAAAACCATCGAGTGGTACGCCGCCAACCGCAGTTGGTGGGAAAGGATGCTGAGCATGCGACGCGTCGAAATCGTCGACAAGGATGGGACCGTTCAATTTTATTGACACGAGGCATCCTTCCGTGATGAATGCCCCTCCGTTATGAAGATCCTATTCGTCATACCCATTTCAGACGAGCGTTTCAACAGCACGCCCGACATCGGCCAGGGATACTTGGCCGCCCTGGCCCGGCAATCGGGGCACAGCGTCGCCTATCTGGATTGTCTGGCAGAGCCATGCTCCTATCTGGATTTCAGGCGCCGCCTCGAGGCATTCCGGCCCGACCTCATCGGCATCAAGGTCTTCAGCTGCGATGTCCCGAGTGCCGCAGAGATGCTGCGCATCGTCCAGGAGACCCTGCCCGGGGCGGTGACCGTGATCGGCGGTCCACACCCCTCCTGCGAGTCCCCGGAAAACCTTTTCGAGCAGTTCCCCGGCCTCGATTATGCCTTCGCCGGAGAGGCGGAGCCCGGGTTCCAGGCCTTTCTGAGCCAGCTGGAGCAAACAGGGCGGGCCGGACCCGGCATTCCGGGGCTCCTCTATCGCGCAGATGATCGGATCACGGCCAACCACAGGGCCTTTGCGGACGATCTCGATGCGCTGCCCATGCCCGCCTGGGAGATCCTGAGGCCGGACCGTTACCGTTGCGGCTACTCCTTCATGACCACGAAGCTCCCGGCGGCCCCCATGGCCGTCACGCGCGGATGCCCTTTCCACTGCACCTTCTGCGGCTCCCACCTCATCACCGGAAGGCGCGTGCGCCGAAGGAACGTCGATCACGTCATCGATGAAATCCGCTATCTTCAGAAGCGCTTCCATGTCCGCACCATCGACATCGTCGACGAGAATTTCGCGCTCGATGCCTCTTTTGTCGGCCGGTTCTGCGAATCATTGCTCAGCCACGGCATCCGTATCGACTGGGACTGCCCCTATGGCATCCGCATAGAAAGGCTCAGCCCGGACCTTGTCCGCCTCATGGAGCGCTCCGGCTGCTTCGGCTTTTCCATCGGCATCGAAAGCGGCTCCCAGCGGATCCTCGACTCCGTCAAAAAACAGCTGAGCCTCGAAACGGTTCGTGAAAAGGTCCACATGATCAAAGCCGTGAGCGGCATCACGCTCCAGGGATATTTCATGCTGGGCTTTCCCAGCGAGACCCGGGCCGACATCGAGGCGACCATCCGCCTGGCCTGCAGCCTTCCGCTCGATTTCGTCGTCTTCTCGCCTCTGCGGGTGACCGAAGGGACGGAGATCTACCAGGAGATCACGGAACGATTCAAGGCGCCGCCGGATCTCTACTACCAGGGATTCGGGCGCCGTCATTGCCTGAAAGGCTATGCCGACCCGTCCGAAAGGGAGATGGCCGGACTTTATCGAAAGGCCTATCTGAAGTTTTACGGCCGCACGCGCGTCGCCCTGAACGTTCTGAGACGCGTCAGGACACCGGCCCAGCTGAAAACGATCTTCAACGGGATCCTGCGATCCATCGCCGTGAAGCGATGACGACCTCCAAAACATCGGAAACCCATGGCCGACGGGAGGACACCCCTGTCGAAAAGCGCGGAAATCCCCGGGCAAACGACCTCGGATTTCTCGCCCTCCTGGCCTTCCTCTGCCTTGCCCTCAGCTGGGCGCCCTACCTCTACGGCTATGCCACGGCACCGCGCGATGCCTGCTTCACGGGGCTTGTCGGCAGAGATGTTCCGGGCGCCTATATGTATCTCATGTGGGAACGGCAAGCCCTGGACGGGGCGCACCTCTTCGAAAACCGTCTGACGCCCGAACAGCACGCGCCTTTTTACTTCAATCCCGAGTGGTGGCTCCTCGGCAAGGCGCTCAGGCTGTCGTCGCTCTCCCTGACCGCCGGCTTTCACGTGGAAAGGACCGTGACGGTCATCCTCCTCGTTTTCGGCCTGTACTATCTCGCCGCGCGCTTTTTCACAGACCCCCGGGAGCGCCGCTGGGCGCTCATCGTCATGCTTTTCGCCACCGGGCTCGGTTGGGTCCCCTATGCACTCGACCACTCGGGCCTTTCCGTCCCGGACTTGAGGCTCTGGGACATACAGGGGATCAACCTCTTCGGATACCTGATCAACAAACCCCATTTCGTGCGCGCGATCCTGGGGACCTGCATCGCCATGGCCTTTCTCCTCCGGGGGGAACAAACCGGGCGGCGCCGCTTTTTTCTGTTCTCAGGCCTCACGGCCTCGCTCACCGCGGCCGTCCGACCCTACGACCTTCCGCTGCTCCTGATGGTCTACGCCTTCTTTCCCGCGCTTCTCTCCCTTCAGGAAAGAACCGTTTCCCCGCGCCGGGCGGGGCATTATCTGACCGCCCTGGCCGGAACCCTTCCGGCCGTCGCCTACTACCTCTATCTCCGATACGGAACGATCATGGACCGGGTCTGGAAAGGGGTCGAACTCGAACCGCTGTCGCCGCTCGAACTGGTGCTCTGGCTGGGGATCCCCTTTCTGACAGGATGTTTCTGCTTCGGAGGGTTCAGGCATCTGCACCGGAACACGCGGGAGGTGATCCTCCTCTCCCTCTGGGGGGCCGCCCTGCTCGTCCTGATCTACGCCTACCCTCTCATCCCCTGGGGGATGGAAAGCGCAGGGACTTTCTATGTCCTCTCCGCCCTCGCCTGCTGCGTCTGCGTGTTTCGACACGCAACACCGGCGCTGCAGGCGCGTTTGGCCCGTTGGAGGAAAGGCGGGTTCACCGCGCGCGGGCTCATGATCGGGGTCCTGCTCCTGTCCCTGCCCAGCAATATCATCCTGTATGCCAATCTCTTCGAAGACCTGTCGCGGCACGCGCGGCCCTATTACCTGCCGCGCGCGCTGATGGAAGGCTTCGATTGGCTCGACCGTCATTCCCAACCGTCGGACATCGTCCTGGCGGCGGCAGAAAACGGCGGCTGCCTGCCGGTTTACGGAGGGGTCAAGGCATTCACCGGCCACTACCATTTCACGATCGATTTTTCCGGAAAAAACGCCCTCGTCAAACGGTTCTTCGATGAGCGCGAGCACGACGAATTCCGCCGGGATCTCCTCGAACGCCACGCCGTTCGTTATGTCCTCTACAGTGACACGGAAAAACACCTGGGCGGTTTCGACCCGGGCAGGGCCGATTATCTTCAGGCCGTTTACCGCAACGAGCAGCTCACCCTGTACGAGGTCTCCGAAGACATCCGCGTTCGGGGCGGTGAAGCAGGCGTGCGGCCCGGCAACCACCCCCTGGAGGATTGTTCATGAAGGTGGAATTCTACCGGCACTCCCTCGGGGAAGAAGAAGAACGATCCCTGATCAACGCGCTGCGGGGCGTTTTTCTCACCTCGGGGCCCGTCACCCGCGACTTCGAAAAGGCCTTCGGGGAATACCTCGATTGCCGGCACGTCGTCGGCACCTACAGCTGCACGACCGCGCTGTTCCTGTGCCTCAAGGCGCTCGGCATCGGCCCGGGGGACGAGGTCGTCACGACGCCCATGACCTTCATCGCCACGGCCAACGCCATCCTGGAGGCCGGTGCACACCCGGTTTTCGTGGACGTCGAGCGCTCGACCGGCAACCTGGACGTTCAGCAGCTCTCCGGGGCGGTCACCGAGCGGACGAAGGCCATTGTCCCGGTGCACCTCTACGGGCACATGTGCGACATGCGCCGGCTTTCGGACGTGGCGCGCGCCCGGGGTCTTCATCTCATCGAAGATGCGGCCCACTGCGTCGAAGGGTCGCGGGACGGCGTCCGGCCCGGGCAGTTGAGCGATGCGGCCTGTTTCAGCTTCTATGCGACCAAGAACATGACCGCGGGGGAGGGAGGGGCGATCGCAACCAACCAGCCCGAGCTGGCCGAAAGACTTTTCATCCTGCGGTCCCACGGCATGGACAAGGCTGCGGCCGATCGGTACTCAGGCGCCTACCGGCACTGGGACATGCCCCTTCTGGGATACAAAGGCAACATGTTCGACCTCCAGGCGGCGCTGCTCCTGCCGCAGATCGGCAAACTCGCGCAGAAGCTGCAGGAAAGGGACCGCATCCGGCAGCGCTACGACGAAGCCTTTTCGCACCACCCCCTGCTCGGCCTGCCGCAAACCCTCGAGGGCACGACCCACGCGCGGCACCTGTACACGGTTTGGGCGCCAGCCGGAAAAAGGGACGCCTTCCTGGCAGGGCTCAACCGGGAAGGCATCGGCGTGGCGGTGAACTACCGTCCCGTCCATCTGATGCAATACTACCGCAGGCATTTCGGCTTCAGACCCGGCATGTACCCGGTCGCGGAGGAAATCGGGGAGCGCACGGTCTCTCTGCCGTTCTACCCCGGCTTGAAGGACGAAGAGGTCGAAGCGGTCATCGCGGCGGTCGAAAAAATCCTATCGGCCCTTTGACAGCGCACCCCTGCCCCCCTCGGCCATCCGCGCAACAAAATGGTCTCGATCCGGTGCCGGGCCTTGCACGGGAAAAGCCCCCGCCTGCAGCCCGCGAAGGCTGCCGCGCCGGATCCGGCGGCAGCACGGAAATTTCTTCGATCTTCTGCACCCGCGGCGCCTTCACGTCCACCGCCGCTGCCGCCCGGGACAGCCCCCTTGCCGCTTCTCCGCTCGAGTCAATCGAAGATGCGCTCCACCCGGTAAATCGGCTTTGATTCGACCTTCTGGTAAACGCGTACGACAAAGTCTCCGAGCACACCCAGCACCAGGAACTCGATGCCGGCAATCAGAAGCAGGAGTGCGACGAGTCCTGCACCGACGGGGCTGACCCTTTCAGACCCGAAGGCCAGAGAGGCCACCAGGCAGACAAACCCCAAAACCAGGCTCACGAAGGTCAAGAGGCAGCCGGCGATCGCCACCCGCTGGAAGACACGCCGTGAGAAATTGGTCAGAAAATCGAAGAAGAGATCGATCAGGTCCAGCATCGTGTAGCGCGAGGCTCCCCTCACGCGGGGATAATGGGCGACCGGCATCTCGGCGATCCTCGGAGCTAGACGGGTGGCCAGCGGCTTCAAGTAGCGTTGCATGTCGCCGTATTCGCGCATTTGAACAGCGATTTCCGACCGCAGGGCATTCAGCGGACAGCCGTAGTCCTTCAGCTTCTTTTTGGTGACGATATTGAGCAGGCGGGTAAACAGATAGGAGGGCAGTTGACGGAGCCAGACGGAATCCGTTCTAAAGCCCCGGATGCCGCTCACGAAGTCATATCCTTCTTCGATCTTCTCGACGAGTTTCAGGATGTCCGCCGGCTCGTTCTGCAGGTCCGCATCGAAGGTCACCAGAATCCGTCCGGACGCGGCCGCGAACCCGGCGATCGTCGCCGGGTGCTGGCCGAAATTGCGGGCGAGCTTGACGATCTTGATGGGTATGCCGCCGGTGGACGATGCCTTGAAGGTCTTCAAGATCTCCAGGCTCCGGTCCCGGCTCCCGTCATCCACAAACACCATCTCGCACTGGTACCGCGTCCCGCTGAGGACGGCCGTCATCCGATCCAGAAGGTGGGGTAGGCTTTCCTCTTCATTCAACACCGGGATCACCACTGAAATATCCATAAGGCTGTTCTCCCTTGATATCGAGCCTGGGCGGCCGGCCGCGGCATGCCCTCTGTCACCCCACCCGGGCGGTCTGCCTGGCTGCTTCATCGCCGGGGACTTTCGGCTCATGCGCCCTCACGGCCTGAAGCCCCGGGACCAGGACCGCCGAACCGCCCTCGATCGTTCCAGACACGCCGCTACGCCTGCTTGTAGCAAAATGCCCCTCCACCCGCCAGGGAAAAATGCCCGATGGAGGGCAAACCGGGCATAACGGCGCATGCGCAAGGCGGGGGCGTTGAACCTGCCGCGCAGGAGATCCTTTTCTTTTCGCTGAGCTCCGCTGACAGGATCCCCACCCGATACCATTTGTATTCGTGGATCTTCAATGCTATGGTTCAGTCGAACCGCTCCTGGCCGGGTCGGCATGGCCTCTGCGCGGAAAACTCCCTGTGCCCCGCAGGCCTGTCCGGAAAACAGGAACGACCCTCTCGCAGACCTCCAGTTCGACGCGCCGGTTGCCGGCAAGGATCGAAGGAATCCCGGATCACCATCGAGGATCATGGAAAAGACCCGCCGCCCCGTTCAACCGAAAAAGCCGTTTCTCCACCGGAAGGCTCTCACAGCCTCCGAGCGGGGCAAAGGATCTTCCTTCCTCTCCCTGCCGGATTGGGACCGCGTGGCCGCGGCGATCGGCGAGAGCCTCGGTAAACCCGACTTCGATTATTTCCGGAACGACAAGCTCGATTGTTACGATACCTTTTATTTCGCCGACAGGGTCCCTGCCCCCATGGTCCTCGATGTGGGCTGCGGCCCCGGGCACTTCATGCTCTTCGCCGCCCGGAACGGAGCCAAGGTGACAGGCCTGGACGCCTCGGCCGGCATGCTCCGGCTCACCCGACAGCGCCTCGAGTCAGCCGGTTTCGACGGGCTCCTGCTTCAGACGGATCTCGATACGAGACTCCCTTTCCAAGAAGCGACCTTCGACCTGGTGGTCTGCGAGTCGGTGCTGAACCACATCAGGCGCCCGGCGGACGTTCTCGAAGAGATCTTCCGCGTCTTGAAAAAGGACGGCACGTTCGTGCTGGACGTCTCCAACGCCTGGGGCCTTCCCTGGCGCACGGCCATCCGGCTGGCGCAGTGGACGGGCAGCTACCCCGAAGGCCGCATCCATTGGTTGACCCCGCGCCGCGCCGAGCGGCTGGTCGAGAACGCCGGTTTCAGGGTCCACGAAACCCGCGGCCTGCACCTGATCCCCCCGCCGCGCTTCACCTCGATCGGTTTCCGCTCGAGGCCGCTCCTGCCGCCCGCCGCAGGACTACGCCTGGAGCGCCTTTTCTACCGCCTGAACCAGACGCTCGAGCGGACGGCCCCCTTCAAACACGTCTGCTTCAAATACCTGATCAAATCACGGAAACCCTGAGCGCCTAACGGTCTTCCGTATCGTGGATAGAAGCCCCGGAATACCCCTGTCGCTCGACCGACCCTTGAGCGCAGGAAACCGCTTGCGGTTTTCGACTCCGGACATTAGACTTTTCGGATCATTTAAGAACGGGAGGAAAAACAGCATCTGTGGATCAAATCTGCGGCCTGATCGACCGAACCGGCCGGGGACCGGACGGCCGGGTCCTCGAGGCGCTGAAACGCCCCATCGCGGAGAACCGCCCCTCACAGGATTTTTTCGGCGGCCGCTGGGGGATATCCCTTGTCGAACGTCGGCCCAACCGCGCGCAGCCGCTTGATCCAGGGGAATGCTTTTCGGAGCAGGGCCCACTCGCCTGTGTTTTTTTCGGCGACCTCCACAATTCCCGGAATCTCTGCAGTGCCGTGGGCGCTGCACACACGGCCCCTTCCCCGGCCCAAGCGGTCCTCGAGGCCTATCGCCGATTCGGCCCGAGCGCCTGCGCGCTCTTGGAAGGGGCCTTTGTCCTGCTTCTCGAAGACCGCACCCAGGGCCTTTGCATGTTGGCACGCGACAAACTGGGGGCTTTCCCGCTCTACGTCCATTCCTCGGACAACCGGCTCCTGTTTGCGTCCGGCCTCGGACCACTGGTCGATTCGGGCCTCATCGCGTTAGCGCCTGACACCCGGTCCCTGGCCGACTACCTCACCTTCCAGTTCCCGCTGGAGCACCGGACCTTCTTCTCCGGGATCCGGGCCTTGCCCCCTGGAACCCTCTGCATAATTGAAAACGGCGTGCTGCGCCTCGAGGAGGCCTGGAACTTCGAATGGCAGCCCTTGGACGAACCCGCCGAGCGGTATCGAGACCGCCTGCGCCAGGCCCTCCAAGACGCGGTGACCGCCGCCGACACCCTGCCGCATCCGGTCTCCCACCTGAGCGGCGGGCTCGACAGCAGCCTCCTCGCGCTTCTTCTCTCGAAGCGCCACCCCGCGCTCGAGACCTTTTCAGGCGTCTACCCGTACGGTCCGGCCTACGACGAAAGCCTTTTCGCCTCCAAGGTCGCCGAGCACTGCAGCCTCCGGCACACGGAGGTGCACCCCGGCCCGGAAGACGTCATCCGGCTCCTGCCGGACATGGTCGCACAACTCCATGAACCGGTGAGCGACGTCGCTTTTTCCCGCTACGCCGTCGCAAAGGCCATCCGGGACCATGCACCGGAGGCCTGCACCGCCTTCTGCGGCCAGGGCGCCGACGAACTGTTCGGCGGCTACACCTTCTATCAGGACTTCATGGATCAGCGCTTCCCGGGCGGCCTTCCGGAGCAGGCCTATCAGCGCCGGCGCCTCTTTTCCCCCGAGCAGATCCGCGGCATCCTGCAGCCCGAAGCCTACGGAGGGCTTTTCGGGGCCTACGACCCTTTAGCCGTCTACGGGCTGTCCTTCGGCCGCACCGGCCCGATCCTCGACCGAGCCGCCATGGCCGACATCAGGGGCTTCCTCCCCTACTGGCTCCAGATCGAGAGCCGGATCGACGCCGCCGTCGATCTTCAGCCCCGATTCCCTTTCCTGCACCATGACGTGCGGGACCTCGCGGCACGCATCCCCGCCCACCAGAAGATCCGCGACGGCGCCGGCAAATGGATCCTGCGCCAGGCCTTCCACGAAGACCTCCCGAAGGACGTCCTGGACCATGTCAAGATCGGTTTTCGAACACCCTCGGGGATCTGGTTCAAAGACGCGCTCTTCGACTTCGCCTCCGAAGCCCTTTTGGCGGCACATTCCGGCCTTTCCAGCTTCCCCGATCTTTTCGCGCCCGCCGCCGTCAAAGACATGCTGGAGGCCAACCGCCAGGGGCGGGCAAACCTCGGGTGGCAGATCTGGACCATGCTGCTCTTCACGCTCTGGCTGGATCGGTATTTCGGGGGCAAGCCGTGCGCGTAGCCATCCTCCAACCCGGGTATCTGCCGTGGATGGGCTACTTCGACCAAATGAACCAGGTCGATGTCTTCGTGCACGCCACGGATCTCCAGTACACTCGTCAGGACTGGCGCAGCCGGAACCGCATCAAGACCCGCACCGGCTGGCAGTGGCTCACGGTCCCCGTGCACTCCAAAGGAAATTTCTTCGCCCCCATCCACAGCATCCGGGTCAACAATTCCACCCCCTGGGCCCGCAAGCACTTGAACCTCATCCGTGAACATTACCGGACCGCTCCCTTTTTCGACCTGTACTTTCCCCTCTTCGAGGAAGCGCTCAATCGTGAATGGGAGTACCTTCTCGATCTCGACCTTTATTTTATCCATCTCTTTAAAGACATCCTCCACATTACCACGCGCTGCATCGACATCCGCGACCTGCAGCTCCCTCAACCGCTCGACCGCGTCCAGCGAATCATCCAAACCTGCCTTTATCTTCATGCAACGCTTTACCTTTCAGGAGACGCGGCCAGAAATTATCTCGATGAATCCTTTTTCGCCCCCCACGGAATCGTCCTGCAATTTCACGACATGTCCCACCCCGTCTACCCTCAACTCCACGGACCCTTCATCTCCTACCTCTCCCTGATAGACCTTCTCTTCAACTGCGGCCCGGCGAGCGCCTCCTATCTCTCCTCGGCCGCCGGCCAATCACCCGTACTCACCAAACAATCCCTATAAGACGGCCATTTCGCCGCCTAGGCCACGCGCCTCTACGCATCGCGTCCCAACTCTACGTCACACCGACCTTTCTCCTGCTCAGACCAGCTAAAAACCTCTTGACAAAAAACCTTCTCCTGAATTATGCTTTCACGAGTCTTTTTACGTTCTATAGATAGTGGTTTTTGACGCGCCGGGCGCAAAAATGCTTGACATCTATGCGCTCCGTGCGATAATTCCCCAAAATGCCCATCAGCTGTAGTTATTTCAAACCTAGACGCAGAAGGGAGGTGATGAAGCCAACGGTTCTGAAAGGAAGACCCGCTTGTCCGCTTATTGTTTTTCGTTCGTTGAAATCTTCTAAGGAGGTAAAGAGATGAAAAAGGTTATTTTCAGTTTCCTCGTGTTGCTGTTAGGCATCGGCCTCGCGGCTGGGAACGTCACCGCGACATCGTACGATCCCAGCAACCAGGGTGGCTGGACCATGAAGGATGGTCCGCAGACCATGATTCCCCCGGTGACGCCCATGCTTTGGAACCACGGAAACTTGGGTGACGCCCTCTACGGCGAGATCTACCGCGCCGTCAGCAGCGATGAAGCACCGGCTTACAACTTCGTGACGTATTTCAGCGTCCAGAACACTTCCGACTACTGGGTGGCCGCCCACATCAGGCTCCGCGCGGGACGCTACAGCATAGAAGTCTACGACTTCCCCATCCTGCTGTCCCCCCGGGATGTCTTCTGGATGCAGTTCGAAGCTGTGGAGACCCCGTCAGGTGCTTTTGGGATCAAACTCTTCAGCAATGACGCAAACACGCTTGGCCACAGCGGCCTGCCTTCTCCTTGGAGTGCGGACCTCAAGACCATCCTGATCGACCAGTTCACCTATCTGATCGACTCGATGGGCTGGGACGAAGATGACATTCTGATGGAGACCACGCAGGGTCACATCGAAGTGTTCGGCCTTTTCGCGTTCAAGTGGCCCAGCAGCAATCTTCCCCCGGGTCAGAGTTTCAAGACTATCATGCCCAAATTCTACGCTAAAACTGCAGGCCTTGCCGCCCAAAACTGCACCGATTTTTACAACGAGAAGGGCGTACAGGTCGAGCCCACGGTATCCATTTTGGAGGATTACGGGTTTATCACCGCAGTCGACGTCGGCAACTACCTGACGGGGCAGGTCCACGTCGGTGATTTCGCCACGGGCCACTACATGGGATACACCATGCGTGCCATCCAGAACTTCCGCGCCGCCTGCGGTACGCTGGACATTAAGGAACCCGGCAATGATGAGTGCGGTCTAGTAAAGACTCGCTGCGACATCCTTGATGCCCACTTTCCTTACCATCGGGATGACATTCTCCGCGGCTGGCTCTCGCCCCCGGGCGTAATCGTTTACAACGCCTATGGCAACGACTACCCCTACACGGAACCCGACTGGGCCACCAGCTGGGGGCCGACATGGAATGACGGCGACGACTATGTCAACAAGGGACATATGCCCCGTTGCGAAAAGGATCTCAACCCCATTTTCGAAGACGAACGGCGGCTTCTCGCCAGCCAGTCCTGGAGCCTTGACGAAGTGGACGATGCCATTGTCAAGCAGCAGGTCTGGGGCCCCTTCTTCAACGGTGGTTTTTCTGGACAAACCTACACGCTGGCCGCTGTGAGCTTCCCGACCAAGTACCTCCACTTTTTCTTCAACGCCCAGAGCGGCCTCAAGGATTGGCTTGGGAACGGCCTCGTCGGTCCGGACCTTGATACCACCAATGCCTGGCCTATTTCTTCCAATCAGGCGAAGAATGTGCGGGCCTACATGGATGTAAAGTTCTTCCAGGATTTCCGTCCGGTCGATATCGGCTTCGGCCTCTGGGACCTCAAGGAAGTCCCCTGTAACGTTGGCCAATCTCCGTACCCCATCATCTCGCTGCCCTGGGAAGTCACCCTGGTTCCTATCGGTCGTGCCTCCCAGATCGCGCTTGCTGAATTCTGTTTCCTCATTCACGCTCCGACGACTCTAGGCAACTGCCTTGCCGCCGATCCGGCGTTGTTCCCGGCTGGCCAGTTCACCATGCAGGGTTTCGAGATCTCCGGTGGCGATCCCAGGAACCAGAATTACTGCCATGCTGGCGGACCCTTCTCCCAGTACTTCCCGATGAGGCAAGGAGTAGAACTGGGCTCTATGCTGAGCACCTTGTATAACTTGCCCGTCGGCGCGCTTGCGGATATCATCCCCGCCTCCGTCCAGTTGATGGATTTCGAGTTCACGGGTGGTCCGCACTCGCGTATGTTTGAGCCCGCTTGGAACAACCCGCGGATCAACTACTGGTTCGAATGTGAGAACGGCGATTAAGGGCGTGTCTGTTGCCTGCCTTGGTTAAGGATGTCCCGGGCAGGCAGTGGAAAATGTAGCTGAGAACCTTTATTGGGCGGCAAACCTTCCTTTGGAAGTCTTTGCCGCCCTCTTCTTTTCTTCGATTTTCCGCGAACCCAGCGGCGCGATCGCCTCGTAGCCGCGTTCTCATCAGAAAGGCCGGTTTTTCATGATCCAGATTTTGCCCGCCCATCCTGTAGCTATCTACCGCGTTTTCATTCTGTTCCTCTGTCTGCCTTTGGCACTTGCGCTCGCTTCCTGCAAAGAGTCCGCCAAACCAACTGTCTCGCTGTCCCCGCAGGAGGCGGTCGCCAGCCGCGCCCTCGAATACTGGGCGCACAGGATTAATGGCGACATGGAGAAAGCCTACGCCATGGAGGATCCCGAATCATTGAAAGGCCTGAAGCTCGGCAAGTACATCCAGAGTGTCGGAAGTTCAGTCCATTGGAAAAGTGCGGATGTCTCCCATGTGAAGCTTTTGGAGGATCAAAAAAGCGCCATTGCCTACATGAAAATCCGCTACGTCTATTCGTTCGCCAAGGAGGATCCAGATTCTTCCGAGCTTGAAAGCACGCTTGCGGAAAGGTGGCTATTGCGGGAAAATCAATGGCTACACCAATATCGCTTTCCGTTTGGCATTCAACCCGATAATGGCCCTGAAAAGCCCCCTGGTAAACAGTCTGAAGCCCCTCAGGACAACAACTAGGCGTTAGAGCCCCGCGGCGGCGCCCCCCTGCTTTGGGGGGGGGCTGGAAGGGGATTTTCCTGGCTTCTTCACGAAGCCCTAAACTGTTCTGATAGTCACTCCCGGCGACGCCTGACCTGACCGCCTTGTTTTGGCAACCGCCGCCATTCAGAACCGTCGCTCTTCACCCTTGCCCGCCCTTCGGCCCCGGCTGTCGGCACTCTTCTAGAATGGACTATTCCGGAATATACCAGCTGCTATCCAGGTTCTCCGGTGCTCTTTGCCGTAGCCTGCCAGGAAACTTTGCGCCTGCGCCTTTACAGATCTATGTCGAACTGACCTATCGCTGCAACCTCGCCTGCAGCTTTTGCCAATTTCGGGAAGTCTCCGCTCAATCCCCTGGAGCCAAGCTGGAACTCACTTCCAAAGAATTCGAGCGGGTGCTCAGCAACCTTACCAGAGGTGCTATCGTCTCGTTTTCCGGCGGTGAACCGACCCTCAAACCCGGCTTCCTCGATCTGCTTACAGCCGTTTCCAAGAGAAACCGCACACACATTTTCACCAACGGCACTGGCATCGATCGCGTGACCGCAAGGCGTTTCGTGGATCTTGGCGCCCCTACGCCAATCCACAACGGGCTGGTTTTGGTGGGAATATCATTCGAGGGACTGGAAAAGACCCACAACAGCATCGTCCAGCGTTCCTGGGCCTTCGACCGGACGCTGTCGGGGATTCAGACTCTGTTGGAGGAACGTAGGCGGCGCGGGAAGCGCTTCCCCCTGGTCGAGATCAAGGCCGTGCTCACCCGTGAGAACCTGGGTGAGATCGAGAAGCTGTTTCAACTTGCCAAAGACCTCGGGGCGGACCTCTTCAACCCGATGGCCATGAACATGATGCCCCACCTCGGGCGCATCGGGGGGTTCAGCCCCTCACCCTGGGACCCCCCCCCGCCGGTCGAGCCTCTGCCGCGAGCGGAGCTGCAGACAACCCTCGAATCCATCTTTCGGCAGGCCGGGCCGATCCAGGTCCGAACCACCCCCCAGGGGATCGGGCCGAAGGACTTCGCCGATTACTACAACGGCGCCTTTCGCCTGCAGGATTACACCTGTTCCTTCCCGTGGCACGGCATGACCCTGACGGCGCACGGCGACATCTACATCTGTCCTTATCTCAAGGTGGGAAATATTCAGGAAGACAACTGGAAGGAGGCGCGCAACCACCAAAGCGCCAGGGCTTTCAGAAAGGCTCTCGGCAGCCGGGGGGTCTTCCCCGGCTGCCTCGGCTGCTGTTCGCTGGTGCGTCGCTGAACGCGGCGGGCCTCGGCGCTCAATGCTGAAAGCGCTCGGTCACATGCCGGACCTTGTCCTTGAACTCCGTGGTCACGATGTCCACATCTTCGTCATTGACGATGACGCGGGGGGTGATGAGGATGATGAGTTCGGTCTTCTCGAGGCTCTCCGAGCCTGTCCCCGTCAGGTAGCGGAGCACCGGCGCGTTGATCAGGCAGGGCACCCCTCCGAAGGATGAACTCTCCTTGTCCTTGATCAACCCTCCTATAACGAGGGTTTGGCCGTCCCTCACCGTCAGGGTCGTGTTGACCGTCCGCTTGAAGAAGGATGGATATTTCTGGCCGGCCACCTGCACGTCCTCACTCTGGTCGCTCACCTCCTGGCTGATCTCCATCGTCACCAGGCCTCGCTCGTTGATGTGCGGCGTCACGGTCAGGATGACACCGGTGTCCCGGTACTGGATGCTCGTTTCGGTCACGGGATCCGTGCTGGAGCTGTAACGGTAGGAGGCACTCGCCACCGGGATTTCACGGGAGACGTCCATGCGCGCCTCCTTGTTGTCCGACGCGAGCACGTGCGGACTGGAAAGGACGTTGACCTTGTTTTTGGATGCCAGGGCATTCAACTCGGCGTACCACTTCTCCGTCACTCCCAGCGAGTATTTCAGGCCTGAAGCGCCGAGCGTGGCGGCGAACGAGGTTGGTTTGCCGATGACCGCGCTCCCGAACGACCACTCCACCCCGAGCTGGTCGCTCTTGTCGAGGGTGATCTCGGCGATCGTCGCCTCGATCAGCACCTGCCGCGGCAGGATATCCAGTTTTTTCAGGATCTCCGCGATGACCCGGTAGTCCGACGGCACCGCGTCGATGATCAGGGCGTTGCGGATCTCGTCGGCCGTGATGGTCACATCGTCCTTCAGGGTGCCTCCGTTGCTTTTCTCTCCCTTGCTCAACGTGGCGCTCGTGGTTCCTTTGGCGGTGGTCGAGGTCGTACTCCCCGTCTCTCTCGTGCTGCCGAGCGAACTGGTGCGCTCGTCTTCGTCGCGGTCGCGCATGGAGCTTTCGCCGAACGGGTTCCGCGAGTAGGAGCTGCCGGTCGTCTTCTTGCTCGTCCCGGCTGACTGGCCGCCGACGCTCCCCCCTTCGCCGCTGAAGACGTTCTGGAGGATCTCCGCCAGGTTGGAGGACTCGCCGTTCTTTACATAGTAGACATAGATCTTGTGGACGACCTCCTCGGATGCGACATCCAGCTCCGCAATGAAGCTATCGATCCGAGGGAAGACATCCGGTGTGGAGCTCACGACCATCAGGAGATTGAGGCTCGAGATGGCGATGAACTTCATCGGCAGATTTTCACGCGCCCCGTAGGCTGTAAAGATATCCTCCAGGATGCCGCCCATGTCCTCCGGCACCATGTGCTTCAGGGGATAGATACGATAGTGGACATTGTCGAAGATGTTGACGTCGAAGACATCCACCAGCCGAAGGATCTTGTTGATGTTGAGGCTCTTGTCCACGACGACGAGGGTGTTGCTCCCGGGGTGGGACAGGATCACCCCGTTGGCCGATACAAAGGGCGTCAAGAGCTTCGTCATCTCGTCCGGCGATATGAACTGCAGCGGGATGAGCTGGATGATGATGCGCTCTCCAGCTGCACCGATCTCCCCTTCCCGTCCGAAACGGGATACCACCGGCAGGCGCGAGGCGTCCTTCAATGGAATGATCTTGTAAAAGTCCCCTTCCTTCACCGCCGCGAGGCCGTTGATGTCCAGGATCTGATTGAAGATGGGGAACAGATCCGCCTTGCTGAGCCCTTTGGCCGTATGGATGGTGACCTTTCCGCGCACCTCCGGGCCGACGATGTAGCTGATGTCGAGCAGATCGCCGACCGTCTTGATCACCTCATAGATGTCGGCATCATCAAAATTGAAGACCACCTCGCTGCCGTCGCCTTTCTTTACAGGTGCAGCCGGCTCAAAGATGGTCCCTTCCTCCAGCCGTTTCGTCTTCGCGGCGGCAGACGAGCCCCCGCCGCCCCTGACGGTGCGGGACAGAGTGTCGGGGCCTTCCGGTACTACCGCCCCATCGATCTCCGCCACGGATGTGGAATAACTCCTGCGGGATCGCGCTTCGGTCGCCTCCGCGCCGGACGCTTCAAGCGAGGTGGCGGGAGGCGTCTTTTCGGCCATGTCCGCCTCTCCGCCACGTTCCGTAACCTTCCCTAACGGGGGAACGGCGCAGCCCCCGGCAAAAAGAAGGAGTGACAGGGCCAAAGCAACGATGGTGGTTGCAAACAGCAGCCTTTTTTTCATTAATTAACCCTCAAAAGTTTCTCTCTTATGTTGGCAGGAAGTTTTCGCACGGGTGCGTCCGGCGGGCTTTCAACCGCCCCGGGCGGGGCCGCCGGCTCAGGTGCGCTCGGAGGCGAGGGACTCGCGCCTTGGGCGGGGGCCGCTCCCGGGGCCGCCTCGCTTCCAGGCGGGGTACGCGGGGCGGGCAGGGGCGGGGCCGCCGGCTCAGGAGGAGAAGCGGCCTGCGCCGGTTCGCCGGGCTTCACCTCGACGACGATCGGCTTGCTCTCCGTTGCCTTCACTTTCTCGCGCTCTTTTGGGTTTCGGGTATCATAGAGAAAGACCTCATAACGACCCTCCGACGCGTCGGTCAGGACAACACGGTCCGCCAGGATCTCAGACAGCACAAACATGTCTACACTCTCGCCGACCTTCACCCAGCTCCGTTCCAATTGCTGCGCCCCGCGCCGCGCCCGCTTGTAGCGCAGCATCCGGAGTTGCTGCGGATCGAGGCCCGCCTCATCGAGCACAGCCGGGTGCTGGAGCAGGGCGGCCCTGTAGTCGTCCACAATTACCACCCCGTAAAGGCTGATCTCTTTCAGGACATCCTCGGCACTTCGCTGCATGCGGGGGTCAACCCGCGCCTCGGGCTCCTTTTTCTCCTCCGGCTCCTCTTCCTTCGGCTCGGCCCGATCGGCCGCAAACAGGTTCTTCACGGCCACAAGCTCGTATTCCGCTTCGGAAGGAACCTCTTTCTGAAAGGCCTTCGGCAGGGGGGCCGCCGGTTGACCGGAAGAAGATTCCCCTTCACTCACCTCGACAACCTCCTGGCGGTCGCTCACCCAAACCGCATATGTCTTGATCCCCAGGAAGATCAAGGCGAGCATCAGGAGCAGATTGACTATCCATATCCTTTTCAGCATCATGCAAGGCCACTCTCAGTGGGTCCCAAAGAGTTCACCCCAAAAACCGCAACGGCAGGCTGACCTGAAAACCTGCGCTGAATCTACAGGGTCCGAAACCAGCGATTACGACTTGTGCAAAGGCCTTCATCCTGCCCGAAAAGCCGTGCTCACCCGGAAGGCAACGTGCGGATCGACACCCAGATTGGCAAAAAACACCCCTTCCGGATTGAGAATTCATGAACTTTTCCTCATCAGGCCGACAACGGTCACATCTCCCTGAATTTGCTCCACTCTACCCCGCCGGACCACGTTAATCCGCACTTTTTGCACTGTCAAGTATTTCGGCGAGCTTTCGATTTGATACAGGATCTCCTTCAACTGCCGGATGCCGCAGTTCACCGTGAACTCGACCGGAACACTCATGTAAGGCAGGCCTTCGACCGGTTCGGCCTTGAGGACCCTGACCGTTTTGGTCTGCACTTTGCTGCGGTCAGCAATGCCGTTCAGGATACTCTGGATATCGGCGGCCGCAAGAGACGGCGTCGCACCCTTCAGAAGCCCCGCCTCCATCCGCCCGAGCATCTTTCGCAGGCTGTCGATGCGGGCATTCACGTCCTCCCCGGACTCCACCACCTTCCGGTGCTTCCTCAAAGTCAGCTCCCGTGAGGCGATCTCGTCGCTCCAATCGAACATGCCGCTCAGGGCGGGATAGAAGCGGAAAAGCACCCCCCCAAGAAGCGCCAGAAGGCCGCATATCACGATGATCCGGGTTCTCTTGTTCCATTCAATCTGCATGCCCGCCCTACCCGATCTTCAAGCCGATCCGGAACGTTTCCTTTCCTTCACGCGACTTCGTAATCCCCGAGAGAAACGACACATCTTTAAATATCGGCGAGTCTTCCAGGAGCGTGATAAGCTCGGAGGCCGTGTCCGCGTAACCTTCGATCTCGACACTCCTCTCCGAATAGCTGAACCGCCTCAGCCAGGCCGTTTCCGGGATGAGCCGCGTCAGCTCCCTCAGGATGTCCAGGACCTGCGTGTCTCCCTGTTCCAGGCTGTTCAGGTATTTGATCCGCGCCTCGAGCGCCTCGCTTTCGGCGGTGATCTCCCGGATGCGGCCCACGTCGGCCTCGAGCTGTGTCTGCGCCTCTTCCAACTGTGCGAGGTAGTCCTTTTCCTGGTGGTACGATCCAGCTCCCCACGCAAAGGCCAGAACGACAACCAGCACCGCCAGGACCGAGAACACGTACAAACCGGTCCGGCTCGCTTTCTTGCGGTAGCGGGGAGGCAGAAGATTGAGCTTGACGAACCCCTCCCCAAGGCCTCGCAATGCCATCCCATAGGCCGGGATAAAATGGCGCGACGGCAAACCGAGCCCATCCGGGTCCACCGGCCTCGGCTCGAAGCCGCTTAGACCATCATCCGCCGAAAGGACCGGAAAGGCGGTCTCCTCCGCGCTGATATAGGCTGGGATGAGCCCTCCTCCATCCGGACCCTCGACCTCTTTTTTGAGCCTTCGGAACCCTTCCACCCAGGCCTGGACCTGACCCGGCCGGCCGGCTCCGGCTGGAAACGCCCGCGAATAGACGAGTCTTCGCCCTTCGACCACGTTCAGTTCGGCGTCGCCATCCCCGGAGAAGAGCAAGGCGGCAGAGCCCCGCCCCACGGATCCGATCCCCAAAAGGCAGAAATTGGCCAGTGCAGAGGCGCTCGGCTCTATTCCGGAGAGCAGCAGGGAAGAGGATGCGCCGTCCCCGAAAAGCGGCTCGATGCTCCGAAGCCTCGCCACCGCCAGCAGCACCTTCATCTGCCCCGCTTTCCGGTCCTCAGCCACCACCTCGAAATCGAAACAAACCTCCTCCGCGGGAAAGGGGACATACTTTTCGATCTCGTACCCGATCGTTTCCCGGAGGTTTTCCTTGACCGCAAGCGGCAGATCGATGAACCGGACAAAGGCCCGGTCACGGCCGACGCCCGCGTAGATGTCGGTGCCGGCGATCCGATTCGCCCGCATAAATTCGCTCAGCAGTTCATGCAGACCGCCCGGCTTTATTTCCTCCCCGATCGGAAAGACCGCATGGGCGGCGACTTGCACCTTCTTGCCGCTCTGGGTCAGATAGATCATCCTGACCTTTTCACGGCCGATATCGACGCCGATGCAGGTTCTCAATGCCAAGATCCACCTCCTTTATCACACCCCATCGATCCACCGCACAACCCGGTACTGCTTGGGATACCGGCTGTCGATCTCGACGAGCATCTCCACCGTCTGCCTGACATGGCTGTCGGGCAGCAGACCCGTCGCCGTCAGCGTATAGTATGGATTCAGCTGCAACGTCACGAAGGGCTGCATCATTCGAAAGACGTCCGGGCCGACGACACCGACGACGTCGCTCTCGGCCAGAAAATCCTGCGATTCCCGGTATTCGAGAAGCGCCCGTACGAGATCTTCGGTCATCCCCGGCAGCGCCAGCAGCACCTGCGGAGAGGCTGCATTGATGTTGATCCGATGGGGATCCCCCCCCGCCCCCCTCCGGCGCATGCTGAACCCAGGCTCATTAGGCGACGGATAGACCGTGACCAGATCCTTGAGCCCGCGGTAGAAGAGTTCGGGCGTGACGCCCTTCACCAGAAGCAGTTCCTCGACGGAATCGAAGGGCCCGTTCTTCGCCTCGTAGGGGGGGCGCAGGCCCTTGTAATAGTCCGTCTCGGCCCCGTTCACCCGGTGCAAATCGTCTTCATCGCGCCAATCCTGGATGGAGTCCACAATGACCTCCCGGTCGCCCTCATCCATCTCGAAGCCGTTCAGCATCATCATCAGAAGCTCCGGGCCGGCCTGATTCAGGTTGACCTTCCCGCTCTCGTTCCCGATCATCAACTCATAGCCGGCGCGCCCGAAAGGCGCCGGTGGCAGCTTGACGTTGATCCGCACCTGGTCGCGCCCTTCGCCGTCCATTTCATCACCGGTCTGTACCTCCTCTTCGATGCGCATGATCTCCTGCGGGCGCAGCTCGTTTTCAATGACCATCTTCAGCCCCTGGCACAGCCCGGCCCTCGCCGCATAGTAGGCCTGGGTCGCCTCTTTGAAATTCCGGGCGATATTGAGCTCTGTCCGCATGGCATAGCAGAACTCCCCCACGATCACGGAAAGAAACATGAGGACCCACAGCACCAGGAAAAGGGCGAACCCTTCCTCTTGGGGTCTTTGAGCGCGGCGCTGACTAGTCAAAGAAGACCTCCGGCAGGATAGGGGCGACAACCTCGATCACGGCCTCGTCCTCCGCCCTCTGAAACGAAATGCCGACCGCCTTCGGGTAGCCTCGATACTCCAGCGCGTCCCAGGCATCGACCCATTCGCCCGGCGAGCCGTCGGTTTCCGGCGTGAGGTAGGCGAACCGGACCGCCTCCGCCCCCTCGAGGAGCCAGACCGTATCCTTGTCCTTGATCCGGCCAAGGTCGGCATAGGGCCCCATAAAGACCGTGTTCTCCTCGAAAAGCCGGATGCCGGTGCCGCCCTCCCCATCCCGCATGACATCGTATCGGACATAAACCATCCCGAACTTGTGCCCCGGAGCCAGCGCCTTGTGAGAGATGAACGACATCGACCGTTCATCCCCGTTGAACAGCAGAACCTGCTCATCTTCATTCAGGCTTGGAGGCGGCACCCGGACCCACATCGAGGCGATCTGGCGCTTCATCAGATCCAAAACAATGCGCTGCCGCTCGGTGGAGCCGATATCCTTCTCGCCCTTTTCCCAGGCCCGGACACCCAACTGGAAGGCCCCGAGGATGAGCACGACCACCACCGCCATGATGGTCATCGAAAGCATCAATTCCAGGAGCGTAAACCCCCCTGCAGCCGGCCGATTCATCCCACTAACCCCCGTCCGGCATCAAAACAGGCTCGATCGGTTTGGCTGTCTCGAGTTCGAACTGCCTCTCTTTGTCGCCCGCGCCCCAAAAAACCACGACCCGGACGTACAGGATATCGAACGGCAAATCAATGACAGGCATCGCATCGTCCGCGACCGCCTCCTCCACCTCCGGAATCACCAGGACCGTCTCGGCCCACCAGCGGAAGCCGTCGCCGAAATCCCCTTGCTCAACGCTTTCCCCCAGGTTCTCGACGGCGAGGATCTGCTCCATTTTTTCGCGAGCGTGAAAGACCGCCCGGTTGTAATCCGCTGCGATCACGCTCGAACGGAGCCCTCCCGCAAAAAGCTGCATGATCGTCACCAGGCAGATCGCCAGCACAGCGACCGCCACCAGGATCTCCATCAGCGTGAAGCCCGCCTCCACCCTCGGGCGCTCCGAGCCCGGCGACGGCAGAAAACGGACGCAACCCTCCCCCCACCGGCATCCGTTCCCCGGCCGCGCGGAAATCCGCAGCGCCCGCCGGACATGCCCCCGGAACCACTGCGGTCGAAGGCGTCTTGTTCGAGGAGGAGCCATTTCAATCCACGACCTGAGTCAATTGCACACCGCCGGTGATAAAATCCACAGCTACGCGGTAGCGTGCCTCGCGCTCGTTGATGAAGACCAGTTCACCCCCGGTGCAGCCCCCGCTGGGGGAAAACACGATCTCGAAAAGCCCGCTCGCCCTCTCATCTTCGTCCCAAACCGCCTTTTCGAGGCGCACACCTTCGGGCAGCGTATAGGTCTTCAGGATAACGCGCCCAAGCTCGTCGCGCCGGACCTCGCGCCTGTCCGCCTCCGGCTCCTCCCGATCCCCCGTTTCGGGGCGGGCGGCCAGAAGCGCCAGGGCATTGTCTTCGAACGAAAACAGGACCACGTAAGGGACTCCCTCCCAACTGGCCTGGCTGCGGGCATAGCGAAGCGTCGCCGCCGTCTTCTTGGCGGCGTCCCGGAGCGCCGCCCCGCTCAATCCACCGCCGGCCCGCACCCCTACAACCGCCGCCACAACACTTATCAAGACGAGCACCACCAGCAATTCCATGAGGGTGAAGCCGGGGCATCCTGTCCTTCGAGGCATTCGCCCCGTACCCCTCAACCCTTCCAATGGCTTCCCCCCTGGAGCATGCATGACGGCTCCCGTGCTTCACCTGTTGCGATCATCCCGGCTGCCACGGGCCGATCGGGCCGACAGCCCCGGGCGGCTCTTTACCCACGGGGCCGCATTCATCCGGTCTCCGCCGGCAACCCCACGCCTCCGGCAAGACCGGTCTCCTTGCAGACCACCGCCGGTGCTAGCCGATGTCCTTCCAGTTCACGATGTCCATATCCGAACCTTCACCCCCCGGACTGCCGTCGGCCCCATACGACGTGAGGTCGTAATCGCCATGCTCGCCGGGCGACTGATAAACGTACTCGTTGCCCCAGGGGTCTTTCGGGACCTCTTTGTTCAGATACGGACCATCCCAACGCTCGACCCCGGACGGCTTCGTCCGCAGGGCCTCGAGCCCTTCATCCGTGGTCGGATATTTTCCCGTGTCGAGGCGGTAGGTGTCCAGGGCCGTCTCGAAAAGCGAGATCTGCGCCTTGGCCGACCGCTGCCTGGACTCGTCCACCTTCCCGAACATGCGCGGCCCCACCAGGGCCGCCAGGAGGCCGATGATCACCATGACGATCAGAAGTTCGATCAGTGTGAAACCCTGTTGCCGTCTGCATCGATCTCTCATTGTTTTTCCTCCGCGCTTTCCCAAGTATTCTCCAACAACACACATCAAATGGGGCGCCCTCCAGCCGACCGGTGCCCGGCGCCCCTAAAACGGCATATCGTTCATGCTGAAAATGGCCATCAGCATCGAGATCACGATGAACCCCACCACGACGCCCATCAGGAGGATCATGGCCGGCTCGAGGAAGCTGACCAGCCGCTTGATCAGGTTCTTGACCACCTTCTCATAGTTCTCCGCCACCCGCAGAAGCATGTCGTCCATCCGGCCGGTCTCCTCTCCGACCATGATCATCTGGATCGCCAAAGGCGGAAAGACTGCGATGTCTCCGAGGGGCTTCGACAAACGCTCCCCCTCCTTGACCCGCTCGTAGACCTCCGACAGCGACTCGCGGACGATGACATTCCCCATGATATCCGTCGCCAGCTGCAGGGCCTGCAAGATTGGAACCCCGCTTCGCGTCAGCGTCCCGAGCGTGCGGGTGAAACGGGCCACCTCGACCTTGCTCACCAGGTCCCCGGTGAAGGGAAGGGTCAATTTGAGCCGGTCCAGCCTGCGCCGGCCCTTCGGGGAGCGGGCCACCCGCCTCGAGACGAAGACCGCCGCCGCGAGCAAAGCCAGCAGGATCGGCCAATAACTCCGAAGCCCCTCACTTACGGCCAGCAGCATCTGGGTCGGCCAAGGGATCGCACCACCCATTTCGGCGAAGATCAGGGAAAATTTCGGGATGACGTAGGTCATCAGGATGATCAGCGATGCTCCGCCGACCAGGATGAGGAAGATCGGGTAGATCATGGCCGATTTGATGAAATCGCGCAGGTCCTGGGAGCTTTCGAGGAAAATGGCCAGCCGCTCCAGCACGGCCTCCAGGACGCCGCCGGCCTCCCCCGCCCGCACCATATTGATGTAGAATCTGGAAAAGACCCGCGGATACTTCGCAAGGGCATCGGAGAGATAGCTTCCACCCTGAACCGTCTTGAGGATATCCGTGACGATTTCCCGGAACCGGTCTTTCTCGACCGCCTCGATCAGGATGGACAGGGCGCGGTCCACGGGCAGCCCGCCGGAGAGCAGCGCCGACAGGTCCTGCGTGAACACCATGACGTCCTTGTTGGTGATGCGCTTGAAGACAGCGGACGCGGAGCCGGACAGATCCAGTCCGAACCGCCGGCCTTTCCCCCCCGCCTGGGAGACCCGGATGGGGATGTACCCCATTTCCTGCAGCCGTCCCACCGCCCCTTTCTGGTCGTCCGCCTCCAGGCTCCCCTGCACGATCTTGCCCGACGGGTCAGTGGCTTTATATGAATAGGCCGTCATATCATTTTTCCAGCGTCACCCTCAGGACCTCGGCGATCGTCGTCAGCCCATCCTTCACCTTCACCCAGCCGTCCTGGCGCAGCGTCCGCATCCCCCGCTCCATGGCGACATCCTTGATCCGTTCCGTGCTCGCATGGGCGTTGACCTCCCGCCGGATCGCATCATTGACAGGCAGATACTCGAAAATGGCGGTCCTTCCCTTGAAGCCCGTTCCGCGGCAGTGTTCGCATCCTTTTCCGGCCATAAAGGTGATGCCTTCGATGTCTTCCGGGCCGACCCCCATCGTGCGGAGAAGCTTTTCATCGGGCTGGGCCTCCGTCTTGCACTCCGGACAGATGATCCGGACCAGCCGCTGGGCCAGGACACCGAGGAGTGTGGAGCTCAGGAGAAAGCTCTCGACCCCCATGTCCAGGAGCCGCGTGACCGCCCCTGCGGCATCGTTCGTGTGAAGGGTGCTGAACAGAAGGTGCCCTGTCAGGGCCGACTGGATGGCGATATCCGCCGTCTCCTTGTCCCGGATCTCGCCCACGAGGATGATGTCGGGGTCCTGGCGTACGATGGAGCGCAGGCCCCTGGCAAACGTCATCCCGATCTTGGAATTCACCTGGATCTGGTTTACACCCGCAAGCTGATACTCGACCGGCTCTTCGAGCGTGATGATCTTGTTCTCCGGCGAGTTGATCTTCGCGAGGGTCGTGTAAAGGGTGGAGGTCTTGCCGCTTCCGGTCGGCCCGGTCACGAGGATCATGCCGTAGGGCTGCGAGATGAGGTCCTCCCACTGCTCCAGGATATCGTTCGGGAAGCCGATTTTCCGCAGATCCAGGATCAGGGTGTCCCGGTCGAGGATCCGCATCACCAGGCTCTCGCCGAAAAGGGTCGGGATCGTGGAGACGCGGAAATCGATTTCCTTGTCCCCGATCTTGAGCTTGATCCGGCCGTCCTGGGGCAGGCGCCTCTCGGCGATGTCGAGCTTCGCCATCAGCTTGACGCGCGATATGACGGCGGCCTGGAGCCGACGGGGAGGCGATTCCACGTCGTGCAGCACCCCGTCGATCCGGTACCTTACCTTGAACTCCTTTTCGAAGGGCTCGAAGTGGATATCGCTCGCCTTCAACTCCACGGCATTCAGGATGAGGCGGTTGACCAGGCGGATGATCGGGGCCTCGGCGGCGAGATCGCGGAGGTGGTCCACATCCTCTTCCGCACCCGCCGACAACTCGTAGATATCCTTGCCCGCCTCTTCGATGATCGTCCCGATCGACTGGCTTCCGGCCCCGTAAAGACGTTCGATGACATCGTTGATATCCTCGTCGCGGCCCTGCACCACCTCGATCTCCAGACCGGAGGCCAGACGCAGGGCGTCGACGGTGTAGAAGTCATCCGGGTCCGCCATGGCCACGTGGAGCGTACCGTCGTTTATGGCCAGCGGAACGAATCGGCTCTGCCGCATAAATTTTACGGAAAGGTTTTCGAGAACGATCGGTTCTTTTGGATAGTCCTGGTAGGATATCAGCATGTCAACGCTTTCCTTGGATCGCGGCCTCCATCGCAAAAGCCGCTCTCTTATCGGCGGCCCTGCGCCGGCCGGCGGATCCAGACCGGTACAGTGCCCAGATCTCGACGAACAATTCTACTTGAAAGATTCTCGGACATGCAAGCCTTACCATGAAGAAAAAACATTACCTTTTTGAAAGGTTTACAGCCCGTGAACGGAAGGAGCCTCCTGCCCGGCGATCGATGCCAGTCCTCGAGCGAGCCGGCACCCGCCGCCGGGAGGCTGCCCGCTGCCCTTGCTGCCTCTTCGAAATCACCAGCGATAATGCCAAGCAGCGGGAGTTGGGGGCCAGGCGCCCCGGCGCTGTTGGACAAGAAGGTTCAGAGTGCGCCAAGCTTCGTGGCCGTCAGGAAAAGAGCAGACTCGCTCGGCGCGGGGAAACCGGTTCCAGGCGGCTCTCAGGCCTTGAAGTAATCGATCACCCCCTGGATGATGGCATCCAGATCGCGGGCCGGCTCGAAGCCGATCAGATCGCGGATCTTGCTGATGTTCGGACAGCGCCGCTCCATGTCCTCGAACCCCGGGCCGTAGGCCTTCTCATAGGAGAGGTGCTCGATCTCGGAGGGGCTGCCGGTCATCTCCTTCACCCGTGCGGCAAGCTCATTGATGCTGACTTCGTGGTCATTCCCGACATTGAAGATATCCCCCTCCGCCCGGGGCTCGGACATGAGGCGCGTGATCGCATGGACCACATCCTTCACGTCCGTGAAGCTGCGGGTCTGTTCACCGGTGCCGTAGACGGTGATCGGCTTGCCGAGGAGGGCGCTTTGCACGAAATTCGGCAGCACCATCCCGTACTGCCCGGTCTGCCGGGGGCCGACGGTGTTGAACAGCCTTCCGATGACCACCGGCAGTTTCTTTTCATCGAAGTAGGCGAGCGCCAGGAACTCGTCCAGGGTTTTGGAGCAGGCATAGGCCCACCGGCGTTTTTTCACCGACCCCATCACCCGGTTGTTTTCCTCGGAAAGATCGTGCTCCACATGCTTCCCGTAGATCTCCGAGGTCGAGGCGATGAAGACCTTTTTCTTGAAGCGGTTGGCCAGCCGCAGAACCGCTTCGGTCCCTTTGACATTCGTGTCGAGGGTTTCGACCGGATGGTCCATGATGTTCCGGACCCCCACCGCCGCCGCCAGATGGTAGATGTGGTCCACCTTGAAGACGAGCTCGTTCATGACCGACTCGTTCAGGATGGTCTCCACCACGAGGTGGCAACGCTTGTCCCCCTGAGCCGCCTTCAGGTTGGATAGACGCCCGGTCCACAGGTTGTCGATGATGAAAACCTCATCTCCCTGGGCCAGCAGGTGTTCCGCCAGGTGTGACCCGATGAAACCGGCGCCGCCGGTGATCAATACTTTCATATCCGTATTCCCTTTCTTGGTGCCTCCATTAATCGATCAAACCATGCTCGGGGACCTTTTCGAGGGCCCAGTCATCGATCTCTATCGCAAGGGACCGCTTCAGGAGTTCGATCGAAACGACCACTTTGCCTTTGCCCCGCGGGCGGATGTAGAAACCCACCAGCCCCTTGAACGGACCCTCCATGATCATCACCCGGTCGCCCTTGCGCATGTAGGCCCGGTTCTGAACCGTCCGGTCGGTCCCATCCAGGATCATCAACGAAGCGATTTCCTCTTCTCTGGCAGGCACCGCCTTGCCTTTGAAACCGATCATGCGGACCACGCCGATGGTTCTGAGAATATGATGATACTCCTCCGGTTCGAGGCCGGTCCGGACAAAGACATAGCCGGGGAGAAGCGGCACCAGGAGTTTCCTGCGCCGGTCTCTGCGCCGGCTCATGACCTGTATCTGCGGAAGAAACGCCTCGTGCCCTTTTCCGGTCAAACCATCGAAGACCTTCTTCTCGAAGCGGCTGCGGGTGTGCAGCGCGTACCATTGCTTTTCGGCTTCTTCCATTCCTCGGATCCTGAAGGTCGGGCCCTTGAAGTTTCAGATTTCGGGTTTAAAATGAAGTCGTTTTTTTGATCCGCCGATTCCGGCGAATCAGGTACAGGGGACCTATCCGCAAAAAAGTCTCAAGGACAGGAACAGAACGTCTCGTCTGTAGAATAGACAATAGAATTCAATATGAAAGCCTTCATGTTCCAAAAAATCATCGTTTGAAGCGCATCGCCGTCCGCTTTTCGAGGACTCCGGCCTTCCCATCGATCGAGGTCCAATCGAAAAAATCAAAGGGAAAAGGAGACAAGGGAACGATGGAATGTCAACAGGAAAAAAACCTCGCGCGCTGCAACTGCACCTACGATCCCTGTTCACGCAAAGGCATCTGCTGCCAGTGCATCGCCTACCACCTCAAGATGCGGCAGCTTCCAGGCTGCTGTTTTCCGAAGGACGCCGAGGCCACGTATGACCGCTCGTTCGAGCACTTCGCGCGTCTGGTCCAGAAGGGCGCGATCTGAAAAAAAGCCGTCCCCTTTCGAAGACGGCTTCCGTGCGTTTTGATGGCTGGTCGGGACGACTGGATTTGAACCAGCGACTCCCGCGTCCCGAACGCGGTGCTCTACCAGACTGAGCCACGTCCCGACACATCCAGTAATTTATACGCTATCTTTTTTCGAGAGGCAAGTCTAATTTGCATGCGACGATCCGCATGAAATTATCCATGATCCTGGCGGTGGCCCCCCAGATGACATCGCCCTCGTAGGCATAGGCCCGTGTGCGATAGACTTCCCCTTCATACTCGACCGAATCGCAGCGGTAGCCGGTCTGGGCTGGATGAAAAACCTCGAGAGGCACCTTGACCAGGGCCGCCACCTCCTGGGGGTTCAGCCGGAAGGGATAGGACGGAGGCACCAGCCCGACAAACGGATGCACCACGAATCTGGAGACCAGTGTGAGGGTATCGTCCATCCGGCCAAGAGGCACCACGTCCTCGGGGCAAAGTCCGATCTCCTCGTGCGCCTCGCGAAGGGCGGTCCGCCAGGCGCTGCCGTCCCGGGCCTCGAACTTCCCGCCGGGGAACGAGATCTGCCCTTTGTGATGCGGCACGAGATGCGTCCTCCGGGTCAGGATCACCGCGAGGCCGCTCTGCTCCTCCACAAGGGGGATCAGCACCCCGGCCCTCCGGTGCGTTTCGCGGGCATCGCGGAGCCGCAGGGGCTGTCTCGCGTTGAGAAGCGACCGGACCGTCTCCGAAAACCCGCTCAGGGGCTCACCAGGCGCCAACCCTTCCAAAGAAGGAGCGATGCTCGGATTACATATTTTTTCCACAGCACCCGGCTCACTCACGATCTCTGCGTCACTCCGTAGGTTGCGACATAGCGGTCGAATTCCGCTTTCACAGCGGCATCCATCGGACGAATCTCCCCTTTGATCTTCAAGGGGATCCTATGGTCGTAAAGATAGGCGACGATCTCGCGAATCCCGGCGACGGCATAAACCGGCACCCCGGTCCTCGCTTCGAACTCGGCGATGGCGTCAGCGCCCCGGCGCCCCTCGACGACCCGGCCCGCAGCATCGTAAACCGCCGTGGTCTGCTCGCGGTCGACCGCGATGCCCACCCCGGTCACCTGGCAGGCGATTCCCCGCGCCTCGGCCTCGCCGGCGATCTTCTCGAGCAGTTCGATCTTCGTCCCCATGGAGGTCGCAACATCATCCACGACAAAGATGCGGCACCCGTCAAAGAGCGTCTGGTTGACCAGGAGGCTCTTCACCTTGGAGGCCTCCCCGTGGGTCTTGGCCTCCTTGCGGTCGTATTCGAAGGGCAGATCGCGCCCGTACTCCTCCCAGAGGGCGATGCTGGTGGCCAATGCGATGGCGCTTCCTTTGTAGGACGGTCCGAGGATGACATCCACCTGGCCGCTCAGCCCTTTCGCCGTCATCATCTGCGCGAAAAAACGGCCCATCCCGAGCACCAGCCGACCGGTATTGAAGCGTGCCATGTTCACGAAATAGGGCGTCGGCCGTCCATCCTTCAGGACCAGGCCCTGCTCAAAAAAAATAGCCCCGGTCTCCGCAAGGGACCGGGCCAGTTCTTCCTTGTAGGTTTCCATCAAATTATCATAAGCAATCTTCACGCCTACTTCAACAGTTTCCATCCGGAAATGGTCTTTTTGGCCGATCGGCGCGTCTCGCGAAGCGGCATCGATGGGAATCAGAGGTCCTGGATGGCTTTGAGGGCTTTAGGGATCAGCTTGCGGACGAAGGCCTCGCGGTCAAAGGTGCTCAGCCGCCTGTACTCATCGTAGCCGGGATGGCCCGAGCTGAGGCGTGGGATCTCGGCCTGCAGACCCGGCGCCACCTGATCGAACTGCAGGACGATTTCGACCAGCGCGTAATCCTCTCCCGGGTAGGACTCGATCCAGCCGAGGCGCTTCATGCACTCGAACCGTATCCGATCGAGGATGAAGAGATACTGGTCGATGACGTCCATCTTGTTCTTGGCC
>Ga0209164_1000699_pt1 | contig 63461 bp, 59 predicted proteins | sample MTBNYHSulfiMetaG_FD_187458 | JGI IMG/M metagenome (GOLD analysis project Ga0209164, IMG submission 187458) | Enrichment culture microbial communities from rom New York Harbor, USA that are MTBE-degrading - MTBE-NYH (New York Harbor Sulfidogenic)... | ecosystem: Environmental > Aquatic > Marine >... | reverse complement strand
AATATGGTATTATGGTGAGCCAAGGTCAGATATCCTCCCTGTTTTGCAAGATTTTTAGGTGAAATCATTGTAACATAAAACATGAGGATTCTGGCCTTTTTCTTTAAACTTTATGGGACAGCAGTGGGGTGAGCCAGAAAGACCAGTCCCACGGCTCCCCGGTGTCGTTCCAGCGGCCGTCGGTTATGTTGTCGAAAGGGAATACTTCCGAACCAACGTTGTAATAAGCCCCGCCGGTCACCGGTTTGCCCTGGGAGATCAAAGATGCCTGGACTGGTCCGGCCGCAATAATAAGCAGGGCAATCATCGCCAGTGGTAAAAATTTTTTCATTCAGCCTCCTTATTCATTATAAATTTTAACATTTCAATTACTTTAGCCTGCGCCTAAGGCCAACGAGGCCCACCAGACCGCTCCCCAACAGCCAAACCGCTGCGGGAAGAGGCACAGCTGGCGCTGCACCTACGCTGAACACTCCATCATATCCGCCAAAAATCCATTCTTCAGTTGGTTCATCCCAAAGAGGAACTGAAGCCTGAATGCCTATGTTGGAAACTTCATTCAAATTGGCCACCTGGGTAAATCCAATCGACTGTCCCGAATAATTGTAGGTATCAGCACTAGAAAAATCGATGGTCAGCAAAGACCAGGCCCCGGGGTTCAGCCAAGTCCAACCGTTTTGGTAAAAATTGTCTCTGGAAGGACCATAGGCGTCTGTATTGCCTGTATTCATAAAAATATTTACATGAATGGGAAAATCATTGGGATTGCCCAGCCACAGGGAATAATAATCATAATCGGACAGATCGCCTAGCCCATTGGCAGCCAGGGGCATACTGGCAAGGCCGAAGCCGGCGTTGTTGGACCAACCCGCCTGATTATAATCAAAACTATCGCCGGTCATTACCTTGTCTGACTCATCATAGGAATAGCTTATCCATCCACCCATATCCGCCCGGCCGGTTTCCGTCCCCATTTGAGTTATGAAGTGTGGACTCATTAAATCGGAAAGAGGAATGGTGTAAGTAGCTGCACTGGCCGTATTGCTTAACAAAAAGCTCCCCACGACGACCGCCGCCAAAATAGCGATTACCTTTCTCATGATGTACCCCCTTACTCCTTACTTATAAGGATTATTAGAAAAATAGATTCAACCTCTCCACTGTTGTTTCTTTAGCCAAGCCTGATCGCCCCTCCTTTCTTTAATCTAGTGGTTGACTCGATGGGGTGAAAATAAATCGGTAACCGTGGTCGCCATAGCTACGAGCACCCGTTTTTGTTGTTCGTCACACGAGGGCCTTCAAGAAAACCTGCGCCGCCACCCCCAAAGACCCGCCAAACCGGAACCAAACAGCCACAGGGCTCCAGGCAAAGGAACCGGGGCCGCCGAAACTTCAATTTTGGCTTCGGTTCCGCTGGCGGGTATAAGTTGAAAACCAATGTTAGTGACCTGCTCCAGTCTGAAGATGGAATTCCAGGTCCCGTCAGTGTAGCGCCATGATTCAACCGGATCGTCTCCCGCCCCCCAGGTCTCGGCGTAACTGAAATCCAGGCCAGCCCTGACCGTCTGGCCCGCGGACACCGTGACCCAAGGCCCGCCCCAGAAAGTGTCCGCTCCGGGTTGACCGGATGTTCCGGTAAAGCCGGTGTTCATAAACAAGCCCACACTAACGTCGGTGGATCCGGTGTTGTGGAAGAGCAGAGAATAGGAACTGTAGGCGGTGAAGTCGGCGTTATGTGATCCGGTGCCCCCGGCCAATGGACTGACCGGATAATTATCGCTTAATCCGACCTTATAACTCCCATAATACAGCCCTATGTTAGTTAAAGAAAACTCCACACCCGGTCCGACCAGGTCTGTGATGGTTAAGTTGGCCGAACCGAAATTGATTGAAAACTGGGTAGCCAGTTCCTGGTCCGAAAGGGTCAGGACCAGGGCTTCCGCCCTTGGGGCTGCAACCGAAAAGGATAGGAGTAAAAACAAAACTGCGGCCAATATCCCTAAAAATCCCGCCCACTTTGTTTTTTTCATAAATCCCCCCTTCGTAAATCTAAAGACGTTTCCGCCTCAACCCGACCAGTCCGATCAGCCCGCTCCCCAACAGCCAGACCGCACCAGGGATGGGGACGGGGTTCCCCTCGAGGTCATAGGTTATGGATCCCTTGTCATTATTCAGTGTTACGTTGAGTCCATCAACAAACCCGTCGAAATTTGTAGCCCAAGGGTTACCGGTAGCTAAAACAATGTATTTGACAGTTTGGTTTCTATAATCGATAGTTGACCCATCTTGCCAGGTTACAGGCCCTGCTTGAATATCTTGAAGCGTTGGAGCACCATAATAGCCGATCGGTCCATGATTTGTATCGATTACCGGGAGTTGGTTTGTTCCGATGTCGGTGGAGTAAACATTCCAAACACCGGCGGGCGCATTTAAACTTCCTGAATAATACCCTTCAAGAGTTAGTCGATTTCCATACCAGCTCGAATCACCTCCCGTATATGGATCGGTATAAATATTTACATACCAATCAACTCCATCGGCGATACTTTTCTTTGTCGCAAAAGATATAGATGCAATTTCGGATATGGTGATGCTGAATCCAAAATCATTAGAAGGGACAGTGTAAAGTTCGATTTTGTTATCCCCAACAACCGATCGCCAAGAACCACTACCAATATAACACTCCTCAATCGAAGGCGTTGCTCCTATCATAGACGCTACGGTTCCATCATAAGTTATTGTGGTTGCGTTCGCCGGCAATATAAAAGCCAATACCGGAATGAGCAAAATTGAAATAATAACTATATTTTTCAAAAAAATTGTTTTCATTTTTCCCCTCCTTCTTTGGAATTAAATGTTGATATTAAAGTTTTCTTTTCCGCCTCAATCCCGCCAACCCCATCAATCCGCTCGCCAACAAGACCAAGGCCGTCGGGGACGGGACCGCGGCCGGGTCCAGGATCTTATCTTTCACAATCAAGGCTGAACCGCCGGCCGGGATGTTGAAGTCCCACTGAAAGGCCCAACTGACATTCCCGGACAAAGGGTTTTGGGCGTCAAGCAAAGTCGTGGCTGATCCGTCACTCAGAGCGGTCAGGATGGCCCCGGAGTTGCTGATCTGCCAGTGGTTCGGGGCCGGGCTGACCACCACCTCGCTGTAGACCGTATAAGGGTCCCATTGTTTCATGGTGTTGGCGTTGATTCTCGCGGCCGTATCGTCTTGGGCCGTGCCGTTCAGGTCAAAGTCGTTGAACTGGAAAAAATGAAAATCCAGCGGACTCGAACCCAGATTGGTGATCCGGATTTGTTCGGACATGTCCGAAGTCTTACTACCCGGACTTCCGCCGGCCAAAATGAATTTGGTGTAAATCTCAAACCCGGTCCCGCTGTAAAGCAGGGCCAGGATGTCCAAGTCGCCGTCGCCGTCGCTGTCGATGGTTTTTTGGTTGGTCAAAGTCAGGGCGTCGATGGATGCTTCCGGGCCGCTGGGGCCGACTCGGAACCAGAACCACTGTTTATACAAGTGGTTGACGCCGTTGACCATCCAGGAATAAGTCCCGGCCGGGCTGCCCGGATCGATACTCACCGACGAATTGCCGTCGGTCAGAATGTAGGCGGCTTCCAGCGGCGACCCGACGGCCATGACCAAGAGAACAGTCATGGTCAACGCAAGTTTTTTAAGTGTCTTTTTCATATTCCCTTCCCGTTTTTTGGGTTGGAATTAAGCCGAGCAAAATTAACACTTTTAAGGTTTCCCTCCACCCCGAGCTTCCCCGCGGGGAGTAAATCGCCCCACCCCGACCCTCCCCGTCAACGGGGAGGGAGCAAGAGCGGCCTCTTCCTTCCCCCCGTTGACGGGGGGACTCTGAGGGGGGCTGCCCCTGTTTTTTATCCGCCGCGGGCGGGGACAGGGACTGAAGGGGTTCCTTCGGCTGAAGGGTATTGAGGGGATGGGAACAAGGCCTTCTGCCCCCAAAACTTCTATTCCCTCAAACCTAGCGGCCGAACTTCCGTCTCAACCCGACCAATCCGATCAACCCGCTCCCCAACAGCCACACCGCAGCGGGGATGGGGACAACAGCATCTGAACCGACTTCAAAATCGTCCCAAATCGTAAATGGTTTATCTTCTCCCCAATCGATCAACTCGGGTTGAAACATAGTGTACAGGCCTATAGCCGTACCCAAATTTGTATAGTCGTTTCTGTAGGATTGTCCGACAGGGGTTCCATCAATATAAAAGTAAATATACCCGTCAGATGAACTTAGCTGAAACATTAAATTCCGCCAAACCCCTTCTTGCCTTGCTACTCCAGTATCTTGCCAGCCAGGATGGTTTTCACCTACAGCAACGTAATAGTAGTGATCAGTTACATTAAACCGACCGCCAAATTGTATATCTGTCCAATCTTCTGTTCCCCCTTCCAGGTATAAGTTCACCCAATCAGGAACAGCGTAAACTTGACCAGCAGAGTTGAGATCATTATAAGTAAACGGGTCATCGTAATACCAAACACTCACATAAGGATTGTACTGTTTATCCAGAGTCCAGTGAGGCAAAGACTCTACTTCCACGGCGGCCCACCACATCCAAGTTTGGGGAACTGAATCCGCGATCAGTTTTAATCCATAGCTCCCACTGTATGCTGTGTCCGTTTGTTGCATCATTTTGCCGACAGGGGCTTCGCCATGCCGGTAAGCAGAATTGATCCAACCTGGTGCATAATCTCCCGTCCATGAAGTTTCAAAGCCGTCATAAAATAAAACATTTGCCTTTGTTTGCCCGGCTAAAGCGAATACTACAAGGGCCAAGCCTAGAAAAATTACGATCACCTTTCTCATGTCTCTCCTCCTTCTTTCGCTTAAAAAAATTTACCAAATTACCCGGTTCGCCTTGTTTTCCAGGCCACCCGGCCGTCTCCATGAGACCCGCGGCTTTCCGCCCCCGCCTCACGACGGGTTCGGCTTTGTCTGATAAGTTATTTGATGAACTTCCGCCTCAACCCGACCAGTCCGATCAACCCGCTCCCTAACAGCCACACCGCGGCGGGAAGGGGGACGGGACCGGCGTTGTATTCCTGTCCCCCCGCTGAGACGGTTACATCATAAATGTCTCTTGCCCCGAGATAGTTATCCTGGCTGTCCCCCCACAAGATCACTAAACCGTGATCCAACGGGGCGCGAGGAATGCCATCTTCGCCTGAATATAAAGGACGCTGCACGCCTTCTCCCAAGAGCAACCAGTCGCTGATGTCAGTCCAAGAGAGGTTGGTTCCATGAGCCCAGGAGCCATCGTCAGGGCTCGGTTCATAAAACCTGAAACCATATTGTTGATTGCCTGAATCACCGGCAAAGTAGTAGCGCATACGCCTTTCCGTGTAATCATCATCGATTGTCTCCCAAAGGATAAAGCCGCCCTGAGATGAAATCACTCCGTAGTTTCCTGCGCCATCGGTGATAACCACATTGGTATAAGGATTGTTCCCGCCATTGGACCGCTTGTAAGTAAATTCAATGTAATAAATATCGCTTAGATTCCAACCATTGAAGTAGTCAGTCCCGTAATAAACTTTTTGACCGGCCTTGGGAATTTCCGCGGTCACACCGTTCTGGTTCGCGTACTCGATTATTGTTCCATATTCACCGCTGCCGTCGTTGGCGGGACGAAGCGCTACCGCTTCGAAATCAATTGTAGCGGCTTGAGTTTGTCCGGATATGAAGACAACTGTCAAGATCGCCATAAACATAGATAAAACAGTAATAGTTTTCATTCCGTGCTCCTTTTTAGGGTCTTGGTTTTTATTTCTATTTTTATCCCAAAGACTTCGCCTTTTTCCCCTAAGTCTACCGGCCGAACCGCCGCCTCAACCCCACCAATCCGATCAACCCGCTCCCTAACAGCCACACCGCGGCGGGAAGGGGGACGGGGGACAGACGCACATTGTCCAAAGCCGGTCCCCAGGCGTTGTTGCCGATGCTGGCGAACTGGAGAGTGGTGCTGTAATCGAGGGCGGTAAAAAAGAAGACCTGCTCGGTCCAGCCCATATTGCTCCGGGTGTAGCCGGTGGCGTCGAACCAGTAGTCTTGGACGTTTCCCCCGGCTGAAACCTGGAGGTGTTTAATTTTGTTGCTGTTGTCCGGGTTGCCGGCCAAATCGAAATTGACCCGGTAGGTGGTCCCCGGCACGGTGCTTAGGGTCTGGGCGATAGCCCCGTCCGTATCGCCGGCCAGGTCAATGCTGCGGACCCCGTCGCTGGCCGTCCAGTAACTTCCAATGTAGTCGATGGAAATACTACCGGCCGCCACGACCCAGCCGTTGATGCTGGTGTCGCCTGAGTACAAAGTAACAAAGCTTCCCACGGCCGGACCGTCCTCGAAACTGCCGTTGACAATCGGATAAGCTCCGGCCGAACCTCCCCAGGCCAAGACCGTTGCGGTCAGGACCGCAACCAAAACAGCTAAACGAGTTTTTCGCATCTTCAGCTCCTTAACTTTGGACGAATCCAACCTTGCCCATCGGCTCGACTCACCCCTCCGGCCCTCAAGCCCGGCGCCGCCGCCTCAACCCCACCAATCCGATCAACCCGCTCCCCAACAGCCACACCGCGGCGGGAAGGGGGACGGGGGCGGAACTTACTGAGATGTCATCAATAAAAGCGGTGTAGGCAACGGTATCATTCGTCGGCCACAAGCCAGCACCAACACGGACCTGAACAACGTCCAAATCTCCCCAATATAAACCAGTGCCGGTTTGAAATTCTAGAGCGGCGAGGTGGGCCAAAGTATCTTGCGTCCCGCTTGGTGAATAAGAGGTAGAATCCAAGTCGCCCCGATTTCCAACTACATGAACATAAGTCGATTGGTCTAGACCTGTTTCAAACCATTCACCTCGGGTGTATGTTTGTCCGCCGGTAATGAAAGCGATGGCTAAAGCGTCGCCTACGGTTCCAGAATAATCGTAATATCCATTTTGATTGGCATCTATGCCGATCATCATGTAAGGAGCAAGGGTGGAAGGAGAATCCATCGTAATATAAGCCCAGAAAGTTCCCCAGAAATCCTTTACTGGACTGGCAAGATGGTCTATGGCTATCCGGGCGTAGTTGTCCGTGTCATCAAGAGACAATTCTCCTGAATATGTGCCGCTGTAAACCGGTGAAGTCGACAGGCCGGCATAACAACCAGAGTCCGCATAATAATCATATAATGTGCTGTCGTCGAAAGTGAATGTTGCTGCCTGTACGTTGGTTCCCATAAAGAAAATCAGGGCTATAACAATCAAAACGCAACAACTTCTTTTCATTTCTCCCCTCCTTCTTCCGCTTCAAAAAGGTTTACCAAACCAAAACAGCCGGTTCGCCTTGTGTTTCCCAGGCAACCCGGCTGTCTCTCTGAGACCCGCGGTTTTCCGCCCCCGCCTCACGACGGGTTCGGCTTTATCTGAGCAGATGGTTTCTAAGGTGAAAAATGTATGACCACCCATCATAAACCGATGGGCGTCAGCTCATCCCGAAGATGCCTTGATGCAGGATTCAGGGTCTACCGGTCGAAGAAGGCATCCATTTTTTACCCCTAAAAACGGCGCTTCCTTAACTCAGCAAAAATAACTCCCCACCACCTCCTTTCGGCTGAGTGGTTGACCCTCGGCTATTTTGATTGGACCCCCGATAAAAATAGCCTATTATAATATGGACTAGGCCGTCAATACGAAAGAAGTATTAGTTTTGTCTTTTTTGGGGTGGATTTTGGGTGATTTTCTAGGAAAAAAGTACCAGAAGTTGCGGTGCATGGTCACAAACGGAGTCATAGACGGGCGCCTCACAGTTTTTCTGTGGGCGATCCGGCTGTCCGCCTGACGGCGGACCCGAAGGTTAATCGTTCAGCCAACGGTGGTCTGGATTCCCGCTTGCGCGGGAATGACATGGAGTAAGTATTCGTCATTCCTGCGAAAGCAGGAATCTATTTCTGTCGAGTGGGAATAAGAGCCGGGAAATGCCACCGACGGGCGGCTTCGACAACAAGTTGTCGAAGTTCCGAAGGAACAAGAGGTTTGGTGCAGCGCCTATCTGAGCCGGAAGGCTTAGGGGCGATCCTATGAGATTTCCCGGCGTGAGCTCTTGCGGCCTGCGGCCGCCCCGACAATGAATTGTCGGGGCCACCCAGAGAAAGCCGGAGCTTCCACGACGGCGATGGAGTGTAGGGGCGAAGCTTGTCTTCAAAGGACTTGAATACGATCCCGCCTGAAACGGGCGAGCTTCATCCTCAGAATCAGGCCGCCAAAAAAAACGGGGCCTCCAGGCCCCGTTTGACTCCGACTGCTATCTAAATTTTCTCCTCAGCCCCACCAGCCCGATCAAGCCGCCGGCCAGGAGCCAGACCGCGGCCGGAATGGGCACCATCGGGGCCAGATACTTGTTCTTGCTGATTTGGGCGTCTTCGCCGGCGCCCAAAGTAAAATCCCACTGAAAAGCCCAGGTCACATCCCCGCTGTAAGGGCTGGTCTGATTGGCCAAGATCGTGGGATAGTCATCGTTCAATCTGTTCAGAATATTGGCATATCCGTCCATTTCCCAGCGGTTCGGGGCCGGGGTCACCGAGACCTCGTTGAAAACGTAACGAGCTTCCAACTGTCTCATGGTCTGGGCATTGGCCAAAAGACCGGTGTCATCACCGGACGTTTCGTTCAGGTCAAAATCATTGTATTGAAAGAAATGTACGTCCAAGGCGGCATCAGTCAGATTGGAAATAGTGATCTGTTCGGCCAGGCTCGAAGTCCGGCTGCCAAGGCTGCCGCCGGTCAGGGAAAACCTGGTCACGATTTGAATCTGAGCATTATTGTAGGTCGCCACCAGGGTATCGTCACCGTCGTTGAAATTGGCGTCGCTGGCGATTTCCGAGACCAGGTTCAAAGTGTCTAGTGAATATTCCGGGCCGTCAGCCCCGATCCTGAACCAAAACCATTGCTGGTACAAGTGGTCCACTCCGTCGACCACCCAACCATACACCCCGGCTTGAGACTCGGTGTCAAAATAGACTTCGGAATTTAAATCGGTCAGGGTAAAGGTCGAGGCCTGGGACGGCTGGGCGCTCAGAATAAGAAGACCGGCTAAAGCGACCACCCAAAAATTGATAGCTTTTCGCATTTTCTTCCCCTCTCCCCAGATGTGAATCGCCCCGCAGCCGCCGGAATTTTTCCGCCCCCCTACACGGCCGATCTGATTCTAATTTAGCAGTAGCTTTATGTTAAGCCAATAAATTCGACGATGTCAACGATAAAAAGCACCTTCACCTAATTTTCCAATTTCCGCCTTAACCCGGCCAATCCGATCAGCCCCGAAGCCAGGAGCCAGACCGCGGCCGGAATGGGCACGGCGGCCTCGGTCCCGCCGAAAGGTTCGAACACGGTCACCCCGTACAGTTCCCGCCCGGAGTAAGAACCGCTCCAGGCCATGGTGTGCGGTCCCGGCGTCCAGGTGTCGTACAGGACTATGGTCCCGTCAGGGTTATAACCGTATCCCAACATAGTATGGTCGTCGACGTGGACCAAGACCACCCGGCCGGCGTCGATCTCGGCCATGTAGTCGGCGAAAGTAAATCCGTATGTCAGTTCCTTGTTGTCGGTGTACTGATTGAAAAGATAGACGTCGTCAGCGGAAGGATCAGGAGCGCCGCCGTAGCCGCTGTACTGGAAGTATTCCCACAGGCCGTACATGCCCGAACTGTTGTAGTAGGAAGGTCCTGACCCGTAAATGTCTTCGGCGTACAGCCGCGATCCATCGTTCCAGTACCAAAAGGTGGTCCAGCCGTTGGGATTGCCGGCCGAATCCTGGCTGGTGCCCATAAAGTCGGCCAGGCTGTCGAATTGGTGAAAGGGCGGGTCCACGTCGTCTCCTGAGGCGTTGTTCCCGCCGCTGTAAAAGTCGGCCACGTGTCCCTGGCTGGCGATAATATGGTTGGCTAAGGCCGTCCAACCGGTCGGTCCGCCCGTTTCCCAATGAGTATTGAGCTCAGCCGCTCCGCCGGGAACCAGATTGTCGTAACGGAGGCCGTTGTAACCGTTGATGTCGTAATAAGCCATCATCATCCCGGCCGACGTGGGTGAACAGCCGTACCACCAGTCGTAATCAGGGGTGTTGGGCAAAACCCCGCCCTGACTGTATCCGGTGACGCTTTTGTCGCCTAGATCAAAACTGCCGATGACCCCGGCCTGAACCCCGACCGGCAGGAACAGCATCACCGCCATCACCGCTAACGCCAACGACTTTTTCATAACCACTCCTTGAGGAGTCAAATGATTTGGAGAGGGAAACCCCTTAAAAAACGCCTTTTTTTAAAACTGAATTATTCTACTTGGGAAGCCCTGAAAAGGTCAATACGACGAAAGTATGGTTTTTTTAGTATTTACACTGAAAAAACTAGGAAAAAAGTCCTAGACTCCCCAGGCCGCATCTAGGACTTTTTTCGTAGAACCAATCGATCCCAGGATCAGTCCCGCACGAACCTGGTCAATGGTCAATCCAGATCATGGTCAAATCTTCAAGGCTTCTTCGAAGCCTTCCCTTATGGCGTCGGTGATCTTTCTGGGGGTCTTGGCGTCACCGATGGTGATGACCTTGAGGCCGTTTCCCTCAACGGCCCGGGCCAGGTCGTCCACCGGCACGGCCCCCACGGCCATGATGACCGTGTCCGCCGGAACCACATCCGTGGCCCCGGCGGTTTCAACGATGACTGCGTTTTCGGTGATCTCCAGCAATTTGGTGTTGGGCCTCAGGTCCACGCCCATCAGCCGCAGGTTCTTCATCAGGACCCAGCGGGCCGTCCGGCCCACATTCTCGGCCAGGCGGGGCAGCATATCAAGGACGGTGATGGTCCGGCCTGGGTTATGGAGCAGGTTGATGGTGTATTCCGGAGCCTCGGCGGTATGATACATCAGAAAGGCCGCAGTTTCCGGACTGGGCACCCCCAAAGAAGCGATAAAATGAGCGGTTTCGCAGCCGGTGGCGCTTCCGCCGACAATCACCACCTGCTGCCCGATGTCGGCCACCCTTTCCATGAGCACGTCCCAGGCGCTGACCACGTGGGGCCGGTCAATGCCCGGGACCTTGATTTCTAAGGGCTTGGCCCCGGCAGCCACCACTAGGACCTCCGGCTTGATTTCCTGAACCGTCTGCGGCGTGACTTCGGTGTTCAGTTTGATTTCTACGGCCCGCCGAGCCAGCCGTTTCCGCAGACTGTCGGTGATCTTGGCGAACTCCTGTTTGCCCGGTGGAACCTGGGCCAGATTGACCTGTCCGCCCAGGCGGTCTGTTTTTTCGCAAAGGATGACTTTATGGCCGCGTTCGGCTGCGGTCAGGGCGAACTCCAGGCCGGCCGGACCGCCTCCGGCCACCAAGACCCGCTTGGGGGAGGTTGTTTTTTCTACTTTCAGTTCGTTTTCACGCCCCGCCCGCGGGTTCATGACGCAGTGGACCGAAGTTCCGCCGAAGATCGAGTCGAAACAGCCCTGATTGCAGGAGATGCAGGGGACGATCTCCTCAAGTCGGCCCTCCTTGACCTTATTGGGCAGTTCCGGGTCGGCGATCAGGGGCCGGCCCCAGCAGACCAGGTCGCACCCCCCGGACCGCAAAGCCCGCTCGGCCACACGAGGGTCGCCCAGACGGTTCGAGGCGAAGACCGGCACGCCGACCCGGGTCTTAATGCCCCGGGCCAGATAGACGAAGTTGCCCGGCGGCACGTCCGAGGTGAGTTGAGGCACATTGGTCTCATGCCAGCCGCCGGTGACATTGACGGCGTCGACCCCGGCCTTTTCCGCTTCCTCCGCGAACCGGGCCGACTCGATGTTGGTATGCCCGCCCTCCAAATAGTCATGCCCGGCGAGCCTGATGCCCACGGCCGTATCCGGCCCGACCGCAGCTCGAACCTTCCGGATCACTTCGAGACCGAAACGCATCCGGTTTTCAATCGGTCCGCCGTATTCGTCCGTCCGGCGGTTGGTGACCGGCGACAGGAATTGGCTGACCAGATAACCGGTGCAACCGACGATCTCGACCAGGTCGAACCCGGCCGCCTTGGCCCGCCGGGCCGCCTGGGCGAAGGCCTCCTGAACTTCAGCAATGTCCTCCTTGGTCATCTCCCGGGGCGTTTGTTTGGTCAGCTTGCTGGGAATAGGGGAGGGAGCCACCGGGGTCAAACCGAACAGAAACGAATAGGCGTTCCGGCCCATGTGAAAAAGCTGGGTGGCCGTCCTCACCCCGGTCTCCCGCTTGATTTCTTCCATAAACCGGGCCAGCGGCTCGATGTTTTTATCGCTGAACAACTCGGGCATGAAGGGGGCGCTGCCGGCCTGGTCAATGGCGATGGGGCCGATGGTCATCAGACCGACCCCGCCGTAAGCCCGTTCCCGGTAAAAAGCCCGATACCTGTCGTTGAAACTGTAATCCTGGGTAAAGGCCAGGCCCATGGCCGGCATGACGATGCGATTTTTGATCACCGCCCGGTTGATGGTGATGGGCTGGAAAAGCTTGATGAATTCCATGATCTCTTCCTTTAGTTATTTGGTCGGCTGAACGGTTCAGGACTAACCTTTTTGAAAAGGGTTGGCCATATTCTCGGGGATTTTTCTGATCTGCCAGAGGCCGTGCACCGTGGCCGCAATCTGATCCTGAGCATCCTTGATTTCCAAATCCAGGGCGTAATCGGCCTTACCCTTGGCTTCCGCTTCAGCCTGAATGCGCGCGGCTTCTTCGGCGGGCATTTCAAACTCCAGGGTTACGTCGGTCAGGACCGGTCGGACGAAACGGATGTTGATCTCTTTGACTATAGGAAAAAACTTGCTGATGTCGAAAGAATTCAAATGAACCAAACCGCCGGTCAATTCGCCGATGGTGAAGAGCGACCCGGCGTACATGATGCCCACGTGATTGGTGTTGCCCTTCAAAGGCATCAAGGTCTTGAGATAACGGTCCCGCAGTTCCAGGACCTGCACCCCGGTCCGTTTAATGCCTTCCACGGAGGCCAGAGCTATTTCCACCAGTTGCTTGTATTTTTCTTCGATCATTTTCACCTCTCCCGGGCCGGCAGACAGCCGGCTACTTTCTTTTCCACTTCGGCGGCCTCTTTTCCATCAGAGCGGTCACGCCTTCGGTGAAATCTTCGCTTCTCAGTAAGATGCTCTGGAGGTTGGCCTCCATATCGAGTTGGGTCATCAGGTCCACGCCCTGGCCGCGTTTGACCACTTTTTTGACCGCACCCACGGCCAGCGGCCCCATCTTGGCGATGTCATCGGCCAGCTTTTCCGCTTCCCTTAGAAGTTCCGACGCGGGATAGACGTAGTTGACCAAACCCCACTCCAGGGCCTGGCCGGCCGAGTATTGGCGGCCGGTCATCAGGATTTCCATGGCCCTGGCCGGTCCCAACAGTTTGGCCAAACGGGCCGTGCCCCCCAGGTCCGGAATGAGCCCGAACCGGAGCTCCGGCATGCCCCAAAGGCAGTCATCGCTCATCAGGCGGAAGTCGCAGGCCAAAGTGAATTCCACGGCCAGACCCAAGGCCCGGCCGTGCATGGCGCAAATGATTGGAACCTCGATGGTCTCCAACCGATTGAGGTGCTGCTGGAACTTGTTGATCTCAGCTCGAATGACCGCTCCGCCGGCCGCCGCTTCGGTCATGAAGCGTGACACCAGCATGGCCAGAGAGTCGAAATCCACCCCGGCCGAAAAAACCGGTCCCTCACCCTTGACGATCACCGCCCTGATTTCCGGGTCGGCCACCAAACCCTCGATCATTTGGGATATGGCCGCCAGCATCTCGAAAGTCAAGGCGTTGCGTTTTTCGGCCCGATTGAGGGTCAAATAAAAAATATGGCCCTTTTTTTCGCCCAGAACGTGTTGGTCGGACATGATTTCTTCCTATTTGACGTAGGCGTTGGCCTTAGTCAGGGCCGCGATGCATTCCTTGGCCATGGCGTCCAGCAGCTCCTGACAAGTGGGTATATCCTTGATCAGTCCGATGGACTGGCCGACCATGAGCGGGGCGTAATCCACGTCCCCGGTTTCCCAGGCCTGTTTGATCCGCTGGCCGGACATCAACGGGATCAGTTCCTCGAGGCCGCCGCCCCGTTCTTCGATGGCGATGATCTCCTTGATGACCTTGCTCATCAAGGCCCGGCCCTGGAGACCGATGGACCGGCCGAAGATGCTGGTCTCGTACTCCTGTCGCCTGACCAACTCCTGTTTGATCTTGTCATGAACCTGGCATTCCTTGGTGGCGATGAATCTGCTGGCCATCATCACTCCCTGGGCCCCTAAGGTCAAGGCTGCGGCCATGGTCCGCCCGTCGGCGATACCGCCCACGGCCACCACCGGTATCTTGACCGACTCGACGATTCTTGGAGTCAGAATCATGGTGGTTACGTCGTCGCTCAAGGGGTGTCCGCCTTCCTCGATTCCGGCCGCGTATATGCCGTCGTACCCGACCTTCTCCGCATGAACCGCGTGGCGGACCGATCCGACCTTGTGAAACAGTTTCACCCCGGCCTTTTTGAGTTTTTCCACGCCTTCCAGGCCCACGGCCTTATCGGCCGGAGCCCCGGAAAACTCGATGCCGGCCACCTGCTCTTCAGCGCAGACCTTGACGTACATCATATGGTGCTCTTTGGTGATGCGCAGCGAGGGCAGGGCGGTGATGTTGACCATGAAAGGTTTGTCCGTGAGTTTTCTGGTTTCGTGGATGGCCCGGCGGAATTCCTCTTCGGTTTCATAGTTGCCCGCGGTCACATTGCCCAGGCCGCCGGCGTTGGAAATGGCTGCGGCCAAGGGCGGCTTGGACAGCCACATCATGGCCCCGCAGATAATAGGATACTTGACCCCGAACATCTCGGTGATCGCTGTTTTGAACATGAAAACCTCCCTGGCGTTAGTTTTGATTATACGCAAGCGATTGAAAAGCTGCCGAGCGGTTAATCTTTCCCGGCCGCCCTTCAAAATTATCGGCTTTATGTGCTATATAACCGAGACCGTCTTTAAAGACAGCATCCATGCCCGACCAAAAACACCGTGAGGTTAGGAAAATTTACCAACAAAGAGTTGATTTTTTGCTTGGATTAATATATGAACCCAATATACACGTTAGTAAATGTCACTTATTCAAACTTTTGTCAAGCCATTTTTAAACGGCCCTGAACTCGTCATCGGGCGGGACCGGCGGTAAGGCGTGGTATCGGCGCAACGAAGCTGATTGAGCCATAAAGAGAAAAGGAGGAAAATGATGCAGTATTTCGAAGATTTCCAAGTGGGCGACAAAATCGTCACCCGAGCCAGGACCATCACTGAAGCGGACATCGTCATGTTCGCCGCCTTCAGCGGCGACTGGTATCCTCTGCATACCGACGTCGAATACGCCAAAAAGAGTCCCTTCGGCGAGCGGATCGCCCACGGCATGCTGGTTTTGTCGGCTACTTCCGGGCTGATGCCCCTGTACGACATGGCCATCGTCGCTTTTTACGGCATGGACAAGGTCAGGTTCATGGCTCCGACCAAGATCGGCGACACCCTGCGCCTGGAAATGGAAGTAGTGGAAAAAAACGACAAGGGCGAAATGGGCGGGGTGGTCACCTTCCAGAACAAAGCCAAGAACCAGAAAGACGAGGACGTGGCTGTTTCCATTTTGAAAATTTTCATCGCTCATAAATCGAAATAAGCCCAAGCAGGGCCGGCGGCTGGTTCGGTCCTTTAGCTGATGAAAATTTCATAGAACGGAAAAAAATAACGAAACAAAAGGGCCGGCCTTCCCCCTTCGGCCGGCGGGGAAGGCCCCTCGATTACCAACAATCATTTCGGCCGCCCTTTCTGAAGGTCGGCCTTCCAGCTCCCACCTGTCTCCGAATAAAAATTAGCCGGAAACCGCTTCTTCTAAAACTTAGGAGGGGAAAACATGGACGAAAGGATTTGGCACAAATCTTATGCACCCCAAGTTCCGCCGAGCCTTGATTATGAAGAGATGACCATGCCCGAGGCCTTGGCCCGGACGGCCAAAAATTACCCGGACCATGTGGCCTTGGTCATGATGGGTAAAAAAATCACCTTTAAACAGCTCGATGAGGCCGTCAATCGTTTCGCCGCGGCCCTGGCCGATCTGGGTCTTCAAAAAGGCGATAAAGTGGCCATGATCCTGCCCAACCTGCCCCAGATGGTCATCGCCTCTTACGCCGTCTTCCGCTTAGGCGGCGTGGTGGTCATGAACAATCCTCTCTATACCGAACGTGAGCTGGAATATCAGCTTAATGATTCCGATTCCAAAATAGCCGTATGTTTCGACCTTTTGATCCCCAGGATTCTCGGCTTGAAACCCAAGACCAAAATCGAGACGGTCATCTCCTGTCATATCCGGGATTACTTGCCCTTTCCTCTGAAACAGCTTTTCCCCCTGGTCAAGAAGCAGATGCACCGGCCGGTCAAGCCGAATGAAAATGTTTTGGATTTCATGGACCTGATCGGCAAATATCCGCCTAAAGCGCCTGTCCGCGAGGTCTCCTGGGATGATTTGTCCACCCTTCTCTATACCGGCGGCACCACCGGAGTCTCCAAAGGAGTGATGCTCAGCCACAAAAACATCAGCGCCAACGTTCAACAGATCAAGGCTTGGTTTTTTGACACCGTTGAAGCCCAGGAGAGCCTGATCGGCATCCTGCCCTTTTTCCATTCGGCCGGTTTCACCGCCTTGATGAACCATTGCATCTATCAGGGCTTTACCGATATTTTGGTTCCCCGGCCGGATGCCGAAATCCTCCTGAATATGACCAAAAAATACAAGCCCACCTTTTTCGGCTGCGTGCCGACCTTGTACGTCGGCATCCTCAATCACCCCAAATTCCGCGGGTCAGACCTGTCTTTTATCAAAGGCTGCATCTCCGGGGCGGCGCCTTTGGCTGTCGAGACCATCCGGGAATGGGAAGGGAAGGTCGGGGCCACCATCATCGAGGTCTACGGCATGACTGAACTGTGTCCGGTCAGCCACGCCAATCCCTGGCGGGCCAAGACCAAGCCCGGCAGCGTCGGTGTGCCCTTTCCGGACACCGACTGCCGGATTGTCGACGTGGAGACCGGAACCAAAGACCTGCCGCTGGGTCAATCCGGCGAAATTATCCTCAAGGGCCCCCAGCAGATGATGGGTTATTACAAGAAGCCTGAAGAGACCGCCGAGGCTGTCCGGGACGGCTGGTTTCACACCGGCGACATCGGGTACATGGACGACGAGGGCTATCTCTATATCGTGGACCGGAAGAAGGACATGATCATCGCCGGGGGTTTCAACATCTACCCCAGGGAAATCGATGAAATCCTTTACGAACACCCCAAAATCAAGGAGGCCTGCGCCGTGGGTCTGCCCGATCCTTACCGCGGCGAAACCGTCAAGGCCTTCATCGCCCTGAAAGATGGCGAAACCATGACCGCCGACGAGGTCATCGCCTATTGCCGGGAAAAACTGACCGGCTACAAAGTCCCCAAAACGGTCGAATTCATGGACGAACTGCCCAAAAGCGTCATCGGCAAGGTTTTGCGGAAAAAGTTGCGGGAAATGGAGGCGGAGCGGTCGAAGAAACAACCCTAGACTGTTTTATTCGCCCCTTAGTCCCCCCGTTTTCGCCAGAGGCGGATAAAAAACAGGGAGAAGAAACCCCCCTTTAATCCCCCCGTCAACGGGGAAGAGGCCCCCCTTAATCCCCCCGTCAACGGGGGGAAAGAAGGGTGAGTGAATTTTTCTTGCACCCTCCCCGTTGACGGGGAGGGTTGGGGTGGGGACTCCCTCTCCGTTGACGGGGGGGGCCGGGGCGGGCCCAGGCGCATGACCGGCCGAGCGGGGAAAACGATTTCGCCTCATCGGGGAAAAACATGACCCGCTCCCGGTACCGAAACCTTGAAAGCCGCCGCCCGCGCCTGAAGATGGATCCCTGCTTGCGCAGGGGTGACGGAAAAGGGGGAATGGCCTTCTCACGATCCGTCGTTCCTGCGCAAGCAGGAACCCAGGGAAAAAATCGAAGCCAACCCCAGGCAGAGCTGCCAACGGCCGGTAGGGCTGTGAAGGCACCTGGTCTTGGTTGTTTTTTCGGGTGGTCCCGGTCCCGCTTCAGGCGGGATTGCCGGAGCGCCGCAGGCGCAAGAGGTTCAGGATGGCGGGACTTTACTTTAAAAACGCAGGTTTGTCGGACGCCGTTGACAAGGCCTCTGGCGGCCTTCGGCCTATCGGCTTCGGCCGCCCCGACAACCCCGCCTACGGCGGACACCCGCCGGGACGGGGTGGTCCGGGCCACCCGGCAAAATGTAGGGGCCTGCCCCTTCCCCCCTCCCCTCTGATTCATAAATTATCTCCTGACCAAGATACAAGGGGCGACGCATGCGTCGCCCCTACACCTGGCATGCGTCGCCCCTACACCTGATGGTTCTCGCTCCAAGGCTCAGCCGGCTTATCTCAGAGAATATTCAACAATGCAAAATGCTCCCTCCCCTTTTGTCATTGACAATCCCTGGACGGCAAAACTATGATGACCGGCGAATTGAGTAAACAGCGATTTTTGGACCAATAAACCGGTCATTTTATTGATGCTTCCTACTGAACCTTACAGCCTGCCGGACCATCGCAGCCGTTACGGGGAGGTTTCCATATGAGCGGGACTGGGATTGTCAGGGACGATCTTTTTATCGAACACGACCCGGGCGAGTGGCATCCCGAATCCCCGGCCAGGCTTGAAGCCATCTACCGGATGCTGGACAGCCGGACCTGGCCGCGCCTGATCACCCTGGACCGGCACCCGGCCGCCAAGGAAGAAATCACCCTGGTCCACACCCCGCCTTATTTCAACAAGATAGCTCAAACCCAAGGACGCTCTTCCACCTACCTGGACCCCGACACCCGGACCTCGCCCCGGTCTTTCGAGGCGGCCCTGGCCGCGGCCGGCGGTTTGATTGAACTGGTCAAACTTGTTGTGGACGGAGAACTGGCCAACGGTTTCGCCCTGGTTCGACCGCCGGGCCATCACGCCGAAACCGACCGGGCCATGGGCTTTTGCCTGTTCAACAACGTGGCCATAGCCGCGGCCTGGGCTTTAAAATTTAAAAACCTGCCCCGCATCATGATCGTGGACTGGGACCTCCACCACGGCAACGGCACCCAGTACGCCTTTTATGAAAACCCCAGGGTCCTGTATTTTTCCACCCATCAGTACCCCTATTATCCGGGCAGCGGTGGGCTGAGTGAAACCGGCCGGGGCCAGGGTGAAGGTTTCACCATCAACGTCCCCCTGGGCCGGGGTCACGGCGATCAGGAATACACGGCCATCTTCCAAAAGATCGTTCAGCCGGTGGCTAAGACCTTTCAGCCTGAACTGATCCTGGTTTCCGCCGGTTTTGATATTTATTTTCAGGACCCTCTGGGCGGCATGAAGGTCACCGAGGAAGGCTTCGCGGCCATGGCCCGCATCCTAAAATCCTTGGCCGAAGAAGTCTGCGGCGGCCGGTTGGTCTTCACCTTGGAAGGGGGTTATCACCTCGAAGGTCAGACCAACGGGATCGAGAAAGTTCTGGAGGTCTTGCAAGGCTCAGGCTCGGCCGGGGAAAAACTGGCCCGAACCGAAGCCCCCGAACCCAAAATCGTGGAAGCCGTCCGCCGGCACCAGGCCCCTTACTGGAAGTTTTAACACAAAGAATCAGGAATCGAGGATGAAGATCGACTTACAGGAAATTTACCAGGTGGCCCGTCTGGCCAGGCTCAAGATCACCGAAGAAGAAGCCGAACGACTAATGGCCCAGTTGAACCGGATTTTAACTTACATGGACAAACTGAACGAACTGGACACCACGGGCATCGAACCCATGGCCCACGCCCTGCCCCTGACCAACGCTTTCCGGGTGGATGAAGTCAAGCCGTCTCTGCCGCCCGAAGAGGCCCTGGCCAACGCCCCCCAGGGCCGGGACGAATTCTTCACCGTGCCCAAGGTTCTTTAGCCATGGACTTGATCGATCAGACCATCTCCCGATTGGCCGAACTTTACGCCCGCCGGGAAGTCTCGCCGGTGGAAGTAACGAAAACCTATCTGGACCGGATCGAAGCGATCAATCCCAAAATCAACGCCTATATCTCGATCAACCCCGACCAGGCTTTGGCCCAGGCCCGGACCGCCGAACAAATGATCGGCCGGGGCGAACAAAAACCCCTGACCGGCATACCTCTGGCCGTTAAAGACGTCTTGTGCACCAAAGGGACCCCCACCACCTGCGGCTCGAAAATTTTAAGAGGTTTTGTTCCGCCTTACGACGCCTTTATCATCGCCCGCCTGCGCCGGGAAGGGGCGGTTTTCCTCGGCAAGACCAACATGGATGAGTTCGCCATGGGCTCGTCCAACGAACATTCAGCCTTCGGCCCGACCCGCAACCCCTGGCACACCGACTACATCCCCGGCGGATCCAGCGGCGGCTCGGCCGCGGCCACGGCGGCCCGGCTCTGCGCCGGGGCCTTGGGCACGGACACCGGCGGCTCGATCCGCCAGCCGGCCGGCCATTGCGGCGTGGTCGGCCTGAAACCGACCTACGGCCGGGTCTCCCGTTTCGGCCTGGTGGCCTTTGCCAGTTCCCTGGACCAGATCGGGCCCATCACCAGGGACGTGACCGACGCGGCCCTGCTCCTCAACGTCCTGGCCGGACACGACCCGGCCGACTCGACCTCAGCCCCCCAACCGGTCCCCGACTATACGGCCGGTTTGGCCCAGGACCTCAAAGGCCTCAAAATCGGTCTGCCCCGGGAATATTTTATCGAAGGCCTCGACCCGGAAGTGGAAAAGGCGGTCCGTTCGGCCGTCCAGGTCCTGGTCGATCTGGGCGCTGAAACCGTCGAAGTCAGCCTGCCCCACACCGAATACGGGGTGGCCGCTTACTACATCGTGGCCCCGGCCGAAGCCAGTTCCAACCTGGCCCGGTACGACGGAGTCAAATACGGGTTCCGTTCCGCCGACGGCCGGGACCTGATGGACATGTACCTGAACACCCGGTCCGAAGGCTTCGGGCCTGAGGTCAAGCGGAGGATCATGATCGGCGCCTACGTCCTCAGCGCCGGTTACTATGACGCTTATTACCGCAAGGCCACCCAGGTCCGGACCCTGATCCGCCGGGACTTCGAACAGGCCTTCGAAAAATGCGACGTCCTGGCCTGCCCGGTTTCGCCTATTCCGCCCTTCAAGATCGGGGCCCTGGTCGACGACCCCCTGACCATGTACCTGACCGACGTCTTCACCCTGTGCATCAACATGGCCGGCATCCCCGGCCTGTCCGTGCCCTGCGGCCGGACTTCATCCGGGCTGCCCATCGGCCTCCAGCTCCTGGGCGGCTTTTTCCAGGAGGCGACCTTGCTGCGCGTGGGGTATAATTACGGACAAGCTTCGGAATTCTCCTTCAGCCGCGTCACGCCGCCATTCCCATGATCCGCCTGACCACCTTGGAAAATCGTTTCGAGGCCGACCTGATCGCCCAGGCCCTGGCCGAGGAAGGCATCACCTTCGTGGTCCGCACCTATGAGGACTCGGCCTACGACGGACTCTACGTCACCCAGAAAGGTTTCGGCGTGATCCTGGTCGAGGAAGAAGACCAGGCCCGGGCCAAGGTCATCGTCGAGGAACTGCGCCGCTCCGTGGAAACGACTGTGGAAAAAGGTGATGATTAAGGTGGCGCCTGAACCAAACCGGCCGGGTCCCCTTTAATAAACTTCCAAACCCTTGACCGTCCCGCCGCCGAATTCGGCCATGGTCTCGGCGGCCACGGTCAAACCCTCTTTAAGAAACCGGCCCTCGATGCCGGGCACGGCGTAACCGTAAAAAAGCACGTTCTTAGTGCTCTCATCCACCCGGGTCTTTTCGTCGGCCCCCTGGCACAGGATGCAGACGATGTCCTTTTCGTCCCGAAACACGATCTCGCCGGGCTTGGTCACAAACTCCCGCCCGCCCATGCCCCGGCAGACTTCGCCTTCCTCGGCCAGGTCCAGGGTCAAGGCCCCCTCGAAACGGTCGAAATCGGTCACGGCCACCAGGATGCCCGCGCACATCTCGGCCAGAAAATGGGCGTCGACCATGAGGTTGTATTTTGGAAACCCGCTGTTCACCGTCCTTTTCAGGTGCTTGGGCAAGGGGCATTCGAACCCGAAACTTTGAAAAAACCGGTCGTAAGTTTCAATGCGCCCGGTGATCTCGGCCAGGGTCTCCCTTTTGCGCATCCGGCGCAGCAGTTTTTTCTTGTGCTGATCCAGTCCGGGCGGATCAAGATGGTTGGTGCATCCGGCGATCAATGTCAGGCCGAAGGCCGCGTCCGGATAGCGTTCCCGGTATTGCGGCGATTTGGAAAATTTCCACGGCGGAGTGGTCATCTCTCTGCCCCCCGGTTTTTCGAGAATTGAATCATCCTAATTGCGGAAGACGGACGAGTCAACACCGGAGGAGCGGAAGTTTAGTCTCATATAGATAAGCACCGGTTTATACCCCTCGCACCCAGTCAGAGCCTGGGAACGAGAATCAACTTCCATCAACAGGAGGAAAGCCCCCTTAATCCCCCGTCAACGGGGGATAGAAGATGATAGTGGATTTCTCTTACTCCCTCCCCGTTGACGGGGAGGGCCGGGGTGGGGTCGGAATCATTTTACTCCCCAGCCCAGGCTCCGCCTCAATGGGGGTTAACCATGATCCGCGCCCGACATCGGTCTAGCGGCGGTCGGGGACCGGCCATCGAAATGGTCCGGTCGATAGAATCCGCCTTCTGATCTCGCCTCGCACAGTTGTTGTGCACCGGTGGTTTTTGAGATAAGGCCGGTTGGAAGCCAATTTTTGGGGGCGCGTATCCTATCTCCTAAAATGTGATGAAATCCTGAGCCTTCCGTTCTGGTTGATAATTGAGGAAAAATCGGGCTCAAGGCGTGACATAAATGTGACATTCATCTTTTTTTGCTTATTTTCTTTACATTGTTTCTATAACCTGAACTAATAAAATCAAATATTTATTACGTCATAACTATATTTTGAACCCCCTTGATTCGCATGGCATTCATGAGGTCAGGGGTTCGATCCCCCTCAGCTCCACCAAGAAAATCACGGGGTCGCGGCCAAAAACGCGGCCCCTTTAAATTTTTCAGCCGGCCTCCCCTGCCTGTCCGTTAAAAAAATAGAACGAAACTTCCAATTATTCATCCCTTGTTTTCCCAAATTCAGCGAAGTGGACGCGGCTACGGAACGATGGTATAAAGATTAAGATACGCCCTAGGTTATCTCTATTTTGGCCGGGTTATTGGCTAGGGAGCGAACCGAGGAAGCAAGATCGGGGTCCGGCCTGATCAAGACCGAAGGAGAATAAGGTCAAAGCGGTGAAAGTGTTGATAGCAGCCATCATGACGGTCTGCGGCCGGATAACTCCCGGCGACCTGGGCAGCGCCTTGGATCGCCGCCACCTGGAAGGTTTACGTTTGAAAACCGACGCCAGCCTGATCGGGGCGGAAACCTTGCGGGAAGGCGACCCGGAAATGCGCGGTCCGGGCGGCCGCCTGTCGGAGACACGCCTCAGGGCCGTCATCACTCGGTCCGGGAACTTGCCGGTGGCCGACAAAAAAATCTTCCAAGTCGGGCCGCCGCCGGTGGTTTTTACCGGCCGCGCCCAGGCCCCTTTTTTGGAGGAACAATTGGCCGGGCAAGCTCGGGTCATGGCCCTGCCTGAGGGACCCGGCGGCCTTTCGGTGGCGGCGGCCGTGTCCGAACTGGGCCGTCTGGGGGCTGAAACGGTCTTGATCGAAGGCGGGGCCCGGCTCAATTACGCCGCCCTGGCCGACGGCGCGGTCGACGAAATTTTTTTGACCTTGGCCCCCAAGCTTTCCGGTAAAGTCGGCTCACCTTCTTTGGCTGACGGTCCGGATTTTTTAGGCCGCCCTTTTAGGCCGCTTGAATTATTGGCCTGGACCCCGGCCGAAACCGGGGAAATTTTCCTCCATTATCGGGTGGTAAAGGAAGCTCGTGGACAAACCTGACCTGGCCATCCTTTTTTCCGGCGGGACCGATTCCCTGTCCTTGTACGCCCTGGCCGCGGCCGGCCGGCATCCGCAAATACCCAGGCCCGGCCGGATTCATTTGCTTCAAATGCTCAACGGCCTGGGACGTTTCCCGGACTTTCCCCAGGAACGCTTCCGCGTGGCCAAGCGGATTCTCCGGTCTCAGCAGTCCGCGGCCGAAGACCTCCCGCCGGCCGCTTACGTCGAACTGGACATGGGCCGGCTTTTTCAGGGACTCTGGCTGGACCGTTATGAAGAACTCATGCCGCGGTACGGCGGCAAAAACCTGGTCTGCGTGGCCTGCAAGCTGGCCATGCATGCCCGGGCCATGCTTTACTGCGTCCCTAGGTCCATTCCCTGGCTCCTGGCCGGGTATGCCGAAAAACAGGACTATTATCCCGAACAGACCCCGGCCTTCATGGACCGTATTTCCGCCTTTTCCAAACATTTCGGCGTGACCGTCCTTTTCCCCTTGTTCAAGGACTTCGCCGAGGAAACCGTCACCCGGCATCTGCTCGAGGATTTCGGCCTGCCCTCGACCGGCGGCGGCGAAAGAAAGTGCCTGTTCTGTCAAACCCTGACCACGGCCACCCCGATAGAGATCGGCCGATATTTGGACGATATGATCCCCAGGGTCATCGAGTACGTCGAACACAAACTGGCCGGCCGGATCAAGGCCGCGGCCGAATGTTTTCCGCCGGGCCGGTGAAATGAAGGTCAGTTGTCTCATCCCGACCAGGGACCGCCGGGACATGGTCTTGAAAGCCGTGGCCAGCGCCCTGGCCCAGGAGGGCGGGCCGCCGGAGGTAATCGTGGTCGACGACGGTTCGACCGACGGCACCACCGAAGCCGTTCGCTGGCAATACCCTTACGTGCGTTTGGTGCGGACCGAGGGTCTGGGTCCGGGCTTGGCCCGAAACGCCGGGGCGGCCGCGGCCGAAGGCGATGTTTTTATGTTCCTGGACTCGGACGATCTATGGGAACACGACCACGTGAAGCAACTGGCCGGCCTGATCGAACAGGGTTTTTCAGCGGCCTATGGTGCAGCCAGAACGACCGATTTATTTAATGGCAGTGAGTTTTTGATTCCCGATCTCGGCCAAGGCCCTGAGGGTCAATGTTTTCAAGCCCTGGTCCGCTGGTGTTTCCTGGTCCCGTCGGCCTTCGCCGTGACCAGGCCGGCCTTCGAAGCCGTCGGCGGGTTCGGGCCGGAGAGTTTCGGGGAAGACTGGATTTTTTTTCTAAGGCTGGCGGCTCTTTATCCCTTCGGTTTCACCCCGGCCGTTATTACGCATCGGCTTCTGCATCCGGGCAGCCTGTGCTGTCTTGAGAATCCCGGCCCTCAAATCATGGGCCTTTTGGACCGAATCGCCGCGGTCCTTGGAGAAACCGGACGGGCCGATTCGGCCGACTTGGCCAGACTCAAGCTGATGCGTCGCCTAGCCGCCGAGGAAGGAGAAAAATGGCGGACGATTCAAGACTGGCACCTGACTTTAAAGGAGCGAGGCCTGGTCTGACCCCGGCCATTCCGGCCGCCGACCACCAGCGGGCCTTGACTGTGGGCCAGGACGTGCCGGAAGGCCTCCCGGCCTTCCAAATCAGCCTGTCCGAAGTCGGGGTTTCCGGGCAGACCGTCTGGGTTCTGCTGCCCCAGGGCCGGCTGCCCTTTGAAGCGGAAATCTATGTGGACCTGCCCGAAAATGTTCGGGGCATTCACATGTCCAGGATCGGGGAAGCGGTCTCCGAACTTTTTCCCAAAAATTTCGCCGACATCCGCCTGTACGCCCGTGAATTGGCTGGTCTGGTTTTGGAAAAACAGCGAGGCCGAAAGGCCCGAGTCCTGATCCGGGGCAAAATACCCTTAGTCAGAAAAACGTCGGTCAGTCAAAAGTATTCGGTCGACTCGGCCCAGATCGAGGCGGAAGTCCGGGCCGAGTGCGGGGCGGAAGGCCTCAGTTTGAACACGATGATCGGAATCACGGTTTATCATTTGACCGCCTGTCCCTGCACCCAGGTTTACAACAGTTCTCTGGCCGGTGAAGACGGCCGGGAATTTCCCATGCCGACCCACTCCCAGCGGTCTCTGACCAGTCTGACCATGGAAGACCACAAGGGGGACCTGTCCTACGAAGACCTTTTGGCTTGTCTGGAAAAAAGCCTCCATGTCACTCAAGGCCTGCTCAAGCGCCCGGACGAAGCCGAGATCGTCCTTCAAGCCCACCGGCGGCCCCAGTTCGCCGAAGACGTGGCCAGAGAGGTGGCCCGACAGGTGGGCCGGTCTTTCGGCGGCCGCCTGCCCCCTTCAAGCTTGGTGGTGATAGAATCCCTCAGCCTGGAAAGCATCCACACCCATGACGTGCGCTGCACGGTCAGAACGACCCTGGGGAACATCCTGTCCGTCCTGGCCGACGCGGACAGGTCCGCGGCCGGGCCGCCATGACCCACCAGCTTATCGTCAGCATTCTATTGATTCTCACCGTGGCCTGGGGACTCGGCTACCTCTTTTCGCGCCTGGGGCTGCCGGCCATGCTCGGGCAGCTTTTGGCCGGGGTGGTCCTCGGACCGCCCTTGCTGGGTCTGGTCGCCCCTACCGCCGAACTGGCACTCCTGGCTGAATTCGGCGTCTTTTTCGCCATGTTTTACGCCGGCATGGAGATGGACCCCAAGGAACTGGTCGAACACCTGCGGATTTCCCTGGCCGCCGCCCTGGGCGGGTTCATTCTGCCCTTCGCCCTGGGCTTCCTGACCGTCAGGATGTTCGGGGGGACCGTCTTTCAGTGTCTATTTGTCGGGATGGCCATTTCCGTGACCGCTCTGCCCGTCCAATCCATCATTCTTAAATCCATGCGCATCAACCGGACCGAGATAGGCCACATTGTCATCGGGGCGACCGTGGCCAATGACGTCCTGGCCCTGATCGGCCTGTCCGTCCTGCTGGGCCTGGCCCGGACCGGAACTTTGGCCGCGGCCGACCTCCTGGTCATCCTGCTCAAAAACGCCGCCTTTTTCGGTTTCACCATCGCCATCGGCCAATTCGTCATGCCCAGGCTGACCAAAGGACTGACCGACGAGTCGGCCAAAGGTTTCACCTTTGCCATGACCGCGGCTTTAGCCCTGGCTTACCTGGCCGAACTGGCCGGCTTGCACCTGATCATGGGCGCTTTTTTGGCCGGGCAGTTCGTTCGCCGGGAAATCATGGACGAAAAGGTCTACGAAGCCATCGCCGATCGCTTCTACGGCATCGCTTACGGATTCCTGGTCCCCATCTTTTTCGCCTCGTTGGCCTTTCACCTGGACATCATCTGGACCTGGAATTTTGTATTTTTCACTTTGGTTCTTACCGCCATGGCCATCATTGGCAAGATCGTGGGGGCGGGTCTGCCGATCAAATTTTTGAGGTACGGCCGTCGCGAGGCGGCCGTGGTCGGCTTCGGCATGAACGCCCGGGGCGCGGTCGAATTGGTCATCGTCACGGTGGTCCTGCAAGCCAGCCACGAATTGACCTCATCCGGAGTCATCACTCAGCCGCTCCTGACTCGGGACCAATTCTCGGCCATCGTCCTAATGGCCTTCATCAGCTCCCTGATGGCCCCCCTCACCTTGAAATGGGCAGTCATACGCGCCTGCCGGCCGGACGAAAAGGCCGACTTCTGCCAGCTCATGGAGGACGCGCCCCCCAGTTAGACGACCTGGACCACCGACTACGAAAAAAGTATTAGATCGGCCGGGTGCGGACTAATACTTAAGTATTAGATTAACCAGCTAAATAAATTATAAAAATCATACCGGCTTCGTATTGACTCGGTTTTGAAGTCATGGTCTAGTTGGTTGAAAATCGGCCCGCAAGGGCGAAGTTAATGGGATACGGAAAAAAAGGAAACAGAGAGGTCCTAAGGGGGGTCTCGAAAATTAACCCGCCGCCGCGGGTTGGGGAAGGGGGAAAGCCGAGAGAAAAAAACAGTCTGTTTTAGGGGGAGTCGACTTTGGTTCAAGGGGTCTTAACAGTAACGGCTTGGTCTATAAAGAAGCAGCAAATTAAATTTTTTACGTTCATTATATTACTTTTTCACAAAAATAAGGAGATTGAAATGAAAAGAGGGCTTTTATCAGTGGTTTTGCTGACCGTGTTCCTGTTGGTAAGCTCTCAAGCGGCTCAGGCGCTCACCGTCTCGAAGTGGGATGATATGAATGATCAATGGGAGGCCCTAACGAGCCTTACCTGGGAGATTGTCGGCCCGACAGGCGAAACCACCGTGACAAACTATTCCGGCGACTACGAAGTCGCCCTGGCTTTGCCCTACTATGGCGCCAGCTCGGATGTTAGTCAAGCGCAAGCCATTTGGGGTGCGGGAGTTACTCTGGACCCGGGAATGTACAAGGTTGATTTCACCACCGCCCTTTACACCTGGGATTCCTACAATACAACGTACGGGTACTGGGACGTCTTCGCCGTTAATCTAAATAGCACAAATTATTATTGGAACCTGGGTCCCCTCTCGAACCCCGTTGGTTCCACTTTGCCCGGCGCGACTTGGGCTTGGGGCGGCGCGACCCAATATCCGGTCTGGAGTTCCAACCTGACCTCGGGTTCGTTGACCTATTCGTCGACGACAGGTGGTGTTTATCTCAGCGTGGTCCTGGACACCCTGACTGCCCCCACCGATACGAATTATGCCTCCTGGGGAGCCTTCAACCCTCAGGGCGAAGTGCCTGAACCGACTTCGAACGTGCCCGTGCCGGCCGCGGTCTGGTTGCTGGGCTCCGGACTGATGGGTCTGGCCGGATTGAGGCGAAAACTGTTCGGCTGAGCTTAAACCTTGAAATCGGATTGGCCGGATACGAAAAAAGTATTAGATCGAGCCGAAGGGACTGGTACTTGAGTATTAGACCAAGAGATGAAAAAAAGTTCGAAAAATCATACTTGCTTCGTATTGACCCGGCTCCGGCGACTATGTTTAAATGGACAGGACATTCGGTTAAGGATCCAAAACAGCAACTAAGAGATGTAAAAATCTCTTAAAATTCACGCGCCGCGGGCGCATTAGGGGAGGGGGAAAACATCCATGAAGTTCAAACTACTTTTGTGCACATTGGCTTTAGTTTCGTTGTTGTTGGGGGGAACGGCTCAGGCGGCGTCGGTCAGTTATTCTGGATCGACCGACTGGCTTAGTACGAATTTTACTGACCATGCCATCAACATTTCACAGTTCAATCCTTCAGACTTTGGGGGAGCATCTCTTAACTGGTTCGAAGTTCTGATTACCGGTTGGGTCAGGACGGACGCGTCCATAAAAAACACGGAAACAAGCGAGCAAACTTATACTTGGACACTTTCGGCTAATGTAACCGCAGATGGACCAGGCAGTGTCTTTGCTTTAACTGTGTCGCCCTTGACCTCTGGATCAGTTACTCTGGATCCTGGTGAAACCGAATATATCACTGCACAGACGCCGGGGGCGAGCAATAGTTGGACTTATTTCGACCCATCTGATTTGGCTTTGTTTACCGGAAGCGGCACGGTCCAATTTCTGGCTGACGCCTTGGCCTTTTCTAATGTCTCTGGCGGAGGCACTTATCAAGCCTCTTGGGATACCGATGGCAGGGTGGATATTCAAGTCACTTACAACTACGGCGACTCAGAAGTGCCCATTCCCGGTGCGGTGCTGCTGCTGGGTTCGGGCTTGGTCGGGCTGTTCGGGCTGAGGCGAAAGGTTCTCTAAACCCACAACCTCATCATAGATCGCAGCAAAAGCGGGGCCGACGGCCCCGCTTTTAATTTGCCGATTCGGTTGGGCCGGATGGCCGGATAAGGGCGCACGCCGTGCGCCCCTGCCATTACGTCGCCGGATGGTCGGGGTAGGGGCGACCGGCCGGTCGCCCCTACAATTGGGTCGCCGGCGGGTGCGGGGATAGGGGCGATGCATGCGTCGCCCCCACGTAAGCGTCATATCGTTTCGTGGTCATGGTTTTGAACCGACGCCCCTCATCCGTCAACGACGTAGGGGCAGACCTGTGTGTCTGCCCTATGAAAAAGCCCGGCGGCCCTGTATCCGATCGGTCGCCGTCGGAACAGAGGCGGAAGGGCAGGCCCGGGGGCCTGCCCCTACGCGGGCGGACGGGGGTGTTTTCCGGGTCAAACGCGCCATGGTTCGTCGTTTGATAGGGGCGACCGGCCGGTCGCCCCTACCGGCCATGACGTTGTTGTCTGCGATCATTATCCCCGATGACTGAAAAATCAAGCGCCTTTTACCATTTGAAGGGATAATAACCTAACGCCACGTCCAGCCGGTCTCTTTGGGGCCCGCCGAGCCAAAGCTGGATGATCTTGATGTCCCGCAGGTATTTTTCCAGGTTGGACTCGAAGACGTACCCGTAGGAACCCATCAGCTCCATAACCTTGTTGCCCACCTTGATGGCCGTATCCGCGGCCATGGAACGGGCCGCCGAACACCTGGCCACCTGGGGCAATGACCAGGGCGGACCGTAAATTTCCGGATGGGTCATATAATAAGCTGTCTGGAGGTAGTAAGCCCGGGAAGCCTCGATGTCTCTGGCCAGCTCGCCCAGGATGCCGGCGAACATGGACCGTTCCCGAACCGGCTTGCCCACGATGTCCCGATTGGCCGTCCAATTAAGGCCCAGTTCGAACATGGCCGCGGCCACGCCCACGCACCTGGCCCCGCCGACCAGCCGCCCGGCCCCGACGATGGCAAAATGAAGAATATCCGCGTCTTTGCCCGGTCCGGCCAGACGATATTCCTTGGGAATACGGACGTCTTCGTACCAAATTTCGCAGTTGCGGTCGGTATAGGACATGCCCATTTTCTCGAAAGGATTGGAGAACCTCAGGCCGGGCGTGCCGTCGGGCACCCAGAACAGGCCGATGCCGTCCCGGCCCTGGTTGGGGTCGGTCGTGGCCACGGTCAAATAGCCCAGGATGCCCTTGCGTTTGGGCCGTTGGAAGACTTCGGACGGTCCGGAAGGTCCGGGCCAGATTTTATGTCCCTTGAGAACCCAGGAGTCGCCTTCATCCTTGGCTATGGTGGTGATGGACCGGCCTTCCTGGGTCGGGTCTTCGATGTTGGCCCCGCCGCCCGGTTCGGAAATGCAGACGCAAGCGGTCCAGGGATCGTCGCCGATTAGTTTGGGAGCCAGTTCGGCCAATAGATCGTCCCGTTTGGCCGCCACCAGGGCCCCGATCACCCAGTGAATCTTGCCCACGTCCGTAGCCAGCCCGCAGTCGCCCCGGGAAATCTCTTCAGCCACGGCTATCCTCGAGAGAAAAGACAGACCCAGGCCGCCGTGCTGGACCGGGATGTTGGCCTTCTGGACACCCAGTTTGACCAGCCCTTCGTACAGCTCGTCAATAGTGGCTTCGGACAGTTGTTCATCCCGATGCCACCCGCCCTCCAGGTCCTGACGCCGAGGCATGACTTCCTTGTTGACGAATTTGGCCACGGTCTCGAGCATGGCGATGTCTTCGTCGGTAAAGTAAGCCCGACAATACTTGTTGCTGGGTTCAAGCATTTTGTAAGTCATGATTTCACCTCCAAATTTAAATAACTGATCCCGTTAAGTGCATCGATTGGAAGCCCCGAAAAGACACGGCAGCCCCATAGTCCAATCAGGGCAAATGACCTTGATAACTATATTTGCATTTTTCTTGATTAAGGACAAGTCCAGGCCGAACCTAATGTCGATAGCGTCATTGACAGGCAGGGTGTAACTTCTTGACATCATTAAGTCAGAATGTTAGGTTAATTTTGCGGCCGGTATTATTTCCTTGGAAACTTAGGAGGGTCTGGTGGGCGAAGAACAGGATAAGTTACTTTCCGAAGATGAAGATTTCGAAGTGACCAATATTTTGGACCCCGACCTCCAAGATCGGGAGATGAATTTGAACGGGAAGGACCTGGATTCCGAACTAAACGGCCTTCTGGACGGGGACGAGGTCGAATCTGAAGATGATATTTTGGACATTGATGAGCTTCTTCTGGATGAAGACCTTGACTCGGTGGAGATTACGGCCTCCGGGTCGTCCGGCGAGCAAAAGAGTGAAGAAGATTTTGATTTTGAATTGACTGATTTGGTCGAGGCTGGTCAGGGTAAAGAAGAGACGGTCGACTTTGATTTCGAGGAAGAGGCCCTGCCGGCCGAAGAAGAGATAGAAGAGGACATCGATTTCGCACTTGAAGAGGAAGTGGTTGAGCCTCCCTCCGGAGAATTCCAGGCGGGTGAACCTGAGGGCTTGGAAGAGGAAATCGAGACCGGTCTGGAGGATTTGCTGAGCCCGCCGCCGCTTGATTACGAGGTCGGCCCTCAGGAATTCATTCAGGCCGACGAGACGGTCGGTTTTGAATCCGTTCAGCGCGAGACCGTGGCGGAATCGAGGGAAGGCCCGGCCGGGGTCGCGTCGGGCCCTTCTCCGGCCGAAACGGAACAGCCGCCGCCAGCCGCGTCTTTTACTATAGATCAAGAAAAAATCGAAAGAATGATCGAGACCGCCGTCCGGGAGACGGTCAGCCGAGTGATCGAACGACTTCTGCCGGGTTTGGTGGAAGAAGTGCTCGGCCGTGAATTGGAGAAATTGCGGGCTGAACTAGAGGAGGATTGAAGTTAGATAGTCGGTATGCCTTTTTGGCCCCCGGACCTTTCGGGGGGCGGGAGGCGGACCATCCGTTTGAACCAAGGACCGGCCAGCCGGTCTTTTTTAATTGTCTCCCGGCCCGCGGCTTAAGTCTTGCGGACCGGCCGAGTTTGGGCTATGTTGACCAGGCTTTGAGCGAGAAATTCTTTTTCGGGAGCACCCCATGACTAAGGAGCAATTGGCCAAGGCTTATGATCCGCATCAGGTTGAGAGCCGTTGGCGTCAATATTGGGAAGAACAGGGTTTCTCCCAAGCGGACGTGAACCAACCGGGGGAGGTCTTTTCCATCGTCATCCCCCCGCCCAATGTGACCGGCAATCTCCATATCGGCCACGCCCTGAACAATACCTTGCAGGACATCTTGACCCGCTATCATAGAATGAAAGGTCATAACACCTTGTGGCTGCCCGGCACCGACCACGCCGGCATCGCCACCCAGAACGTGGTGGAACGTCAGTTGGCCCAGGAAAACACTTCCCGGGAGGAACTCGGCCGGGAGAAGTTCGTGGCTCGGGTCTGGCAATGGAAAGAGCGGTACGGCGGGCAGATCATCGAGCAGCTCAAGCGGCTGGGGGCCAGCTGCGACTGGAGCCGGGAACGCTTCACCATGGACGAAGGCCTCTCCCGGGCGGTGATCGAGGTCTTTGTCCGTCTTTACGAAGAGGGTTTGATCTATCGGGGCGATTACATCATCAATTGGTGCCCCCGCTGCCATACCGCCCTGGCCGATTTGGAAGTCGAGCACGAGGAACTGGACGGCCGGCTTTATTATGTGCGCTATCCGCTGGTGAACGGCGACGGTTACCTGACCGTGGCCACCACCCGGCCGGAGACCATGCTGGGCGACACGGCCGTGGCCGTCAATCCGGAAGACAAGAGGTACAAGAAATTTATCGGCCGCGAAGTGGTCTTGCCGGTCCTCAAGCGAAAAATCCCGGTGATCGGCGATTCTTACGTGGACATGGAATTCGGGACCGGGGCCTTGAAAATCACCCCGGCCCACGATCCGAACGACTTCGAGATCGGGCTCAAGCATAATCTGCCGGCCGTCAAATGTATCGACGAGAACGGCCGGATGAATGAGGAGGCCGGCCCGTACCAGGGCCAAGACCGGCTGGAATGCCGCCGGAACATCGTAGCCGAGCTCAAGGCCGAAGGCCTTTTGGAAAAGATCGATACCTATCGTCACGCCGTGGGACACTGTTATCGCTGCAAGACCATAGTTGAACCTTATCTGTCCCAGCAGTGGTTCGTCAGGATCAAGCCCCTGGCTCAAAAGGCCATCGCCGCGGTCAAGGAAGGCCGGACCAGGATCATCCCCCAGGTTTGGGAAAAGACTTATTTCGACTGGATGTACAACATCAAGGATTGGTGTATCTCCCGCCAGCTTTGGTGGGGCCATCGCATCCCGGCTTATTACTGTCTGGACTGCCAGGCCTTGACTGTGGCCCGCCGGGCTCCGGAAACATGTCCGTCCTGCGGCTCGAAGCAGATGGAACAGGAAACCGATGTTTTAGACACCTGGTTCTCTTCGGCCCTCTGGCCTTTTTCCACCTTGGGCTGGCCGGAGAAGACCAAGGATTTGGCCCGGTATTATCCGACCAGCGTCCTGGTGACCAGCTTCGACATCCTTTTTTTCTGGGTGGCCCGGATGATGATGATGGGCCTGCATTTCATGGGGGAAGTCCCTTTTCAGGACGTCTACATCCATGCCCTGGTCCGGGACGCGGAAGGCAACAAGATGTCCAAGTCCCGAGGCAACGTCATCGATCCCCTCGAAGTCATGGAACGCTTCGGCACGGACGCCTTCCGTTTCACCCTGACCGCCCTGGCCGCCCAGGGCCGGGACATCCGTCTTTCCGACGACCGGATCGAAGGGTACCGGCATTTTGTCAACAAACTCTGGAACGCCGCCCGTTTCACTTTGATGAACCTGGAAGGTTTTCAACCGGGGCAATCGGACCGGCCGGCCCTGGAGTCGGATGAACTGAACCTGGCCGACGCCTGGATATTGAGCCGGACCGGGGCCCTGATTAAAAACGTCGAAGATGACCTGAAGAACTATTACTTCGACCGGGCGGCCGGCGACCTCTATCAGTTTGTCTGGCATGAGTTCTGCGACTGGTATCTCGAATTGATCAAGCCGGTCCTTTACGGCGAGGACCAACAGGAGCGGGCCGGGACCCAGGCTGTTCTGGCCCAGGTTCTTTCGGTCATCCTCCGCCTGCTGCATCCGATCATGCCCTTTGTCACCGAGGAAATCTGGCAGAAGCTGCCGGGAACGAGCGGCAGCATCATGGTCGCTCCTTTCCCCACGTCTGAATCAGACCGTTTCAACCCCCAAGCGGAACAAGACATGGAACTCCTCCAGGGCCTGATCACGGCGGTCCGGAATATCCGCGGGGAAATGAACGTCCCCCCGGGGCAAAAAGTGGACATCATCATCATGGCCGAAGACGAAGAACAGCGGCGGCTTATAACTGAACACAGCCGCTATATTCTGCCTCTGACCAGGGGCAAGTCCCTCCAGGTCCTGCCGCCGGGAGAAAAACCCAAGGGCGCGGCCGCGGCGGTCTTCGAACGGGTCGAGGTTTTCGTTCTGCTTAAAGGTTTGATCGATTTTGAGGAAGAAGCCCGCCGGCTTCAGAAAGAACTGGACAAGCTGGAAAAGGATATTATCAAGTCCAATAAGAAATTGGCCAATGAAGACTTCCTGAAAAGAGCGCCGGCCGAGGTCGTGGCCAAGGAAAAGGAAAGGGTGGCCGCCTTGGACGCCCGACGGGAGAAGCTGGCTATGAACCTGGCCCGGGTGGAGGAGTTGAGGGGGCAGTGACCGAATTCAACGTTCACCTGGAGCGCTCGGTTCGCCTGGCCTTGGCGGAAGACGTGGGGCCGGGCGATCTGACCACCAACTTGACCGTGGACCCGGCGGTGCAGGCCAAGGCTGAAATCGTGGCCAAGCAGGACTTGGTCCTGGCCGGCCTCGATCCGGCCCGGCTGACTTTCAGCCTGGTCGATCCGGCCGTCGAGTTCAAGCCTGCGGCGGCGGACGGGGACAGGGTCCAGGCCGGGACGGTTATGGTCCGTCTGAGCGGACCGGCTCAAGGCCTGTTGACCGCCGAACGGGTGGCCCTGAATTTCCTGATGCGGCTTTCCGGGGTGGCTACGCTGACGGCCGGTTTCGTGGCCGCGGTTAAGGGCAGCCGGGCCAAAATAATCGACACTCGCAAGACCACGCCGGGACTCAGGTTTTTGGAAAAGGCCGCGGTCAGGGCCGGCGGCGGGGTCAATCACCGTTTCGGGCTTTACGACGGGATATTGATCAAGGACAATCATATCGCCGCCGCCGGCTCGATTACCGCGGCCGTGACCAGGGCCAGGCAAGGCGCTCCCCATACTTTAAAGATCGAAGTCGAGGTGGAAGACCCGGCCGGACTGGAAGAGGCCATCGCCGCCCGGGCCGACATCGTCCTTTTGGACAATATGAGTCCGGCTCAGTTGGCCCAGGCCGTGACCCTGGCCCGGGGCCGGGTCTTATTGGAAGCTTCCGGCGGAGTCAATTTGAGCAACGTGGCTCAGATCGCCGCCACCGGGGTGGATTTTATCTCCATCGGGGCCCTGACTCATTCCGCGCCGGCTGTGGACCTGAGCCTGCGGTTCGTTCAGCCTTAAGAGACCCAAAAAACACCCGGTTTAATCCCGGCCGTAACCTACGGGCAGGATCAGCAGTGGTTCGTGGGCCGGGGGCAAGTCCAAAGCCTTGGTGACGTTGCCGTCGACGAAAGCGCCGATGATTCCGGCTTTGAGGCCGAGGGCTTCGGCCTGGAGAAAGATGTTCTGGGCCACGCAGCCCGACTCCATCAGGGTGTAGTTCCTTCCCCGCGGTCCGTACTTGACCTGGCACCGGGCGTATTCCCCGGTGATGACGATCACGGCCGGGGCCGAAGTCAGCCACATCTGTCCCAGGGCGGCCCGGCCCAGGTTTTCCCGCCGGTCGCCGTCGGCCAGCCTGGTTAAGGCGTGGGCTTCCGGCTGGTAATGATAAACGCCGGCCTCTATTTGGGATACGGTTTGAGGGCCGACTACGGCGTAAACGTCCAGAGGATAGAGGGCCCCGGCCGAAGGGGCCGTTTTTAAAGCGTACCCCCTCCGCCGATCGGTCACGCCGTAGGCCGCCCACAGGATTTGGGCCAGTTGTTCCAGGGAAAGAGGCCGGCCGGAAAAGGACCGATTGGTCCGCCGCGACTTCAGGGCTTCCTCGACCGAAATCGGGCCCTTCAGACCGGGTTGGGGCAGGGACACATCCCCGGCCCGGGCCGGTTTATCCGGCATCAAGGGAAAAAGCCCGGCCGCCATGATCAAAAAAAGATAAAATTTTTTCATTTGCACTCCCCTTGCTTCGATCAGGGGTCAGATTCATTTAGCCCCCAGTTCTTGACAACGGAGAGTCGCCGCGGCCACCGCTTCCATGACCAGGCCGCGGAACCCGCCTCTTTCCAAAACGTACAGCCCGGCGGCCGTGGTGCCGCCGGGGGAGGTGACCATGTCCTTGAGCCGGCCGGGATGGTCTCCTGTTTCCAAAGCCAATTTGGCCGCGCCGAGAATGGTTTGAGCCGCCAGCAGCTTGGCTTGGTCCCGGGGCAGTCCCAGGCGGACGGCCCCGTCGGTCAAGGCTTCCAGAAGGACAAAAATATAGGCCGGACCGCTGCCGGACAGTCCGGTGACCACGTCCATATATTTTTCCTCGACTTCCACGACCAGGCCCACGCTTTCAAACATATTCCTGGCCAAAGTCATATGTTCGGCCGTGGTGTATTTGCCTTTGGCCAAGGCCGCGGCCCCGGACAGGACCAGGGCCGGGGTGTTGGGCATGACCCGGATGACCGGGACCTGAGCGGCGATGGCCCCTTGAATCCTGGCCAAGGTCACACCGGCGGCGATGGAAATGACCAGTTGGTCTTCTTTGAGGCCGGCGCCGATTTCCTTGAGAACCTCATCCACGTTTTGGGGTTTGACGGCCAGGACGATCACCCCGGCCCTATTCACCAGGGCTTGGTTATTTCCAACCGGGGTGACGCCGTAGGTCTTTTGCAAGTGCTCGGTCCGGTACGTGGCAGGATCGAAAACGTATATGTTGGCGGGTTTGGCCCGTCCGCTTTGCAGCAGACCTTTGATCAGAGCCTCGCCCATGTTGCCGCCGCCGCTGAATCCAAAGAGGCCGGTCGTGGTCATAATAGAGCACCTCCCTTGATGGTTGACTTGATTAACTTACACCGGAAGGGTGGTTTCTGGAAATATTTTTTCCCCGCACTCCGCTGGAAATCAGTCGGATACAGGGTTGACCGCCGGGGACGATGCCATTAACATTTTATCAGATGCGGAGGATTCATCATGTCGATCAAGATGTTGGCCCAGGAATTGTACCGGCTGGAAAAAGAGGTCGAGGCGCTGCAGCGGAAAATTTCTCAAGCCGCCCCGGAGGAGCGGGACAGGCTCGAACTGGAGCTGCGAAAAATCAAGGCCGTAAGAGACGATTACCGGGGCAGACTCCAAGCCAAAAAAGAGCCTCCGCCGTATCGGACCGGTTTTCGATAAATTTTTATTGCTTTGACTTGCCCGGTGAGGCCATGGCCGTGTCCGATTCTCTTGTCCGCCTCAGCGGACCCGGATGTTGTCCGGGCCGTTCTGCCATCGTCTGTAGCGGCGAACCCTTGTGTTCGTCCTTACGAACTACCCGGCCTGTCCCTGCTTCGTCCTCCACAGCCTCATACCTGGATTTGAAAAAACAGGTTGGATCCGGCTGAACTCCGAAAGCCGAATTTCGAGGAAAATTTTCAAGATAAAGTCCGCCGCCCCTTTCGCCTGCTTGCTTGATATGTTATGGTTAAAATAATTTTCAAGCCGACTGAACATCGGCGCGGTCGAGTTTTGCGGCTGATTTAGAGAAAAAATGACAAAAGCCAAGGCCGACAGGAAAAAAGCCGAAGCCAGACGTCCCGAAGAGGTTCATGTCTACCCCAACTGGTGCAAACAATGCGGCATCTGCGTGGCTTTTTGTCCCACCGAAGCTCTGGAAATCGGCTCGGACGGGCGCCCGGTCTGGGCTCATCCTGAAAGATGCACCGGTTGCGGGCTCTGTGAATTGAGGTGCCCGGATTTTGCCATCGAGGTGCTGAAAAAGAAGGAGGCCGCCGATGAGCCGGCCGGATGATTCGGGAAAAATTCGGCTGATTCAAGGCAATGAGGCTTGCGCCGAGGGGGCCGTGGCCGCGGGTTGCCGTTTCTACGCCGGGTATCCGATCACGCCTTCTTCGGAGATAGCCGAAGTCCTGGCTTACCGTTTGCCCGCAGTGGATGGGACTTTCATCCAGATGGAGGATGAAATCGCCAGCCTGGGGGCGGTGATCGGGGCTTCCCTGGCCGGGGCCAAGGCCATGACCGCCACCAGCGGCCCGGGGTTTTCTCTGATGCAGGAGCACATCGGCTTTGCCTGCATGGCCGAAGTGCCTTGCGTCATCGTCAACGTCATGCGGGGCGGTCCGAGCACCGGCCTGCCCACTTCGCCGGCCCAAGGCGACGTCCAGCAGGCCAGGTGGGGCACTCACGGCGACCATCCGATCATTGCCTTGAGTCCCTGGAGCGTTTTGGAATGCGCCACTTTGACCGTCGAGGCTTTTAATCTTTCGGAAAAGTACCGCACTCCGGTCATACTCCTGATGGATGAAATAGTCGGGCACATGCGGGAAAACGTGATCCTGCCCCGGCCGGACGAGCTTGAAGTCTATAATCGGGTCAGACCCAAGGTCCCGCCCGAGTGGTACGAGCCTTATGAGGACACCCCTTTCGGCGTGCCGCCCATGGCCGCTTTCGGCGAAGGGTACCGTTACCACGTGACCGGCCTTTTCCATGACCTCCACGGTTTTCCGACTTTGAGGGAGGATGAAATCGAACCTTTGCTCAACCGGATGTTCCGCAAAATCTGGACCAACCTGGGAGAGATTCAAAAAGTCGAGACTTTCGCCCTGGAAGACGCCGAAACCGCGGTGATCGCCTACGGTTCGGCGGCCCGAGCGGCCAAAAGGGCGGTGCTTGAAGCCCGGGCCGCCGGGAGAAAAGTCGGACTTTTGCGGCTGGTGACCATCTGGCCCTTCTGTCGGCGGGCCGTAGAATCGATCCTCGGCCGCTGCCGCAAGCTGATTGTGGCTGAGATGAATCTGGGGCAGATTTCCCGAGAGGTTAAAAGGGTGGTTCAAGGCCGGGCCGAAGTGGCGACCGTGAGTCGGGTCTTAGGCCGGCTCATCCGCCCCGATGAAATCTTGTCAGTCATTGAAAAAGGTTGACCGATGAAGCCGGGACATCACCTGATTTACCAATATTTACGCCATGAAAAAAAATTCCCCCACGTCTGGTGCCCCGGCTGCGGGAACGGTGTGGTTTTGGGCTCACTGATCAGGACGATTCACAAACTTCAATATTCAAAAGACGAAATAGTCCTGGTTTCCGGAATAGGCTGCGCCGGCCGGATGACCGCGTACGTAGATTTCAACACCCTGCACACCACCCACGGCCGGGCCTTGGCCTTCGCCACGGGCATCAAGCTGGTCAAACCCCATCTCAAGGTCATCGTGGTCATGGGCGACGGCGACGCCACGGCCATCGGCGGCAACCATTTGATTCACGCCGCCCGCCGGAACGTCAACCTGACGGCCATCATCATCAACAACCATATTTACGGCATGACCGGCGGGCAGTTTTCGCCGACCACGCCTTACGGGCTCCGGGCCTCGACCGCGCCCCACGGTCATGTCGAGCACGCTTTCAATATCTCGAAGCTGGTCGAAGCCGCCGGGGGGTCTTTCGTGGCCCGCGGCACGGTCTATCACGTCAACCTGTTGGACCGGCTGATGGAAAAGGCCATTCCGAAAACAGGGTTCGCTGTGGTGGAGATCATGTCCACCTGTCCGACCCATTTCAACAAGCTCAATCTTCTGGGCACGGCCGTGGACAGCCTGACCTGGATGAAAGAACACGCGGCGCCGGTGGAAAAAGCCAAGGAAATGAAACCGGAAGAACTTCGGGGCAAGTTCCGGATCGGGGTGTTGATCGATCAGGATATACCGGATTATCAGGCCGAATATCATCAGGTCCGGGAGAGGGCCAAGGCGGCCGGAGCTTACCGGCTCGATCCCCAGGAAATCTCCAGGATTCTGGAATCCAATCAGTGTTATTGATGTCAGAGCAAGTATGGACCATGGGGGAGCGTTATGAAGTCCGTCTGAGCGGGACCGGCGGCCAAGGGGTGGTCTTGAGCGGGATCATCCTGGCCGAAGCCGCCGGCCGCTGGGACAAGGAATTGTATGTCGTCCAGACGGTCAGCTACGGTCCTCAGGTCCGGGGTGGACTGAGCAGCGCCGAAGTGGTCATCAGTCGGGCGGAGATCGATTACCCCAAGCCGATCGGCTTGGACCTGCTGGCGCCCTTTACCCAGGAAGCGGCCAACGCCGCAGCCGGCATGATGAAAAAAGGGGGGATTATCCTGCAAGACCCCGAACTTTTCCAGCAGGCCCCGGAAAGCTGGGTGGCCTCCATCCCGTTGACGGCCCTGGCTAAAAAAGCCGCCGGCCAGGCCCGCATGGCCAACATCGTGGCCTTAGGGGCCATCTCGGTGCTTTGTCCTTATGTCAATCCTGAGGCCATGAAGGCGGCCGTGAAAGAACGGGCCCCGGAAGGGATGGCCGACAAGTTTGTCAAGGCCATGGAGGCCGGGCAAATAGAGGCCGAACGCATCCGGGAGGACATCTGGTTCGAAGAAGCGCCTTCCGCGGAAGACTGAGCCGGCTTCTGACGTCAAGTTATCCAAGTAAACGTTCTTGACTGCCCCCACACGTCACCCCTGCGCAAGCAGGGGTCCAGAATTCACACCAAAGACGGGGTTCCTACGGCCACGGGAACGACGCCGCAGGGCTTTTGGGTCAAAAAACCACCAAGTCTCATTTACCTCTGTTTTCTTTTGCCGTTTTGGTCTTAAAAGGCGTTGTGGAGAGTTGCTTTCTGATTTTCGATAAGAGGATTGTCTCCAGCCTGGTCTTCTGGTATATTTTCCTGGGAGTCAGCCCCTGGAACGTCCCGGCCTCCGGGCCGGGCGGCCTCAGCCGGTCCTTCGGCCACGAAGGGGGCTCCGGGAGTGGGGAGGCTCCTTTTTTTGCGCCCGGACCTTGACAACATCTTTTTCTGATGACAAACTTTCTTCAGAGTCGAGGCGGGTAACGTCCTGATCTTTCAGGCTTGGGGATCTGCCAGGGGTCCTGCTGGCGCCCGTCAGACTCTCATTTTTTTACTCTACCGATTGGTTCTTGTTCCCAGGCTCCGCCTGGTAACGTACTGCGCGACAGGCTCTCCCTGCTCGGGTAGGGGCGCAGTATGCCGTGCTCCTAGGATCTCTGATGCTCATTACCAAACCGGCGGCAGGCCAAGACCGAATGCCAGGCGGCTATTGCGCCGGAGGCGCACAAGAGTGCAAGTGAGGCAGTGGGAGCGGCGGTTTGCCAAGACATGATAACGGCCGGGGTCATGTTTGATTTTTAATGCGGCGAAGGCGCGAAGACAGGGCGTTCCCAGGCGGAGCCTGGGAACGCGAAGGGATATCTTGACATTTTTGAGTCGTGCATCTAATTTTATTACTGAGGGGATAAACGGATGACCTGCGGCGGAATCTTTTGATTCCCCAGCAGGTCTGAAATCCTTTATCCCCTCGATTTTTATTTCTTTCGAAGCGTCTTGGCGGCAGTGGGGGCGGGCTTGGTCTTTTCCCCTTTAAAGCTCCTGAGTCGCCCCCCTATCTTTCTTTTGGAGATCGGAAACCAGGTTGACCACCAGTTCTTCGGCCAAGTCCAGATCGACCCGGCTGGTGTCGAGGCACATATGGTAATGGATGGGATCGTCGGGCGGACGCGGGTCCAGCTTGGCCAGGAAGGCCAACCTCTTTCTTTCCTCTCGGTTCACCAGCATTTCGGCTTCCTGCCTGGTGATGTTGTACCTTTTTATCAAAAAATTGATCCGCCATTCTTCCGGGGCCACTAAAAGGATTTTAAAAATGCCCGGTTCGTCTGGCAGGATGAACTGGCCGCCCCGGCCCAGAATAACCACGTTGCCTTCCTGAGCGACGTCGGCAATGACTTTTTTTAGAAAAATTATGTATTTTTTCTCATCAAAGTCGTGTTTTTTATCGGCCAGGTGCCTTTGAATAAAATCCCCGCTCACCACTCGGGATAGTATCTGCATCAGGCGTCCTGACGTTTCGCGTTCCACGGCCACGACCCAGTCAATCGAAACGTTGGCTTCCTTGGCCACCTTGGTTATGATGCCTCGATCAATGAAATGGTAGCCCAGTCTTTTGGCCACCCGGTCGCCTAAAGTCTTACCGCCTGAGCCGAATTGACGGGAAATACTGATTACCGCCATGGTCCCTCCTTAACATATCCGCGGATTCCTAAACGGCATCCCGCGCCGCCACCAGAGCAGCAGCCTCACAATCGCTTACTAATTATTCGTTTAAAAAGCTACCCAGGGCAAGTGATTTTTTAAGGTCCGGCCTGTTTTTCCTACGGGCTGCGGGCAAGCCGGAAGGCTTGACATCAAGGTGAGCCGATTTAATAATAATAGAAAAGTTTTGATTAATTTAATTTATAAGGATGGTTTATGATCGGCCAAGTTCCTCCCCGCGGCCCCAAGGCCAAGCCAAGCAGTTACCAAGAGCTGGAAGCCAGCGCCCTTTTTTGTCCGACTTGCAACCGGGCCACCCCGGTCCGCAAGCGCCTGCTGCTGGTGCTGCCTGAAGGCGACCTGTATGAATACCTTTGCGGAATTTGCGGGACTTCGGTCGGCGAAAAGATCGATAAAGTCGGCCCTCAAAGACTTAGTCTGGTCATCTGAACCGGATTTTTCGAGCTTGCCGATTCAACCACCATAAAGGCCTTCAAGCCAAGGCCGGCGCAGGGACGGCTATTTTTTCAGGTAATCTCTGACCAGTTTGATGGCGCAATATTTGCCGCACATGGTGCAGACCCCTTCTTCGGCCGAAGGGCTCTCCCGGTGGTAAGCCGCGGCCTTGACCGGGTCGATGGCCAGTTCGATCTGTCTGTCCCAGTTCAGTTTTTTCCTGGCCCGGGCCATTTGGGCGTCCCGCTCCCAGGCCCGCCGGCTGCCTCTGGCCAAGTCCGCGGCGTGGGCGGCGATCTTGGCGGCGATGACCCCTTCCCGGACGTCGGCCGGGTCGGGCAGGCGCAGATGTTCGGCCGGGGTGACATAGCAAAGAAAATCAGCGCCGGACATTCCGGCCAGGGCCCCGCCGATGGCGCAGGCGATGTGGTCATGGCCAGCGGCCACGTCGGTGACCAGCGGCCCCAGGACGTAGAAAGGTGCACCTTGGCAAAGGGACTTCTGAAGTCGGACGTTGGTCTCGATCTGGTCCAGGGGCACGTGGCCGGGTCCTTCGATCATGGTCTGGACCCCGGCGGCCTTGGCCCTGGCGGCCAGTTCGCCCAGAACGATCAATTCCTGGATTTGAGCCCGATCGGTGGCGTCGGCTAAGCAGCCGGGCCGGAGGCCGTCGCCCAGGCTCAAGGTCAGATCGTATCTCCCGGCCAGATCAAGCAGTCGGTCGTAATATTCGTAAAGTGGGTTCTCGCGCTGGTGGTAAATCATCCAGGTGATCAAAAAGGCCCCGCCCCGGCTGACCACGTCGGTCAGCCGCCCCTGTTTTTTGAGACGTTCAAGGGACTCGAGGTTCAGACCGGAATGGACGGTGATGAAATCGACGCCGTCCCGGGCCTGACGCTCGATGACCTCGAAGATCGAGTCGACCGTCATCATGACTATGCCGCCCAACCGGGCCGCGGTTTCGATGGCTGCTTGATAAATGGGCACGGTGCCCACCGGCAGAGGACAATCGGCGATGACCGCCCGCCGGCAAGCTTCGATGTCGCCGCCGGTGCTCAAGTCCATGACCGTGTCGGCTCCGGCTTCGATGGCGGCCCGCAGTTTGGCCAATTCCACTTCAAGGTCGGCCTGGTCCGAAGACGTGCCGATATTGGCGTTGACCTTGACCCTCAAGTTCCGGCCGATGCCGACATGCCGGGTCCTGGCTCGAAGATTGTTGGCCGGAATGACCGTATGACCCGCGGCGATATCCCGGAGAAGATCGTCAGGGTGGACTTCCTCGGCTTCGGCGACGTCCTTCATTTCCGGGGTCAGGGCCCCTTTTTGGGCTTGTTCCAATTGAGTCAAGTTTTTCCTTTCGGCCTCCTTCTCGCACCGGCAGGGTCGGCCTGGACCTGAACGGCGGGCGTTTTCAAAATCCCGGTTCCGACCCGCCGGGCAGACTGCTGCCTTTATTATGACGCCCGGATCAAAATTCGTCCAGGGCGGCGGTTTCGTCCGGACAAATATTAAAAACAGCCTCCAGTCCGGTTATTTCCAAACTGGTTCTCACCGCCCGGTTTAGGGAGCATAAAACCAAGCGTCCGCCGGCTGAGCGGACCCGGCGGTGGGCGGCCCACAGCGTGCGCAGGCCAGCGCCTTCGACCGCCTCGGTCTCCAAAAAATTGAGCAAAATGTTGGAATTGCCGCTGTCGATCAAATTTGAAATCCGGTCCAGGACCTGTCGCCCGCCGGGGCGGTCCATAATCCCTTGAAGGTCAAGGATCATCACCGGCCCTTTTTTCGTTTCATCGATCCGCGTGGTCTGTCTCCTCTAATTAAAAGATTATGTTCAGCGCCGCCGTCTTTTTTCTCCGAATCGTTTTTCGGCCTGGAAACAGCGGATCAAGTTCTGAGATTGAGTTCCTCGATCAGGCGCTGGGAATAATCCAGGATGAATCTTTGCTGAATGCGGGTGGCGTAGCGCATATGAGGGCTTTTCATATTGGTTCGGCTGCGGATAAGAAACTCGAACTTGGCCCACGACTCACCCACCTCGACCGCGAAACAAAAAGGCTGATCCTTGGCGCAATTGTATTGTCCGGGATCGAGAAGGTCCGGATTCAAATCGACCCAAAAGAGCCCTTCCAGGGAAGACTGGTCGGCATTGGCCTTAAGGTAATCGTTCAGTTTGGCTACGTCGGCCGGGCTGAGTTCATCGATATAAAACTGGCGCATCCTTAAAAAAAATCCTCCTCGTGGTCCGAAGGCTGATAACGCCGGCCGAAGATGTAAGCATCAAAGATGCTGAAGGCCCACACGCCCACCCCCAGAAAGACCAAAACCCATAAAACGGTCAGGTCCCGGGCCCTCAAACCGGCGATCAGCAGAGGCAATTTATCTCGGCCGAAACTCATATCCGGCCCGATGATTTCGCCCATCACGGCGGAAAGGTCCAGGAGCAGTTTGATCAAAATGGCCAAAAACAGGAAGGTGATCAGGGCGATGAGCAAGACGCCTTTGATGAACTGCCGGTTGATGATCTGGCCTAATCCAGGCAGAACCAAGGCCGAACATAGAGGGGCGAGGATGGAATGTCGCACTTTTTACCTTCAGGCCCGTGATTTTTTTATTAAGATAGGCCATAATCCTTGATATTGTCAATGACCCTGGAGGAAGTTGAAAAGGGCGAAGTGAAGACATGCCGAACCGACCGACGATAAGCCCCGGCCAAGCAGCCGTTTTGGCCCAGGTCAAGGTCAATGCGCCCCTGGTCATGCTGCGGGAAGGGTTGCTGGAAAAATTCCTGGATTGGCGGATCAACCCGGAGCTGTTATTGGATGCCGAGGTCCTGGACAATATTTCAAGGGCAGACCTGACCGAGATGGCCCAAGGCATTAAAGATGCAGGTTTAAAGCCCACCGTGCATGGACCTTTCCTGGACCTGTCGCCCGGGGCCCTGGACCGGGAGGTGCTCGAAGTGAGCCGCCGCCGGTTTAACCAGGCCCTGGACCTGGCGGCCCTGTTTTCACCGGAACATATCGTTTTTCATGCCAATTACGATTGGCAGCGCCACCAGGCCTACCGCAAGCGGTGGTTGGAGGTCAGTCTGGGCACCTGGCGGCCCCTGGTGGTGCGGGCCAAGGCCATGGGTTTCAGGCTGGTCCTGGAAAACGTGTATGAACAAACCCCGGAAGAAATGGAGCCTCTGCTCAGAGAACTGGCCGGAGAAGGCGCGGGGTTTTGTTTTGATCCCGGCCACGCCTCGGTCTATGGCCGGGCCACGGTCAGGCAATGGCTGGAAGCCCTGGCCGGGCATCTTCAGGCCCTCCACCTGCACGACAACCACGGCCGGAACGACGACCACCTGGGCCTGGGACAAGGCCGGATCGATTTTAAAGGCCTTTTCGACTTTCTGACCCGAAACGGACTGCGGCCGCCGGTCATCACCCTTGAACCTCACCAGGAGGACCATCTCTGGTCCAGTCTGGTCGTGCTGGAGAAATTGTGGCCTTGGCCGATTCGAACCTAGCCGTCCTCGATGACCGCCTGAGGCGCTTGCGGAAGGAACCGGCCATGGCCGCGGTGCTGGCTGCGGCCGGGAACCCGGTCTATCTGGTCGGCGGCCCGGTCCGGGACCTGATCCTCGGCCGTAAAATCGAGGACTTGGACCTGGTGGTCGCTGGAGACTTGGATGAAACGGCCGGGAAAGCCGCCGACAAGCTGGGCGTCCGAGTGATCCCCTTGGGGGAAAAGCCCAAACGAGTTTACCGGCTGTGTCCACCGGGACTGACCGTGGACCTCTGTCCGCCCGAAGGCCGGACCATCGAGGCCGATCTGTTGCGCCGGGACCTGACCATCAACGCCATGGCCATCGAACTGACCGGCGCGGCCGGCCGGTCCTGGATCATCGATCCCTGCCGGGGGCTGGCCGACCTGATCCAGGGGAAGGTCCGTTTTGTTTCCGAAGCCAATATCCTGGCCGATCCCCTGCGCCTGCTCCGGTTGTTTCGCTTCGCCGCCACTTTGGACCTGAGGCCCACGGCCGACAGCCTGGCCTTGACAGCCAAGCACGCCCGCCTGATCGAAAGGCCGGCCGGAGAAAGGGTTCGGTTCGAGCTGCTCAAACTTTTAGAGGCCCCCAGGTCTTGCCCCACGGTTGAGGCCATGCTGGAACATGGTCTGCTCGAAGCCCTGTTCCCGGAGCTGACCCCTCTGCGCGGCTGCGGTCAGGGGCCTTATCACCATCTGGACGTCCTGGATCACACCTTGACCGCTTTGAAGGCTCTGGAAGACATCTTGGCCGAGCCCGAAAGAGATTTCCCGGTCTGGGCCGAGAAGATAAGGGCGTACCTGGCCTGGAATTTCCACCCGGCCCTGATTAAATTGGCCATCTTGCTCCACGATTTGGGCAAGCCGGCCGTTCGAACCGTGGGGGACGACGGTCAGGTTCATTTTTTCGGCCATGAAAAGGCCGGGCTGGAACAATTCGAAGGGATTGCTGAACGTTTGCGTCTGTCGGCCGCGGAAAGCGGCATGATCCGCCTTCTAATCAAACATCACCTGCGGCCCTTTCACCTCATGGAGGCCAAGCAGGCCGGTCAGCTTACTTCCAAAGGCGTGTTTCGTCTGGCCCGGGACATCGGGCCGCACCTGTGGGGCCTGGTGCTGCACGCCCTGGCCGACGCCGAAGCCACTTTAGGCCCTTTTCAGGAACAGCGGGGCGGACCGGCGGCCGTGCGGGAGTTCTTGAACCTGCTGATAGAAGAAATAACGGATCAGCAGGACGAGTTGGAAAAAACCCCGCCGCTTCTGAACGGACGTGACCTGATGACCGCCTTCAACCTGAAGCCATCGCCCTTGATCGGCCGGATTCTGCAAGCTTTGCAGGAAGCCCAGGCCGTGGGGCAGATCAGGGACCGGGCCGAAGCTCTGGACCTGGCCGAGGAAATATTAAGCCAAGAGGATTCAGAGGGGTGAGATAATTATTATATATTGGAATTGCGGATCATTTTGGTAAGCATCAGTTCTTGGAAATGGGAAAGGTTATGAAAGGGGTGAACAGGCCTCTTGCGCCTCCGGCGCTCCGACAACAAGTTGTCGGGGCCATCCACCCTCTTTCTACCCGACCGATGGAGGTGGATTCCTGCTTTCGCAGGAATGACGACTGGTTAGCTACGCCATTGATTCTCGCTCCCAGGCTCTGCCTGGGAGCGCACCGTCCGGCAGGTTCTGCCTGCACATTTCGATTTTCGATCCGCGACCGTCGACAGGCCGATGTCGGGTGCGGGTCATGTTTACCGCCAAGGAGGCGGCGGAGCCTCAAAGACAGGGCGTTCCCAGGCTGGAGCCTGGGAACGAGGAGTATAGACCCCTCGATGACCATTGGCAGGGGAACATGAACGGTTTTTCCGTTAAAGGATTCGCCAAGAATCACCGGCGGCCGGTCGAGACTTTGGCTGAAATCCGAACCTATCTTCAAGAGTTGGAGTTCATCCATGAGAAAAAAGACGGCGGGCCTCTGTCGGTTCGGGCGACCGCACTGATCCGGTCGGCCGTCCGGCTGGAGAACCGCCTGGAATGGGGTCCGGCCGCGCCTCTGGTTCTACCGGTGCTTGGGGCCACCGGCACCGGCAAATCCAAGGTCTTCAATTCCCTGATCGGTCGGAATCTGAGTCCTTCCGGGTTCAAGCGCCCGACCACCCTGGCTCCGGTGCTTTATTTGGGCCCAAACTATGTCCGACAGGTCGGGGCGCCCGGTTTTTTACCGGGATATGAAAAAAGAACGGTCAAGGACGGGGTTGACTTCCAGATGGAGCGGCTGGGGGAGCTGGTCATCGTCCCGGCCGACGATTCGATCTTCGGTCCGGGCCTGCTCATAGACACGCCGGATTTCGACAGCGTGCTGGCCGCCAACCGGGCCGCGGCCCGGGACGTCTTTGACCGGAGCGACGCGGTCATCTTCGTCACCGATGCGGTCAAGTACGCGGATCAGGCCGCCTGGGATTATCTGGACCTGATAAAAAAACGGGGCAAAAGAGCGGTGCTGATGGTCAACCGGGTCAGGAACCGGCTCAGCCTGGAAGACTTTCGCCGACGATTGAACCAGGCCGGCTTGGACCGGCCGGTGTTCAGCCTGTCTGATCAGCCGCGGCTCGGAGACGCCGACCTTTTTCCCGCCGATGAACCGGCGGTCAAGGCGCTCGACCGTCAGATCAAGGAATGGACCGGGGAACTGCGGGAACAAATCCTGGCCGACGAGGCCGGGAAGGACTGGATGGAACTCAGGGCCGGGCTGAGGGAAGGCCTGCTGCCGGTCTTAGCCAAGACCGCCGAAGAACTGGCCGGGTTGCGTGGAGAACTTGAATCGTCGGCCCAAGTCGTGCGCGACGATCTGCCCCAAAGGCTGTCGGTGTCGATTTCCGCGGAACTCAAGCACAGCCTGCTGGCTCAAATCCAGGCCTTGTTCCTTCGCTGGGACCTCCTGAAGTATCCGCGCCGGCTAATGGGTCTGCCTTTCGCCTTGGTCAAGGACAAGGTCCTGGCCCCGTTGGGCCTGGTTCAAGGGACCAAGAGCGGGCGGTCTTCCCTGGACGAAGAAATCGAGCGGCTCTTCGCGGCCAACGCCGAAGCCCTGGTGGCCTTGGTTCAAGAATATAACCGCCAGGTTGAAGAAGCTTTCAACTCCGTCCCGGCGGGTCGCGGTCTGGCCGGCCGGGCGGGTTTTTCCGGTCTGGCCTTCAGCAGTGAATGGGTCCGGGCCGGGTACGAAAAGGTCAGGGCTGAACTGGAAAACTGGGTTCAGGACCAGGCCGGGGAATTGGCCCGGAACCTGAACCTGGGTGAAAAGATGACCTTCTATCTGGCTCAGGTCCTGTCCCTGGGCCTGTTCATCAGCATCCAGGTTCACACCGGCGGAGGTTTTTCCTTTTTTGACGGACTGCTGGACAGCGTCCTGGCGCCGATCCTGTCCAAACTGACGGGCAGCGCCCTGAGTAGGGACAAGGTCAAGGCCTTTGAAGCGGAAGCGGTCCGGCGGCACCTGGCCCTCTGCGGCGGACTTTTTGACGAACAGGTTCAGGCCTACCGGGATTTCTTGACCCAGGCCGAACAAGGCTTGGCGGCGGTCGAACCCCTGGCCGAGACCTTCGAGAGACTGGACCGGATTTTCGAGTCGCTGAAATGAAGGACAACTACGATCAAACCGACCGGGTTTCCCTGGACGAATATTCCCGCCTGCTGGATGATCTGCTCGGACTTCTTAACCGACCCGGACTGATCCTTTATACCAAAGAACAGGCCGAGAGTCTGGCGGACCGGGCTGAAGAGCTTAAGCGTATGTTCCGGGCGGCCGACGACCGGCTCTGTCTGGGTCTGGTCGGCGGGACCGGGGTGGGCAAGTCGACCCTGATCAACGCCCTGGCCGGAGAGGAAATATCGCCGAGTTCCGAGGTCCGGCCGACCACCGACCGGCTGGTCCTCTACCGGCACCGGGACAACCCCTTTTCCCTGGCCGAAGACGAACAGGTCCGACTTCATCAGGCCGGGCCGCTCCAGCGGATCGCCCTGGCTGACTTCCCGGACTTCGACAGTATCGAACCCAGCCACCGCCGGACCCTGGCCAGGCATTTTCCAAAATTGGACCTGCTGTTATGGGTGGTCGATCCAGGCAAATACGCCGACCAGGCCTTTTTCGACTGGCTGGCCGCCGCCCCTCAGGCCCGGGTCAACAGCGTCTTTATTTTCAATAAGATAGACGAATACCAGTCCAGGTACGGCCCGGAAGCCTCGGCGGTTCTAAGCGAAGTCATCGGCGACTTTGAAAACAAACTCCAAAAGCACGCCGGGCTGGACCGGCCGATGATTTTTCCCCTGTCGGCCCGGCAGGCCTTGGAGTCGAGGGATCAAGGCGGCCCGGACTCAGGGTTTTCCGGGTTGCTCGGGCTGATTGCTGATCTGAAGGAAAAGAAACGGCGTCTGGCCGTCAAGGAACTCAATCTGGCCGCCAGGACCCGGGCCTTGATTGGGGAAGCGGCGGCCCAAGCCGACCTGGCAGAAGTTGAAAAGGGTTTGAACCGGCTTAAGGAAAACCTTCGGCGGGGAGGGGAGGTTTTCAGCGAACTGGTGGAAATGGAAAGCCGAAGTGCGCTGACCCGGCAGGGCCGGGCCTGGGTGACCGGCCTGTCCGCCGGGGCCCGTGACCAAGCTCCCTGGCCTTTGAGCTTTTTTCTGTTTATCTGGGACCGTCTGACGGGGCTGTTCCCCCGGCGGCCTGATCAAGAGGAAGGTCCCGGCCTGCCGCAACCGACTCTGATCGGCCTGGCCCGGCGCATGTCCACCTGGCGGATCGAAGTCCTGCACAGCTTCGGTCATGTTGAAGCCGTCCCGGCCGTAAACCTGGCCCAAAGGCTGGCGGAACTGCCTGATTCCGAAGCGAGCGTCGAGGCCGCAGGCCAAGCCCTGGCGGCCGAGGGGCTTAAGCGGACCCAGGAATTCACCCGCCGCCACCGCTGGCGGATCAGGCATCATCTCCTGCCCTTTCTGGTCCTGGCTTACCCTTATCTGCCCCTGGCCGCGGCCTGGCTCTGGCCCTATGTTTCGGGACAGCCCCTGGAAAATGCCCCCGCCGTTCAATTGGTTCTGGGCTGGCGGGACGTCTGGCCGCTTCTGCTGACCGTGGTCGGTCTTTACCTGCTGGAGACAGTCTATTTCGCCTTCAGCCTGAATCGGGACGCCGGGCGGGTCGTGACCGCGTTGTTTCAGGAGTGGCAGGCCCTGCTCCTGGAAATGATCCGGACGGAACTGCTCAAGCCCGTGGAGGCCTTCGCCTCGGCCCTGGCCGAGGAAACAGCCGCGATCAAAGACCTCCATCGCCGGGCTGGGCCGGGCAAGAAAGACAACTGAAGGCCCGGCGGACCGATTTTTCGCCCGGCTGAAAAATTTTTACCAGCCGATGCGCCCCAGGTTCAAGAAAGCGATGACCGGGTACAGACAAGTGAAAAAGGCGGTGAAAATGGTGTAGTACCCGGTGAACTTGGTCCATTCGGTCTTGCCCAGGCCCCAGCAGGCCCAGAACAGCCAGAACAACAAGGCCCACAAGTACCAAAACACGGCGAACTGGGACGAAGGGATCAAAGTCGAGCCCAGGACCTGGGAATAGCCCAGGGCGATCAGGAACATGATGATTCCGCCCATGAAGCAGTACCAGCCCAGGGCTTTGAAGTCCGTGCCGGCCCAGATTTCGCCGGCCAGCAAAATGTACACAAAACAAAAAGTCAGACACGAAGCCGCCGCGGCAAAGGACTGGGTCGGACCGACGGATTTCAGGGCGTCGGTGAAGCCGATCTGAAGGCCCATGATCCCGATGGCGATGCCTACCCCCAGGTTCAAGACCGCCACCTGTTTGCCGCCGAACCGGCCCAAGACGACCAACCCGTTGAAAAAGAGAATCAGGGCGACCAAAGTCAGAACTACAAAGATCATTTCTCCTTCTCCTCCAAGTTTTATAAGGGTTTACACTTGGCCTGCGGCGACCTGGAGGCCAAGTCGCCTCCAGGTCTATCTCCGGTCAAAATATCGGGCTAGTCGAGGAAGTTGGGGGCCTTGGGGTACTGGTCCCAAAGCTTGGGTTCATGGCCGATCACCAACTTAGTGTTGGGCACACGGGTCATCATTTTGATTTTTTTCATGATGGCGAGGTATTCCTCGCCGTTGCCCAGGAGCCAGCCCTTGGCCTCGGCCTCCAATTCAGCGGCCAGGTGAATGATGTCGCCGGTGAGGATATATGAGTTGCCCTTCTTGGTGGTTACCTGGATCAGGCAACTGCCCGGGGTGTGGCCGCCGCCCCAGATCATCTTGACTCCGGGCAATACCTCGAATTGGTCTTCGGAGAAGGTAAACCAGTTGGCTCCCTTCAGGGCCTCCAGATCGCCGGGGACGTAAGCGCCGGGTTTGCCTATCCAGGTCAGGTACAGGGCGTTGAGGAGTTCCTTCTTATGGGCGACCAGGACGGTTTTGCCGTTGTTCAAGAGCGGGGCCTGGCCGGTATGATCCAGGTGCAAGTGGGTAAAGAGCAGGTGGGTTACATCTTCAGGCTTGTAACCGGCCAGGGCGATCTGGTTCTCGAGGCGGTTTTCGTCGGTTAATTTCGTCATGGGGAACACGGCCCAGAGTCCTTCTCCCCATACCTTTTGAGCCTCCATGGGGCTGCCGGTGTCCACCAGCAGCAATCCATGGTCGTGCTCGATCAGGGCCCCGGTTACCGGGATCTCCACCCAATCGGTGACCTTGGCGTCATTGCGCTCCGGGTAAATCCCCGGGTTGGGCATAAACCAGCCCATTTCGCCGGCCAACCAGCCAAAGTCCAAGAGATAAATCTTTTTCACACCGCTTTCCATAAAGTCTCCCTCCTTTGGTTCAGTAGAACTTCTCTAGGGTTGTCGCCGCCTGGGGTAACAAGCCTAGAGGCCGGTTCCTTTATTTACCAATTGGTCATCGAATTCCGGAGAATGTTCTCCAGGTCCTTCTCCGTGGTGGGCCGAGGCGCGCCCACCAGGAGCCGCTGCTGTTTCCAGCCGCCGGCCACCAGCCCGGGAATGTCCTTTTCCTCATAGCCAAGTTCAGACAGGCCGTTGGGGAAGCCGATGTCCCGCATGATGTCGGTCAGGGCCTGGGCCAGGGCCTCGCCGGCATCTTGAAGCGAGAGGCCTTCGGTGTCGAAGCCCAGGGCTCGGGCCACCTCCATGTGCCTTTCCGGATCGGCGCAGGCGGTGAAGCGGAAGGCTTCCGGTGCGGTGACCGACACGGAGATGCCGTGGGGGACCATGGGTTCATGGGCGTCGTAGTCTGGTGGATAGTAGTTTTTGACCATGCCGGCGATGGGATAGCCCAAGGCGTGGGGGATATGGACCCCGGCGTTGCCGAAGCCCACGCCGGCGAAAGTTGAGCCGGCCAGCATGTAGTAGCGCGCTTCCAAGTCGTGAGGATGGAAGACGGCCCGGCGGATGTACTGGCCGCCCATCTCGATGGCCTTGAGGCTCCACATGTCGGCGATCAGGTTGGCCCCGATGTACGGCGGTCTTTCGGCCGGCGAAGCCGGTTTGGGTTTGGTGTTGAACGGCTTGGCCGTGTAGGACTCGATGGCGTGGGTCAAGACGTCCATACCGGTGGCCGCGGTGACCAGGGGAGGCAGGGTCAAGGTGTTAAGGGGGTCGATGATGGCCAAGCTCGGCCGGATGTACTGATGGGAAATGCCGGTCTTGACCTTGAGGTCCAACAGGTCCAGGACGATGACCGGGGTCGATTCACTGCCGGTCCCGGCCGTAGTGGGCAGGACCACCAGGGGCTTGAGCGGTCCCGGCACTGGTTTGCCCTGGCCGATGGGTTTGTTGACGTAATCCATCAAGTCGGCCGGATAAGTCCCGAAGAGGTTCATGGCCTTGGCCGTGTCGATGGTCGAACCGCCACCCATGGCGATCAGGCCGTCGAATTTCTTGCCGGTGACGAAGTCGATGGCTTTCTTGAAGGAGACGTTGGTCGGTTCGATGCCGATCTCGTCAAAAACCTGGAGAGCGATGCCCTCGGCGGCGATGAGCTTCTCAACCTTGTCCCGCAGACCGAAGCCGACCAGCTTTTTGTCGACCACCAGCAGGACGTTCTTCAGCCCGAGCCTTTTGAGTTCGTAGCCGAGTTCGTCCGTGGCTCCGTACCCGAATTTGACGGGGGTGGTCGTTAAAGGAATGATGGACTCAACCGGTAGATTATACTCAATTTCCCTGGCCATAGGCACCTCCTGTTTTTTGACTGGCTTTGGTTTTAGTTGAATGAATTAAGCGCTTCCGGCCGGCAGAACCGCTCTATCTTCACCTTCAAAACATCTTTCCCAGCTTGAAAAAGCGTCAAGAAAGGGCTTTCAAACCGGGAGATCGTCCTGAATTTGTTATTTCAAGGTCCAGTCGGCCGGACCGTGTTTAGCGAAGGCCGGTCCAGTCGGCCGCCTGGATTACAGCACGTCCAGACCCAACCTCCGGGCCGCGTTTTCCAAATGGGTCAAGGCCGCCCTTCTGGCCTTTTTGGAGTCCTGTTCGGCGATGGCCTCGAAAATAGCCACATGTTCCTGCTGGACCAAAGCAGGCAGACCAGGCTGGAGGCTGGAATGGTCCCGGGCCTTGCGGATTAGGTTTTTCAGTTTGTCGTTGAGAAAACGCATGAAGGCCCGCAGGTACGGGTTGCCGCTGGCCTTGGCGATGAGCTGATGGAAGTCGGCGTCCGGGCCGGAACCGTCCCGTCCCTCTCTGACCGCTTCGGCCATGGCTTCGAGACATTGTTTGAGCCGATAGACGTCCTGGTCCGAACGGCGCTTGGCCGCCAGTCTGGCCGCGTCCCCTTCCAAGATGGCCCGCAGTTCGAAAAGTTGACTGATTTCACCGGAGTTGGCATTTTCCAGGCCTTCCAGGCGGAAGACCCTATGGTTGCCGCTTTCGGCCACCACTGCGCCGATGCCGTGTTTGGACTCGAGGAGGCCGTCGTGTTTGAGACTGGCAAAAGCTTCCCGGATGACCGTCCGGCTGACCCCGAATTGTTCGGCCAAGTTGGTTTCCGAGGGCAGCCTTTGTCCCGGTTTCAGGAGTCCTTTTTGGATTTCTTCGTTGAGATAGGCGGTGACCTGTTCGGACAAGCGGGGCGCCCTTTTGAAATATGGTTTCGTCCTTATTTTTTCAGCCATGAGATTTTTATGGCACAGCCAGGCGAGTCTGTCAAGCATTAATTAATATTTTCATATTGTCATACAATGTAATTTTGTGACATAATAATAACGGCCGAAAAACAGGGCCAGCCTTCGAATTCGAGCGGCGAATAACTCTGAATTTCAAATGTTTAACCGCCAGACATAGAAAAGTCCGGCGGCCGAGAACCCCGCAGGCGGCGGACAGAGTGACGGAAGAGCAAAGCAAATCGAGCCCGGATGAGAGCGGTCCTTTCGCCGGTCTGGAAGTACCCGGTCAAGAGCAGTACCTCCACTGCATCCGCTGTGGGGCCTGCGATCCAGTCTGTCCGACCTACCGCCAGAGCCTCAGGGAAACTCACAGTCCCAGAGGCCGGCTCTTTCTGGCCCGCAAAACCCTGGAAGGCGAAACGGAATTTACGCCGAACCTGATCGGTCAGATGTATACCTGTCTGAGTTGCGGGGCCTGCGCCGAGGCCTGCCCGGTGGGTCTTCACCCCGCCGATTTGGCTCTGGGACTTAGACGACTGGACCAACAGATTCGGCCGGCTAAATGGAAAGACCTGGTCTTCAACCGAGTTTTAAAAAATCCCGCCCTGATGAGCGCCGGGCTTTGGCCTTTGCGGCTCTATCAGTTGCTCGGATTCCGCGCCGCGGCCCGGGCTTTGAAACTGACCGGGCTGCTCCCGGACCAGGTCCGGGACCTGGAAGGCATGCTGCCGCCCATCCCCGGCCGGACCGGCCGCGGTCTCATTCCTAAATACACCCCGAACCAAGGCGAGCCCCGCGGCCGGGTCGTCTTTTTCCTGGGCTGCGCCCCAAATTTATTGTTCGGACGGGCCAGTGCGGCCGCGGTCCGGGTCCTGGCCGAGAACGGGCGCCAGGTCATCACCCCGCGGGAGGTCCTCTGCTGCGGCATGCCGGCCCTGTCTTACGGGGACTGGCGGTCATTGACGGACCTGGCCCGGCATAACATCGCCAAGATGGAAAACTTGGCCGCCGAAATCATAGTCACCGACTGCGCCACCTGCGGGGCCACCCTCAAGGCCTACGGGCGTTACCTCGAACATGATCCGGACTGGGCCGAACGGGCCGAAAAATTCAGCGCCAAAGTCATGGACGTCTGCGAATTTTTGGCGGCCATCGACTTGAAAAAACAAAACCGCTCTTTAGCCGGGCGGGTGACCTACCATGATCCCTGCCACCTGGGCCGGACCCAGGGAGTTAGATTACAGCCCCGAAAGATTCTCCAACAGATCGAAGGGCTGGAATTCGTGGAAATGGACGAGGCGGACTGGTGCTGCGGTTCGGCCGGGACCCAGATCATCACCAACTATGAGATGTCCATGGGGGTCCTGGACCGGAAGATGGACCATGCGGCCGCGGTCGAACCGGATTTCATCGCCACCGGCTGCCCCAGTTGCCGGATGCAATTGACCACAGGCTGCCGGCGTCGTGGACTGCCGGCCGAAGTGGTTCACCCGGTCGAACTGCTCGACGCGGCCTATCGCCATTCGGAAAACGGGAAATAACACCGTCCGGGCGATTCAATAAATCAGGAGATTCAAGATGACCATGGACCAGCGGATAATAAAAAGGCTGGAAGACATAGTGGGGAAAAGACATGTCCTGACCTCCCCGGAGGACAGGCTCTGCTATTCGTTCGATGGGACTTTCGCCGAGTCTTTGCCGGACGCTGTGGTCGAAGCCGGGTCGACCGATGAGGTCGGGGCCGTGCTCGAGTTGGCCGACGAAACGGAAATTCCTATCATCGCCCGGGGCATGGGCTCAGGGCTGGCCGCCGGGACGGTGCCCTATGGCGGCGGCCTGGTCCTGTCTTTGACCAGGATGAACCGGATTCTGGATATCGACTCGGACGACATGACCGCGACCGTCCAGGCCGGGGTGATCACCGGCGACCTGCAAACCAAGGTGGAAAAACAGGGGCTTTTTTATCCGCCCGATCCCTCCAGCCTTAAACATTCCACCATCGGCGGCAACATCGCCTGCAACGCCGGCGGTCCGCGCTGCCTTAAATACGGAGTGACCGGCCATTACGTCCAGGGTTTGACCGTGGTCCTGGCCGACGGCCGGATCATCAGGCCCGGCGGCAAGACCATCAAGAACGTGACCGGTTACAATCTGATCCAGCTCCTGGTCGGTTCGGAAGGCACGCTGGGGGTGATCACCGAAGCCGTTCTGCGGCTGATCCCCTTGCCCACCCAGGTTAGGACGGCCGTGGCCGCCTTCGCCCGGCTGGAAGACGCCGGTCTGGCGGTCAAGGCCATTCTCAAGGCCGGACTTCTGCCGGCCACTCTGGAATTGATGGACGAAACGGCCGTCAGGTGCATCGAAGAAGCCATGCATCTGGGGCTGCCCCTGGACCAGGAAGCCATCCTGATCATCGAGGCCGACGGTTTCGCCGAGGACGTGGTCCGGCGGGAGATCGAGGCCATGGCCGGTCTCTGCCGCGAGCACGGGGCGTCCGGCGTCCGGGTGGCCCACGACCCGAGAGAAAGGAACGAGCTGTGGCGGGCCAGGCGGAGCGTCTCGCCGGCTCTGGCCCGCCAGGCTCCCAACAAGCTGGGGGAAGACATCTCCGTGCCCCGCAGCCGGATACCCGAAGCCGTCCGCCGCCTGAAAGATATATCGGCCAAATTCGGCCTGCCCATCGTCATTTTCGGTCACGCCGGCGACGGCAACCTCCATCCCAACATCCTCTTCGATCGGCGCGACCAGGACCAATGGAACCGGGTGCAAGAGATGGCCCGGGAAATCTTCCGGACCGCGGTGGAATTGGGCGGAACCCTGTCCGGCGAGCACGGGATCGGCGTGATGAAACTGCCCTATCTGGAGAGCGCCCTGGGCCGGGTTTCCATCCAGGTCCAGCAACGGATCAAGCAGGCACTGGACCCCAAAGGCCTTCTCAATCCGGGCAAGGCTTTGCCTTCAGACTCGATGAGGTGAAACCAAGGCCGTCCGGCGGCGACTAGGACTTTTTACCTAGTTAATTTAACGAAAAAATGGTACTTTCTTCGTATTGACTCGATCCAAATTTAAAGCATATCCTAATAAAGCTATATAATGTGGTTTTCAGTGTGTTTCCGTCAATTTCCAGATCAACTATTTGTAAAAATTAGATAATTAAACTTCGAAAGTTAGGTTTTTCCCAGAAGAAACTGAACGGATCAGCGGTGAATAATTGAGCGCGATTTATTTTTCTGGGTCATACAAGGGGGCGATTTATAATGAAAGGCTTTAGATTCGCGGCTGTGTTGGCGGCGGTTTTCTGTCTGGGCCTGGCCGGTCCGGTCCTGGCCGCGCCGATCACCACGACCTGGACGTGGGGCGGAACCGATTACAACTGGGGCGCCGCCGCCAACTGGAACAGCGGCGTGCCCAACAACACGGCCGAAGACAAGTACACAGCGGTCATCAACGACAATCACAACATCCTGGTCAACGGGACTTACACCATCGAGACGCTCCAGAACAACGGCCTGGGCGTCCTGACCATCGGGACCTACCAGCGCTTGGGTTTGGATTCGGGGGCTTCCAGCGTCAACAACGGCACGATTAAACTGGAAGACACCAGCTCCGGCACGACGAACTACGCCTTTTTGGATATTTATGGGGCCGTGGGTCTGGGCGGGACCGGCACGATCGAGTTCGCCAGCGCCTACCAGAACCGGATTGTCGACCGCGGCAGCGGCCATTTGACCCTGGGGTCCGGTCAGACCATCCGGACCAGCGGCACGCTCGGTCATCAGGGGGACATCATGGTCGCCCTGACCAACAACGGGACGGTCCAGGCCGACAACGGCACGGTGACCCTGTCCCGAGCTAGCTCCAACAACAACCTGATGGAGGCCGTCAACGCCGGTCTGCTGGTGATCGACGGGGTGACCTTGACCAATTCGAGCGGGACCCTCACCGCTCAGACCGGCAGCACGGTCAAGCTCGACGGGGCCACGGTGATCGGCGGGACCCTGAACGGTCCCGGTGATTTCGAGATTAGCGGGACCAACAACACCTTGGACGGGACCGGCGGCCTTGTGATGGCTTCCAATTTTCTGGCCGGGACCTACGATTATCTTTATCTCAAGGGGGACGTGACCAACAACGGCCGGATCGAACTTAACGACGCCAGCAGCACCACGACGAACTATGCGCTCCTGTATTCGACCGGCGCGGTCAACCTGGGCGGGACCGGCACGATCGAGTTCGCCAGCGCCTATCAGAACCGTCTTTACGCCGGCACGGGCGGTTATTTGAACCTGGGGTCCGGTCAGACCGTCAAGACCACCGGGACCGGGAGCCAGGGCGACATATATGTCGGTTTGACCAACGAGGGGCTGATCAGCGCGAACAACGGGACGATCAGCCTGTTAAGCGCCGACAAGACCAATAACAATCGCATCGAAGCGGTCAACAACGGCCGGGTGAACATCGACGGCATCACCCTGACCAACACCGGGGGCGAGGTTTATGTCGACGGGACCAGCACGGTCAAGCTCGACGGGGCCACGGTGATCGGCGGGACCCTGAACGGTCCCGGTGATTTCGAGATTAGCGGGACCAACAACACCTTGGACGGGACCGGCGGCCTTGTGATGGCTTCCAATTTTCTGGCCGGGACCTACGATTATCTTTATCTCAAGGGGGACGTGACCAACAACGGCCGGATCGAACTTAACGACGCCAGCAGCACCACGACGAACTATGCGCTCCTGTATTCGACCGGCGCGGTCAACCTGGGCGGGACCGGCACGATCGAGTTCGCCAGCGCCTATCAGAACCGTCTTTACGCCGGCACGGGCGGTTATTTGAACCTGGGGTCCGGTCAGACCGTCAAGACCACCGGGACCGGGAGCCAGGGCGACATATATGTCGGTTTGACCAACGAGGGGCTGATCAGGGCGGACAACGGCGTGATCACCCTGTTAAGCGCCGACAAGACCAATAACAATCGCATCGAGGCGATCAACGGCAGCCAACTGAACATCAATAATATCACTCTGACCAACACCGGGGGCGAGGTTTATGTCGACGGGACCAGCACCCTCCAGCTCAGCTCGGCCACGGTGGCCGGGGGTACGATTGGCGGGAACGGCGTGGTGAACATCGCCGCGACTTCCACCCTGGACGGGACCGGCGGGGGGCTGACCATCAACCCCGACACCAAGTTAGGCACTTACTATTATCTTTACCTGAAGGGCGACATCACCAACAACGGCCGGATCGAGCTTAACGACGCCTCCGTCGGCACGACGAACTACTCGATTCTGTATGCGTACGGGACGGTCAACCTGGGCGGGACCGGGAGCGTGGAGTTCGCCAGTGATTACCAGAATCGGATCAGTGATGGGGGGGGCTCCGGTCATTTGATCGTCGGGCCCGACCAGACGATCACGGCCGGCAGCGGGACCAGCGGGACCATTTATGTCCCGACCACGGTCAACGGAACCGTGCAGGCGGCGGGCGGCAGCCTGAGTTTGCCGACCAATCTGACCAACCACGGCCTGGTCCGTTCGGCCAACGGCTCGACCCTGAACGTGAACAACGCCGTGGGCGGGACGGGCGGCTGGACGGCCGACGGCGGGACCTTGAACGTCAACGCCAACGTGTCCACGACCGGGGCGATCAACGTCATCAACGCCGGTCATCTCCTGGTCAACGGGGTGACCATGACCGGGTCGAACCTCTTTGTCGACGCGGCTTCTTCTTTTGCGGTCAGCAGCGGTTTGGGTCTGACCGGCGACTTCGGCTTCGCCCTGACCGATGAGACCAACTGGGTCTGGGGATCAAGTTCCTCCCTGGCCCTGAACGGACTGGGGGCCGACCAGCAATCCCTGGAAATCGGCGGCCATGACTACGGTCTGGATGCGGCCGGCTTCAGCGCCAACTTCGATCTGCCGAACCTGGTCATCGAGGGCGGCGGCACTTACACCTACCTGGCCGATCTGTTCGACAACGGCAACCGCGCTTCGCCCGAGGCCCTGTACGTGGACGACCTGGACGTTTTGGTCGGGGCGACCCTGAACCTGAACGGGTTGAACCTGTACACCTGGCTTGACGATGAAATCCATCTGGTCGCGGCCGGGGAGGGCGACTTGTTCGGCGGCGGACTGATTATCGACGAAGAGGTCAGCGCGCCGGTGCCCTTGCCCGGTTCGGTCTGGCTGCTGGCCGGCGGTCTGATCGGCCTCCTGGGCTTAAAACGGAGAAACAGCAGGCAGTCCGGCTGACAGATTAAAGAAATTTATATGCAGTGGTCAGGAATTGTGTTGACAATTGGCCGTCCGGTAAGATGAGAGAATTATACTAGGCAGCCTCGTTTTTGTCCACCAGTTCCTCGAAAACAAATTTCTGGTAAAGTTTCAAACCATCCAAGAAGGTCTGCAGGGGAGTCCGCCCCTGGCAATAACGGCCTTGGTTGGTGCGTTCCCGGTTATAGTACTCCATGAACGAGTCTAAATCGGCTTGGATATCCTCAATAGTCCGGTATAATTTTTTTCTGAAGGCCACCTGGTAGAACTCATTCTGAATGGTCTGGTTTAATTTCTCGACCGCGCCATTGGTCTGTGGCCGCCGCACTCGTATGCGGGTATGCTCTATGCCGTTGAGAAGCAGGAATAGTTCATAGGGGTGGCTGTCCTGGCGTCCGCAATATTCGCGGCCATTGTCGGTGAGCACCCGGAGAGGGCCGATTTGGTATTCATCAAATAAGGGTAAAACCTTATCATTGAGTAAATCGGCGGCGGCCAGGGCGGTTTTATCCCGGTAGACCTTGGCGAAACCGAGATTGGAATGGGTGTCCAGGCCCGTTTGCTGAAAGATACGGCCGATCCCTTTGATCGTGCCCACGTAGCAGGTGTCCTGAGCCAAGAGAAAGCCGGGATGAGGGCTTTCGATCTCGCCGTGGGCCTCCCGTTCTTCCATGGCCCCAGAAAACTGGCCCACTATGATGACATGGGACAACCGTTAAACCCAAAATCAAAAGAAAAAACGGCCGCAGACCATGACCCGCCCTGTGTCACGGGACTTGCAGCGCGACATCTTCCCAAGGGTGTCGCTCGCAACTCCCGCGCCACAGGGCTCACATAACACT
>Ga0209164_1000697_pt1 | contig 63611 bp, 51 predicted proteins | sample MTBNYHSulfiMetaG_FD_187458 | JGI IMG/M metagenome (GOLD analysis project Ga0209164, IMG submission 187458) | Enrichment culture microbial communities from rom New York Harbor, USA that are MTBE-degrading - MTBE-NYH (New York Harbor Sulfidogenic)... | ecosystem: Environmental > Aquatic > Marine >... | reverse complement strand
GTGGCTCGGGATCGTCTGTTACACGATCCAGATCTACTTCGATTTTTCCGGATACAGCGATATGGCGATAGGCCTCGGGCGGATGTTCGGCTTCCGTTTTCTCGAAAATTTCAACTATCCCTATATCGCCCGATCCATGAGGGGGTTCTGGAGACGCTGGCACATCTCGCTTTCGACCTGGTTTCGTGATTATCTCTACATTCCTCTTGGAGGCAGCCGGAAAGGGCCTCTGCGCACCTATGCGAACCTGGCGACGGTCTTTTTCCTGGTGGGCCTCTGGCACGGCGCGAGCTGGAATTTCGTTGTGTGGGGGCTCTTTCACGGGACATTCCTGGTGTTGGAGCGCCTGGGGTTGGGCTTCCTGCTCGAGCGTTGCTGGCGGCCGATCCGACATGGGTATGTTTTGGCAGTCGTTATGAGCGGCTGGGTGTTTTTCAGGGCCGAGACGCTGTCCGGAGCGCTGGGCTATTTCGAGGCGATGATGGGCCTGACGGCCGGGGATGTATTCCGCTATCCCTTGGAGGCCTACCTGGATCGGCAGGCATGGGGGGTGGTGCTCTGCGGGGCTGTGTTTGCCACGCCGGTATTTCCTGCAGTGCGTGCTTGGATGCAGAGGCTTGGAGAGAGCGTGGGCGGAGTGGCCGGGGTGATGAGCCGTTGCGCTGCCGGGGCCCTGGAAAACGCGGCCTTCGTGCTGCTGCTCGCGGGTTCGATCCTCTATCTCGCGGCAGGGTCTTACAACCCCTTTATTTATTTTCGGTTTTAGGGCAGCAGAAGAGTGCCCCGGCTTTCGTCCCTGCGCTCTTTTGAACGGCGGATTTTTTGGATTCGCTCTATGTGTGCTGGAATACGGACGTTCGACTATTTCATTGAAACGAAAGGGTGTCGAGCGTTTTCACAGCCTTTCCCGGCGGCGGAGCATCGCCGCGCATAACGCTTACAGGTGCCTTTGGATTCAGGGATCGTGAATCATGGTGCGGGCGGCCGGTGGCGGCGGCGGGGCAGCGTTTTCGCGACGCTGCGGATGGTTTGTTTCCTGGCGGTCCTTGTGACGCCTCTGATACGGACTGCGCTGACACCGAAGGCGGCCCTTTCAGACAGCGAGAAGCGCACGTTGACGGAGATACCCCGCCTCGAGTTGACGGCTCGATCGGTACTGTCATTCCCGGCCCGGTTCGAGGCCTACCTGAACGATCATTTTGGATTCAGGCGGGAGTGCATCCAGGCCTTCAATTATCTGCAGGTCAGATGGCTGCGGAGGTCGCCGGAGGAACAGGTTGTCCTCGGCAGGGACGGATGGCTTTTCTACACAGGTGATCGGAGCATCGAGGACCATCGAGGGTTCATCTCCCTGACACCGGAGGAGTTGACGAAGGCCAGGCTGGTCCTTGAAAACCGCCGCGACTGGCTTGCTGATCGAGGCATCCGGTATCTCTTTGTCGTCGCTCCGAGCAAGCACTCGATCTACCCGGAATTGCTTCCGGACTTTCTTGCGCGGCGGAGAGGCCGGACCCGCTTTGACCAGTTTCTGGCGTATATGGGCCGGGAGTCCGATTTTCAGGTGCTCGATCTGCGGCAGATCCTCTGGTCGAAAAAGGGGGATGAACGGCTGTACCTTTTGTCGGACACGCACTGGAACCCGAGGGGCGCGTATTGGGCCTACACGGAGATCATGCGCGTCGTGAATCAATGGTTTCCGGAAGAGGAGCCGCTCGAGCGGAGCCGGCTGGTCGAAACCTCGGCTGATGTGCCTGGCGGCGATTTGGCGCAAATGCTGGATCTTCGTGGTCTATTCCGGGAGTCCTATCCTTTTTTGAGGCCTCAAGAGCCTTGTGCCGAGAAGAAAAAGGAGGCCGTCGACCTGGAGGCGGTCCGGCGGGCCATACCGATCGTGCCCGGAGAATCGGCAGGATTTGCGAGGGGCTGCGACCGATCCCGGCTGCGCGCCGTGGCCTTTCGCGACTCCTTCCTGGTTTCTCTGGAGGATTTCCTGGCGGAGCATTTCGCCCAGATCGATTTCATTTGGACGCACTTCGACCACAGCCTCGTCGAAAAGTATATCGCGGTGGCGAAGCCGGATGTCATTCTGGAAGAAATCGTCGAACGTTCCTTCATGGAAGTATTGGTAACGCAGGATCTGGATGTGGATGCCCTTCTCTCCGAGCGGTTTTCGCTGTCGAAACGGTCCGTGTTGAAATACGAGGGTGGAGTCCTGCCCGGCCTCAGGACCTTCGGAGGCGTCCTGATCGCCGGCCGGCCGGAAGGTCTCGATGTGGTCTGTCGGGACAGTGATCCCCAGCTGTGGCTGCCGCCTGCGGGCCTGGATGGAGACAACTCCTCGATCATGCGCATCCTCCTCACGGTGCCGGCGGATACGGTCTTCCAGGTCTTTTACCACACGGCTGAAAGACCGTACCACTGTGAAGAGCAAAGCATCAGGAGGCCGGTCCGGAGAGGCCTCAACGAACTGTACATCGAGATCCCCAGGGCTGCATGCGCCGCGGATGTGCGCCTGGATCCCGGCGCGGTTCCCGGAACCTATACGTTGCATGAATTCGATTGGCGCACCCGCTCCGACAGCCATCGAATGTGAACGGAAGACTATGGAGCATCCCGGTCGATTATGAAAATCATCGCCTTTTATCTCCCCCAGTTTCACCCTGTGCCGGAAAACGATCTCTGGTGGGGCAAAGGGTTTACGGATTGGCGCAATGTCGCGAAGGCCAGGCCCAATTTCGCCGGGCATTACCAGCCGCACATCCCTTCCGATCTGGGGTTTTATGACTTGAGGGTTTCGGAGACCCGTGAAGCGCAGGCCGAACTCGCCCGCGCGTACGGGATCGACGGGTTCTGCTATCATCATTACTGGTTCAACGGCAGGCGTCTTCTGGAGCGGCCGTTCGAGGAGGTCTTGAGGACCGGCCGGCCGGAGATGCCCTTTTGTCTGTGTTGGGCGAACGAGAACTGGACCCGCCGGTGGGACGGTGACGAGCAGGAGATCCTGATCGCGCAAACCCATTCGGCTCATGATGACAGGGCCTTCATACAGAGTCTCTTTCCAGCGTTCGAAGACCGGCGCTACATCTGTATAGACGGCCGGCCGTTACTGGTCGTCTATCGCGTCAACTTGTTGCCGGATCCAAAGGCAACCGCAGAGATCTGGCGCGAGGAGTGTCATCGGCGAGGATTTCCGGGGGTTCATCTGTGCGCGGCGCAGAGTTTCGGCATCACCGATCCCAGACCGTATGGATTCGATTCGGCGCTCGAATTTCCGCCCCACGGTGTGTTCAGCCGCAAGATGAATCACTGGCTGCGGATCGTCAACCGCCGCTACGAAGGCAGCGTTTATGACTATCGTGAGGTGATTCTGAACAGCATCCGGTCGAAGGACCCGGATTATTGCCTGTTCAGGGCGGTGATGCCTGCGTGGGACAACACAGCCCGGCGCCAGAACGACAGCAATTGCTTTGTCAATATTTCCCCCGAGAAATACGAGTTCTGGCTGGCGTCGGCCATCGCCAGAACCCGTTCGAGGTTTGATGGGGACTTGCAACTGGTCTTTATCAATGCCTGGAACGAGTGGGGTGAAGGATGCCATCTCGAACCCGATATGCGTTACGGACACCAATTCCTGGCCGCCACCGAACGGGCCAGGCGGAACGTGGTGCTGACAGGCGCGTGTTGCGGTCTTCGTTTGCCTATTGAGTGGGATGATGGTATGAATGACCCGTCTGTTTCCGAAGTGATGCGTTTTTTGGCTTCCCAGCCGGAAAAGATCTTTCTGGTGGATTATCGGATGATTTCTTTTGCCGCCTCGCCTCCGACGCTCAGTGAGAGATGGATCATGCGGCTGAAGCGGATGCAGGGGAATGGCGGAGCGGATGGATGGCACAGCCTCTTTAAACAGGTGCTGCGGCGATGGACCTGATCTATAGAATCTGCTGATGTGCGGCGATGTTTTACCCGAAAGTATCGATTGTCATTCCCTCCTATAACCACGCCCGGTTCATAGAAGCCGCCCTCCTTTCGGTAGAAGACCAAACCTATGAAAATCTTGAAATCATCGTGGTCGATGACGGTTCCAGCGACGGAAGTTTAGCGGTCATCGAGAGGACCGCGGGGCTAATCCATCGCGGCTTGCGCGTTGTCAGGCAACGCAATCGCGGTGCGGCGGCGGCGATCAACCGTGGACTGAAGCTCGCCGGCGGCAAGTATATCAACATCCTAAACAGCGATGATCTGTTCGCGCCTGAGAGAATCGCGTATTTCGTCGAGCGGTTGGAGAAATCGGGTGCGAAGCTGGCCTTTTCGGGCATTCGCTGCATCGATGAAAACGGGGCTGAAGTGGATGAGTCGAACGAGACTGCCGCCTACGTTTATCGCAAACAGGTTGAGATGGCCCGGTACCCCTCGGTCGGATTCGCTCTGCTCGATTCGAACGTGGCCATTTCATCCGGGAATATTTTTGCGGCGAAGGAAATCTATGAGACCCTTCACGGCTTCAGACCCTATCTTTACTGCCATGACTGGGATTTTCTGCTCCGGGCGCTCTGCTTGACCGAGCCGCTCTATATCCACAGACCCATGTATTATTACAGGCTTCACGGAGGGAACACCTTCCGAAAACTCGCCCACCGCGCAAAGGCGGAGACCACCGGGACCCTGCGGAAGTACTTCGGAAACGTCCGGGGCGGTCGGCTTTCGAATGCCGATGCGCCAAGCCCCCGGCGATGGCCTGGATATTTCGAAGAATTCATGCGGGAGAAGGGGTACCAACCCTATTGGGAGCGATTCCCGCGGCTGCGGTCCTTGTGGTCCCTATGCAGGCGCTCGCTTCATGGAGCGGTTCATGTCTAGCTCTCCTTGCCGGGTGGCGGTCATTATCGTCAACTGGAACGGCAGGACCCTTTTGCCGGAATGCCTGGATGGACTGAGACAGCAGTCGTTCCGCGAATTCGAGACGGTGGTGGTGGACAACGGGTCGACGGATGGATCGGTTCGGTTTCTGGAGGCCCGGTATCCGTGGGTGAGGCTCATCGCGCTGTCCGAAAATGCCGGCTTCTGCAAGGCCAACAATCTGGCCATGGCTCAAGCGAAAACGCCTTATGTGGCCCTTTTGAACAACGATGCGGTGGCGAATCCCGACTGGCTCGAAAATCTTGTGGCGGCCCTCGAGCGGAGCCCGGAGGCCGGATCCGCGGCCTCGAAGATGGTCTCCTATTGGAATCCGACGGTGATAGACTGCGCCGGCGCCGGATATTCGAAGGCGGGGGCCGGCGTCATCCGCGGCCGCGGCCGCCCGGCGTCGGATTTCAGCAGAGAGGAGTGGGTCTTTGGCGCCTGCGCCGGGGCGGCGCTTTATCGAACCGATATGCTGCGCGAGATCGGGTTGTTCCCGGAGCATTTCTTTCTGCTTTACGAGGATCTGGATTTGAGCTTCAGGGCTCAACTGAGGGGCTGGCGCTGCCTGTTCGTGCCTGACGCCGTGGTTGCCCACAAGATGAGCAGCAGCATCGTCCACGATTCTCCGACATCCGTCTATTATGGGCACCGTAATCTCGAGTGGGTCTGGGTCCGCAACATGCCCTCCGTTCTTCTGGCGCGGTCATTCGGCCGGCACCTGGCCTATGGGATAGGCTGCCTGGCATTTTACCTGATGCGGGGCCGGGGCGGGGTCTTTTTACGGTCCAAGAAGGACGCGCTCAAAGGCATGGGCAGGGCATTCAGGGCGCGCAAAGAGATTCATCGGCGAAGAGGCATCGCCATTGGCGATCTTTGGGGACTCTTCGACGAAGAAACCTTTCTCCCGAGGCTGAAACGACGCATGGGCGCGTTATGAAAACCCCGGTCTGGAAATCTTAGGCGGTCTTCCGGTGGCGGCAAACGACACGTCTTTTCGTTCCCTTTCCCGCATCCTCAGTATTGGGGCGGAGACCGGTTGGGTCCTTTTTGGACAGGCTGGGATGGCGGTTGGGGCGATTTTCACCGTCAAGATTCTGACCTCTGTCCTTGGTCCAGCGGAGTTCGGTCGCCTGATGCTCGCCAATACGCTGATTCTGGCCGTGTCGGGGCAGGTATTCGGCCCTTTGGCACAGGGGGTGATGCGTTTCTGGTCCGTTTCCAGGGATCAGGGTATCCTGGATGTGTTCCTGGTTCACTGCCATAAATATAATGTGCTCTTGACTTCCTGGATCCTAGCCATCGGCGTGCCCGCGTGCGGCGTGGTGTGTCTTGTTTTTGGCGTGAAATGGGGGGTGCCCGCAATCCTGGCGCTGATGGCTGGAGTGTGCACTGGTTGGACCGGGACAAGGCTGGCCGTGCTGATGGCAGCCAGAGACAGAAAGACGGTCGCGCTGGCGCTGACGGGCGCCGCTTTTTTCAAGCCGCTCGCAGGGATGGCATTGGTCCTTCTGTTTTTTCCTGAAGCGAGCTGGGTGTTGTTTGGATATCTGATCGCAACAGGCAGTATTCTGCTGGTGATCGAGAAGATTTATCGAAGGCGGATCGGGGTTGTCGAAACGGGAGACGCCGAAAGTGCTTGCTCGAAAGAACGAGGTCTTGGGAAAGATATTATTTCCTATGCCTTGCCGTTTTTCATCTGGGGGGTGTTCGGCTGGATCAACGAATCCTGCGATCGTTGGGCGCTTCAAGGTTATTTCGGCGAAGAGGTTGTCGGGGCTTTTTCCGTCGTGAGTCAGTTGTCCGTGTATCCATTGATCCTGATTTCGGGTTTTTTGGGGATGCTGTTTTCGCCGATCGCATATGAGCGGGCGGGGTCGCTGGTTTCCCTGAATGGCATGAGAAACGCAAATCGGCTGCTTTTTATCATGGCATCGATTTATATCCTTTTTGCATTCTGTTTGATTCTTACTTACTGTATTTTTCATGAATATGTTGTAGTGCTTATAAGCAACAGTTCATACGCAGGACTTTCCTGGATGTTGCCTTATTTGACAGCCGCATGGACTCTTTATTATTTTGGTCAAACCCTTACGGGCTATGGCATGCTCGCAAACCGTCCAAGGGTTTATATTCTTCCAAAGATTACAACAGCAATTATAGCAGTATCATTGTGTCTTATTCTGCCAAGTAAATTTGGTCCATTCGGTATCGTTTTGGCTCTTGTTGCATCGGGATTTGTTTATAGCCTATGGTGCTTGTCGATCGCTTTTTATTTGACGAAGCATACGCTGTCTTTTGTGAAAAAGGGTTGATTTTTCAAGGAAACTGTGCGGTAAATTAATATAGATGAAGATTTTATTAAGAAATATTCTGACAAACGTCAAAGAAACAGCAGATCCACGCAATTTACCTTACTGTGTATTTGAGATATTCCGGTTTATGGGTGATTATTTTAAATACAGGAAAAGGTACCATGCCTTTTATCCATTGCGTCTATCGCCCATATTCTATGAGAGAACAAATAAAAGTCGTTTTGATCCTCACTACGCTTATCAGGCATATTGGGCAACGAAACGCATAGTTTCTGAAAAATTACCTAGAGTACATTTGGATATCTCATCCAGCGTTACATTCGTAACACAGCTATGTGGAATATTGCCTGTCGTACACCTTGAATACAGACCTCCTTCTGTCATGCTGTCGTCTTATAGAGGGATCAGAGGGGATATCGGCCATCTTCCATTCAAGTCCGGAGGCGTTGAATCTTTAAGCTGTCTTCATGTGATTGAGCATGTAGGGCTGGGCCGCTACGGTGACTGCCTGGATGTCGATGCATGCTGGAATGCAATGCACGAATTGGAGCGTGTCGTCACTTCGGGTGGAAGGTTATTGATGTCTGTTCCTGTTGGAAAGCCTGCTGTTTATTTCAATGCCAACATCGTTTTTGCGGCAGAGGATATTGTGATGGCAATGAAGGGGCTGCAGCTGCGTGAGTTTTCGTTGATTCGAGATGATGGGACTTATGTCGAGAACGCTTCATTGGCGCAGGCGGCTGATATGTCATACGCTTTGGGGATGTTTGATTTCAGGCGTGTCTGACGCGCTTGATTTTCTCCGCTTTTAAGGGCTGGATGAGGCTTTCGGCAGATTTCCGAGGTTCTGTAATGCGCGTTTTATTGGCATGCGGGAAGTATCAATATGGGGACGCTTCCCGAGGTTTGGGGACGGAATATACGGCTTTCACTCGGGCGCTCAGAAACCTCGGCCACGATGTGACGCATTTCGAGTTGTGGGATAGGGGAGCTTATCAAGACTTCAGGGCCTTGAACCTTGCACTTCTCGATGCGGTCGATGCAGTGCAGCCCGACATATTGCTTGCAATTCCGCTCCATTACGAGATCTGGAACGAGACACTCTACCGTGTTCGAGGCAAGGGAAAGGTCGTTACGGTTTGTTGGACGACAGACGATTCATGGAAATATCGAGAGGTTTCCCGCTTTGTAGGGAAGGCCTACGATGTGATGACGACGACCTATCCGAATATGGTTCCCCGATACCGTGCAGATGCGATCCGTAATGTCGTGCTGACCCAGTGGGCTGCCGACAGCGGATGCCTGCAGGCGCCGCTCGAGGCAGGCAAGTGCCTTTATGGGGTCTCGTTTGTCGGTACAGCCCATGGAAATCGGCCCAAAGTGGTCGCGAAGCTGCGCGATGCAGGGATCCATATCCAGTGCTTCGGCTACGGATGGCCGCGGGGGCCGGTGGAGGCAGAGGACATTCCCCGCATCATAAACAAATCCTTGATAAGCCTCAATTTCAGCAATTCGAAAGGCGGGAAGCAGATCAAGGCCAGGACCTTCGAGATTCCGGGCGCCGGCGGATTCCTCTTGACCGAACAGGCACCCGGGTTGGATAGGTTTTACCAACCTGGGCGGGAAGCGGTCGTTTTTCGAGATACGAAAGATCTCGTTGCAAAGATCCGCCATTACCTTCAGCACCCCAAGGAACGAGATGCTGTAGCGGAGGCCGGATTCCAGCGGACCAGGCGGGATCATACCTACGAAAGGCGTTTGGAGGAGATCCTCGCCTATGCCTTCGAGGCCGTGAAAAAAGGTGAGGATTCAGTGCTTCCGGTCATGGGGGAACGGCATTTTGGACAGGCTGTTGCGGCTTACTCTGCCAATGCGTATCAAAGGTGGTTTGCGCGTTTATTGGAGGGCACTTGCAAAATGATCTGGGGGCCAAAGCGGGGGATCAGGGCGGCCAGAAGGATCGTATATGAATTCAGTTGGCGGTTTATGAAGGAGAAAACCTACACGGCTTCCGGCTGGCCTGGAAAGATGTTTCCAACGGTTTGAGAAGGGGGGCAGGTTTGTGAAGCACTTGCCGGTATCGGTTGTCATTCCCTGCTATAACTGCGGCGGAACCATAGTACGGGCTGTGGAGTCGGTTCTCAGGCAGAGTGCACCCCCGGCCGAGATCATTCTGGTCGACGATGGGAGTACGGATGACACGGGAAGGGTCCTCGACCGGTTGACTGCAGTCCCCGGAATGACTGGCATGCTGCGCATCCTTCATCTGGCATCGAACCAGGGCCAGTCGGTAGCACGCAATGCCGGCTGGGATGCCGCCGGTGGAAAATATGTCGCCTTTCTGGATGCCGATGATGCCTGGCATGCCCGAAAACTCGAGATTCAATATGAGTGGATGGCCGCCAGGCCTTCGGTCGCCGTCACGGGACACCGTACTGTCAGGGTTCGGACCGGCATCCGTGATGGCGCTTTTGAAGAGCCTCTGCCCGGGAAATGGAGGTCTTTTCGGCTTCGTCCCTTGAAGATGCTGCTGTCGAACCGTATTCACATGCGGTCGGCCATGGTGCTCCGAGGAATTCCCTATCGCTTCGATCCTCGGATGCGCAAGGGCGAGGACTATTTGCTTTGGCTGGAGATGATTCTGGGCGGTCAGGAGGCATGGCTGCTTGATCTGCCCCTGGCCTTCTATTTCAAGGCGCTTTATGGGGGTGGAGGCATCAGCGGGGACCTCGAGGAAATGGAAGCCGGAGAGCTCGATGTGTATCTCAAGCTTTACCGCTCTGGGCGTTTTCCGCTTCCGGCCCTTCCATTTTTTTGGATCTTTTCTCTATCGAAGTATGCAATGCGGCGGGTGATCAAACGGTAGCTCCCATACGAGAAGGGGCTTTAGTGCCCTTCCTGGTGTCGACGGGTCCGTCTGCTCGTGCGGGACGGGATGGGCTGTTTTCAGCACCATCCCGTCGATAGCGGTTAGTCGAAGGTGAATCCTTTAGGCAGCTTGGAGGAAGGGGTGCCTTCCGGGACCCAGGACAGGTCCGTGATGGTGTAGGTCGGCTCCAGGGTCTGGAAGATCGGGACGACGCGCATGCCGATCTTCGGGTCGCCGACCGAAAGGTAGCTCATGAGGATCGTCGAGACGCCCTTGAACTCGACGTTGATGAACTTGATCGGTTTGTCGAGGGTGTTGAAGGCCCCGGATCGCTCACAGACCATGAAGGTGTGGATGGTGGCGGTCGTCTTGCAGACTTCGGTCAGATCCACGACCGTGTTGCGCTGCAGACAGTCCGGGCAATGGATCCGGAACGGCAGGTAGACGGTGCCCGGGAACTCGCAGTCCGGGTTGTCGCAGCGGCTGCCGTGGATCTTGCCTTTGGACAGATTTTCGAAAAAGACGGCCTCGGCGCCGTAAGTGTGGATATAGGTCATGCATCTCGGGTTGGTGACGCCGACGAGATGCCACTTCTCGTCCTCGCTCCGGATCGGCATGTTGGGGGTGATGGTGTGGAAGTCCCCCTTGATCTTGTATTGCCCCCTTTTGACAACGACGGTTCCAAATATACTCATCGAGGTGTCCTCCTCTCATTCATCAGGCATCGGGTTTCAAGAGATGGTCCGGGTCCATCAGGATAGTGGCAGTGACATGCGAACCGACCCCGGCGTGGCTGATGGCCATGCCGCGCTTGGCGCCTTTCACCTGGAGATCCTGCCAGTCATCGGGCTTTTTGCGGTTGAAGGCCTTCCAGAGGTCCGGGTCGCCGTGGAGCTCCGCCCAGCGGTTCCAAAGATGGAGCGCGACCTCGAAGGTCTGCATGATGCCGGTGGCACCCACCGCGTGCATGCAGCCGATCAGGCCGCCGGAGAGGTTCGACGGCAGACGGCCGGGTTTGCCGGTGTGCGGGTTGGTGTGATAGCAGTCGCCGGATTCCACGTAGTCCCGCCCCTCGCCGTAGGGTCGCAGGCCGACGTCCTCATAGGTCTGGACGTCGCTGATGGTGAAGGCGTCGTGGAGCTCGATCACGTCCAGGTCGTCCATGGGGTTGTGGATGCCGGCCATCCTGTAGCCATAGTAGGTGCACATGCGGGCGCCCAGAAAGCCGGTGAAGCCCGGATAGCGCTCTCCGCCCGGGAACCGTTCGGCGAGGTCGGCATACTGGTCGGCCGACTCGTGCGGAAGGAGCGGGATCTCCATGTGGCGACGACAGGCGGGCCGCAGGGTGTGGCTCCCGGCGGCGACCCAGATCCTGAGGGGCTTGTTCTTGGTACCCTTCGTCAGCTCCAGGGCGGTGTCCTCGTCGCAAATGATGGCGCAGGCGGCGCCGACGCTCATGAGGCAGCAGTCCAAGGCCCGCAGCGGGTAAGCCACCACGGGGGATTTGAGGACGTCCTCGACGGTGATCTTCATCGGCGCCTGGGCGAACGGATTGAACCGGGCGTAGCCGTGGTGCTTGACGGAGATCTCCGCCAGGGTGCGGCGGAAGGATTCCTCCTCGCGGCCGAAGACCTGCCAGTACTTCTGGGCCATGACGGCGTAATAACCTGTGTAGATGTGACCCAGCGGCGTTTCCCAGTCCTTGTCGGCGGCGCAGGAGATCAGGTGGTTCCCCTCGTCCGTCGGAACTTCGTCCATGCGCTCCCAACCCATGGCGAGCGCACAGTCCGAATACCCGGAGGCGACTGCCTTCACCGCCTCCCAGAGGGTCGATCCGCCGGTGGCGCCGCCGGTCTTGATGCCGATGTTGCCGAGCGGGTCCAGGCCGAGGCGGTCATGGATGACAGCCTCGCCGAGGAGCTGGTCGCCGAAGTGGTCCGCAAAATGGCCGTAATAGCAGCTGTGGATGTATCGTTTCAGCTCGGCAGGGGTTTTGTCGATGAGGCGGGCGGCCATCGCCAAGGCGTCGATGCAGAGCTCTTCGGTCCGCTTTTCGGGGATGGCGCGGTCGAACTTCGACTGCCCGGCGGTGACGAGGTAAACGGGCCTCATAAGCTTCGGTGTTTTCAATTGTCTGTCGCTGAAGGTAATCAAGTTCCGTCCTCCTTTCTCTCCCAAGGCACGGCGGCACTCTCATCGGGCCGCGTGCAGTCCAATAAAGAACGTTTTCACAAGCAAGCGGGCAGGCAGACTTTTCCCCTTCCCCTTGTTCCCTGATATCCATCCGGAGATGATCTTCCGGTACAACGCAGCTTCCAATCCGGAAATAAGGATCTTTTCTTCATGCCCTTCCGGTGCTCAATCCCACCACTTCGCGGCGGGTCCCAGTTTCCTCGCACCCTTCCGGTGCTCATTCCCACTTCTGCGAATCGGATCGTCCCCATCCGGGAAGGACTTCCTTTCCGGCAGAACCCAGTTTCCAACCCGGCAATATCAAGGCGATCTGGCGTTTGCGCGGAGGCGGCCTGTAGGCTGCCGCACAAGCAGACGTGAAGATTGACGCCGAGGTGGGCCGAAAAAACCATTTCCAGATGCATTAAATTGTCCCTACCCACAGGGCGACGGCAGCGGCGCCGCTGGTGTTGGCGATGCGCTGGCTGCCGCTGTCCGTCCAGAATTGAACGGAGTCCCCTTCGTGGAGCTGAAGGGTTTGGTCTCCATGCAAGAGTTCCAGCGACCCTTTCAGAATGCAGAGGACCTCCTGTCCGTTGCGGATGTTTTTCCTTGCCGGAATGGAGGCCTTGGGGTCGAGAATCAGGACGGCGCAGTCGATGACGGTGCGGTTTTCCGGCGCGAAAAAGCGCCTCGTGACGAAGCCACTGTGCGGGAGTTCTTGTTCGTCCCACTGGTCCTTGCGAATGACGGTCAGCCTTTCCTGCTCTTCCACCTGGTTCAACAGATCGCCGGCGTTGACCCCCAACGCCCGGCACAGGCTGACGAGTGTATCGACGGAGGGGGAGTGCACGCTGTTTTCGACCTGGCTCAGAAACCCCTCGGAGATGCCGGCTTTGTGGGCCAAGGCCTTGAGGGTCAGCTTCTGCTCTTTTCGATGGCGGCGGATCAGGGTGCCAAGGTTCATAGGGTGCTTCCCGTCCCAGGGGCGAAAATATTTTTTAAAATACCTAATATTTGATATACTGAAGAAAGGAGGGAGTTGTCAAGGGAATTCATCAGGTCGAACCGGTTATGAAAGAACAATATTCTGGGTGGCCATGTCATTTTCCGGTTGGAGCAGGATTTGTTTTACAATATTTGGTGGTTTTTACAACAGAGGGCTAAGGGAACAAAGGGAATTTCTTTAAATATGTTTTGACATAGTTTAACGTAATCTTTTTTCTCATTGACAACCATGAATAGCTATGTCTATATGATGCCCAGAATCAGTCCCCTTCTGAGGCTGACATGGTAGACAGGTCGTTTGAATCCGCAGGCTGGAAGGCCGGGCGCTGCTGCGGGGGAAGACCGTCCAACTCCCGCGATGCCCTGTGTTGATTGGCGACAACGGGTGGTCGTCCCTCCGGAATGACCCCAATGACTGGAAGGAGGGCTTATGGATTTCAGTCTTTCCATGGATCAGGAGATCCTGCGCAAGTCTGTCAGGGATTTTGCCGAAAAGGAGATCAAGCCGGTAGCGAGGGAACTGGACGAAAGGGAGGAGTTTTCCTACGAGACCATGTCCAAGATGGCCGAGATCGGGCTCTTCGGGATGTTCGTCGCGGAAGAGTACGGCGGCCAGGGCATGGATTACCTCTCCTATATCATCGCCACCGAAGAGATGGCGCGTGTCGACGGCTCCCATGCGGCCACCGTGGCAGCCGGGAATTCGCTCGGGATCGGGCCGCTCTATTACTTCGGCAGCGAGGAGCAGAAGCGGAAACACCTCCCCCGGCTCTGCTCGGGCGAGGCCCTGTGGGGCTTCGGGCTGACGGAGCCGAATGCCGGTTCGGATGCGAGCAACTCTCGGACCAACGCGGTGCTCGACGGCGACTCGTGGGTCATCAACGGCAGCAAGATCTTCATCACCAATGCGTCGACCCGCATCAGCGCCGGCGCTACGGTCCTCTGCCGCACCGGCACCCGGGAAGACGGCCGGCCCGAACTCTCCTGCATCCTGGTGGAGCAGGGAACCCCGGGCTACGAGACCCGCGAGATGCATGGGAAGCTCATGTGGCGCGCCTCCAACACGAGCGAGCTCTATTTCGACGACTGCCGGGTCCCTGAGGAGAATCGCCTGGGACCGCGCGGCCACGGCTTCTATCAGATGATGCAGACCCTTGACGGTGGGAGGCTTTCCATCGGGGCGATGGGGCTCGGGGGGGCGCAGGGCTGTTTCGAGATGGCCCTGAAATACAGCAAAGAAAGGGTTCAGTTCGGCAAACCGATCGCCAATTTCCAGGTCAATTCCTTCAAGCTGGCGGATATGGCCCTGGAGATCGAGTGCGCTCGGCTCCTGCTCTACAAGGCCTGCTGGCTTAGAGACAACAATCAGCCATTCTCGAAGGTGGCGGCGATGGCAAAGCTTTACTGCTCCGAGGTCATGTACCGGGCCGCCAACCATGCCGTGCAGCTGCATGGGGGCTACGGGCTGATGAAGGAGTACGATATCGAGCGCTTTTATCGGGATCAGAAGCTCCTCGAGATCGGGGAGGGGACCTCGGAGGTTCAGCGGATCGTCATCGCGAGGCTGATCGGCGCCCTGTGACGCAGCGCGTCCAGGAAATGCCGCCGGCACACGCGCGATCCTGTCGAATCGTGCGACGGCTCTCAGGGGTCAGCTTTCCGGATCGGTGCGGGGTGCAGATCCCTGAGGAAGCCGGGTGTCCAAGCCTTTGTGGGGGACGCGCAATGCGCTTCCGTCAGGTTTGGGCCTGCAGGGCAAGGAGCGGCGGCGCCACGGGTCCGGAAGAGAGCGGTTCCAGGTGGAAGCGGCAAGAGCAGCGGCCGGACGAACATTAAAAGGTACCATGCTGAATTTTATTTTGGGCAAGGAGATTGCCGGGTACGTGCGCCGGCACAGGGGGCTTGTTGTGTGCGCCCTGCTCCTGACGGCGGTCTCGGCGGTGTTTGTGATCGTGCCGGCCTATCTCCTTCAGCCGTTCGTCGACGAAGGGATGAAGAGCGGAACCGATCCGGTCTCGTGGAAGATCCCCTGGATCAGCTTCGAGGGCGGGTCCTGGACCGGCTGGCGGAAGACCGAAAAGGTCATCGTCGACGGCGTCTCGCCCAATCACCTCCTGGTGATTTTGACCCTGGTCGCGTTCGCGGCCGTCTTTTTCAAGTCCATCACCACCTACTTGAGCGGATTGGCCGCCGCCGCCTTCTCGAACCGGGCGGTGCGCTCCCTCCGGATCGACCTTTTCGAAAAGTTCGTCAGCCTGCCTCTGAGCTTCTACAACAAACGGAAATCCGGGGAGTTGATCGCGCGCTCGACCGCCGATCTCACGGTTATGCAGCAACTGGTCTCGGACATCCTTCTCGGTCTGATCGAGCACCCCATCACGGCCCTGGTCTTCCTCGGGTATCTCTTCTTTATGAACTACAAGCTGACGCTCCTGGTCTTCTTTGTGGGGCCCGTGATCGTCGGCCTGGTCCGGATGTTCGGCCGCAAGGTCAAGAAGCACTCCGGCCGGGTCCAGGACGCCACCGCCGAGGTGACCGCCGTCTACCAGGAAAGCCTCGGATGCATGAAGGTGATCCAGGGGTTCTTCAGAGGGGGGGATGAGACCGGCAAGTTCCGACGCCAAGCCGAAGAGCTTTACCGCAAGGTGATGCGATGGAACCGCTGGCACCTCGGGCTCGGTCCAATGATGGATTCGGTGGTCTTCCTGATTCTGCCCGGGGTTCTGATCGCGGGCAAGATCTACTTCGACCACTCCCTCGGCGAGTTGATGTCCATGGTCTATGCCTTTTCCCGGGTCTACAGCCCGGTGAAGCGTCTGGCCCTGGTCAGCAACAACCTCCGGACCCTGCAGGGGGCGACGGCGCGCGTCTTCACGATCCTCGAGACCGTTCCCGAGATCCAGGACCGGCCCGGGGCGCGGGAACTCCCACGGCACGGCGAGGCCATCCGATTCGAGGAGGTCCGGTTCGGCTACGATCCGGGGGAGATGATCCTGAAGGACCTCAGCTTCGAGGTCAGGGCCGGGGAGATGGTGGCCTTCGTGGGGTCGACGGGCGCCGGCAAGAGCACGCTTCTCGATCTGGTCCCGCGGTTCTACGATGTCTCCGGGGGGCGCATCACCATCGACGGCTGGGATATCCGCGAGGTGACACTCGAATCGCTCCGCCGGCAGATCGGGATTGTCAACCAGGAAACGCTGCTTTTCCACGACACCATCGCCAACAACATCCGCTTCGGCCGTCCGGATGCACCGGAGGAGGCGATGATCGCGGCGGCCAGGGATGCCAATGCGCACGAGTTCATCATGGCGCAGCCGAAAGGGTACGAGACGGTCATCGGCGACCGGGGCACCCTGCTTTCCGGCGGCCAGCGGCAGCGCATCGCGATTGCCCGCGCGATCATGGTCGATCCCGCCATTCTGATTCTGGACGAGGCGGCCTCGGCGCTGGACGCGGAGAGCGAGCGGATGGTGCAGCAGGCGATCGACAACCTGCGGGGGACGCGGACGATCCTCGTCGTGGCCCACCGTTTGAGCACCATCCGGAAGGCGGACCGGATCTACGTCATGGAGGGCGGGCGGATCATCGAGTCCGGCACGCGGGAGGACCTCATGGCCCGGAAAGGCCGTTTCAGCCAGCTCCACGACATGCAGTTCATCGAGTGACGGAGGTCCCTGCGGGTCCTTTTGCGTTCTGAGCCTTCCCGTTGCGTAAGGGCCGGTCATCGTTGAAGGCGGCCAGGGCTTCGTCGGGCAGCTCGGTTTCGCGCCCGGTGTAGCGGTGGGAGAAGTGAAAAAGCTGGAGGCTTTTTGCCCCGGCCTTCCTCGCCAGGGCCCCGGCCTCCCGCGCAGTCAGGTGGAACGTCTTGCGGGCGACGGAAAGGTCCTCGTAGAGAAAGGCCCCTTCGATGAAGAGGATGTCGGCATCGGCTGCCAGCGCGGTGATGCGGGAGGCGTTCTCTGAGGAGCCTGCCGCATCCGTCACATAGGCGATCTTCATTCCCCGCCCGGTCCGTGCAATTTTTTGGGACAGCTCCCCGATCGGAAAGATCTTTTCTCCGCTTCCCCCCTGCTGAGTTTTCCACGTGACCCGAAAGGGTTCGCCCGGGTCCGGGCGCTCCTGAATCCTTGCCTTGAACCGGGTGAGCCAGGGGCCAACCGGGAGCCCCAGCGCCTCGACGCCTTCCTTGATGATCTGCACCTTCAACCGCTCTTCCATCGCAAAGGCGAGACACGGGATCCTGTGGTCGAGGACAGCGGCGGAGACCGTGAACCCGGGCTCCACGAGGATCGCGCCGCCTGCGGCTGTGGTCTGCTGCGGGCCGGACACGCGGAAGGCGTTCCGGGAGGAGAAGCTGGTGGTGCGCATTTCGCCGGGGTGGATCTCGTGGACCTCGAAGGCGAGGACGTGCGGGTAGGTGTGGATCAGGTTCCAATGGTAGCCCGCCAGTTTGCCGGCGACATGGCGGCTGAAATCCGGGGGCCCATAGAGGTGCAGGGTCTTTTCACGGCCGAGCAGGACGCGGAGAAGCGCGTCGAATCCGATGAAGTGGTCGACATGGGCATGGCTGACGAAGACATGACTCACCTTGAGGAGGTCGCGGGGCGAGAGGCGTCCGAGATCGCCAAGGTCGAAAAGAAGGGCTCTTCGCTTGAAACGGAAGGGAACGAAGAGCCCCGGGTCCTCCGTCGGCGGATTGATGAGCCGTGGTAGAAAAGATGGTTTCATCGAAAGGAGGCCCGGGCATCCCTCCCCTTTTCGGCGGAGGGGTGTCCGGGCGCTGCGGATTCAGCAGGCTGTTGGAAATCTACTATCTGCTTCGGTTTACGGATTCCCCGTTCCGGCGGCACACTTTTGTGCGCCGCGTTTCTCGGGATTTCACGGCTCCGGCATCTTACGATTTTTACCCGGACCGCAGCCATCCATTTTTCAATACGCCGTCAATGGAAGATGATTTGACCGTCCTGCAGATCGACGGTGACGTGATCCCCTTCCTTGACCGACCCTTCCAGGATTTTGACGGCCAGGGGGTCCTGAATCAGGTGCTGGATCGTCCGTTTGAGGGGGCGCGCGCCGTACGCGGGGTCGAACCCTGAGCGGGCGATGAAGGCCTTGGCCGCATCGGTCAGCGAGAGGGTGATCTTGGTCGCCGCCAGGCGTTTAGCCAGCAGGTTCACCTGGATCTCGACGATCTTCTTGATCTCCTCGGTGCCGAGGGCATTGAAAATCACGATCTCGTCGATCCGGTTCAGAAACTCCGGCTTGAAGGTGGCCCGCAGGGCCTCCATGACGCGCTTTTCGGCCTCTTCGGGGTCCCGGCCGCCGAGTTCCTGGATCCACTGGCTTCCGACGTTGCTGGTCATGATCAAAACCGTATTCTTGAAGTCGACGGTGCGCCCCTTGCCGTCCGTCATCCGGCCGTCGTCGAGGATCTGCAGCAGCACGTTGAAGACGTCCGGGTGGGCCTTTTCGATTTCGTCGAAGAGGATGACCGAATAGGGGTGCCGGCGGATCGCCTCGGTCAGGTAGCCCCCTTCCTCATAGCCGACGTAGCCCGGAGGGGCCCCGATCAGGCGGGCCACCGAGTGCTTCTCCATGTATTCGGACATGTCGATCCGGACCATGTATTGTTCGTCGTCGAAGAGGAACTCGGCCAGCGCCCGGGCGAGTTCGGTCTTCCCGACGCCCGTCGGGCCCATGAAGATGAACGATCCCACCGGTCGGTTGGGGTCCTGGAGCCCGGATCGGGCCCGCCGCACCGCGTTGGCCACGGCGACGATCCCCTGATGCTGCCCGACGACGCGCTGGGCGAGGCGGTCTTCCATCTTGAGAAGCTTCTCCCGCTCGCCTTCCATCATCTTGGCTACGGGGATGCCGGTCCATTTGGCCACCACCTCGGCGATGTCCTCGCTGTCGACCTCCTCCTTGAGCATCTTCTGCCCGGTTTGCAGTTCCTCCAGCTTCCGGTTTTCCTCGGCAAGCTGCCGCTCGAGTTCGATCAGGGTGCCGTAACGGAGCTCCGCCGCCTTGGTCAGGTCGCCCTGCCGCTCGGCAAGCTGCGCCTCCGAGCGGGTGTTCTCCAGCTTTTCCTTGATGGCGCGGATATTGGCGATCGCCTCCTTCTCCTGCTTCCAGTGGGCAATCATGCCCTCCGTCTCGCCCTTGAGGGCGGCCAGTTCCTTTTCGAGTTTTTCCAGCCGGTCCCTGGAGGCCGTGTCCTTCTCCTTCTTGAGGGCCTCCCGCTCGATCTCGAGCTGGGTGATCCGGCGCTGGATGTCGTCGATCTCGGCCGGCATGCTGTCGATCTCGATCCTGAGGCGCGACGTGGCCTCGTCGATCAGATCGATGGCCTTGTCCGGCAGGAACCGGTCGGTGATGTAGCGATGGCTGAGGGTGGCGGCCGCCACCAGCGCCGAGTCCTTGATCCGCACGCCGTGGTGGACCTCGTATTTCTCCTTCAGGCCGCGCAGGATCGAGATCGTGTCCTCGACGCTCGGCTCCTCCACCATGACGGGCTGAAAGCGCCGCTCGAGCGCGGCGTCCTTTTCGATGTACTTGCGGTATTCTTTGATGGTGGTGGCGCCGATGCAGTGGAGTTCGCCGCGGGCGAGCGCCGGTTTGAGCATGTTGGAGGCGTCGACGGCGCCTTCGGCCGCGCCCGCGCCCACCATGGTGTGCATCTCGTCGATGAAAAGGATGATTTCGCCGTGGCTGTCGGTGACCTCCTTCAGGACGGCCTTCAGCCGGTCCTCGAACTCGCCGCGGTATTTGGCCCCGGCGATGAGGGCGCCCATGTCGAGTGCCACGACGCGCTTGTCCTTGAGGGTCTCGGGGACGTCGCCCTGAATGATCCGCTGGGCGAGGCCTTCGACGATGGCGGTCTTGCCGACCCCCGGCTCGCCGATCAGGACGGGGTTGTTCTTCGTGCGGCGGGAAAGGACCTGAACGACGCGCCGGATCTCGTCGTCCCGTCCGATCACCGGGTCGAGGGACCCCTTGGCGGCGATGGCGGTCAGGTCCCGGCTGAAGCGCTCGAGGGCCTGGTATTTGTCTTCCGGATTCTGGTCGGTGATGCGCTGCCCGCCCCGGATGTCCACGAGGGATTTGAGGATGGCGTCCCGGGTGACGCCGGACCGGGCGAGGATTCGTGCCGCCTCGCCCTGGGACTCGTCCGCGATGGCCAGAAGCACGTGCTCGAGGCTGACGAACTCGTCCTTCATCTGCTCGGCTTCGTTGAAGGCCTTGTCAAGGACGGCCTTGGTCCTGGGGGATATATAGGCCTGGCCGTAGCCGCCGCCGGACACCTTCGGCATCTTGTTCAGGGCCTCTTCGAAGGCCTGGGCGAGCTGCTGCCGATCCGCGCCGATCTTGGCCAGGAGCGGCGGCACAACGCCTTCTTTCTGATCGAGGATGGCCCCTGCGAGGTGCTCCGGTTCGATCTGCTGATGTCCAAAACGCTCGGCAAGCTGCTGTGCGGCCTGAATGACTTCCTGTCCCTTCAGGGTAAATTTATCGAAACGCATAGATCCGATTCCTCCTGGGAGTGATACGAAGTGAGGTGCGTTATTGGCTTACGCTCAATTCACTTTAACAAAGTAGGAACGATCGATCCTATGTCAACCAAGCTTGCAGCGTCAGGATTCTTCTTCGAAGGCCTGCACCTGGTAGGTCAGGACCTCCAGGTCTCCTTTGCGCCAGGCTTCCGGGTCCAAACCGGCCTTCAGACACAGGTTGGTCAGAAACTCCTCCTTCCGGGGCAACTGTTCCCAGACCTGGGGGAGGAAGGTCGCCTGGTGGTATCCCTTCTTGATGATGAGGCCGTCCACGCCGGGCCGCAGTTTGGCGAGGAGATCAGCGGCATCGGTGTAGGCCAGGGGCTGGGGCTCGGTCAGGATGCTGACCTCGATGGCGATCCGGTCGAGTTCATCGGCCGAGAGCGGGCGGAACCGCGGGTCTCGGAAGGCGGCGCTGAGGGCGTTTTCACGGACGCTTTCGATCAGCGGCGCCTGGGCGGCGATATGTCCGATGCAGCCCCTCAGCTGCCCGTCCCTGGTAAGCGTAACGAATGTCCCTCGCCGCACGTGAAAGAGGCCGGCGTCCGGGCGTCCGCCGCTCGAGTCGGGCTCCGCCGGGGTCTTGCGCAGGGCCTTTTCGATCGTTTTGCGGGCGACATCGATCAGATAACGCCCCTGTTCGGAAGTGAGTCGATCTTCGCGTTCCATGGGCTATGTCCTTTCTCGTGCATGGCAGGTCTTGGCGGTTGCAGGGTCCTCTCGGTGCGAAAGACGACATCGGAAAAGAGATCCTCCGCCAGGCATGGAGTCCCGGCCTTCCAGAAATCCTCGGCGTCTTCTAAATTCACATCATCATCATAAGACCATACGCCCCTGTGTCAACGTTTCTTTGCCGGCCTTGGAGCCGGTCTCAGGGCACTCCTTGGGGCTGTACCGGCGCCTTGACAGGCATTGTGGGCTCTTCCTGTACCCGCTCTAAACCGGGGCCTTTCCAGGGATTCAGTGCTACCCCTTCATCGAGGCGGAGCCCGGTTTCTTCAGACGCTGCGCCTACGCACACCCCTTCCAGGCGGTCCCCGGTGCCTCCACTGATCGTGGGGGGAGGATTTCACGCTCTTTTGGGCAGTCTTTGTCTTGGACAACAGGGTGGAAATCGAACATGATCCTTCGGACTATGGGCGCGGCGTTTTTGCTGCCGCATTCGGGCGCAGTGGGGTATGATTGGCGGCACGGGTGGTCGAAGAGAAGATCGTCAAGCGAACGAAGCAATCCCCTATCGAAAGGACATCGACCGTGGCAAAGCCAAAGAAAGCAGAAACCCGGGAGGAAAAGCGTGAGCGCGCAGCGCGGATCTTCGAGATCCTCGATCCGCTTTACACCCAGGAGAAGACGGCCCTCAAGTTCAAAAACCCGCTCGAGCTGCTGATCGCTACGATCCTGTCGGCCCAGTGCACCGACAAACAGGTGAATCAGGTGACCGAAAAGCTCTTCCGGAAATATCGCAGCGCCGAAGATTATGTGAAGGTCCCCATCGAGGAACTGGAGGAAGACATCCGCCCGACCGGCTTTTTCCGCAACAAGGCCAAATCCGTCAAAGGCGCCTGCAAGGGGCTGGTGGAAGGGTTCGGCGGGCAGGTGCCCGGCACGATGGAGGAGCTTCTCAAGCTGCCCGGTGTGGGTCGGAAGACCGCCAACTGCGTGCTAGGGGCCGCCTTCGATGTCCCTGGGGTCGTGGTCGACACCCACGTAAAACGCCTCGCGCAGCGGCTGGGCCTTACGAAGAACACGGACCCCAATAAAATCGAAGCCGATCTCGCCGACCTCCTGCCGAGAGAGCGCTGGAGGCGCTTCTCCGACATCCTCATCTACCACGGTCGCGAGGTCTGCAAAGCCCGCAATCCTGCCCATGAACGCTGCCCAGTCGCCCATCTCTGTCCGGCTGCAAAGATGACATGACCTCCGTATGCCTGTTGCCCGCGGAGTTGGCGCGTCTTTTTGACTTGAAAACAGGACGCCGAATGTGAGGCTTACAGAACATGGTTTTCAGAAGCAAACCTGCTCCAGGGAAAGGTCAATCATGATCTTTGACTGATCGTGGCTGAAGGGGGGGCATCAGACGGTTCCTCAGAGACCGGGTGCGGCCGCTCAGAAACAGGTTCTTGAAAAGAAGTCTGCGGATATGAGGAGGAACTTTCGGTTTGGACCTGTCGCGCATCAGCCACCCTTTTTGGATCCCCGTCCAGGCAGGCCGCAGGATTTGCTCGTGGAGGCGACGCCCCGAAAGGTCGAAGATGGCCGCCGAAACGAACTTGAGAGTGAGGGCGAAGCAGAAGGGCATATCCAGATGCCCCCATGCCGTCCAGAGCAGATTGCGGATTTCGTAGGCGAAGCGCCGTTTTGAAGGGGCCGGCCGGGGCCCGAGATGACAGGCTGTCCAGTCCGGATGGAAAACGACACGGTAGCCGTTTCGCCACAAGTTGAGAGCCAGTTCCAGATCATTGAAGCACAGAAAAAAATCTTTGTATCCGCCGACGTTGCGGAATGCCTGGGTGTTGGTGAGCATGCAGGCGCCGATCGCATTGGGCCAATCCGTGGCGGTACGGATGCCGTCAATGGTTGCGCCCCACTCTGATGAGCCGGTTTTCTCGCTGATGACATTGAATGCTGCCAGCCCGATGGACGGCGTGCGTGCCGCGAATGCACAGGCTTGCTCGAGCGGGTCATCCTGAACAAAACAGTCATCGTCGAGGATCAATGCCCATGGGGTTCTGACGGCTTCCATGCCCCGGTTCCAGGCGATGCAGCCCTCGTTGGCGGTCGACGCGATCCAGTGGACATCAGGATAGCGGACCCTGCCTTCTCCAAGAGTGCCATCCGCGGAGGCATTGTCTACCACGATCACTTTTCGAATCAGCGAAGAGGATTCCAGTCGGTCGAGATTGCGAAAAAGGAGCGGTTTCCGGTTGTAAGTGACGATGACAACGTCGATCATGCGCAAAACCAAAAAGAAACAGGCATCGAGTTTTTCTCTCCCTCAGCGTCTCGAACCGGATGGATGCGGGGCGTTGACGATCGCCGGATACCATAAGGTCAGTTCTTCGCCGGCGCCCAGGAGGCTGTTGACGCCTTCGACGCCCTGCATCAAGCTGTGATCCATATTTCCCACTTCATAACGCCAGGCTCCGAAGCGGCCGCGTGAATAGATCCCATGGTTTTCAAGCTGCCGGAGCAGCGGGAAAAGAACCGCGTTGCGTCCGACAGTCGGGACAGGGTATCCATAAGGGAGGCGGCGGTGCCAGGTGTGGTGGATGGATGAACGGTCGGTGATCAGGTGTGTGTTGATTGCCCCCTGGATGACTGAATCGGTCATTTTTTCCGGCGGGTGATGTGTTCCCGCCGGTTGCGCGTTTTCGCTGACCTCGAGAAGCAGGGACCAGAAGCGGTCAACATCCGGAATATTGTTGGGAGAATAATTGCTGAAAACGGTGGCGCGGTAAAAGGGACACTCGTCTTCAGGAAAGTACATCCAGCACTTGTCCGCAAGCTCCTCCGGCGGATTGCCAGTCAAAGCGAGTCCTACGACATGCGTGGCGGTGTGGATCAGTCCGCTTCCGCCCGGCAGGCCGGAGTCTCCATCGATCATGGCGAGCAAAGCATCCAGGGGAATCGAACTGATCAACCGGTCATACCCGTCGATGGTCCCATCTTCGAAGAGCAGGGTTCGCTTGGCCGGATCGAGCTTGACGGCCTTTTTCTCGAGAGATCTTTGGTTTTCAGGAAGCCTTGCAGCCAATGTCCGCCATATGGATCCGGTTCCACCGAGCCGGGGGAATCGGAATTGGGCATTGGGGCCCCACGAGCGTTCATCCTTTTCGAAAATCAGGTTCCGAAGGACTGCGGCTAGATTGGTCGGGGCGACGCGCTCACCGATCCAATTCCAGTCCATCTCTTCAAGAGGATAGGCCCACACTTTGCGGTTGTAGGGGCGCATGAAGCAATCAGACAGTCCCCGGCCGAAGTTTGCCTCGATCCACTCGTCAAAATGGCGTGGTGGGGCAGCGGAGGGAACATTGTGAATATCGAGTAAACCCTGCAGACACGGCCAGAGAACCTCCTTCGGCAGGTGGCGAATGTTTTGTTGCAGGGGGTAGGCGACGAAGCGGTTCTGGATCCAGATCCAGGATTCGCGCCGGTGCAATACCCAACCGTCAGAGTCTCCCAGGAGCTCGGCCATCAGACGATCGAAGTAGCGGTAATGGGAGAAGAGGACATGCCCTCCGTAATCCCACCAGAAACCCTCGTGATCTTGTTCGGAGCCTGCGAGCCCGCCCCAATTCCGGCCTCCTTCGTACAGGGCCCAATCCGTGTGTCCGAGTTCATGCAAACGCCAGGCTGCACCGAGGCCGCAAGGGCCGCCTCCGAGAACGATAACGCGCATAAGCAGATCCGTTACATCTTAGCGTTTCTGAAGATTCGCTTCATCACATAAGGAAGAAGGCTCGTAAGCTACCTCATTTCCGGATTGGAAACTGGATTCTACCGGGAAATGGTCTTTTTGGCCAATCTCGGCGTCAATCTGCTTGCGTGCTTGTGCGGTGGATGATTCATACGTTTCCGCGCGATCGCTTGATTTTCTCGATTTTGGCTGAACCGGGACCCGCTGTGAAGCGGTGGGACTGAGCTCGCGCAGCTTGTGAAGAAAAATCCTGGTTTCCGGCCTTGGAACTATTTCGTATTCGGAAGCTTCATTTTCGGATGGACCCTACATAACACAGGCATGCAGACTATGTCACGAGGGATCCGGGTCAATGGCCTCAGAAATGCGCCAAATCCTTTTCGGGGGTGCGAGCAGCGCCCTGAAGACGTCCCAGACCGTTTTGCAGGAGCTGCGCAATAGGAGGGGGACGTTCAACTGTTGGATAGTGATCGTTTCGCCTTTTTCAAAATCCACTTTTGCGATAGGGAGACCGGTCATCGCAAGAAATCGGGGTGTGAGGGGCGGCGTGATCAACAGAGGATTCCTATTCATCTTACTGCGGATCGATAAAAGAAGCCGCATCTTGTCGATCATGGTGATGCCGCCGGATGCATTAGGCTTGAACGTCAGAAGGTTGTTTCTATGGAAAAGAGAAGGCCGGTCTTTCCACTCGGTGTTGGATACAATAAGGTGCAGGCGGAACGCACCTTCGTACAGGAGAAGCTGAGCGAGGATCGGCTCCGCCATCTGGACCATCGTCTCTCGAGGCAAAAAAACAAAAATGTCCTCAGGTCTCCTGATCTTTATAAATCTTTCGAGATTGGACTCCGGTAACGAAAGGCTTTTCTTGCCGTAACGCCCCCTGAAAAAATCGTCGATGGCTTCGGAGAACGCATCGGAAACGGCGGTTTCAGAACGAAGACAGTTGTTTGCTCCGATCAGGTGGAAGCGCAGAATCATTCGTCCCAGGATAAGCCTTCTTTTCAGGCCGCTGGAGTAATGATTGAAAAAACACAGCCCGTTTCGGGCACGGTAGTAGTTCCTCCAGACAACGGATTTGTCGGAGGTTCTGCCTGCCCAGCTGGGATGATAAACGATCGAATGGTGTGTAGCCAGCACCCTGTATCCGAAAGTCTTGAAGCGTACGCCCCATTCCATATCGTCCCAATAAATGAAGAAATCCTCGTGCCATAGGCCTACGCTTTTCAAGACAGAGGCCCGGACGAGCAGGGAGCAAGCGGCGACATAGTCGACCTCTTCGATGCCGTCTGTCCCCGGTTGCTGATGGGTTGTTCCCCTGTTTTGACGGATGTCACCGCGCCGGTAATCGATATACGCCCCGACCTCGATCAGTTCTTCGGGATTCTGCTGGTCGAGAATTTTGGAGCCGCAGACGGCTGCGTCTGGTCGGGACTCAAGCGCACGGACCAGCATGTCAAGAGATTCAGGGGGTACGAGAACGTCGTTGTCCAATAGCCACAAGTAATCGGAGTTCGGTCTGTTTGCAAGAATCCAACGCATGCCCGCGTTGAATCCACCCGACCCCCCAAGATTCTCAGGATGCTTCAGAATATGGACGGCCGGGTATTTCAGATGGACTTGTTCAGTGGTGCCGTCGGTCGATGCATTGTCGACGAGCACCGTTTCAAGGCGATCTACCGGGTAATCGAGTTTGGAAAGCGCTTCGAGGAGATTGAGAACATCCTTCTTCTTGTTCCAAGTGACTATGATGATGGAGATGAAAGGCGCCGGTTTTTCATTCTCCTGGTGAAGTCCTCTGGTTGCCAAAAGATGCCTCTCCTGTCATTTAAATCGCGGGGAGGTCGTGGAAAAGCCGAACCACGACGGTCTCCTGCTAGATCGGTTTCTTCCCGACAAGGATTTTTTCTCTGACCGTCCAATTCAAGAGCTGAAAGCGTAGGAGGGGGAAAATCGAAGGAGATGATAAGATTTTCCATATCCTGGTCTTGAGGATGAGCCTGGAGAGAAACCCGACCAGGCCCCTGCGCCATTCACGGGCGGACAGCGCCGACGGAGGAGAATGCCTTGAGTAGACGTTTATGCCTGGTTCAATGCGAAGACCGCCGTTGTCTTCCCGCACATCCCACCCGGGTTGAATAAACTCGGCTTTGAGCCCGGCACGATGAAAAAGGCGCCGGTAATGAGCTGCAGTGTAGGACTGCTCGTTGATCCCGACAGAAAGATTGTGTGCCGTGTCTTCGCTCATTTGTATGATTTTCTGACGCCTGTAGTAAGGCGGATGATAGGCTTCGTGGATGGCGAAAAAGATTCCTCCAGGGCGAAGAACGCGGGATATTTCGCGCACGGCGCGTTCGAGATCGGGAAAATGATGCAGGACAGAGCAGCAGAATACTCGTTCGAATGATTGATCGGCAAAAGGCAGGTTTTCAGCATCAGCTTGAATCCGAAGGAATTGAACGGGAAGCCTGTCCAGCAATATCTGACCGTATACCATACGATGAGGGTCATAATCCAGAGCTACCCCCACCGCCCCGGCTTCCACCAGATGGCGGGTGCCCCAGCATTCGGCTGCCCCAAGTTCGAGAGTGCGCCGTCCATACCAGGGTCGGCCGTACGCGATGACAATCTGCAGATACCGCAGTGCTGCCTGATAATAGGGGTGTGGGTGATCGGGTAATGCCAGATAGTGTTCAGCCGGGTGGCTCCATCCCCCCTGCTCCGCCGCCTTGGTCTTGTAAAGCCAGCCGGTCTTTTCTCTATCCTTTTCCTGCTTGTGGGAAACGCGGGTGGGGAGGAGATTCCAGATCCCGTCATTGGAATCGAAAATCCTCCCGCAATTTCGGCAAAAAAGCAATGCGTGATGGTCTGCACAAAGATGGGCGTCACAGTCGGGGCATCGAAGGGATTCAAGCCAGGGGCTCAAAATTTCATTCATTTTTATCCCGAAAATTTCCGTTGAGCCTGCGTTGGTGCAGTTCCCTGCACTTACAGAATGAAGTCAGACATAAGTTAGTCTCCGTCCGGAAATGGTCTTTTTGCCCAATTTCTGCTTCAACCCGCGCGTTTGCTTGTGCGGCGACCTACAGGTCGCCTCCGCGCAAACACTGGATTTCCTTGATATTGGCGAAAGGTCCTCGTTTCCGGCCTGGAAACTATTGTTTTTTCTAAGCTTTATTTCCGAATAGACGCAAGTTATTTCCCGGTAGGGCAGGGACAAAAATATTCCACAGGGCCATTCCGGGTTGGTAATTATTGTTTGTCCGCCTGGAAAGAATTATCCATCAAAACGAAGTTTCCAATGCAGAAAGGAAGATCATTTCCGGCCGGAAACTCAGTAGATTAAAACTGCACATAGACTATAAAATCAATAAATATGAATTGACTGGTTTGAATGATATTTTATTTTGTGATTCGAAAATTCAGTAATACGAAATGTTATATAAAAAATATATTGAATGGGTGGAAATACATAGTCAATATTATCCAGGCCAAAAATCCTCACGTAAACGCGAAAGATTTTTGTTGAAATAAGGGTCATTGTCAATCACGTGATGCCATCTTTTTTTAAAAATTGCAGTGTCTTGGCTGGATATCCCAAGATGTGTTGGCCGAGCAGGGATATGGTGCCTGAAAGTTGCGTATGGGGTAGAGGTGATAAGGAAACGTCGCTCGCGGAGCCGAAGGCAGTAATCTGCATCCCAGCAATAGTTGTCATACTGTTCGTCGAAGCCGCCAAGTTCAAAAAAAAGCAGTCGGCGGGTCATCATGCCGAGTCCCATTATGGCACTGTAGTTTGCGATCATACGTTTGATACCGACATACCCCACATCATCCGGACTGGCTCGATTGGCATAAGCGAAAAGACCAAAAGGACCCAGGATGATGCCCGTTTGTTCGAGGAACCCATTTGGGTAAAAGACTTTGCCGCCAACGGCACCGACCTCGGAACGCTGACCTTGCTCGAGCAGTGCGAAGTGTGTTTCGGAAGAGAGAATTTCCATGGTGTCATCGAGGAAAAGGAGGAAATCCCCTCGAGCCTTTCGGGCCATCGCATTGAAATAAGCCGGAACATTATTCAGCGCTTTGTCGGGAGATGCAACACAGGTGATGGGGATATTATGAACCATGGTTGTTTTGCCGGCTTCGGGGATGGACGGATCCATACAGATGATTTCTCTATCAGCACTCGGAATGAGGGCAGCGATGCTCCTGAAAAGTGGTAATGGTCGATCAGGATTGCCGGTTAGAAGAACGAGGATGCTCGTTGTATGGGGGCGATTGATTTTTCTGCGAACACGGTAAACGCCTTTCCATGCATCGGGAGCGTGTTCGGCGGAGCCCTGGATCTCCCTGCGGTGCAAGGCGTCATTCAGCGCAGCCAAACCTTTCACGAATACATGGGGTTTTGCCTCCGGTCCGCCGGCGATGGACCCCGCGCTGATTCTCCAGTGGTAGAGGATTTTGGGAATATGGTGAATATGACCGGTTTTTTCGACAGCCCGCAGAAGAAGATCATAATCTTGCGATCCGTCGAAACGAGTCCGAGTGCCTCCGAGGGCCCGAAAAAGACTGGATCGATAGAGCACGAAATGCATGACATAGTTGAAAGAGAGCGCCATATCGGGATTCCAGTCGGATTTGTACCAAGGGGAGCAGAAACGACCCTTTTCATCGATTTTATCTTCATCACAATAAATGATATCCACTTCAGGATTGCGGGTTATGACCCGTGCATATTCCAATAAAGCGCTCGAATGCAGTTCATCATCCTGGTCCAGGACTCCGAAGTATGAACCGTTGGCCAATGCTGCGGCTTTGTTGATAGCGGCGGAGATTCCCTCGTTCATTTTGAAACGAAAAACCTTGATGCGTGCATCCCCTTCCAGGTTCTGGAACGTACTGATGAGGTGTTCATCATTGGATCCATCATCGACAAGGCAGAGCTCCCAATTGGGGTAGCATTGTCTTTGAACGGACGAAACGGCCTTTTTGAAAAGCCCAAGATCGGGCTTATAGATGGGCATCAATACGCTCAGGAGAGGAGGGTTTGGCATGTCCCAGAGCAGACGTAAAGCGGGGAAAGATCGATGTTCCTGTATGCCTGAAGGATGAAGAATTCCTCTCAGAAATGGAGCGGCCACATGCCGGTTTAGAGTTCCCTTGAAGCGAGAAAACGCGCGACTTCGCCTGAAGCGCCTGATGATACGTTTTTCCAGCAGTAGTTTAAAAGTGGTCATGATTTCAAAAGGGGATGCGGGTGTTTACTCCTTCAAAAGTTGTTTTTATAAAATGACTCCACAAAAAGGCATAAAGTAATCATTTATGATTCTAAAGGCTTTAGGCGAGATCGCTAGTCAGAGAGCCAAACCGCCATGGCTTTTCCCCCGTTCTTGAAATTCTGATTTCGTGAGCGTGTCCATTCGATGGGGGTATAGGTTGAATAAGGGTATTATCCTCCAAGGTTGGAGCGTTAACTTTCCTGCCGTCTATGCTGATTTCATAATTGAAATCCAATGGTGCTGCTTTTAATTTGAGATTCCGCCAAAATTGTTTTTCATACCAAGGAAGATAAATTTTGCACGTTCCTTCAACGATCTGATCCCACCGGTGAAATCCATACAATAGGCCTTCATAGGAGACATCTTGACGCTGAAAAAGCTTGCGATATGTGGATTTAAAAGGTGCGTAGACCTTGTTATAAAACTGCCTGAATGCCCTTGTCGTTTTTGTTTGTTTATTTAAAACGATTACATCGTAATCCATGAATTCAATAGTAACAAACGGGATGAAATGGTTATAAAGAAGCTCAATGCGGTATATCTCCCAATAACGTCTCATGCTGCAACTTAATGTCTTAGTGCCCTCATAATAGCGCACAGCGGCCAATACTTCTGGTAGGTAGAGAAATTTAGCCCCCTTTTTAGCAAGCCTGCACCAAAGATCCCAATCCATGGTGTACACCAAGGATGTATTTATCATTCCAATTTCATCGTAGGCCCTACGTCTGACAAAGCATGCCGGCTGGCAGATAATGCACGCCTTGTATATTTCGGAAATATCTTGGCAATGTTTTACAGAAGGATAATATGACAGAAAGAATCCTTCCGGGGTTACAAAGACCGCATTGCCATAGATGACGTCTACATCCGGGTTCTTATCGAAGCAATCAGCTACCTTTCTCAAGGTGTCAGGAAAATAGTAGTCATCTGCGTTAAGCCAGGCTACTATATCTCCGGATACTCTATCGAACCCCTCTTTAATGGCGGCGGATTGGCCCCCGTCTTTCCCTGATCGCGAATAAGTGATGATATCCGTGTAATATTCGGCGACATGTGGAAAGCCGTCAGTGGACCCTCCATCCATCAAGGCGATCTCGAAAGGTGCTGTTTGATGCCGCAGGCTTTCGAGCGCGGTCGTCAGAAAACGGCTTTGATTAAGGTTGGGAATGGTGATAGCGAAAGAAGTCATAGTTGATTCACACTGTTATCGACTGCTCGCCAATAGAAGGCGCGCATCAGGAGCCGATCGGTATTGAATAGTGTTATGCATTTAGGCGGTCGGTGCCATTGAAACGATTTTCCAATTGGAATCGGCCAGGCCAAACCATTCCACTAAGGAGAGAGATTCAGCAGTTCTCAGAGCAAACTCTCTCGAAGCTGTAAGCACTTAAACAAGCTCACCCTTCGAACTCAGCAACAAGGAAGGTGTGGTCCGATGGCTTGTCGGCGCCCCGCGCCTCGCGGTCGATCCAGACGTTTATGGCACGCTCCGCCATGGGGGGCGTGCCCAGGATATAATCGATGCGCCAGCCGATATTGCGTTTGAACCCTTTGGGCACCCGGTAATCCCAGAAGGTATACAGGCCGCCGCCCTCGTGAAACCGGCGCAGGAGGTCGGTGAGCCCCCAGTCGAGCAGGGCGCGCAGGCGTTTCTGCTCCTCCGGGTGAAAGCCGACCTGCCCGGCAAGGTGCTTTGGATCGTGGACATCCCGGTCGTCGAGCGCGACGTTGAAGTCCCCCACGACCAGGAGGGGGTCTGCGGGAGTGAAGTGCTCCCGGATGTAGGCCAGGAGATCCTCGAGCCATTGGAGTTTGTAGGCGAACTTGTCGCTGTCCGTCGAGAAACCTTGGGGGACATAGACATTGACGAGGTGAAAATCACGGTAGCGGCCGCCGACGAAACGGGCCTCTTCGTCATCGGTGCCATAAAGGGCCGTGCGGATATCCTCGCCGGGGAGTTTGCTCAAGATCGCCACGCCGTTGTAAGTCTTCTGCCCTTTAAAAACCGAACGGTATCCAATTTCCTCGAATGCCGCGGCGGGGAAGTCCTTGTCCTGGACCTTGATTTCCTGAAGGCAAAGCAGGTCCGGTTGCTGGCTTTTCATCCATTGGATGAGTGAAGGCAGCCGGACCCTGACGGAATTGGTGTTGAAGGTCGCGATCTTCATCACTTGACGCGTGTGCCGGGTTTCTTGGGGCGTTCGGGCAGGAGGATGTGGAGGCCGTTTTCATCGGATGCGGCCAGGATCATCCCCTGCGATTCGACTCCCATCAAGGTGGCCGGGGCGAGATTGGCGACGATCAGGACCTGTTTCCCAGGCAGGTCCTCGGGGCTGTAATGCTCCTTGATCCCGGCGACGACGGTGCGCTCCCCTCCGGCATCCACCGTCAGCTTGAGCAGTTTCTTCGACTTCGGGATGGCCTCGGCGGTGAGGATGGTCCCCACCCTGAGGTCCACCTTTTCGAAGTCCTCATAAGAAATGACGGGTTTCTCGGGGAGGGGCTCGTCCTTTTTGGCCGGTTTCGACGCGGCCGCCGGCGTTTGTTTGCGCGCCTCGATTCGGGGGAAAAGGGCGGGGCCCGTGCGAATGGCCGAAAAGAGGCCCTTTTTGTCCCAGCCCTCGAGGTCGGAGAGCGTCAGATCGCGGCCTGAGCGGGGAAGGCCGAGCTGCGCCTGGATCTTCTCGGCGGATTCGGGCATGAACGGCCAGAGCAGGCCCGAAACGATCCGAAGGGTTTCCAGGATGTGGGCGATGACGGTGCCGAGGCGCCCGCGGTCGGATTTGGCGAGGACCCAGGGCGCGGTTTCGTCGATGTATTTGTTCACCTGGTTGATGACCTCCCAGACCGCCATCAGGGCCTTGTGAAAGGCGGGCTCGAGCATATATGCGGTATAACGGCCTACGAGCCCAAGGGCATGGGCCTTCAGGGTGTCATCGATCGGCAGCGTCGGCCCCTGCGTGTCCGGGTATCGCCCGTCGAAGAATTTGTTGACCATCGTTGCGCTGCGGCTGACCAGGTTCCCGAGGTCATTCGCGAGGTCCGCATTGACGCGCGCAATGAAGCCCTCTTCGCTGAAGTCGGAATCCAGCCCGAAAACCATCTCGCGCATCAGAAAATAACGAAAGGCGTCAAGGCCGTAGCGGTCCACCATGTCGAGGGGTTTCACCACGTTCCCCAAGCTTTTGGACATTTTGCCCTTGTCGATGATCCAGTAGCCGTGGACGTTCAGATGCCGGTAGGGTTCGATTCCGGCCGATTTCAGCATGCAGGGCCAATAGATGCCGTGGGGCTTCAGGATGTCCTTGGCGATGATGTGCTGCGCTGCGGGCCAGAAGGTCTTGAAGCCCTCGCCGTCAGGGTAATCGAGGGCGGAGATGTAGTTGATCAGGGCGTCGAACCAGACATAAGTGACAAAACGGTCGTCGAAGGGCAGGGGGATGCCCCACTCGAGCCTGGATTTGGGGCGGGAGATGCAGAGATCCTCCAGGGGCTCCTTCAGAAACGAGAGCACCTCGTTGCGATACCGTTCGGGACGGATGAAGCCCGGGTTCCGCTCGATATGATCGCGGAGCCAATCCTGGTAACGGCTCATCCTGAAAAAGTAATTGGCCTCCCGGATGACCTCGGGCGGCGTCTGATGATCCGGGCACTTCCCGTCCACCAGTTCCCGTTCGGTGTAGAAACGCTCGCAGCCGTAGCAGTAAAGACCTTCATATTCGCTGAAATAGATGTCCCCCCGATCTTTCACGCGGGTCAGGATGGCCTGGACAACGGCTTTGTGCGCGGGGTCGGTGGTCCGAATGAAATGCGAATGGGAGATGTTCAGTTTGGGCCAGAGTCGGCGGAACATCGCGCTGATACGGTCGACGTAATCAGCCGGGGATTCGCCCGCGGCCTCTGCGGCCTTCACGATCTTGTCTCCGTGCTCGTCCGTTCCGGTCAGGAAGAAGGTTTTTTCCCCGCGCAGGAGATGAAAGCGATTGAGCACGTCCGCCACGATCGTCGAGTAGGCGTGCCCGAGATGCGGCTCCGCGTTGACGTAGTATATCGGTGTGGTGATATAAAAGGTCGACAAGGTTATCCTGGTTACTCCTTTGGTGGTTTCTTCTTTTTTCTGAAGAGGCCGTCTTTCGTCAAATCGCCGATGCCCACTTCCATTTCTTCCCCCGATTCGAGGACGACAGTCAGGGTCTCCAGCAGCACGTTCTGCCGGACTACCCGCCCTTCGCCCTGATCCGTGGAGACCTTTTTGCCGATCTTCGGCAGGTTTTTCTTCATCTTTTCATAGAAGGAGTGTTCGTAGGACAAACAGCACATCAGTCTTCCGCACATGCCCGAAATCTTGGTCGGGTTGAGCGAGAGATTCTGTTCCTTCGCCATCTTGATGGTCACGGGCTCGAAGTTGCTGAGGAAGCTTGCGCAGCAGAGCGGGCGTCCGCAGGTGCCGAGGCCGCCGACCATCTTGGCCTGATGACGTACACCGATCTGGCGCATCTCGATTCGGGTGCGGAATTTTTTGACGAGGTCCTTGACCAGGGCACGAAAATCCACTCGTCCGTCCGCCGTGAAAAAAACGATGAATTTGCTGCCATCGAACCTGCGTTCCACGCCGACGAGGCACATGGGGAGCTCCCTGGCTTTTACCCGCTCGAGACAGGCTTCGTAAACCTCCTGCTCCAGACGCGCGTTCTCCTCGAAACGGCTGATTTCTTCATCCGTGGCGAGCCGAAAGACCTTCTGCAGCGGCTTTGAAGGAAGCTGCGGTGGGCGGTTTCGCGGCTCCGTGCAGACGCACCCGACAGCTGGACCCTCTTCGGTCACTACCAGCACCTTGTCGCCCTTGCTCAAAACAAAGTGCCCCGATTCGAATTCGTATATCTTCCCATCGGGTTTGAATTGGATGCCGACGATCTTGCTCATCGTGTTTCCTGCTGTTTCATCGATGCCTTCCACATTGTCTTCGGGCCGCCGTTCAGGCGCCCCCGCGCTGAAGCGGCATGTTATCCCTGTGAATCGGCCATCTCCGTTTCCGAATCGGAAAGACCCGGCCCATCGGTCTGGGGTTCAGCGCGCAAGGCGGGTTTCACAGCGGCGTGGAGCCTTTTCTCAGACCGAAGATCAAATGGGTCAACACGAGGCCCGTGTTGCGATTTTTCAAGATATCGCGCCGCGCCCGGTCCAGCCTGAAGATGCTGTCCATTAAACTTTTTATTTTAAACTGTTCGGAACTCTTTTTCAACTGCCGTGAAAAATCACGATTGATCAGGAGCTCATCGGTCGCATCCGTCCGCAGGAGCAGCAAGTCACGGTACCAGCTCTCCCATACAGACAGAAGATCCTGCAGCCCCGGCAGATTGTTTTCGGAATGCTCGAGGCGCCCCTTCGCATCCTCGGCGGCGCATTCCGCTGCAAGCGAGAAAACGGCATCCACCGGCTTCGAAGAGAGCTCCATCAACTGGTGCAGCCAGTTTCTGCGTTTTTCGAGGAAGGGGCCTGCCACCATTTTCAGTGCCATCCCAAGGCTGCCACCGCAGATCGCAGCCGCGGTCCTCGCGGACTCGGGTTCGGTTTGGCGATGCTGTGTCAGCCAGACGGCGATCTCCTGTGCATCGAGGGGCTGGAAGGCGATCCGCTGGCAGCGGGAAACGATGGTCGGGAGAAGGTCTCCTGGTTCGACGGCCTGCAGGATCAGAATATTGCGGGGAGGGGGCTCCTCGAGCGTTTTCAGGAAAGCGTTGGCGGCCTCCTCTGTCATGGCCTGCGCCTGCTGGACCACGCTGATGCGGTAGGGTGCCGAAACGGGGGCGAAGGCGAGTCTGCGGTTCAGGCCGCGGATCTGATCGATCTTGATGTTCGCGCCTTCAGGCTGCACGAAAAGCAGATCCGGGTGGTTTCCGCCGAGGATCTGCCTGCAGGGCGCGCACCGTCCGCACCCTTTTTCTTCGGCCGGAGCAGCGCAACTCAGGTGCATGGCCATTGCGCGTGCGGTCGAGGTCTTGCCGACGCCCCGGATGCCTGTGAAAAGGTAGGCATGGGGCATCTGATCCCGCTCCATGGCTTGATGGAGCAAACGGATCGCCCTCGATTGACCTATGATGTCGGAAAAAGACATGGTTTCTTGCTTGGGAGGGCTGGCAACAGCGGAAGGATCACGGACCAGATCTCGTTTTCCAGCCGTTCGATGGAAAACATTCCGTCGAGGACGCGGAACCGCCCACCGAGCCCTTCCGAACGGGCGAGGGCCAGATAGCCCTCGCGGACGGACTGGTGGAAGGCCTCGGACTCCTTCTCGAAGCGGTCTTGGCCCGAGGGGCCGGCGGGGTTCACCTCTGCTTCCCGTTGCCGCGCGCGCGCCAGCGCTGCGCCGACGGGGCAGTCGAGAAGGAAAGTGATGTCCGGTGTGAGGCCGCGCGTGGCCGTACGATTCAGCGACGCAACGAAAAGGGGGTCCTGCCCCCTGGCATAACCCTGGTAAACCGTGGTGGCGTCATAGAAGCGGTCGCAGACGATCCATTGGCCGGCTTCGCGGGCCGGGTCGATGACCTCGAAAATATGCTGCGCGCGATCCGCCTCGTAAAGAAAAAGCTCCGCCAGAGGGGAGAGATCCCAGTTGCGCGCATCCAGCAAGATCCGCCGGATGTCCCCGCCGATGCGCGTCCCGCCGGGCTCAATCGTAAACAGGGTCGGAACACCGCGCTCCTCCAGGCGGCGGGCGAGTCGTCTGGCCTGGGTCGATTTGCCGCACCCCTCGATTCCTTCGAAGGTTATGAACACGGCCAACGTCCTTTGTTTATAAGCAAAATCATCTCACTGCTGCTCCCCGGCAATGGATAGAGATTCCGGCTCTGTTGGGTGGACAGCCCGCGTCCGAACCGGAATACGGCGCGAAACGGTGGGCTGACCGCTGAGGCCGGTGAAGAAAAAGCCCTCTTGTATCCATCCGGAAATGATTTCCCGGCAGAACCCGGTTTCCAATCCGGAAATGAGGATTTTTGGTTAATATCAAGGAAATCAAGAGTTTGCGCGGAGGCGGCCTGCAGGTCGCCGCACAAGCAAACGTGCAGATTGACGCCGAGATTGGCCAAAAAGACCATTTCCCGATGGAAACCCTCTTGAAGATGGGAGGAATTATAGGTCAAAAGGGCATCGGCAGGCAAGGGGCAAAAGGATGGCCTGAGAGGGCGGCCTTTGTTTGGCCTGGCAGTAAACGTGAGCATCCCGGTCGGTTTTTTAGGAGAAAGAGCCCGTGTTTACCTTCAAGGCGTTTTCTCTATTGACAAACTTTCAAAAGTGGCTACTATTCCGACGCTTCAGGAAGAAGATCTAGAATTTTAACATTTTTTTATCGAGGTGAGCTACTTGGGGGTACTTATCAAAGAGGGGACTTTTCCGGAGGGAGGCGCCATGCAGGAAAGCAGGAAGGATTTCTTGGATCAACTCGAGCGCCGAAAGCTGGAGTACGAGGAGACCTTGCGGCAGTTGGTTGCCAACCAGAAGGATTTTTACGATCGTTTTTCGGATGACAACAGCAACGATGAAACCGACCACGCGCAGCGGGAGATTTCGGCCTGCAGCAATTACAGCCTGATCGAGCGGAAGACAAGGGAGTTGAAAAACATCGAGCGGCTGATCAGGAAGGTCATGAAGGATGGGAGTTTCGGCCTGTGTGAGGAATGCGGCGAGCAGATTCCCATGGAAAGGCTTTTGATCGTGCCGGAGACCACACTCTGCGTGGTTTGCCAAAGCGACCTCGAAAAATTTTCCCACATGCGCGATTTGGCTGCCCACCGCTCCGGGCTGGGTAAAAAGCGTGAGTGGGATGATATCGGCTGGGTCGACGAGGTGGAGGATGATCTTTCCCTTTATGAGATGGATCTGAGCGCAGGTGTGGATGGAGATGCAGCGGAGCTCGAGGAATCCACTTCGGACATGTGATGAACCGGTCTTTCGGACGCTTTGAAGCGCAGCTGTTTGTGTGGGAATCCTCGAGGGAGCTTTAGGGGTCGGGAAGGGCGTTTGCTTCTGATGACCCGAAATACCGAATGAAACAATGGGGGCGCCGGCCGGCGCCCCCAAAACATTTTGATCCTTCAAACCTCCGGCAAGGACCTGCGGCGGTTCGACCGGCGCGGTTTACATCGCTTTGCAGACCTGTTCGATGGCTGCAGCCATGGCCTCATCCTCTTTGCGGATATCTTCGAGGGTTTTAGCTGCAACCTCTTTAGGGCGCTCTTCCAGATCGTATTTCCATTTGAGAAAGCGCACCCCGGTGCTTGGGTAGAGGGCGACGATCAGGAGATCGAAGTCGCTTTTCGCCAGGTCCCCGGCATTCTGGCGGGCCTTGTCGAGTTCGGGCTCAAGATAGTCTGCCGCCCGCCCGGTTACGGGTGTCTCCCCCCGCTTGTACCCTTTCAGGATGTTCTTCTGAACCTCCGGGTCGACCGGGATCGGGGTTTTTCCGTACAGCCCGTAGACGAGATCCTTGACCTCGTTCGTCACCATTTTGTAGCGCCCGAAAAGCACGTTCAAGACCGCCTGGACGCCAACGATCTGGCTCGTGGGGGTGACGAGCGGCGGCATGCCCAGTTCTTTCCGCGTCACCGCCACTTCCCGGTAGACTTCCGACAGCCGGTCGAGGGCCTTCGCTTCCTTCAGCTGACTGACCAGATTGGAGATCATTCCACCGGGCACCTGGTGCTGCAGGACGCCGGTGTCGATGACCGACATGCGGTGTTTGGCAAGGTAATCTCGATATTTGGGGGCCACCGTTTCGATGTGCTCCCCGAGTTCCAGAAGCAGGGAGAGATCGAACCCGGTGTCCCGGACGGTCTCGAAAAGCGTCGCGACGATGGGTTCCACCGCAGGCTGGGATGTGCGCAAGGCGAAGGGGGCGAGGCATGTGTCAACGATGTCGACGCCGGCCTTGACGGCTTCCAGGTAAACCATGGAGGCCATCCCGCTCGTGTAATGGGTGTGAAGGTGGATCGGGATGGTGATCTCTTTCTTCAGAGCGGTGATGAGCTTGGCGATGTCGAAGGGGGACATGATACCGGCCATATCCTTCAGGCACAGGGTGTCGGCACCCATGTCCTGAAGTTCTTTTGCCTTCTGGGTGTAATAGTCCAGGTTAAAGACCTCTCCCCCCATCCGGCGCTCGGTCAGAGAGTAGCAGATGGTCCCCTGAAAATGCTTGCCGTTGGCCTTGATGCGTTCGACCACGGTCTCGAAGTTGCGGAAGTCGTTCAGGGCGTCGAACACCCTGAAGACGTCCATCCCCGCCTCGCAGGTCTTGTCGACGAAGAGCCGTGCGACGTCGTCTGCGTAGTTGCGGTACCCGACGAGGTTTTGACCTCTGAGGAGCATGGAAAAGGGGGTCTTTCGAATATGCTTCTTGAGGGTCTTGATCCGTTCGAAGGGGTCTTCGCCTAGGAAACGATGCATCGAATCGAACGTGGCACCGCCCCAGACCTCCATGGCCCAGAAGCCGACTTGATCCATCCTTTCGGCTATGGGCAGCATATCCTCGGTCCGCATTCGGGTGGCCAGGAGTGATTGATGACCGTCACGAAAGGTGTTATCCTGAATCTTCAGGGGGTTTTTGGGGCCGCTTTCCAGAAAGTTGTCCATCTTGAAACCTCCAATAATAAGATTCGGTTGGCACCTGTTTCCCATGATGTGCAAGCGGTCTGATGTGGTTCGGGGGGAGGATGCCGCCCGGCAGCGGGGGCGAAATGCGACCAGGAGAAACAAAATGCTGCAAGATCAGATATGCTATTTTAAATCAGGTCGACTGGTCAAGGAATTTCGGGAAGGGTGATGAACGAAACAGGGGATCCCGCTCTTCGAGAGGGTTGGGTCGACTGGATCCTCGCAGGGTGACTGAATGGGTTTGACGTCCAGCGGACAGCAGGGGCCCAGGGTTTACCGGGTCAGTGAACTGACCGGGGAGATCCAGTCCCTGCTCGAAAGCCGTTTCGATTTCATCTGGTTGGAGGCCGAGATATCCAATTTCAGCGCCCCCGCCTCCGGTCATTACTATATGATCCTCAAAGACGAACGGGCGCAGATCCGCGGGGTGATGTTCCGTCCGCAGGCGCGTTGTCTGAAATTCGTCCCCGAAAACGGCATGAAGATCCTGGCGCAGGGACGGATCGGGGTCTACGCCCCGAGGGGAGAGTACCAACTCCTCCTGGATTATCTGGAGCCGTTGGGGGTCGGCGCCCTGGCCCTCGCCTTCGAACAATTGAAGCGCAAGCTTGCCGCCGAGGGCCTTTTCGACACGGCGCTCAAACGGCCCTTGCCTTTTCTGCCGCAGCGCGTTGCACTCGTGACCTCGCCGACCGGCGCCGCGGTGAGGGACTTCCTCAAGATCATCCACCGCCGGTTCGCGAACCTCGAGGTGGTGGTCGTGCCGTCCCGCGTCCAGGGGGTGGAAGCCCTTCCCGATCTCCAGGCCGCGCTCGAAGCGGCGGACCGGTATGTCCGGCCCGATGTGATCGTCATCGCCCGGGGAGGCGGCTCCCTGGAAGACCTCTGGCCCTTCAACCAGGAGGAATTGGCGCGGGCGATCAGGCGCTCGAGCGTCCCGGTCGTTTCGGCGGTCGGCCATGAGACCGACTGGACGATTGCCGATATGGCCGCCGATGTCAGGGCCCCGACCCCCTCAGCGGCGGCGGAGATACTCGTGAAGGAAAAGGAGGAGCTGGCGCGCCGCCTTGGAGACTGGCGGCAGCGGCTTCTCCGGTCGATCGGTTATCTTCTGGATATGCAGGAAGCGAGGCTGAAGGCGCTGCAGCGTTCGGTCGCAGCCCCGGCAAGGCTGGTCGAAGGCTGGTGGCTCCGGTTGGACGACCTGCAGGGGCGCCTGGTGCGGCGGATGAAGGTGAGGCTCGAAGAGGACGACCGCCGGTTGCGATCGGAGAGCCGCTCCCTGCGCTTTTACGCGCCCGCGGCCCGTATCGAGAGGGACCGGCAGCAACTCGTTTTCGCTCGAGCGAACCTCGTCTCCCAAACCGAAAGGCGCCTCGAGTCTTTGCGTTACGCGCTCGATCTCGTGCAGGGGCGCCTCAGGGACCTGAGCCCCATGGCGGCGTTGCAGCGAGGATACAGCATCACCTTCAGGCTGCCGGAGGAGAGCGTTTTGCGGGATGCAGCCGATATCGAGGAAGGCGAAAGCATCAGAATACTGCTTGGGGCGGGGAGCCTGGAGGCCCGGGTGGAAAAGGCCGAGTCAGATCCAGCTACCCGGAAATGAGGATTTTTCTGCACACGTTTCGCGTACTCAGTCCCACCGATTGGCGGCGGACCCCGGTTTTGCCGATGCCAAGGGAATCAAGCGTTTGTTCAGAGGCGGCCAGCAGGTCTCCGCGCAGGCAAACGCGCGGATTCATGTGGAGATTGGCTGAAAAGTCTATTTCCGGAGGAATTGAAGCTACCGGATTGACAGGGTCGGCAGCCCGTAGTAAAGGGGAGGCCTGCGCAGGGTGATTACGTTCGTGCAGGCTTCGGAGGGGGATCGATGCCGGAAAAGACATTTGAAAAGGCGATGGAGCGTTTGGAGGAGATCGTCAAGGGCCTCGAGGGGGGTGCGCTTCCGCTCGATGCATCGTTGAAGGCGTTCGAGGAAGGGATGAAACTGGTGCAATTCTGCTCCGGAAAACTGGAGGAGGCGCAGAAAAAAGTGGCCCTGCTCGTCAAGGAGGGTGAAGAGCGTTTTCGCACGGTTCCGTTCGACAGGGAGGAGGACGGTGATGCCTGATGCATCCGTCTTTGATTTCAAGGGCTATTTAAAGGCGAAGAGAGACATGGTGGACAGGGCGCTGCGGGGGATGTTCCCTGCGCCGGAAGGGCTCGCGGCGGACATCGTGGATGCGATGACGTACAGCCTTTTCGCAGGAGGCAAGCGCCTCCGGCCCATCCTTTGCATCGCCGGGGCCGAGGTGGTAGGCGGCAGCGGAGCGGCTGTCTTGCCGGTCGCCTGCGCCTTGGAGTGCATTCACACCTATTCTCTGATCCACGACGATCTGCCGGTCATGGACGATGACGATCTCAGGCGGGGAAAGCCCACCAGCCACAAGGTGTACGGCGAGGCCTTGGCGCTTCTCGCCGGAGACGGTCTGCTGACGGAGGCGTTCGACATCATGACCCGGGCGGAGCTGATCACGGGGCTTCCCGTCGACCGGCTGCTGCGGGCGATCCATGTCATCGCGCATGCATCCGGCTATAACGGCATGGTCGGGGGGCAGGTCGTCGATATTCAGATGGAAGGCCGGACGGCGGACCCCGCGATCGTCGATTTCATCCACCGGCACAAGACCGGTGATCTGATTACGGCGGCCATTGTCTCGGGGGCCGTCCTCGGAGGCGGAGCCGAAAAGGATGTGGCCGCCCTCGAAAGCTACGGGCGGAAGATCGGTATGGCCTTTCAGATTTCTGACGATATCCTCGATATCGAGGGGGATCAGGAGATCATGGGCAAACCGATCGGAAGCGATGCGGCCAAGCAGAAAATGACCTACCCGGCCCTTTTGGGTTTGGAGGAGGCGAGGCGGGTCCAGAAGGGGCTCGTGGAGGGAGCGGTCGAGGTCATCGCGGATTTCGATCAGGCTGCGGAACCCCTGCGGCATTTGGCCGCCTACATCATCCAGAGAAAGAGATGAGCGAGAATCAGAAAGAAACGACCAAGCGGCTCAAGGACGTCCATTCTCCTGCTGATTTAAAAAGGCTCCCCATCAAGGCGTTGGAGGAACTGGCGCAGGAGATTCGCAGAACCATCATCGAGACCGTATCCAGGACCGGTGGGCATCTGGCGCCGAGCCTCGGGGTGGTGGAATTGACTTTGGCGCTTCACTATGTATTCGACGCGCCAAGGGACAAGATCATCTGGGATGTGGGTCATCAGTCCTACGCCCACAAACTGATCACCGGCCGTCGCGAACAGTTCCACACGCTGCGTACACTCGGCGGCATCAGCGGCTTTCCTAAACGCGCCGAAAGCCCTTATGACACCTTCGACACTGGCCACAGCAGCACGTCGATCTCGGCCGGGCTCGGAATCGCGACGGCCTTCAAGATATATGGAAAGCGCAACAAGGTCATCGCCGTCATCGGCGACGGTTCCATGACGGCCGGCATGGCCTTCGAAGGGCTCAATCAGGCGGGCCACACGGAGCGGGACCTGATCGTGGTCCTGAATGACAACGATATGTCCATATCTCCCAACGTGGGGGCCTTTTCCTCTTTTCTGAGCCGCAAGATGACAGGCAGGCGCTTCGTGGGGGTGAAGAAGGATCTCGAGCGGTTCATCGGATCGCTGCCCGGTGTCGGGGAGAGCGTGTTGAACCTGGTCCGGAAGAGCGAGGACTCCTTCATGACCTTTTTTACGCCCGGCATGCTTTTCGAGGCCTTCAAATTCAAGTATATCGGTCCGATCAACGGCCACCGCCTCGATCGGCTGATCGAAACCTTCGAAAACACGAAGCACCTCGACGGTCCGGTGCTGGTGCATGCCCTGACCGTCAAGGGGAAGGGCTACGAACCGGCCGAAAAGGATCCATGCCATTACCATGGCGTCGGGTGCTTCGAGATTGCAACCGGAACCCCTTCATCCGGCGCAGCCAAGCCGGCCCCGACCTATACCGAGGTCTTCGGGCGGGCCATGATGGATTTGGGTGCGAGGGACGAGCGGCTCTTCGCGATTACCGCGGCCATGCCGGAGGGGACCGGGCTTGTGGAGTTCGCGGAAAAGTACCCTGAGCGGTTCATGGATGTCGGGATTGCGGAGCAGCACGCCGTCACATTCGCAGCCGGATTGGCGACCGAAGGGCTCAGACCGGTCGTCGCGGTTTACTCGACGTTTCTGCAGCGCGCCTACGACCAGATCATCCATGATGTCTGCCTTCCCAATCTCCCCGTCACCTTTGCCATAGACCGGGGAGGGCTGGTCGGGGAGGACGGTCCGACCCATCATGGGATGTTCGACCTCGGCTATTTGAGGATGCTGCCGAATATGACCGTCATGGCCCCCAAGGACGAAAACGAATTGTGGCACATGCTTTACACCGCCCTGGAGCAACCGGGGCCTGTGGCGGTGCGTTATCCGCGGGGTGTGGGGACAGGAGCCCCGATCGAAGCGGATTTTCACCGGATCGACATAGGCCGCGGGGAATTGCTGAAGGAAGGAAAGGATCTCCTGATCGTCGCTATAGGAAGCATGGTGGCGCCTTCCATGGCAGCCGCCCGACTGCTGCAGGAAAAGGGGGTCGCCGCCGGGGTCTTCAATGCCCGCTTTGTCAAGCCTCTGGATGAGCGGATCGCGCAGCTTGCCGAGGACTGCGGTCATGTGTTGGTTGTCGAGGAGAATGCCCTCCAGGGGGGCTTCGGCTCCGCTGTCCTGGAACTGCTGAGCGACAAAGGGCTCGACGGTGTGCGGATCAAACGGATGGGCCTCCCGGACCGCTTTGTGGAACATGGACCCGCGGCCGTGCTGAGAGAACGCTGCGGCCTTTTTGCAGAAGGGATTGCCGGCGAGGCTCTGGAGTGGCGGACGGGAAAGAGCGATCGCTCCGGCGAATGAAGGGTGTGCAGAGCGGCATGACGGAACGCCCGGACAGGATCAGGCTCGACCGCCTGGTGTTGGAGCGCGGGCTCGCGGAGAGCCGCGAGAAGGCCAGGGCGATGATCATGGCGGGCGCGGTCCGGGTGGATGGACGGGCAGCGGATAAGGCCGGCACCCTCGTGGCGCCGTCCGCCGCGATCGAGGTGGTCGGGCGCCCGCATCCCTACGTCGGCCGTGGCGGGCTCAAGCTCCAGGCCGCCCTCGATCATTTTTCGATTCAGGTCGATGGACTGACCCTCCTCGACGTAGGCGCTTCGACAGGCGGCTTCACCGATTGCCTGCTTCAGCGGGGGGCTGCCCGGGTTTTGGCCGTCGATGTCGGCTATGGGCAGCTTGACTGGAGGCTCCGTCAGGACCCCCGGGTCCTCGTCTTCGAGCGCACCAACGCCCGGTACCTGCTGCCGGGCGACCTTCCCGGCCCCGTTCATGGGGCCGTGATCGATGCTTCTTTTATCTCTCTCAAGATCATTGTTCCCCCGGTGTCGCGGCTCCTGGCCCCCTCGTCTTTCATAATCGCGCTGATTAAACCGCAGTTCGAGGCGGGTAAAAACGAGGTGGGCAAAGGGGGCGTGGTCCGTGACCCGGCATGCCACCGCCGGGTGGTGGAGGACCTGACAGGCTTTTTTCAGGCAACGGGATGGACACCGCTGGAAGCGATCCCGTCTCCCATTCTGGGACCTAAAGGAAACCGCGAGTTCCTGGTCTGCCTGAAGCGCACGGAGACCTCGGGCCCCGCCGAGGGATCCGATACAGCGGTTTGACAGAAATGGCGCAATGCGAGAAGGCCTGGTTGTGGATTCGGCCATCCTGAAGCGGCGTCACCCTGTGGAACCTGCGCGACTCTCATCAAGACGTTGGAATTCCCTTCAGCACAAGGCTTTACAAGGCGACCAGATGCAAGGTTTGCACAATCCCGTGCAGGACGGCGCACTTGAAGTGCGCCGTCCTGTCACAGGCTGAGTGCAACGCGGCAAATGGACATTTTTCAACGGCCGGTTATCGCGATCGGCTTCGGGAGCGTAGCATCATGTTCCGCAGGTGACGGATGAGCGGAGCTTTTCGGAAGCGGTTCATCTCCTAGGCGTGAAAATAACCGCAGATCGCCAGCCCGCCTCCCTATGGGCAACTATCGGCCTGGCCATTTCAAAGGTATAAAACTACTTTCCGGCGCTTGCAAAAGAGCCCGGTCGATCGTCAGAGGCGAAAACGCAGCTGCGAAGGGCTGATCAGTGTTTTCCGCGTTTGGAAGCCTTCAGGGGGTTGATCTTGGCGTCCGCTTTCTTGGGGGCTTCTTTCACGTGGGTGGCCATATTGCATTTCGAGAAGCGCCATTTCGCTGCAGGATCGGGAAAGACGGCGCAGTATTTCCCGGTGGGGAATTCTTTGATCCTCTGGCAGCCCTCACACTGCTCGACGATGGGATGGCAGCTGCCTCCATTGAACTGGCAGCCCTTCTTCTCCATAAAGGCGCACTCGACGCCTTCCTTTACGGTTGTGCAAAGCATGTCAATCACATCCTTTCGCTGAAAAATACAAATTTCGAATCAGCGTTTATGCCGAAAGGCAAACACGTTGTCAAGAAAAATGCGCAGGTATTTGGAAAAATCAAGTGCTGCACCCCATTATTCTCGGTGGCAGAGAGTAAATTCCAACTGTGGCGGCTCATTGATCCGCTTCCTCCTCAGCGACAAGGGCCAAGCCGAGTTCGCTGAGTTGCCTTGGGTCTACTTCCGAAGGTGCCTCGGTCAGAAGGCACGAGGCGCTGGTGGTCTTCGGGAAGGCAATGACCTCCCGAAGGGACTGCGCTCCAGTCATCAGGGCAACCAGGCGATCGAACCCGATGGCCATCCCGGCATGGGGCGGTGCACCGTACCGGAGGGCCTCCAGGAGGAACCCGAATTTCGCCTGAGCCTGTTCGGGGCTGATTCCAAGGAGCTTGAAAATCTGCTGCTGGAGATCGAGGCGATGGATCCTCACGCTTCCGCCGCCGATCTCCGAACCGTTCAGAACGAGGTCATAGGCCCGTGCCCGCGCTGCCAGCGGATCGGTTTCAAGGACTGCGACGTCTTCTTCGAGCGGCGATGTGAAAGGGTGATGGACGGCCGCGAGGCGGTCCTCGGCCTCATCGAATTCGAAGAGCGGGAAGCGGGTGACCCAAAGGAAGGACCAGCGGTCGGACGGGATGAGGTTGCGTTCCCGGGCGATATGGGTGCGCATCCGCCCGAGGACCTCGTTCACAATGCTCCGCTCGTGGGCCACGCAAAGGATCAAGTCCCCCGGCTGGGCTTCCATCGATGCGTTGATGGCCCCTTTCTCTTCTGACTTCAGAAATTTATCCAGGGGCGATTGCCAGCCGTCAGGAGTGATTTTGGCCCAGGCCAGGCCTTTTGCCCCCCATTCTACGGCGAGGGTTCCCAGTTCATCCAGGTTTTTCCGCGAAAAGGCGGCGGCTCCTCCAGGCACCCGGATGGCCTTGATCACACCGCCCCCGGCGGCAGTGTCCCGGAACACCCTGAAATCCGTTTTGCGGGCGTGCTCCGTCAGGTCCCGGATCTCCATTCCGAAACGCAGGTCCGGCCGGTCCGTGCCGTAGGTCTCCATGGCCTCCCGGTAGTCCATGCGGCCGATGGGTGCCGGGATCTCGACCCCTTGGACCTCCTGAAAAAGGTCGATCATCAGGCCTTCGAAGACCGACATGACCGTCTCTTCCGTAGCGAACGACATCTCCAGGTCCACCTGGGTGAATTCCGGCTGGCGGTCCGCGCGCAGATCCTCGTCGCGGAAGCAGCGTACGATCTGGTAGTACCGTTCGAAGCCCGCCACCATCAGGAGCTGCTTGAAAAGCTGAGGGGACTGGGGAAGGGCGTAGAAGCATCCGCGGTTGACACGGCTGGGAACCAGGTAGTCGCGGGCTCCCTCCGGGGTGCTCTTCGTCAGAAAGGGGGTCTCCACCTCCAGAAAGCCCATCCGGTTGAGATATTCGCGGATAAATGCCGCGATGCGGTGCCGTTTCTTGAAGGTGGCCAACATCTGGGGCCGCCGCAGTTCGAGATAGCGATGTTTCAGGCGCAGGGTCTCCGAACCGTCGACGGCGCCGTCGACCTGGAAAGGAGGGGTTTCGGTGTGGTTCAAGATCTTCAGCTCGAGGGCTCGAACCTCTATACCGCCTGTGGGAATCTGCTTGTTTTCCTGCCCTTCCAGGCGGTTGACGACCTCGCCCCGCACGGCCAGGACCCACTCGTTCCTCAGAATGTGCGCCTTGGCATGGCTTTCGGCATCCGCCTGCGGGTCGAAGACGATCTGGGTGATTCCTTCCCGGTCCCTGAGATCGATGAAGATCAGCTGTCCAAGGTCCCTGCGGCTGTTGACCCAGCCCATCAGGATCACTTCTTCGCCGTGGTTGGATGCACGCAGTTTCCCGCAGCTGTGGGTTCTCTGCCAGGTGCTCATGGAGTCGATTTGCATGGTTGTCGCCCTCTTATGCGCGGGAAATGGGATTTTCGGTAAGCCGTTTGACGAGCAGCGGGACGATATCGCGGGTGCCGATCGTTTCCTGCCGGCCGCTTTGCATATCCCGGAGGACGGCCTGCCCTTCGGCGAGCTCGTTTTCCCCCAGGATGAGTGCGGTCGAAACCCCCAGCTTGTCGGCCTTCTTCATTTGGGCCTTGAGCCCTTTGAAGCCGTAACCCATCTCCGCCCAAAACCCTGCCCTGCGCAAGGCGGTTGCCCAGCCGAAGCAGGTCTTTTCGGCCGCTTCGCCCAAGGCGGCCAAGAAGAGATCCGGCTTCCCGGCCGGGCAGGGGCGCAGCTCCTGGAGGAGAGCAATCAGCCTTTCGGCTCCCACCGCAAAACCGATGGCAGGCAGGTCGGGCCCCCCGAGCTGCTGGACCAGTCCGTCGTAGCGGCCTCCCCCGGCAACCGCATTCTGGGCGCCGAGCCGCTCGGTCTGAAACTCGAAGGTTGTCCGGGTGTAGTAATCGAGGCCGCGGACCAGACGCGGGGCCCGGGTGTATTCCACCCCCGACAGGTCCAGGTATTCCTGAAGCCCTTCGAGGTGCCTGCGGCAGTCATCACACAGCACATCGAGGATCAGGGGGGCGTCCGCCACGGTCTCCCGGCACCCGGGTACTTTGCAGTCGAGGACGCGCAGCGGGTTGGTGTGGCTTCTCCGACGGCAGTCCGTACAAAGCTTGTCCTCGCGGTCCTGAAGATAGATCTGCAGCTCCGCCCGGAAATCGGGGCGGCAGGTCGGGCAGCCGAGGGAGTTGACCAGCAGCGTGAGGTCCCGCAGTCCAAAGGCGTGGAAAAGCGATTCGGCGAGGACGATGATTTCCGCGTCGCTCTTGGGCCCGGGGTCCCCGAAAAATTCGGCGTTGATCTGATGGAACTGCCGGAACCGGCCCTTCTGCGGCCGTTCATGGCGAAACATCGGGCCAATGGTGAACAGCTTCTGAACGGGATCCTGTTGGTAGAGACGGTTCTGGATGTAGGCCCGGACGACCGAAGCGGTGGCCTCCGGACGCAGCGAGAGCCCTCGCCCTTTGCTGTCCTGGAAGGTGTACATCTCCTTCGAAACGATGTCGGTCTCCTCGCCGATGCTGCGGGCAAAAAGCTCCTTCGCCTCGATCAACGGGGTGCGGATTTCCTGAAAACCCGATACCTGGAATGTCCGGCGCGCAACGGCCTCGGTCTCCTGCCAGTAAGGTATTTCTTCAGGCAGGATATCTTTGAATCCTTTAATGGTCGCAAATTCCAACGGGAAATCCCCCCATTTCACATGGCGCCACGACAGGACGCCCGGTTTCGAACAGCGGCTCGTCTTCGCCAGGAGGCTTGAGCGCGCAGGTCTCACGTGAAATTTAAAACTCTACTTTATACCATTTTTGGAGGTTATTGGGAATTGCTTTTTTGAAAAAAGGCGGATGAATGTACTGTTTCAGGGGAAGGGGTTTCTTTATGTTCCGGAAGATGGATGACAAAGCGTGCTCCGCGGCCCGGGCGGCTCTCTACCTCGATGGTGCCGCTGTGGTCCTGGACGTTTCGTTGAGCGATGAACAGTCCCAGGCCGGTTCCTTGGCGGATGGAGCTTCTGTGTTTGGTGGTGAAATAGGGATCGAAGATCCTGCCGAAGAGTTCGGGGTTGATTCCTGCGCCTGAATCCTGAACTTCGAGGAGGAAGCCCGGCGGCTGTCCGGGCTGAATCAACCGCCGCGTTTTCAGTGTGATGGTTCCATTGTTGGGAGTGAACTCGACGGCATTGGAAAGGAGGTTCAGGATGACCTGTCTGATCTTTTCCTCATCCATTGGGAATATGCAGGGTTCAGGATCCAGGTCGAGCTGCAGTCGAATCCTTTTTACATTCGCCTGGGGCGTGAAGAGCGTCACCATCTTTTCGCAGAGGGGGTTCAGATCGGCCGGTTCGAAGTGGCTTTCCTTCCTGCTTGCCAGGTCGAGCAGTTGGGTGATCAGATTGTTGATGCGGGCTACTTCCTCTATCCCGACCGCGTAGAAATCTTCTATGAAGGAACTGCTGTGGGCCTTTTCGGGCAGCATCTGGATAAAGGTCCCGATAGCCGTCATGGGGTTTTTGATCTCATGGGCCAGGAGGGCCGCCAAGTGTCCCAAAAAGGCGAATTTTTCCGCCTGGTTCAAAAGGGTCCGGGAGTTCCGCAGTTCTTCCATCTGGGATTTCAGGCGGGAGTAAAGCTTGGCGTTTCCGATCGCGATCGCCATAAAGGGGGCGAAGATCTTCAGGGTTTCCCGGGTTTCCTTGGCCACCCCGCGGATGGCTGGGGCATCGATGGCGATCACCCCGATCACCTTTGCATCCGTGATGAGCGGGCAGGCATAGATGGCGATCGGCTTGTTTTCCCGTGAGAAGAAACGCTCCTTCTTGAGCTGCTCGCCGCGGACCTCCGGCAGATGGCATTCCAGACCCTCCCTGGCGACCTTGGTCAGGATGTTGCCCCTCCGTTCAACCGGGACCGTGTAATTTTTCATCCAATCCGGCGTTTCGCCTTCAAAACCCCAGGCATGAAGATAATGCAATCTTTCACCGGTATCGTCGGTGATCATGATGAGTGCGCGGCAAATGCTGCAAGCCTTGGCGAGGATATTGATCACGGCCGTCAGAAGCGGATCTTTTTCGAGGATGCTCAGGATGGCCTTCCCTGTTTCCTGAATGGCGATAAGCTGGGTGACCTTGCTGCTGAGCTGCAGGTTCAGTTGATTCACTTCTTCGTATTTCCTGACGATGATTTCCTTGTCCTTCTCCTGTTCGGTGATGATCTCTTTCAGCATAGCCCTCGAGGTGAAAAATCTCGAGAAATAGTGACGCAATCGGTATGCGAAAGGCCAGCGAAGATGATACTCGCAATAAGGCGCACCTCTGAAGTAGCAGCAGGTTTCCTTGATTTCGAGGGGTTTGTTCACCCAGATGGTCGGGATATACGTATACAGCCCCTGGTTGTAGAGGCAGATATCCTTCGAGAGCACCAGTTCCGGCAGCCAGTGGAGCCGTATGACCGCACTGTTCCTGTCCATGTCGTGTAGTTCGATGCGCTTGGTCCGGCTGAACTTATCGTTGATCCGCTGAATATGCCGGAGGCCGTTCTTGGGTGAAAAAAAGATTTTTATGGCGACCTTCTGAAGATAGCCGAGGGAGCTGTTCTCTATAGCGAAGCGGGCGATCTTGAAAGAGATTTCAGGGTCTTTGAGAAGGGTGCGCGCGCGTTGATGGATCTTTACGAGGACAATGCTCGAGATCCAGTTGTTGGGGTCGGTCAGGTATTCGATCGGGTCTTCGAGGGCGTCGATTTCAGGATCGAGGCCCCGGACGAATTCGGCGATATCAACGATAGGGGTGGCATTCTTCAGATACTCGAGAACGGGTTTGATGTTGACGCAGCTGGCCTGTGTTTCCATTCATGCACCCCGATGAGATTTTCCATACGTATCAAAGAACTTGCACCTCGGCTGCCGTCGGTTCCGGGGGCCACGCTCAACCGCGAGGATTGCCGGCCGGCAGGATCTGCGTCCTACCTGCAAGCAATTTCAATGCCTGAAAACAACAGGATGCAGGTGATAAATCGGCATCGAAAAAGCCGCCGAAAAAGGCCACGACCGGTCCGGCTTCGGTAAGGGTTGCACGAGGCGCCCCTTCGACGGGAGGCCGCGGATGCAGGGAAAAACTGTGTACAAGAAAATAGGCATGCAACCGGCCCGATCTCGTGTGGTGTCCTTTCGGGAATGATTGACCGACAGAACCCGGTCTCCAATCCTGAAAGGAGAACTTTTCTTCACACGCTTCGCGTGCTCAGTCCCATCGCAAAATTCAGTGCTTGCGCGGAGGCCACCTGTAGGCTGCCGCACGAGCAAATAGGCAGATTGTCGCCGAGAGTGGGCAAAAAGACTATTTCCGGAGGGAAAATAGTTTATTTTCGTTGCAAGGAGCACCCCTGAGCGGCGGCACCCGGAGCAGGGATGATCACAGCCTCTCAAGCTTCGATGCCCAGTTCATTGATCTTCGCGAGGAGCGTATTCCGATGGATACCAAGTATCTCCGCCGCCTTCTTGCGGTTGCCGCGGACGCGGGCCAGCACCTGGGTGATGAAATCCTTCTCGAAGTCATTGACGGCTTCCCGAAGCGTCATGTCGTGAAGCTGCTTGCCTGCGATGCTGAGCCCGAATAAATTTTCGACTCCGATGACATCGCTCTTGGTGATGGTAAAAAGCCTTTCGACGAGGTTTTGAAGTTCGCGAACGTTGCCTGGCCATTGGTAGGCCGTCAACTGGGCAAGGGCCTCGTCTGAGAACCGCTTGGCCGGTTTTCCGGTGCGCTGGGCATGGCAGTCGAGGAAGTGCTCGAGAAGCAGGGGAATGTCGATCCGCCTTTCGCGCAGTGGAGGGAGTTTGATCGGAAAAACATTCAAGCGGTAGAAAAGGTCTTCGCGAAAACGCCCTTCCTGGATCAAAGTCTGCATTTCCTTGTTGCAGGCCGCCACAAAGCGGATATCCGCTTTGAGGACCTTGTTGCTTCCAACCCGTTCGAATTCCTTTTCCTGGATAACGCGCAGAAGTTTGGCCTGCATGCTGACTTCAAGGCAGTCGATGTCGTCGAGGAAAACCGTTCCTCCGTCAGCGACCTCGAACTTCCCCATTACGCTCGATACGGCGCCTGTAAACGCCCCTTTCTGGTGGCCGAAGATCTCCGATTCCATCAGGGAGGCCGGGATGGCGGCACAGTTGATCACCACGAAGGGCTGGTCCTTGCGAGAGCTTAAATGATGGATGGCTCTGGCAACGAGTTCTTTGCCGGTTCCGCTTTCCCCCTGAATCAGGACTGCTCCGTCGCTGGATGCCACTGTCGCGATAAGGTCGAAGACCTCCGTCATCTTCGGGTCTTTTCCTATCATTTTTTCGAAGAGGTGGTAGCGCTGGAGTTCGTGCTTCAGGTAGGACACCTGTTGGAGCAACTTCTTTTTCTCTTGCGCCCGGTCTAGAACCGCAAGCAGATCATCGACGACGAACGGCTTGATGATGTACTCGTAGGCGCCGGCCTTGATAGCCTGTACAGCGGTCTTGATCTCTTTGACCGCTGTTACCATGACCACCGCCGTGTTCGGATCTGTCTCTTTGAAGGTCTTCAAGAGATCGAGACCGTTTGAATCCGGCAGGAGGATATCGAGGAGGACAATGTCGAAGGCGTTTTGCGTAAAGGCATCAACGGCCTCTGCTCCGGAAGCGGCCAGGATGACTTCGTAGTCTTCCTGCAGCACCATCTTCAATGCCTGCCTGATCCCTTTCTCATCATCTACAATTAAGACTCTGCCTTTTCGCTTTTCCGCCATCACGCCCCCTGTCATCTGTGAGAAATGCTATTTCTTTACAGGAATAATTATGAGAGTCAAGCAGTAAGAGCTATTTCACTCGAAGAAAAAATCGATTGCTGAAAAACATATCCCTGCCGCCTTTGGCTCATCCCCCGTCACTGCGGCGTTTTTGTGCCACGATTTTTCGACTTGGTTTCCATGCGGAAGGGCTTTTCCGGTGCAACCCAGCTTCCCCTCTTTGCCCATAAATTTTCTAGCCAGGCTGTTCGGACCGGTCTTGCGAGTCTGCAAAGGATTCGATTTCGTGGGGCGCCGCGCTTTTTTCCAGATATCCGGCGCGCAGGGTCTCGATGCGATCGAGGGATCGGTCGAGGCGCCGGCGCCGGGTCGTCGTCAACGCCTCGAATTCCTTCTGGCTTTCGTTGATGCGGCGGCCGAGGAGGCTCATTTTTTCACAGAACAGCTCCCACTGCTGCTTGAAGGTGCTCATCAGCGTCAGAATTTCCGCAGTCGTCTTCTCCAGGGTGAACTGCTCGACGGCTTGGCGGATGACGGCCAGGACCGCAAACAAGGTCAGCGGCGAGCAAAGGATGACATTGCTTCTCATGGCCTCTTCGATCAGTTCCGGATCCTGTTCGTGGATCAGTGCATAGATATGTTCGTTGGGAATGAACAACAGGACATAGTTGAGAGTGTGCTGTTCAGGGTCGATATAGTCCCGTGTCGTGACCTCCCTGATCCTGGCGCGGACGTCTTTCAGAAAATCTTTCTGGCGCAGATTCTTTTCCAGGTCGGAGGCGGCTTCCAGGGTCTTGAGGTAATTGCTCAGCGGGAACTTTACATCCATGTTCAAACGGCGGCCCTGGGGCAGGAGAAAGGTGAAATCGGGTCGCGATCCGCCGCCCGCTTTCGATTTCTGCTTGTAATAATTGATGTTTTCTTTTAAGCCACATGACCGCAGGACGTCTTCGGCCATTCTTTCTCCCCACTGGCCCCTGGCTTTGTTGTTGGCCAGGGCCTCCCGCAGAGCGCGAGTCGTTTCGAGAAGATCACGCATCTGCTCCTGGGAGGATTTCAAACGGCTGTCGAGCGCACCGTAGCTTTGATGCCGTTCCTGCTCCAATGCCCGGATCAGCTCCGTGATCTTGTCGAGTTCGCCGCACATCCGGCTGATTTGGACATCGATGAGGCCCTTTTTCGCCTCGAGTTCGCTGCCGCTCAGCGTCCTCTCTTCCTTGAACCGGGCATCGGCGAGATTCAGGAATGCATGGGTCGAGTGCTCGAGCGCGTCCACCGAAAGCCGGGCGAAGGCGCTTTCAATCTGCGAAAGGAGGGTTTCCTGCCCTTCCCGGCGGAGCATTTCGTTTTCACGGTATATCTCTTCTGCAATGGCTCGGGCGGATTTGAGCCTGAACGTCTTGATCGCGGCGGCCGTGCCTAAGCCAAGGAAGAAACCGGCCAACAAGGCGCCGCAGAGAAAGATCCAGTCGATGGAATGAAAGGCAACCATAAGCTGATAAAATTCCAGATGGTTTTTGAACGGCGTTTCGCTGAAGATCGAATCATATATCGATATTATCTGAGATCAAGTTTTTTCGGTGATGCGGATGCGTTTGCCGGGGATGGGCTCAGATTTGTTTGGCGGCCGAACAATGAGGGTCTGAAAACCTGCAGGCTTGAGATGGCCCCCAAACGCGGAACCACTTTTTCAGAGATTTGAGGTAGACCCCAAATACGTGGCCAGTTTTCCAGAGATGTAAGATGTAAGAACTCCCGTTTCAATCCCGTACCGCGTGATTCCCGGTTTGGCTTCGCCCTTCATTTGTTTGACAACCGCTCGCAGGTTCCTTAAGATTTTTTAACATATTCGGTCCCCAGACACGCGCGAGGTAAGACTGCATGGCAAGAGATTTCTATGAGATCCTCGGTGTTTCGCGCACAGCTACCCAGGAGGAGATCAAGAAGGCCTACCGGAAGCTTGCAAGAAAATGGCACCCTGATATCAACCCCGGAAATGTCGAGGCGGAGCAGACCTTCAAGGAGATCTCGCAGGCGTATGAATGCCTCGGGAACCCGGAGAAACGGAAGCTTTACGACGAGTTCGGTGAGGAAGGGCTCCAGTCCGGCTTCGACGCAGGAAAGGCCAGGGAATACAAAAGCTGGCAGCAAGCCTATAAACAGCAGGCCGGCGCGGGCCGGGCCGGGCCGGAGTTCGGCCGGTATCAAAGCTACGAGGACATTTTCGGGGATATCTTCGATTTGGGGGGCGGGGGCAAGGCCTTCAAGGGACGCGGCCCCCGAAGGGGCAGGGATATCGAACATCCCATGGAAGTGGACCTGATCTCCGCCTTAAAAGGCTTCGAGACTGAATTGTCGATGCAGAAGATGACGGCCTGCGCTCTGTGCAAGGGCTCCGGGATGGACCCCGGTTCCAAGCTGACCACCTGTCCTGCGTGCGGTGGCTCCGGACGGATCAATGTGGCCGAAGGGCCCATGCGTTTCACCAAGCCCTGCCCGCAGTGCGGAGGGCATGGTCAGATCGGACGGCCGTGTCCGCAGTGCGGCGGCACCGGACAGGCGATGGGGGAGGAGCGGATCCGCGTCGTGATACCCGAGGGGGTGAAAGAAGGGTCCAAAGTGCGCGTTGCCGGGAAGGGAGAGCCGGGAATGGACGGCGGCCCACCGGGCGATCTGTTCCTCATCGTTCACATCAAGCCTCATCCTTTGCTCAGGCGCGAGGATGACAACCTTTACATGGATCTGCCTGTCACTGTGACGGAGGCGATCAAGGGCGGCACCGTGACGGTTCCCACTCCCAAGGGGGCGGTGAAGGTCAAGGTGCCGCCGCGCAGCCAGAGCGGGCAGACCCTCAAGCTGCGGGGGAAGGGTGCGAAGAACCCGAAAACCAAGGCATACGGCGATCTGATGTTGAAACTGGTGGTGAAGGTGCCCAAAACCGATGACGAGCAGGCCCTGAAGGCCGCGGAGGCCCTTTCGTCCTTTTACCAGGAAGACATCCGGGAAGGGATTCGCTTTTAAAAGAATAGGAAGGCTGCACGAGAAGGCCAGACCGGAATCTGCGGCCTGAACCTGGTATTTTTGGGGAGAGGTCCGACAATGACCAAAGAATACTGGACGATTACGGAAGTGATCGAGGCCTTTGAACTGGATGAGGACCTTCTGTCCGAACTCGAATCCGAGGAGATCGTCTGTCCGCTATGCACCGAGGGAAGCGCCGCCAAACTCTTCAGCGCCGGGGATCTGGAAACCCTCAGGCTGACGAAGATCTTCATGGAGGACATGGGGGTCAACCTTCCGGGGGTGGAGGTCATTTTGCGTATGCGTCAGAACATGATCGATATGCGCCGGCAGTTCGATGCAATCCTCGAGGAATTGGCCGGACAACTCAAGAAATGAGGCTCAAATTGCTGTAAGCGCTCCCCGTTTGGCGCCTATGTGGTGACGGTCCTCCCTGCCGCGTCAAGACATCTTCGTCGGGAGGGCGCCTATGGGCGACCTCCCGGCGAACATCCCGAACAAGGGTTCTCTCTTCTGAAATTGATTGGTGTCCGTCCGGAAATAAAACTTTGAAAGCGCAATAGTTTCCAGGCCGGAAATGAGAATTTTTCTCTACACGCTGCGCGTGCTCAGTCCCACCGCTTCGGGGCGGGTCCCGGTTTCTTCACACCCTTCGGGTGCTCAGTCCCACCGCTTCGCGGCGGGTCCCGGTTTGACCAATATCAAGGAAATCAAGCGTTTGCGCGGAGGCAGCCTACAGGTCGCCGCCCAAGCAAACGCGCAGATTGACGCCGAGATTGGGCAAAAAGACCATTTCCGGACGGAAACTAATTGACTTCTGACTCTTTCACCTATATAAATATCTATTTTTGAATTGCTCCTTGTCCCTGCAAAGCCAGCCTGCCTGTAAGCTGGCCTGAGGCGGGGACCAAAATGCCCCCTTTTTGGGGAAGTCCGAAAGGAGACCGTTTGGGATGAGGTATTACGAGACTCTCTACCTGATTAACCCGGATCTGGCGGAAGAAGACTACCAGAGTGTTTCCAAAAAGTTCGTCGACATCGTCGGCAGGCACAGCGGTGAGGTGATCGAGGTGCAGGACTGGGGCCGAAGGCCTTTGGCTTATGATGTCAAGAAATTTGACAAGGCGAGTTTCGTGCTGCTCCGATTCTGCGGGGAAAATCGTGTCCCGGAAGAATTACAGCGCGAAATGCGGCTCGATGACCGTGTCCTGAAGTACCAGACCGTCAAGCTGGGCGAAGATGCGGATCCCGAGGCATTGAGGCGGCAGGCGGAGGAGGCCCGGACGAAGTCGCAGGAAACACCCAAATCGGAAGCCGAAGAGGAATCAGGAGAAGGAGAGGAATAGCATGGCATTCAATCGTGAGAGAGGAAGATTCAAGAGGACTTTCCACAGAAGGAAGGTGTGCCGGTTTTGCGCCGACAGCAGCCTTGTCATCGATTATAAAGACGTCAAGACCCTCAGACATTTCACCACCGAACGGGGAAAAATCACGCCGCGCCGGATCTCGGGCAACTGTGCAAAACACCAGCGGATGCTGACGGTTGCGATCAAGCAGGCTCGAAATATAGCATTGCTGCCTTACACGACGTCAACCCTGCGCTGACGAAGAGGCCTGAAGCGGGGGCTGTCGCCTGAGCAAGCCGACGTTGTTGGAACCACACGCCAGAGTTCCCATGAAGCCGATAGACGTACTGGGGTGCGCAGGGTGGGCCGGTCTCTTGCTGTCCATGCCGGTCTGGCTTCCTCTGTTCGGGCCTTTGTTCAGCCTCCTGGCCCCCTTGCCCTTCTTTTACTATTCCATCAAGCTCGGATTCCGTCAGGGTCTCAAACTGACGGTGCTGGTGCTTGCCTTGATCGCCTTGGCGGCGCATTTGGGGGGAGGGGCCCATATCGCGGTTTTCGGTGTGGAATTCGGCGCCCTCGGGTTCATGCTGGCGGCTTTCACGGAAAAGGGCTATGCCCCGGGGCGCGTTATCTTTTTGACGACCGGCGTGATGGCCCTCCTGGGGATCACGCTGCTGGTGGCCCTGGCGGCCCGGCGCGGCATGGGGCCCGGAGAGATGGTTTTGGCCTATCTCGAGGCGCAGATGCAGGCGAGCATCGAGGCCTACCAGTCGGCGGGGCTTGCAGCTTTGGGTGAAAGCGAGTTGGAGGCCTTTTCGCAGAGCCTGTTCGATCTGCTTGCGCGCATCTATTTTTCTTTGATGGTGATCGGAATGGGGGTCGTGGTGTGGCTCAACATGATCGCCGGCCGGGTGCTCCTCAAGGCGCGCCGGATCGATCTTCCCGGGACGGCGCCACTGGACCGTTGGCATGCGCCCGAACAGCTGGTCTGGGCCCTCATCGTATCGGGGTTTCTCACGTTTTTGGGCTCTGGGCCGCTGGCTGTGCTGGCGGTCAACGTTCTGATCGTCGCCATGGCCGTTTATTTATTCCATGGATTGTCTATTATTCTTTTTTTCTTGAATCGCTATCGGGTTCCCGGATGGGCCAGGGCCGGGGTCTATTTCCTGATTTTCATGCAGCAGATTTTTCTGGTGCTGCTGGCGCTCCTGGGCCTTTTCGATCAGTGGATGGATTTCAGGAAGATGCGCAAAAACGAGCTCGAAAATTCATGAGACACGCTAGGGAGGTCTGTTCATGAAAGTGATATTGAGGCAGGACTTGGATGAACTGGGTTTGGAAGGGGACGTGGTGGATGTCGCCAAAGGCTATGTCCGCAACTATCTTGTGCCGAGGGGGATAGCGGTGCTCGCGACGTCTCAAAATATCAAGGCCTTCGAACTTCAGAAAAAAAAGATCGAACTCCGGCGGCTGCGAGCCAAGGAGGAGGCCGTTCAACTCAAGGAAAGGCTCGAGGGCATGGGACTTTCTTTCGCCCAGAAGGCGGGCGAGGAAGGAAAGCTTTACGGGTCGGTTACCGCAATGGACATCGCAGAGGAACTGGAGAAAAAAGGCTTTGTGGTGGATCGTCGCAAGATCCTCCTCGACAAGCCCATCAAGTCGGTCGGTGATTATAAGGTCCCGGTCCGCATCTATCCCGGGGTGACCGGCATGCTGAAGCTTTCGGTGGTTCCTGAGGAAAAGACCTCTGCAGAGTAACCCTGCGTTGAACGCGCGATCGGTGAGTTGGATCCCATGGCCGTGAGCAAAAAGGAAAGAGCGCCGGTCAGCTTGAAGGTGCCTCCGCACAATCTGGAGGCCGAGCAGGCGGTCCTCGGCGGTATCCTGATCAACAACGACGCAATGAATCTGGTCGTGGACATCCTTTCACCGGATGATTTTTACCGGGAGGCGCATGCGGCCGTCTTCGAAGGGATGTGCGGGCTTTATGACAGCGGCGAACCGATCGACCTGATCACCCTGTCGCAGATCCTCACTCGGAAGAATTGTCTCGAACGAATTGGCGGCGCCCGGTATCTGGCCGATCTCGTCGAGGCGGTTTCGACGTCGGCGGGAATCGTGCACCATGCCGAGATCATCAAGGGACTGTCGGTCAGGCGTAAGCTGATCGGGCACTGCTCCACCATTTCAGAGTCTTGTTTCCAGGATTGGGAGCGGGTCGAGGACCTGCTCGACCTGGCCGAGCAGTCCGTCTACGACATCGCTGAGTCCCAGGTCAAAGAAGGGTTTCATCCGCTCAACGACGTGATCAAGGACAGCTTCAAGCGCCTCGAAGCTGTTGCACAGCAGCCCGGCCATGTGACTGGCACCCCCACCGGCTTTACGGATTTCGATCGCCTGACCGCTGGTCTTCAGCCGTCCGACCTGATCATCGTTGCCGGCCGCCCCAGTATGGGCAAGACGGCCCTCGCGCTCAACATCGGTTACAACGCCGCAAAAGAGACCGGCAAAGGCGTGGCCATCTTCTCCCTTGAAATGTCCCGGTCGCAGCTGGGGATCAGGCTGCTCGGGTTCGATGCGGGCATCGACGCCGCCAGGCTCCGTACAGGTTTTCTAAAGGATGAGGAGTGGGGCAAGCTTACGCATGCCGCCAGCAGCCTGTGCGAGATGCCGATCTTCATCGATGACAGTATGGCTGCCGGCGTCCTGGAGATGAAGGCGAAGTGCCGCCGGCTCAAGAAACATCAGGACCTGGGCCTGGTCATCGTCGATTATCTGCAGCTCGTGCAGGGGCGGCGAAGCGCCGAGTCGCGTCAGATGGAGATCAGCGAAATCTCCCGGGCGCTCAAGGGGCTTGCAAAAGATCTGAATGTGCCGGTGATGGCCCTTTCCCAGTTGAACCGGAAGGTGGAGGACCGGCCGAACAAACGTCCGCAGTTGGCTGATTTGAGGGAGAGCGGGGCCATTGAACAGGACGCCGATGTGATCGTTTTCATCTATCGTGACGAGATGTACAACCCGAATTCCGAAGAGAACCGGAACGTGGCCGAGATCATCCTGGCCAAACAGCGGAACGGTCCGACCGGCTTCTTCAAGTTGACATTCCTGAAAGAGTTGACCCGCTTCGAAAACTACGCTGGAGAAGACCTCCCGATACAGTGAGCGGCGGATTGTTTCTTCCCGGTGATTCTTCAGCGGCCGTCCGAAGGAGGGCCTTGAAGACAACGACGCGACCATCCCGCCAAAGCCAGTCTTCCTTTACTGAAAGAGTTCAGATCAGGGTGAAGCGGATGTCGTGCATGCCTGACCGATTTTCCGACAGTTCACGCTTCATATGTTCCTCTGTGGACAGCAAAATTTTCTCTGTGCAAGGGCCCTTTGCTTCAAGGCGTTTCCAGCGGATCTGGATTCGAAAGGCCGGGGCGCGAACGGCCGTTTTCGGATGGAGGCTCCTATCGATCCCATACATGGCAAGACAAGCGGCTTGAAGGCCGGTCAGCAGCGGCGGCTTCAAACCCTCTATCGCAGGAGGGTGCCGCCGGCTGAGTTGATATCGCGTGAACTGGTCCGCGAGATGGCGTCGCTTTCACGGGAGCTGAACCGGCAGGTCGCCCTGCTGCTTACCCGGAAAGGGGAGGTGTCCCATGTGGTGGTGGGGGACCACAGCCATGTCTGGATCCCGGAACTATCCGGTTACCGCGAAGGTTCGGGGCGTCTGTGCGGGCTTCGCTGCATCCATACGCACCTGGAGAAGGAGCCGCTTTCCGAGGAGGATCTCTCCGATCTTGTGCTGCTTGCGCTGGATGCCATGGCCTGTGTGGAAGTGGACGAGCGGGGGATTGCCGGAGCGATCACCTATGCACATATTCTTCCACATCCTGTGAACGGGCAGGGATGGAGGACGGAAAAGCTCCCGGACATCGGGCAGCTGAGGGTCGACTTCGTGGCGATGATTCAATCCCTCGAAGGCGAACTCGTCAGAGAGCAAAGAGGCCATGCCCTGGACCAGAGGGAAAAGGCCTTGCTGGTAGGGGTGACGACCGGACCTCGCTGGAAGGCCGAAAGCCATCTCGATGAACTGGAAGAACTGGCCAGGTCGGACGGCCTCGATGTCGTCGCGAAGGTGGTGCAGCGCCTGCGGGAGGCTGATGCGCGTTTTCTGATCCGCAAGGGGAAGCTGGGGGAACTGGTGCTCCAGTGTCTACAGACCGGAGCCGGACTGATCATCTTCGACCAGGAATTGAGCCCCGCCCAGGTGGATCATCTGACAAAATACACCGACCTCAAGATCATCGACCGCAGTCAGCTCATTCTGGACATCTTCGCGCGACGTGCCGTGACGCGTGAGGGCAAGATCCAGGTGGAGCTGGCGCAGCTCAAATACCTGCTGCCGCGTTTGGCGGCGAAGAACACCGCGATGTCGCGCCTCACGGGCGGGATCGGAGGCCGTGGGCCGGGCGAGACCAAGCTCGAGATCAATCGTCGCCGGGTCAGAGACCGGATCGCCGCGTTGAACCGGGAATTGAGCGCAATCAAGGTGCAGCGCGCCGGTCGAAGGCGCTTGAGGAATGCGAGGCGTCTGCCGGTGATCTCCATCGTGGGGTACACCAATGCGGGGAAGTCCACTCTTCTGAATGCCCTGACGCACAGCGCGGTTGGTGCGCGCAACCGCCTCTTCGAGACGCTGGACCCCAGCAGCCGCAGGCTGCGCTTCCCGGAGGAACGCGAGGCGATCATCACCGATACGGTCGGGTTCATCCGCGATCTTCCGCAGAGTCTGATGGAGGCGTTCGCGGCGACGCTCGAGGAGCTTCAGGATGCGGATCTGCTGCTGCACGTGATGGATATCACCCATCCGCAGCTCGAGGAGCAGGCGGTTACCGTGGAGCGTATTCTGGCGGATTTGGCGCTGCAGGAGGTGCCGGTTCTCAAGCTGTTGAACAAGGCCGATCTCCTGGAGGCGCAGGAGGCGGAGGACCTGGCCGAAAAAATGGGAGGGTGCACCGTGTCGGCGCTTCATCCTCCCACTCTAGTCAAGGTTGTCGAAATGATCGAGAAACTTATATGGCCTGACACCCCCACCCGGAAGTCTTGAACTTATTATCCGCCTTCGTCAGGATGAAGGCTTCGCACCGAGGCAAGGTCTCAATGAAGCGCAGCCCCTGGGCGGGCTCCATGACAAAGACGGCGGTGGACAGGGCATCGGCATCCATCGTCGTGGCGGCGCACACCGATACGCTGCTGCTTTGGAGCGGCGAGT